>OJKZ01000137.1_pt1 | contig 35188 bp, 24 predicted proteins | sample 1596791 | NCBI WGS metagenome assembly OJKZ01 (sample SAMEA3904677, study PRJEB24821) | metagenome | biome: Builtin; feature: hospital; material: surface | place: USA | collected 2013-06-04 | reverse complement strand
CGAGATTGCCTCTTGTCTCGTGGGCTCGGAGATGTGTATAAGAGACAGCTATTACCGGTAATAATTTGCGCCCTATTCCTGAGGGGGTTGGGTCGTATGGAGGGATATGGGTACATTTGTCATACCCACTCACTTTATTTCAAATAATACTACTATGGACGAGAGAAAAGATCTGCATGTGACCCACCGCAAGGCGGATGGTCAGTGGCAAGTCCTCAGCGAGGGCAACCCCAAGGCACTTAAGATGTGCGCCACTCAGGAGGAGGCGATCCAGGCTGCTCGTAAGACCGCCATCGACCGAGGCACGTCTGTCATCATCCACGGCATGGACGGCAAGATCCGCGAGGTCTACTCCTACGACGATAGGAAGAAGAAGTAAAGTCTCCGACAGTTAGGCGGACGGCTCATCAGAGTCGCGCCCTTGTCTCGGGTCATTGGTGCTGTACCCATTGACCCGGGATGGGGTGCGGACGCAACTGTCGCTGTGTGATATGCCCTTACGACCGGTTACCTGTAGTAGAGCGGCGGGTCTTGTCGCCCCAGAGGAGGCGACGGAGCGACTGGACCGGGCGACTATTGAGTAGCCGCTCACTTCGCTCCTGTCCGATCAGGCGATAGAGTACCCGCTTGATACGGAAGATCGTACCGAGGTGGCGCGCATAGGGGTCGTCGCTCTGCCAGGTGGCGGCGTAGTGGTGGATAGTGCGGCTGCGGGACGTGAGCGTCACGCGGTGGGTAACGAAGTCCATGGTGTAGAAGTAGTCGGCGGGGTAGATCGTCACGTCTTCCACCCGCTGGAGCCGGTTTTGGAGCTGAAGCCCTTTCTCCTGCAGCGTCGTGGTGAGCAGCTGCGGATTGGGCGTGAGGTCGAGCGTCCCATCGGACAGACGGAAGGGGCGGTTCTCATAGTGGGCGAGTAGCTCTTGGATAAAGGGATGGTGCGGCTCGGCGGCGATGATCCCCGCCAGCACGTGCAGCCCCACCTCTTCGCCCAATCCGACGAAGGCGGTGTCGTCTAATAGATCGTCTAAGGACCGAATCACCTCCATGTCAGTATCGAGGTAGATCCCGCCCTCTCGCTCGAGGGCGTAGAGGCGTGCCACGTCAGAGACAAAGGCGTACTTCCCCGCCTCGTAAGCCTCTCGGGTGTAGTCGAACCGGTCAATGTCGAAGGTCTCCTCCGTCCACGCCCTCAGCTCATAGCCGGGGAGCTTCGCCCGCCAGCTCTCCACCATAGGGGGTAGAGGATTGGGACCAAACCAGCAGTAGTGTATGATCTTGGGTATCATCGTGGGGCGTATCTCCGCTGATCTTTTTTCCTAAAGTATCGCCCGATGGGGCGAAGCAGCGTCCAGAGGCGTGGCATCCGCGGTCGCTCTGCCGGCGGGATCAGGTCGTAGTAGCGCCAGACGCTGATGATCGACCGCAGGCGGGTCCTGAGCGGCACCTCCCGATCCTGAGCCAGCTCGAGGTGGTAGGTGAGTGCGGACCGGGGCGAGTGGTAGAGGAGGCTCATATACTTTGCGCTAAGGCCGTCGTCGCGGTACTCGCAGAGGTAGATGACGCGATTGAGGAAGCGAAAGCGGTACTGTCGGTCGAGACGGTTCCAGACCAGCGCCTCGGTGCAGAAGCGCTCGCCCTCCGGCTCGGGGAAGGGGTACCTCCGCAGGTAGTCGGTCCGAAAGACCTCCGCCATATCCTGCATCATCCCCCGCCGGTGACGGATCGTCCTCAGGTGGTCGTCGAAGAGTTCTTCCCCGAGGTCTCCCGAGGGGGTGCCGTCGAGGGCTCCCCGCAGCCCCACCAGCCCGGCAAAGGTGGGGTCATCGCTGATCCGCTTCGTCTCTCTCAGGATCGTCTCCACCGCATCCGACGGCAGCCGATCATCGCTGTCGACGATGAAGAAGAAGTCGCCGCTTGCCTCCTTTACCCCTCTATTGATCGCCCGATGCTTGCCGCCATTTGGCTGAAGGTGGTAGCAGATGGGGAAGGGGTTGGCCGCCCGAGTCCAGCCCTCCACGAGCGACCTCGTGTCATCGGTGGAGCCGTCATCGACGATGATCCACTCGAGGTCGTGGCAGCTCTGCTCCCTCAGGCTCTCGTAAAGCTTGGGGAGGATGTAGGCGCGGTTGTAGGTGGGGGTAAAAATCGTCAGCATAAGCGGTCAGCGGATCTTTCGCTTGATGCTCCAGAGCAGATCGGAGAGCCGGTAGGAGCTGCGGGCGTAATCCATGAGTCGGAAGGCGATGCGTCGCGCTCCCTGCTCGGACGGGTAGCGGTAGCGGAAATGGCTCATAATCTCCGCAAAGCACTTCACCTCCCCCGCGCGGGCGATCTTATTCATCGCCATGTCGGCGAGGATATCGTCGTACCACGGAGCCAGCAGGGTGGCGTAGTCTTCTCCTTTGCCACCATAGGGATAAGTCTCGTCAATCCAACTGAGCAGCCGGCAGGCCGCATCCAGCTCCTTGGAGGCCTTAGGCCCCTGCGTGATCGCTCCGGGTCGCTCCCGCCGGTAGTTGTACACCACGGCACCACCGTAGTAGCCGATGCGCCGACAGTGGGGCATGGCGGAGATGAAGAAGGCGACATCCTCCCCCGGCTGTATCGGGATGAAAGTGAGCCGCCCCTGCTCCACCACCGACCGATGCATGATGAAGGACCAGGAGGTGGCGTAGCTGCGGTGCCGGTGGATCAGTTCGCGCCCGGTGACGATCCGCTCCCCGAGGGCGGAGAAGTCGATATTGGGTCGGGTGGTGCCGTCGGGGTAGCGGTCTGCCCAGTCGAGGAGGCAGAGGTCGAGCTGCCGAGCCTCCGCATCGGCAAGCAACCCCGGCAGCACGCCCTCCTCGAGCCAGTCGTCCGAGTCTACATGGAGGAGATACTCCCCTGAGGCGAGGGCGAGGGCGGCGTTGCGGGCAGAGCTGAGCCCGCCATTCTCCTTATGGTGATAGATAAAGTGTGGCTCCCGCTCCGCATACGCCCGGGCTATCTCCCCCGACTCGTCCGTGCTCCCGTCGTCAATGAGGATCACCTCGTAGCTCCCGACCTCTAATCCCTGAGCGAGGAGCGAGTCGAGACACTGCCGCAGGTAGGGCGCGACGTTGTAGATCGGGACCAGTATGGAGAGCTTTTTCGTCATCGCCGCACCACCTCTGCCAGATAGTCGAGGGAGAGACGATTCTGCTCCTCGAGCTGCTGCCTGACCGCCTCATAGTCGGGGCTGAAGGAGAGGAGCGGAGCCCCCTCGCCGAGACAGCCGGTGAGCTCTAAGTCCTCCAGCAGACCGGTCACCTTGATCCGATTGAAGTCTGTCGGGAAGACCGTCATCGGCACCCCCGCCAGCAGTCCCAGCACCGTACCGTGGAAGGTATTGGTCACCACCCCGGCAGCGTGGGCGAAGTAGCCGATGAGCGTCTCCGGCTCCAGCGCGAGGTTGCGATTGGCCCAGGGGTGGTAAAAGCCGACGGAGACGATCTCCAGCCCCTCTCGTGCGGCGTAGTTCTCGATCTGCCGGACGATGACAGGATCCTCCCGCCGGTAGTCGTAGCCGTAGACGAGGAGGTAAGGCCGTGCCGGCGATGGCGGGGCGATCTGTCGCTCAGCGTCAAAGCCGTCCAGCAGCACCGGATCGAGCGTCCGGATGGGTCGCTTCCCCGTCAGCTCCTCCACGATGTCGGCAGAGTTGGCATCCCGCACGGAGATGTGGTCCATAGCTGAGAGTGCCGCGCGGACCATCGGTAGGCAGTGCCGATCAGCGATCTCGCTCATGGTGGTGGATCCAAAGGAGGCGGCGTAGGTCGACACCCGATCGGAGGGGACACCGAAGCCCCATCTCGCAGGAGTGATCCCTGCATTAAGGGTAAAGACCTCATCGCTACCGATCAGCACCCCCTCGAGGTCGCGGTAGTCGGCGAGGCGCCCACCGCGCAGCCCTTTGTCCCGGACAAATCGGCGGAGAACCGTCCGCTTACGCTGGGCGAAGAGGAAGCGGTCACCCCTCCAGAGCCACTCCTCGGGGCGGTCTATCGAGATGCCACCGGCATTGGACCCCTCCTGAGGGGCGAAGTCATGATTTTCCTCATACCCCAGAGCCCTTGCCTCGATGCCGAAGTGGCGGCGGAGGACCCGCGTGAGTCCGTAGAGCTGGAGCACGGTGCCGTAATTGGTGACGTCGTCAAAGGTGATGATCCCGTACATAAGCGTTATGATAAAAGTGTCTCCTCAGGTGGCCGACGCCGTGAGGGGGTGGTGAGGATCGGCGTGGCGGGGAAGCCGATCGGGACGATGGCGATAAGTGCCTCCGACTCCCGGCAGCCGGCGAGGCTGAGGATCCGCGCTTCGTCCCGCGGGAGGAGCGAGGCATTGCCGGCGCAGGCGCCCACGCCGTGGTAGTGGAGGGCGTAGAGGAGGTTCATCAGATAGATGCCTCCATCGATGTAGGGCTGCTGCCGATCCATCCCCTCCATATAGGTAAAAGTGAGGTCGGCGGTGACGAGCAGAAGCTGCCTGATCCCCTCGCTCTCGCTGCGGAAGCCGCCCTGCAGGTCGAGGATCTTGCGGACCATGGCAGGCTCGGAGACCGAGTGGACCCGCACCTCCTGCCGATTGCAGGCGGAGGGGGCGGTATTGGCGAGCCGGATAACCTCCCTCAGCAACTCGTCCGGTACCGGGCGGTCGCTGAAGCGGCGGATGCTGTGGCGGGAGGGAGCAAAGGTGGCAAAGTCTCCATGCCGTGCCTCCTCGGGACACACCTCCACCGCCGTCCGGGTCGAGTGGTGGGCGAGAGCACTGTAGGCTGAGTCGGGGAAGTAATCCGAGATGTCCGCCTCCCGCTCCCGGTGATAGCTGTAGTAGGCGCTCAGGATCTCCTCGGCGGCGATGATCTGCGAGGTCTCCGGCAGTCCCTCCTCACGCCACGCCCGGAGCAGCTGCAGCAGGCGCGCCACCTTTGCCCGCCCGAAGCGCAACCTCAGGTCGCCCCCCTCGTGGAGGAAGCCCTTCTCGAGCGAGTGGTAGAGCACGGTGATCTCCAGCTCGCGAGCCGCGAGTGTCTCCCGGTGGAAGTAGGCGGAGTGACGGCGGTAGCGGCGATAGTCGGCGAGGAAAATCCGTGGCACCTGCAGGCGGAGGCGCACCCGATTGTACCACGACATCAGCCGCGGTCCCAGCAGTTTCTTTAGTCTCTCCTTTGGTGTCACCTTCTCCATGATCCTACTCGCTCCCGCACCACACGGCGGAGATAGCTCCGCTCACCGGTCGTGAGACCGATCCAGAGGATCAGCCCCCCGGATACCACAAAGCTACACAGAGTTACCGTAACGAGCCGCCCCCACGACGGCTCCAGCGCATCCCGCATCATCAGCGTCACGCCCGTCGAGAGGGCGATGATGAGGATCGGCTTGGCGACCACCTCCCGCACATAAGCGGCTATGCCGAGCGCCGGGATCTTCTCCCGCACGAGGATCAGCCTCAGCGCAAGTGCCGCCACGTCGATACCGATGTGGATGTAGAAGGCAGTCTCCACCGCCATCCCCACCTTGTACGCCACGTAGGTGAGCGGGAGATTGAGCATGATCAGCGTGCCGACAAGCGCCTGATACTTGGCGATGCGCCCCGTCGCCTGCATCGCCATGGCAAGCGAACCGGAGGCGCACTCCACCATACAGTCGATGAGGGCGAGAGAGGCAAAGAGCACCGCCCCCCTCGGCGGCGTCACGAGCCAGACCGTCTGGAGGAAGTCCATCTCCAGTATCGCCGGCACGCAGACGAGCGTCAGGAGGTAGAGAGAGAACTTCCCCGTCCGGGTCACCAGCCGAAGCATCTCCTCCGTCTCTCCGACGGCGTACCGCTTGATGATCTGAGGATTGGAGGCGACCTGAAAATTGGTGTAAAAGGTCTGCACCGACGACATCACCTGCATAGCTATGGCGCGGGCGGCATTGGCTGTCGGGCCGAAGAAGAGGTTCATCAGCACATTGGTCCCCTGCCCCTTCATCACCCCGGCGAGGTTGCCAAAGACATTCCACCCCATATAGCCGAGCAGCGTCCGGAAGTAGCCTTTATCCTCTATCCGGGTCAGCTGCGCACCGGGGAAGTGCTGCCGGACGTAGAGCCTGTAGATCAGTGCGATGACGAGGCTCACCCCGAGGAGCATCCCCCCATAGGCGACGAGCCGGTCGACCTCGAGGGCAGCGTAGACCAGCACGAGGACGACGCCCAGCTTGAGGAGCGTCTCAAGGATACTGATCCGGGCAAAGACCCCCATCCGCTCATCCGCCACGATGAGGGCATTGAAGGGCACCTGCACGATCGTCACCATAAAGGAGAGCACGGCGAAGTGGTAGACCCAGAGCGCCGCCGCCATACGCTCCGGCGGGATGATCAGGTAGCGGTGGACAAACCACAGCCCCACCGTCTCCGCCAGCAGCCCGATCACGAGAGCCAGCGCCATGTGGAGGTACCGGGTGGCGCTGAAGGTGATCCTCAGGTGCGCCTCATCCCGCCGCCCCAAGTCGACGGCGAGGAAGCGCTGCGTCGCCCCGATCATCGCCCCATTGAGGAAGCCGAGCATCGTCACCACGCCGCCGACGACATTGTAGAGACCATAGTCGGTCACCCCGAGGGCGGCGAGGAGCGCACGGGAGGTATAGAGCCCGATCAGCAGCACGACCAGCTGACGGACGTAGAGCATCAGCGTATTGCGGGCGATACGACTGTTGCTCCTTCGGCTCTCCTCCTCCGGCAGGATTGGTTTCATACGACAAAGATACCCCCTTTATACTGCTTTAGGATCCCTACCCTCAGATGAGCCATCCGATAGGGCTTTATCTATGATCGGGTTTAGTGAAATCTTTTACCGGTATCAGTGTTCGCTAATACCGGTAAAAGATTTCACTAAACCCGATAAAAGATTTCCTCAGTCGCGGAGGGTCTTGGCGGAGATGTACATGACGATCGCCAGGATGACGAAGAGGACTAAGCTGCCGATGAGGAGGGCGTAGCTCTCCAGCTGCATCAGCACGTAGATGATCAGGTAGAGGAGCGTCATGATGCCCCCGAGGAGGAGTGCCTTCCTCGTCTCCGGGAGGATCATACGGAAGTAGATGGTATTGAGCCCTACCGTCATCACGGCAGCGACCAGGTAGGCAAGACCGAAGCCGATCACCTCACTCATGGAGAGGAGCAGGGTGTAGAAGAGTACCAGCGAGAGCCCCGTGAGGACGTAGGAGAGGAGATTGATACTCCCGCCACGACGACGCATGGTCAGCTCCACGAGATAGACCGAGAGGAGCGTGAGGGCGATCACGAGGACGCCGTACTTTACGCTCCGCTCCGTCTGGGCGTAGTTGTCGACCGGACGGAGGAGGCTGACGAAGTGGCTGTTGCGCAGCAGGGTCTGTTGTCCGGACTCGGTCACTTGGTTATCCTCGGCGAAGGTGCTCCATCGAGCCTCGAAGCCATCATCCGTGATGCTGTAGTCGTCCGGCAGCTTCTTCCCCCGGAAGGAGGGGTCGGGCCAATTACCCTTGATCGAGCTCTTGGCCGATACACCAACGGCGAGGAGACCGAAGTGCTCACTCCCGGCGATGTCCGTCTTGAGGCTGAAGGAGAGGTCTCTCAGCGCCCCCTCCTCGTTGTCGGAGAGAGGCAGGTCGGCAGAGAGCGGAGCACCGGTCACCTCCTTGTCACTCAGGTAGGGGAAGTTCACCTCCATAAGATCACCGTAATTGTCGTCGATGCAGGTGGTGAGCGTGGAGAGGGAGGGGTCGTTCTTCATCTTATACTCCTTCCCATTGACGTCGATCCTGACGATGTCCCGGTAGCCGGTGGCATCGCTCGTGGAGAGAGCGACCTTCGCCCGGCTGAGGTCGTACGTCCCCTTCACCTCCGAGAGGGCTCGACGGATCTCCTCCGCCCGCCAGGTGCCGGATAGGTCTACGTGCGCCGTATAGACGGCGACCTCATAGATGCTGCGGTGGCGGTTCTCGATGTCGAGCACGGCATCAGCGGAGACCTCCTCGGGGATCAGGTAGAGGGCGCTCTCCTGAGCGTCCTTGACATCGGGTGTGTAGGGGACGACCAGCACCGGAGTGAGGATATTCTGGCTCTCGCCCCAGCGCGAGGTGATCTCCTGCGTGGCCTTGCGCCCCTCGTACTGTCGCGAGGAGACCAGCCCCTCCACCATGAGGAGGGGGATCAGGAGCAGTAGGGCGACCAGCCCGAGGATAAGCGTCTTGGCGACAAAGGGTAGGGAGTGCTTAGGCTCCCCCTGCGGCGGTATGACTTCCATGATTACTCTATGACATTATATTGATCTTCTGATCCCAAAGTTCATTATTTTCCTGGATCTTTTTATGTGGAATCTCCATTCCCCCTCTAAATTCTGTACTTTTGTGAGAAGTATGGATATAGTAAGAGATAAAGCAGGGATAGAGCGATGACGACGCTGGAGATCATACTGCTTGTGGTGGTCGGTGGGCTGCTGATCCTCGTCCTGCTCCTCGTCGGGCGGATGGGACGGCTCACAGCGACCGCTGTCCGCACGGAGGCGACCCTCGAGAGCGAGCAGAGGAAGAGGGAGGAGCAGGAGGGGCTCTTCGATCGTCAGCTCGATCGGATGACGGAGCGCTTCGAGGCACTCTCGGAGGTGATCACGAAGAGGCGGGCGGACGAACTCACCTCTGCAAATAAGCAGGAGTTGGACTTAGTGCTGGCACCGCTGCGGGCGAGCATAGACAAGATGGACCTCGCACTGAAATCCACCGGTGAGACCAATGCCCGCCGCTCCGGTGAGCTCGACCGACAGATCCGGATGCTGATCGAGCAGACCACTGCCGTAGGCGACAAGGCCGACCGCCTCGCCCGTGCGATGTCGACGAGTGGTAAGGTACAGGGCGACTGGGGCGAGAAGCGGCTGGAGCAGATCCTTCAGCGGGAGGGCTTTATCCGAGGGACGGAGTACGATGCTCAGGTGGTGCTGCGACGGGGCAGTCAGGTGCTGCGCCCCGACTTTGTCCTCCACTTCCCCGACGGGCGGGACGTGATGGTCGATGCCAAGGTGTCGCTGCGGGCTTTCCTGCGCTATCACGATGTGGGCGATGAGGAGGGACGGCAGGTGGCGCTTGCGGATATGGAGCGAGACCTGAGGGCGCATGTGAGCGAACTGGCAAAGGCGCGCTACCACGAACTGTCGCTCGAGGGGCGGAGCACCTTCCCCTACACCCTCATGTTTGTCCCCATGCCTGCCGTGCTGCAGTTGCTCTCGAGCAGTGACCTTAGGGACAAGGCTCTCGCGAGCAGGGTCTTCATCGTCACACCGGAGTCGCTGATGCTCTTCCTCAGGATCATCAGCGAGGCGTGGATCAGTCGCCGGCAGGAGGAGAACATCGCCGAGGTGATTGCGCTGGCGGATAAGCTGCTCCGTCAGGTGGATAACATGATGGAGGACTTCAGCCGGGTAGGCGGCAAGCTCGATGATGCCAAGAGCGCTTACAAAGATGCCCTCACCCACCTCGATGGCCGCCAGGGGCTGACCGGCTACGCCGACCAGATCCGCCGCCGCATCCGGTGAGGACCCGTCCCACTCCGAAATTGTGATGCAAAGATAGCATCCCTCTGGAGGGGCAAGGTCTCCTTCTGTTTATTACCTGCAAGAATTGCTGCCTTCTGTTTCCTCAAGCTCCTTTACAAAAAAGGCTTCATGCCGTCCCTTCAAGGGTCAGTGGGGCGTGATGCGGAGGATGTCGCGGAGGTCGGTGGTGTAGTGGGGGCTGGTGTGCTCCCGGTGGATGACGCCCTGTAGTGCGTCCGGGTCTCGGGCAGCGACAAAGAGCCCGTGCTCCCCGTACCGCTCCCGGATGCGCCCCTCGATGGCTCGTAGGCGCTTCCGCCTCTGCTCCTCCTCGGTCTCAAAGGGCAACGCCCGATCCATCCGGACTAGGTCGGAGACGAGGATTCCCCCTTTCTTGAAGTCATACCCGGGTCGCCAGATCGAGTCGAGCAGCTGCCGCACCACCGGCACCAGCTGCGAGAAGTCGCTCGTCGGCATCGTGAAGGAGCTATGCACGTAGGGATTGTACTGCGGGATGTCGAAGCGAAAGCGATTGGTGCGGAGGTAGATCCCGAGATTGAGCGTGCCGAGGTACTGCCGATCCAGCTCGCTGCAGACGATGTCGAGAAACTCAAGGAGGATCATCTCCAGCTGCTTCTTGTCTGAGACGGCGTTGCCGAAGGAACGGGATCGGCCGATGCTCTTCGTCGGCGTCTCCTCGTCGAAGGGGATCCGCGGCTCCCCTCGCAGCTCGTAGTAGGTGTCCAGCCCGACGATGGTAAAATTTCGTCGCACCCACTCCGGTGTCCGCTGGACGAAGTCGTAGGCGGTCTCGATGCGGAAGCTCTCCATCTTGAGACGGTTTCGCCTGCCGACGCCCCACACGTCACCGATAGGCGTCCCCTGGAGTGCTCGGACGATGTCTCGCCGGCTGTCGATGGTATAGACGCCGCCGGTCTCGGGGTGCTTCTTGGAGTAGTGGCTGGCGATCTTGGCGAGGGTCTTGGTGGGGGCGACACCGATGCCGGTGGGGATGCCCACGCCCCTGAGGACGGCCCGCCGGATCTCCCGCGCCAGTCTCTCGTACTCCTCATTGGGGGCAAAGTGGACGAAGCACTCGTCTATGGAGTAGACCTCCTGCTCTGGCACGATCGACCGGACAATGCTCATCACACGGCGGGAGAGATTGCCGTAGAGGATGTAGTTGCTCGAGCAGACGGCGATGTGCTCCCGCTCCACCAGGTCGCGGATCTTGAAGAGTGGTATACCCATCGGGATGCCGAGCGCCTTGGCCTCATTGGACCGACTGACGACACAGCCGTCATTATTGGAGAGACAGACGACGGGTCGGTTGCGCAGCTCGGGTCGGAAGACTCGCTCGCAGCTGACGTAAAAGTTATTGCAGTCGACGAGACCGTACACGGCTCAGATCCGTCTCGGTCGGTGGATGACGTAGGTGACCACGCCCCAGAGGATGAAGTCGTCCTCCGGGTCGACCCGCATGCGGGGGTAGGCGCTATTGGCAGAGACGAGGTAGACCTCGCTGCCGTGATGCTCGACAAACTTGATATTAAATTCCCCATTTACGCAGCAGACCACCACATCATCATTGTGCACCTCGAGGGCGCGATCGACGACCACGATATCCCCCTCGTAGATATTGGCCCCGATCATCGAGTCGCCCACGATACGGGCGAGGAAGGTGGTCGCCGGGTGGCGGATCAGCTCCCTATTCAGGTCGATCGACTCCAGCCGGTCGTCCTGTGCAGGCGAGGGGAAGCCGGCGAAGATCCCCTCCTCGGCAAAGGGAAGGGTAATCCCCTCCCCCATCTCCACCTCGTAGAACTGCAGTGTCTGGCTTCTCTTCTTCTCTTCCATAGATAAGACAAAGGTAATCATATTCTCGGGGGCGAAAGGTCCCCGCAGCTAAGGAAACCGAGGAGGGGGTACCGGGGAGCGGGAGATCCCGGAGCGATCTCGGGTCAAACTAATACCGGTAATAGATCTCACTAATACCGGTATTAGTCTCGCCTATTACCGGTAAAAGAAATGGCTCTGAGAGTGAGGGACTTCTGATGCCGTCCTCAGCGCACGCTCTGACACCTGACTGCTGACTCTCCGGGGGCGGCATAGAGAGGATCTCAGGAAATAGGGGTATCTTTACGCTACAAGGATCGTTGCGTCAGACCCCCTCCAGGTGTGACTGTCGAGGCTTCCACCCTCTGCACTGCAATGGTCTCCTAATAAGCAATCCTACCATAAGATGAAGAGACTTTTCCTACCCCTACTTGTGCTTCTCACTCTGTCTCTGCCGGGTCAGGGTCAGAAGCTCCACCCGATCGCAGGCTATGAGTATGGCACTGCAGTCGCCCCTGATGGCTCCGAGTGGGAGTCGCCTGAGCGCCTGGGGCTCAATAGAGAGCAGCCGGCGGCCTACTTCTTCTCCTACAGGAGTGTGGAGGCGGCCCGGCAGTATCTCCCGGAGACGCCGGGCACGTACTACAGGTCCCTCGACGGGGCGTGGAGATTTCACTGGGTCGGCAATCCCGGTGAGCGGCCGATGGACTTCTACCGACCGGGGTATGACGTCTCCGGCTGGGACGAGATCAGCGTACCCTCCTGCTGGAGTGTGGCGGGGATCCAGCCCGACGGCTCACTGAAGTACGGCACGCCGATCTACTGCAATCAGCCTTACATCTTCAAGCACACGGTCGCGCCCGGCGACTGGAAGGGCGGTGTGATGCGCACTCCCCCGACCGACTGGACCACCTATAAGGATCGAAACGAGGTGGGCTCGTATCGGCGGGACTTCACAGTCCCGGCAGACTGGGGCGGTCGAAGGGTGGAGCTCCACTTCGATGGGGTCAATTCGTTTTTCTACCTCTGGATCAATGGTGAGTACGTGGGATTCAGCAAGGACTCCCGCTCCACTGCCACCTTTGACATCACCGACTACCTCCGTAAGGGGGTGAATACGGTGGCTGTGGAGGTGTACCGATCGAGCGACGGCTCCTTCCTCGAGGCGCAGGATATGTGGCGCCTGCCTGGGATCTACCGCTCGGTCTACCTGACGAGCAGCCCGGAGGTGGCGGTGCGGGACATCGCCGTGACGCCCGACCTCGACGAGAGCTATCGAGACGGGACGCTCCATATCCGGACCGAGCTGCGCAATCGCTCCTCTCGCACGGCGAAGGGGTGGCGCGTCCGTTACTCGCTCTACCGAAACACCCTCTACAGTCAGGAGAATAGCCCGACCGGCGTCGTCGTGACGACCGACCTCGACGGCACACCGCGGGGCGAGACCACGGTGGCTGAGTCGGTCCTCTCGCTCCGCAATGCCGCCCTCTGGTCGGCTGAGCGGCCGAACCTCTACACGCTGGTGGGCGAGCTCCTCGATCCGCGGGGTCGGGTGGCTCAGACCTTCTCGGTCATCACAGGATTTAGGAAAATAGAGATCCGGGATACGCCGGCGGAGGAGGACGAGTTTGGCCTCGCCGGGCGCTACTTTTACCTCAATGGGAAGCCGATCAAGCTTAAGGGGGTCAATCGTCAGGAGATCAGCCCCGAGACCGGCAACACGATCACCCGGGAGCAGATGATCGACGAGATCATGCTGATGAAGCGGGGGAATATCAATCACGTGCGTCTCTCTCACTACCCGAATACTCCGATCTTCTACTACCTCTGCAATCTCTTCGGGCTCTACCTAGAGGATGAGGCGAATTGTGAGAGCCACGCCTACTACTACGGAGAGGCATCGCTGTCGCATGTGCCGGAATTTACCAACGCCACGGTGCAGCGGACGATGAATATGGTGGCGGCGCATGTCAATGAGCCCTCCATCCTGATCTGGTCCCTCGGCAATGAGGCGGGTCCGGGGAAGTGCTTCGTCGCCGCTTATGATGCGATCAAGGCCTTCGACAAGTCCCGTCCGGTGCAGTATGAGCGCAATAACGACATAGTCGACATTGGGTCCAATCAGTATCCCTCCATCGCCTGGATGCGTGAGGCGGTGCAGGGGAAGTATGACCTGAAGTACCCCTTCCACGTCAGCGAGTACGCCCACAGCATGGGTAACGCAGTGGGTAACCTCGTCGACTACTGGGAGGCGATCGAGAGTACTAATTTCTTCATGGGCGGTGCGATCTGGGACTGGGTGGACCAGGCTCTCTGGACGACCGACCCGGAGACCGGCGACCGGTACCTCGCCTATGGAGGAGACTTTGGGGACAAGCCGAATAGCGGAATGTTCTGCATGAATGGGATCCTGCTGCCGACACATGAGCCTAAGCCCGCCTACTACGAGGTGCGGAAGGTCTATCAGGATGTGGGGATCAGCGATGTGGCTCTCGCGGATGAGGGGACGGTACGGATCTTCAATAAGCGGTACTTCACCACGCTCGAGGACCTTTACTTAGAGGCAGTGCTGCTGGAGGATGGTCGCGAGGTGCGTACGAAGCAGGTCGAGATGCCGTCGATTGCCCCGCGCGAGGCTGCGGTGGTGACCCTGCCCTTTACCCGCAAGGACACCAAGCGTGACCACGAGTACTTCGTCACCGTCCGGTTGCGCCAGAGATACGAGACACCCTGGGCTGAGGCGGGCTACGTGCAGATGGCGGAGCAGCTGGAGCTGAGCCCGGCGGTCCCTTCGGCAAAGATCTTTGACGGGAAGGTCCGGCTGACTCTCGATGACAGTAATACGATCTCAGGCGAGGGCTTTTCCGTCCGCTTCGATGACCGCGAGGGGACGATCGACCGACTTGTATACGGTGGTCAGGAGGTGATCGCCTCGGGCAATGGTCCGCGGCTGGATCCTTTCCGCGCCCCGACGGACAACGACAACTGGGCCTCCACTGCATGGTTTGCCAATGGGCTCCATAACCTCCGCCACCGGGTGCTCTCTCGTGACGTCCACCCCAATGCCGACGGTTCCCTGTCGATCCTCTATCGGGTGGAGAGCCGGGCGCCCTACGGTACCGACTTCAGTGGCGGGGTGAGTGGGCGCTTCGAGCTCAAGGATCATCCTGAGAAGCCCTTCGGTCCGGAGGACTGCACCTTTACCTCCACCTATATCTGGACCGTGAGTCCGGACGGGACGATCACTCTCAGTGCCTCGGTGGAGAGCAATAAGCCCTCCCTGGCGCTGGCTCGTATCGGACTCTCGATGCGGTTGCCGCGCGAGATCGACCGCTACACCTACTATGGTCGCGGCCCGTGGAATAACTACGCCGACCGGGAGACCGGCGCCTTCATCGGGGAGTACTCGAGCAGCGTGGTGGAGCAATTTGTCCCCTTCCCTAAGCCCCAGAGTATGGGTAATCGCGAGGGGGTGCGCTACGGACGCCTGACGGATGAGACCGAACAGAGAGGGCTGATGATCATGACCCATGGCGGGAGCATGAGCGTGCTGCCCTATAGTCAGATGCAGCTGGCTATGGCGCCCCACCCCTACCAGCTCCCCGTCTCGGACGGCACGTATGTCCATATGGATCTCGCTGTGACCGGTCTCGGAGGCAACTCCTGCGGTCAGGGCGGACCGCTGGCAGCGGATCGGGTGATGGGCGGACCCCACACGATAACGCTGCAGATCCGACCCCTCCATGCTGATGGAGTCGTAGCGACGCCAACGGCACTCCCGGTGACGATGAGACGCAGTGCCACCGGCCTGCTGACGCTCTCCGGCTCGTCGCCGATCCGCTACTCCGTCGACGGTAAGCCGGCGGTGCGGTATGAGCGTCCCATAGACCTCCGCAGTGGCGGTGTGGTCCGTGCCTGGCCGGAGGGAAGCGACTGGATCGTGACGGAGCATCGGTACGATCGGATCACGACGATACCGGTGACCATCAGCGGTGTCTCCTCAGAGGAGAGCGGTGCGGGGGCTGTCGCTCACCTGCTCGACGGCGACCCCTCCACGATCTGGCACAGCATGTACTCCGTCACCGTCGCTGCCTACCCGCACTGGGTGGCACTCGACTGCGGCGAGGAGCGAACCATCGCCGGCATCACCTATCTGCCGCGTCAGGATGGGAGCACCAATGGCGACATCCGAGACTATGCCCTCTCCGTCAGCAGTGATGGGGAGAAGTGGCAGGAGGTGACTCGCGGCACGATGGAGCGGTCTAAGTCGAGGCAGACCCTTCGGCTCAGTCATCCCGTCAGAGCGCGCTACATTCGCTTCACAGCGCTCTCCTCGCAGAGTGGAGCCGACTTTGCTGCCGGTGCTGAGCTGACCGTGCTATCGGAGTAAAGTTGCTACCTTTGCACCCGAAGCAAACACTATTTTACAGAGTAAAAGAAATGAAAAAGATGATCTTCGGTGCTCTTGCAGCACTATCCTTACTCACTCTGCCTGCTAAGGCGCAAGAGGAGTGTGACCTCGACGTAGACTTCTCCGTTCATGTGGGCTACCAGGGGAGTTTCCTCAAAGACTTCACCGCCTATCCCGGAGCTACCCGCACGCTTCACTCAGGTGTCCGGGTCGGCGTGGATGCAGACTTCGAGGTGTATGAGTACGAGGGGTTTGAGTTCGGCATCCGTCCGGGAGTCTACTTCTCCCAGAAGGGTGAGCGCTACAAGGACAATGCCGACAAGGCACTATCCTACGACCTCAATTACCTCGACATCCCCGTGACGCTCCGCGTCAGCCGCGAGGTGGCTGATGATCTCGATCTGATCGCCAACGTCGGTCCTTACCTCGGGATCGGACTCTATGGCAAGAACATCGCCGGAGGCACTTCTACAGAGAAGCACGACTCCTTCGGCGAGGATGGTGAGCTGCGTCGCATCGACAGCGGTCTCATCGGAAGCATCGGGCTGAAGTACGACGACCTGCTGCTGACTGTCGGTGGCCAATACGGCTTTGTGGACCAGCTGAAGGATACGAAGAGACTCAGCGGATCGCCGAAGAATGCCAACTTCTTCGTTATGGTCGGTTACGAGTTCTGATCACTCCGTATAGAGCATCGAGGGCTGTGTCGCCGGTTTCATCCGATGACACAGCCCTCTCTCTGCTCAGGCGCTCTGCTCATGAAAAAGAGCTAACTTTGCTCCTATGATAATCGCAATAGACTTCGACGGAACCATCGTCGAGCATAAGTATCCAGCCATCGGCAAAGAGGTGCCTGGCGCAGTCGAGACGCTCAAGCAGCTGATCCGTGACGGACATCGGCTGATCCTCTGGTCGGTCCGTGAGGGAAAGCTGCTGGACGAAGCTGTCCAGTGGTGTGAGGAGCGGGGGATCACCTTCTACTCCGTCAATAAGGACTTCGCCGAGGAGACCGAGTCGGACAGACACTTCAGCCGGAAGCTCAAGGCGGACCTCTTTATCGACGACCGCAATCTCGGAGGACTGCCGGACTGGCAGGTAATCTACCAGATGATCGCCTCCGGGCACCCGCACCATCCGCTTCATGTCACGACGGTGATCGATACCCAGCAGGCGGAGATGATGAAACGATATAAGAAGTCCAGTCGCCGAGGACGGCTCTTCTGACTTCCGCGGGATCCTGATAATGCAAGAGGGGCTGCCTCACCGATGAGTGAGACAGCCCCTCTTGCATTAGGTCGGGTCCGTCACTTCTGCTCTGAGTGATCCGACTTCTTCTTATGCTCCTTGCTATCACTATGATTGCCGTAGCCATAGCCGTAGCCGTAACCATATCCGTACCCGTACCCATAGCCGTAGCCCTTCTTGAGCCCCTTGGTATCCACCTTGACGTCATTGAGGACAATGGAGATATTAGGGAGCTTGCCGGCATCGGACAGATAGTTGATATAGTCGAGGTCGCGCTTGTCCGTCTTGCGGTAGCGTGTCACATACATCGTCGCATCAGCGACACGGCTGAGGATGATCGTGTCGACGACCGGTCCGCAGGGTGCACTGTCGATGATGATGTAGTCGAAGTGATCCCTCAGGATATCGATCACCTCATCGAGTCGAGGCCTCGACAGCATCTCGGCAGGATTGGGCGGGATCTTACCTGCCGGGAGGACCGACAGCCCGGGGAAGTCGGGCAGCTCCATCACATAGTCCATCGGGTCGAGAGTGAGGTCATTGAGGATCTCGCTCATCCCATGCGTGTGATCGTGAGTGGTGTCGTGCCGGTCGTGGATGTGCTGTCCCTTGAATGTGCGGGAAAGGCGTGGATTGCGGAGGTCGAGCCCGATGACCAGCACCTTCTCCTCTAGTGCGGAGAGAGAGACGGCGAGATTGGAGGCGACGAAGGTCTTCCCCTCAGAGGGGACGGTCGACGTTGCAAGCAAGACAAGGGGTCGCTGATTTCCGGTGACGAAATTGAGATTGGTACGCAGAGTACGGAAGATCTCCGTCATCACGTCGCTGTCTCGGGTCTTAACCACGATCTCACCGGTCTCCTCCTCGAAGTGATCCTCCGACATATGCGGTACGCTGCCGAGCACGGATAGCGTAGAGTGACGGCGGATGTCGTCCTCCGTGCGGATCTTGGTCCGGGTGAGCCGCCTCAGGTAGAGGTAGAGTGTTGGGAGAAGGAGCCCGAGGATCAGAGCTGCCAGGTAGACGATCGGTTTCTTCGGCTGCGAGGGGGCGGTGTCGGCAAGCGCAGGATCTACCAGCTTGGCACTCTCGAGCGAGGCGGCGAGAGAGATGGAGGTCTCCTCCCGCTTCGTCAGGAGCATGAGGTAGAGATTGGATCGGATCGTCCGCTGTCTCTCTATGTCTGTCGTGATGCGCTCAAATGTAGGAGCCTGAGAGATCTTACCCTGTAGGCTTCCCTTCATCCCCCTAAGCCCCTCATACTGGATCTGGAGCCCCTGTCGGGTGACATCGGCGACACTGATCAGGTCGTCCCTTGTGGTACCGAGGTCTCTCTCGATCGCCTTGAGTCTCGGGTGCTCCGGACTCACAGAGGCGGCGAGACTGTTACGCTCCAGCACCATGGTATTGTACTGGCTGACGGCGCTATTGAGCGAAGCATCCTCCACACCGAGAGAGGAGGGGATCAGATTGTACTCATTTTGTGCCATGGCCCTGACGTAAGAGATCAAGTGGTCGACCACCTTAAGCTGAGTCTGCACGCGTGAGACCTCCTCGGTCAGCTTAGCACTGCTCTGTACCACCACTCCGAGGTCCTCGTAGCTGGTGACGCCCTGAGACTTCTTGACGGACTCGAGGTTAGACTCCACGCTACCGAGCTCCTGACTGATCAGCGAGATACGCTCGTTGATAAAGTCGTATTGCCGCTGTGCTGCCGCATTCTTGTCGATGGCTCGCATGCGATTGTAGACCTCGACCAGCTTCGTGAGGAAGTCCTCCCCCTTCTGTCGATTGTCCGAGAGGATGGTAAGTGCGGAGACGTTACTATTCTTCTCCACTCGGTCGACAGTCACTCCTCCCTGGGTCATCTTCTCCGCCATAGAGAGCGGGGAGTGGATGACAATAGAGAGCTCTGAGGGCATCCTAGCCTCCATCGCCACACTATCACCCTGTCGCAGTGAGAGTATACCATACTCCGTCACCTCAGTGGCAGGGAGCTTGTCGATGGTCTTGGACTCTCCGGTGCTCGTGTCTGTGAGCGTGAGGGTTCCCTCAGATGAGCTGGTGAGGGTATACTTGAGGGGCTCCTTGATCTTATTGAGCTCCTCGTAAGGCTCCATAGTGATCCTGACGGGGAGGTCTCGCCAGTAGACCTGAGTCCGGAGACCGTGTCGGCTGGAGAAGTCGAGGAAGTAGTAGGACTCCTTGATGGTCTGGAGCAGCATCTCCCGCGACTGGATCAGCTGCATCTCGTTGTCGACATTGAGATTGAGTCCACCGGTGGCGATGGAGACCAAGTCAAGATCTCCCATCGCAGAGGCGTACTTCCCTGCTTTACCTTCCTGAGGGTCATTGAAGAGGATCGTCGTCTGGACCCTGTACTTAGGTCTCGAGGTAGTGATGAAGAGCCACCCGAGGATGAGGCAGAGGAGGATAGAGAGGAGGTAAATGGGCCAGTGGCTAAGATAAGAAGCCAACAGGGCGGAGAGGTCCAGCTCCTGCTCCTCGCGGTCAGCCTCCTCGGCAAGCGAAGGATTGGGCGTTACTCCGCCGGGGGCACTATCGTACTGGTTCATGTCTATTACTTGACTAGTAAGCTGATCAGGATATTGGCGACAGAGAGGGTCAGTGATGCGATGCTGAAGATGATGCCTGTTGCGGCGCCGATATTCGCACTCTGGGCAGCGGCGTCATTCGGCTGCACATAGATCACATCGCCCTGCTGCAGGTAGTAGTAGGGGGAGGCGAGGATATTAGGATCCTTCAGGTCGAGCGTCACGATCTCACGCTGACCATCGGCATTCTCGCGCATCAGCTTCACCTCACTGCGGACGCCCTGGATGGACATATCGCCTGCATTTGCCAGTGCCTCGAAGATCGAGACCTTTGTATTCTCGGAGGTATAAGTGCCCGGACGCCGTACCTCTCCGATCACGGAGTACTTATAGTTCTGGATCTTCACATTGACGGAGGAGATGTCTGTGACGTACTTCCTCAGCACGTTCTTGATGTGGGTCTCGGCCTCCCTCAGGGTGTACCCTCCCAGGTGGGTCATCCCCACGACGGGGAGCTCCACATTCCCCTCATTATCGACGAGGAAGGTCCTCGCCTGCTGGGCGTAGGCACTGTACTGCTGATTGGGAGTCCAGTAGATGCCATTGAAGGCAGCCACCGCCTCGGGATTGGAGGACTCGACCGTGATGGTGAGGAGGTCCTTGGCTCTGATCTGCGCGTCCTGCATATGGCCGGATGCTATGGTCATCGCCTGCTCAGGAGTCTGGATATAGGCCACATCCTTGCGTGTGGCGCAGGACGAAATGAGGAGACAGATCAGTAGTAATGGGAGGACAAGTGATCCTGCCATCTGACGCTCCGCTCTGAAACAAATGGTTCGCATGTCGATATATCATGATATACTTCAGCGCAAATGTACCTATTTATTGTTATTTCATCGCCACTTCACTTATTCCCCTACTGGGGAGTGTCTGATAATCAGTCATCAACCTATTACCGGTATTAGTGAAATCCTTTACCGGTATTAGCGATCACTAATACCGGTAATAGAAATAGCTCTGAGAGGGAGGGGAGAAAGGGTGAGATAAATTTGTAACTTTGTTGACCATCTGACACCTTTATATATATATGCAGGATAAGCGGGCAGGAGAGGCCCCGGAACATATCCCTACCGATCCCTCCGAGGAGAGGGAGGCTGACGGGGAGCACTCCACCAAGCGGAGGCGCTCCTGGTGGGCTCGGCTACTCATCTGGCTGGCCGGGATCGTCGGTGCCCTACTCCTGGTGCTTATCGTTTTCACCGGTCTCCTGATGATCCCGTCGGTCCAGACCCGGATCGCCAATCAGCTCCTGGTGACGATGGAGCGGTCTACAGGACTGCGCATGTCGGTCAAGCGACTGAGCGTCGGCTTCCCCGGCAAGCTCTACCTGGAGGGTCTCCAGGCACTCACTGCCAATGGCGATACCGTGCTCTACGCCAAGCGTCTGACGGCGCAGACGGATGCGATCGCCTACCTCCGACACCGGGATCTGCCGCTCAGTGGGGTGGCTCTGGAGCGTGCGCAGCTGGACTACCACGCACCGGGTGACAGCATGGTCCTGAGAGGGCATATCAGTCGCTTTGCGGTGGATCGGGGGTCCTTCGACTCCTCCTTTAGCCACATGAGCTTCGGCACCGTGGAGCTGTCGGACACACAGATGGACGTGCTGATCCTACCTAAGGAGAAAAAAGAGAAGAAGGAACCGAAGTCTCCACCGCCGACGATCCGATGGGACAAGCTGCTGCTGAACAATGTCTCCGCCACCTACACCGACTCGCCCGACAGCCTGATCATCGATGCACATATATATGATGCGCTCTTGAGTGGCGGACTGGTCGATCTGCCGGACTCCCTCTACACAGTGGACCGGGTGGATCTGCAGGCGGATCTGACTAAAGTGGGTGCCCCTCTGGAGATGCTTCCCTCGCCCTGGGGGACTTCGATCAGGGGGGAGGCGATCCGCTACGGCGGCACCGATGATCTCACTCTCCGACTGCGGGATGCCTCGCTCTCTACGGGCGATGGCTGGCAGCTCCACCGGCTATCCGGTCTGGTGACGAAGGATAGGGAGCGGCTTCGGGTGGAGGAGTTGGTACTGGAGCTGTCGCAGAGCAAGCTCGGCGGCGAGCTGGATCTCCCCTTCACCGGCTGGAGACCTGATAGCGTCGGGACTCTCTCTGCCCGTCTCGCCGGTCGCATCTGCGCTCCGGAGCTGGAGCGCTTCGTCCCGATGGCGGGCGACCTCCCTGACCTCCCCCTCCGGACCGTCGTCACCGCCTCGGGTGACTGGCAGAGAGGGGTCGATGCGGAGATCCGTCTCGAGGAGCCCTCTCTCCTCCGACTCCATGCCTCGGCGAGAGCCACATCGCTCCTCGGCGGTGGTCCGATGACGGTTAAGGGGCACTACGAGCTGCGCTCCGGCAGGGATCTCTCGCGACAGGTGGCGCAGCTGATGAAGTCTAAGAAGCCCCCCCGCTGGCAGATACCCGACGGCATGGACTTGGTCGGTAGTGGGAGCTATGATCCCAATGGCGGAGAGGTGGACCTCCGCGTCACTCTCCCGGAGGGGTATCTCACTGCGGTGGGGCACTACCGCCCGAGGAGCAAGAGCTACTCGGCTGATGTGGAGGCGGTCCGCTTCGATGTGGGAGCATTCCTCCCCACTGACTCCATTGGTTACCTCGACGGTCAGATCCACGCCAAGGGACACGGCACGGACCTCTACTCCGCGCGCACCTCAGCAGATGTTTTCCTCAATCTCGACAGCGTGGAGTACAAGGGGGCGACCTATCGTGACCTGGTTCTCCTCACGAGGCTCGATAAGAATAGGCTCTTTGCCGCACTCGATAGCGATAACGAATCGCTGCGGGCAACGGCTCAGATGGACCTCCTGCTCAAGAAGCATGACCTCAATGGGTCGGTCAATCTGTACGTCGACACCATCATCCCTGATCGGCTCGGACTACCGCAGTCGGTCGTGCGGGGAGGGCGGATTCATCTCAATAGCTACCTGCGGTCGGACCTGGATCAGTTCTACGACTTCGAGGGACGTACGATGGACTTCGTCCTGCAGCTCGACAACGGTGTGCTGCGACCGCAGGAGACGGTGGTGCGGGCGCTCTCCACCGACAGCCTCCTCAGGGCGAGTGTGGAGAGTGGCGACCTGAGCCTCGCCTTTGCCTCCAAGAATGGTCTGAAGGAGTTTCAGCGGCGACTGGAGGATCTCTCTCAGGTGGTCTCGACGGCACTCCGGGACACGACGGAGAGACCCGATATGAGCCGCTGGATCGAGCACTACCCCGACGCTGACCTTCAGATCGATATGGGACGTAATAACCCGCTCAGGTACTACCTCGATGCGAAGCGCATAGGAGCGCGGGAGATCCACCTCGGGCTGCAGGTGGATCCGGCGAAAGGGCTGAGAGGCGAGGGGATGATGCAGTACTTCCAGACAGATACCTTCAGGGTCGACAATATCGACCTGATCCTGAGGCAGGACTCCGCCTTTGTGTACGGGATGCTGACGGCACACAAGGAGCGCTTCCGCAATCAGTTGCCTTTCAATGCCGTCCTCTCCTTCTCCTCCAATATCCGCCGCTCCGAGGTGGCTCTGGACTGGCAGGATCACGAGGACCGGCACTTCCTCACGCTCGGTGCGGAGCTGTACAATAAGCCGTCCGGGGAGCTGGTCTTCGGCTTCACCCCGACGCCGATCGTGCTGGCGTATAACACCTTTGTCCCCAAGGCAGAGAATTACTTCATCATCCCCCCAGATAAGGGTAAGATACGGGCCGACATAGACCTGAGAAGTGAGGATGGAGCGATGATCAGCCTGAAGGATCTCCCGGGTGAGGGGAGACAGGAGCTGCAGGGTGTGATCCGAGATCTGAAGCTATCTGCTCTGGAGGGTATCCCGGTGATCCCCCATCTGGAGGGGGTACTCTCTGCGGACGTGCGACACATCACGCCGGATGGAGGGCAGCCCAGCATCACAGCCAGAGCCTCTCTGAGGGACTTTATATATGAGGATAAGAAGGTGGGAGACTTGGCACTCCGCGGATCTGCGGAGCCGGATAAGAGGGGACAGATGATCCGGGCGGAGGCTGATCTGGGCGAGCGAGAGCGGGTGGTGGACCTCCTTGCCTTCCTGCCCAAGGGAAGCGACGACAAGCGGTTTGACCTCAGGATAGATCACCTGCCGCTCGAGATGCTCAATCCATTCCTCCCCGATCAGTATGCAGAGGCTCACGGAGAGCTCTCGGGCGAGGTCGCCAATTATCTCACCACCGGCGACATCCGTACGGTACGGGCGCTCCCCTACAGGGGCGAGATCGCATTCCATCAGGGGGAGGTGTATGTCCCGGCGCTCAATGAGAGCTACCGCGTGGAAGACCAGAGACTGCCGATCGTCGATGGGGAGCTGCTCTTCCGCCGCTTTGCCCTAGGGGCAAATGGCGGACAGCTGATCGTCAATGGCAAGGTGGGACTGGCGGATGCCTTCCCCCTCAACCTTAATATCATCGGCTCCAATCTGAGACTCCTCGACTCCGAGGAGACCTCCTCGACGATGCTCTACGGACGGATCAATGCCGATACCCGGCTCCACGTCTCCGGGCATCCGAGCGATGTGACGGCGAGGGGCAGGATCAGCATCCTGGGGAATACCAACTTCACCTACCGCACGCCCAAGTCCCAGCTCTCCGGCAGATCGGGGTACAAGGATCTGGTCACCTTTACCGACTTCTCCGACACCCTCTTCGTGGCACAGACGAGCCGTCTCGACTCGATCTCTCAGAGCGGGATGACGCTCGCCATCGACCTGCACGTCGACCCGGCGGCGCGCTTCACCGCTATCCTCTCGCCCGAGGAGCAGACCAAGGTCTCCGTCGTCGGCGGAGGGGATCTCAATCTCGACATGTCCCCCTACGGGCCAATGAGACTTACCGGGACCTACGACATCAGGGACGGTGAAGTGGTGATGGAGATCCCTCCCGTCGTCCGGACCTTTACCATCGACGACAATAGCCGACTCACCTGGTCGGGCGATCTGACGAAGCCGGCGATAGACTTCCGCGCCACGGCGAAGGTCTCCTCGCGCGTCTCCCTCCAGGGCGAAGAGGCCAGACCGGTGGACTTCAACGTCTCCATCATCGCGGAGAATACACTCAATGACCTCGACCTACGATTTGAGACAACGGCGCCGAAGGACTTCGCTCTGCGCAATCGACTTGCCACACTGAGCGAGGAGGAGCAGACACGGCAGTCGATCATCCTCCTGACGACCGGCTATTTCTTCGGTAGCAACATCGGTTCGCCGGGCAATGGGAATAGTAACGCTATGGTGAATAATGCCCTCGCGGGTCTCTTCACCTCGCAGGTCAATTCGTTCCTCGGGGAGTCGCTCCATGCGGATATCAACTTCGGTATCACCAACGACCAGACCGCTGCGGGCGAAAGGACGGACTACACCTACTCGGTCGCTAAGCGGTTCTTCAACGACCGGATCCGCGTCGTCGTGGGAGGTCGGGTGATGACAGGTGCAGCGGCGGCCGGGATGGAGCAGTCCTTCATCGATAACGTCAGCATGGAGTACCGGCTCGACCAGGCAGGGACGCACTATCTGCGCCTTTTCCACAATAAGAATTACGAGAACTTCCTCGAGGGCGAGGTGATCGAGACCGGCGTCGGCTACGTCCTCCGCCGCAGGCTCGACTCCCTGAGGGATCTCTTCCGCTTCGGACGGTCGACCGACAGCATACCCGCCTATGCCGACATCCCCTCGCCGGAGACGCTGATCATAGAGGCCCGATCCTCGCTCCGCAAGGAGGCACCGGCGCTCTCGGACAGCCTCACGATAGAGAGACCTTTACCCTTGAGAAAAAACGAAGACGAGCCATGAGACACAGGCACTATCTCTCCATCCCACTCGTCGGCCTCCTGCTCACGGTGGCAGGCTGCTCGGTCGCCAAGTATATCCCAGAGGGGGAGACCTTCTACACCGGTATGGGGAAGGTGAAGATCGAGAACGCACCCGACATCGAGGAGATGCATCTCGCCAAGGGGGACGTGACTCGTGTCCTCTCCTATAAGCCCAATGGCTCGCTATTCGGATCGTCGAGAGCTCGACTGCCTTTCACCTACCCCTTCTGGATCCAGCGAAACCTTGCCGGTGCGACCGATCCGCTGGGACGGTGGGTGTACAAGAACTTTGGCAGCGAGCCGATCCTCCTCTCCATTGTCAATCCTCCCCTCCGCGCTCAGGTGGGGAAGCAGGTGCTGGAGGAGTACGGATTCTTCGGCTCCACAGTGGTGCCGCACATCACCTACGACAAGGACTCCGTGACCGCCAAGGTGGGTTATGACATCAGCATGAGCGAGCCACTTCGTCTCGATAGCATCGACTACAGAATCCATATCGTCACGCCGGACTCCCTCGACCTGCAGGACCCGAGCACGCGGCTGCTCCACAAGGGCGACGTGCTGAGCGTGTGGCGTCTCGAGAGCGAGCGGCAGCGCATCGCCTCTGCTCTCAGAGACAGAGGGTACTACTACTTCCAGCCCGGCGATATCCACTACGATGCGGATACGCTCGCGGTACCGGGTAAGGCGCAGCTCCGGGTCGACCTCTCCGACAAGACCACTCAGGATGCGCTCCGCGTCTGGAGCGTCGGTCAGGTGACGTACGACCTCTACGACCGCCACCGCTCTGCCCTGACCGACTCCACGCTCTACGATGGGATCCTCTTCCGCTACCATGATCAGCCGCCGGTGAAGCTCCGCTTCCTCGCCTCCCGAGTTCGGCTCGAGGGCGGTCAGGTCTACAACGAGCGGTATCAGACCGCCACCATCACTTCGCTCTCGGAGCTTGAGACCTTCGCTTACACCAATTTCTCCTACACCCCACGGCACACGGCAGACAGCCTCTCCCTGCTTGACGTCTCGATGGTCTCGATGGAGGACAAGCCCTATGCCGCAGAGCTGGAGGCGACCTATAGGCTCAAGTCAAATAATCAGACCGGACCGGGACTTGCCCTATCGATCAATAAGAGAAATGTCTTCCGTGGCGGCGAGACCCTCTCCATGCGATTGCAAGGGAATTATGAGTGGCAGACCGGGTACCGCAAGAGCAACCGGGAGTCAGCTGCCTGGGACATCAATAGCTACCTCTTCCTCCTCTCGACCGACCTAAAGTTCCCCCGCCTCCTAATCCCGGGACTCTACTACCGCCCCTTCACCTATCCGGCGTACAGTAAGCTCGGGCTCACCGCCGCGCTCCTCAGCCGTAGTGGCTTCTACCGTCAGATGCAGTTTGCCTACGACATGGAGTACCGCTTCGAGCCCTTCAGGGGAGTGCGCCACACCGTCCGGCCGCTCAGCGTCTCCTACAATCATCTCGTCCGGCGGACCGCAGCCTTCGACGAGGCTCTAGCGGCCAATCCGGGCCTTGGACTCTCCTTCCGCAATCAGTTCATCCCACAGGCGTCCTACCTATTTGGCTTCGAGACGCGCGATCCCCTCTCCCGCCACACCTTCTCCCTGGAGGCGTACGTCTCGGAGGCGGGCAACCTGCTCTCCCTCTGCTACCCCAAGGGGACGCCTCGACCCTACCGTCTCGCCGGGGCGAGCTTTGCACAGTTTGTCAAGGGGACCCTCGAGCTGCGGTACGCCTATCAGATCAGCTCCGCCGTCTCGCTCGCCACGCGCGCTTATGGGGGAGCCATCTACAGCTACGGCAATCAGACCGTCGCGCCCTATACGGAGCAATTCTACTCCGGAGGGGCCAATAGCCTACGAGGATTCAATGTCCGCACCCTCGGTCCGGGAGCCTACAGTCCGCTGACTCCCTCGCCGCTCTCCTTCCTCGACCGGACGGGAGACCTGCGACTGGAGGCCAATATGGAGCTGAGGGCAAAGGTGGTCGGAGACCTCGAGGTGGCGACCTTTGTCGATGCGGGGAATATCTGGCTCCTCCGCGAGGACCCCTCCAAGCCCGATGCCACCATCAGTACCCGGCACTTCCTACAGGATGTAGCCCTCTCCACGGGACTGGGACTGCGGTATGACCTCTCGATGCTGGTGGTCCGCCTGGACCTCGGTGTCGCCCTCCACAGCCCCGATCGTTCCGGAGGACAGTACTTCAATACTCTGGGGGACAAGCACAATCTACCACTGGCACTTCACCTTGCCGTCGGATACCCCTTCTAATCCTTTTTACACTATCACTCCCATGACACGTAAGATCATCTATACCCTCGCCCTGATCCTCCTCGGCTCGCTCGCCCATGCTCAGACCGACTCGGTCACCGTGATCGGCTCTCGGCACGGCTACATGAGCGGCCAGACGAGACGAACGCTCGCCGCCATTGTCCTCCCCCGGAGCGGTCGCGTCGACATCACCTACCGCCTCGACCCTCGCACCCGGCGACTCGTGGAGCGATGCGAAGTGCTCGCCAGCGACAGCCTCGTGGTTCGCGATCTCGACGACTACAAGGGTCGAGTCTCTTACGAAGCGATCCCGCTGACAGAGAAGGGTCGCGCTCGCCTCACGACGGACAAGAGGGTCCTCTATCTCACCGCCGACGTGGCGGAGGATCCCCTCTACTCCCCCGACAAGCTCCGAGGCGAAATCGTCTCCGTCTCCATCAATGGCCGGAGCTATCCCCTCAAGCAGGTGGGCGAGCAGACCTCCCGTCAGCGCTGGCGCACCTATACCCCACTCTTCGTCCCGGGAGACACCGGCTCGCGCAACTTCCGCATCCCGGCTCTCATCAAGACCTCCAAGGGGACCCTACTCGCGCTTGCGGACAGGAGAAAATACAATCAGACCGACATCCCCGAGGACATAGACCTGATCCTGCGCCGAAGTGAGGACAATGGCAAGACCTGGTCCGATCCCGAGATCATCCTCCGCGGACAGGGCAGAGGCGCCGGCTATGGCGACATCTGCATCGTCGAGACCCGTCATGGAGAGAAGTTGATCATCACATTCATCGGAGGTCCCGGCCTCTGGGGCTCCACGGCTGACAAGCCGATGCCGCAGTACGTCATGGAGAGCAGCGACGACGGCCGCACCTGGAGCGAGCCGCGCACCATGCAGCCGCAACTCTACGGAACCAATTGCCCCGATCCGGATCGCCGGAAGTACTCCGCCTCCTTCATCGCCGCCGGACATGGCGCCACCGCCTGCTACGGACGGATCATGTATGTCGCCGCCATGTGGGATCCTGAGCGCCGCGCCTTCGACAACCGTCTCGTCTACAGCGACGACCTGGGCGAGACCTGGCAGGTCTCCGAGCCCGCCTACGACCGCGGCGATGAGTCCAAGGTGATCGTCATGCCCGACCGCTCCCTCCTGATGAGCATCCGAAATCCCCGCCGCGGCGACCGGATATTCTCTGTCAGCAACGACGGTGGCATCACCTGGGAGCAGACAGATCGCTACGCCGGTCTGCACGACGTCGCTTGCAATGGCGCCCCCTTCCTCACCTCTCCCGCCGACGGCATGCGCCTGATGCACACCCTCCCCTCCGGTCCCGGACGTCGTAACGGACGACTCTATACCTGGAGTGAGGAGAAGGGCTGGGACGACGGCGTCCTCCTCACGCCCGGCTGGTGTGCCTACACCGAGGCGATGATGATCGACGACCACACCATCGGCTACATAGCTGAGGAAGACGAGGAAATGTCCCTCGTCTTCTACACCATCGGCCTACAGGACCTTCCGCTTATAGAGCCCTAAGTCGCCCTCTCGAGATCAGACACTGCCAGAGACTATGGAGAAAGGGTCCCGGATGATCTCTCCTGAGGAGATCGGACACGTGGTCGCACTAAGTCGGCAGTGGGCTGATCGCCCGCCCGATCGGATACTCTTCGAGCGAAGTGACCTCGACCCACAGGTCAGGTCGCAGGTGGCTCTGCAGGTGTCCCTTCTGGATAAGATGGCGAAGAAGATCCCCCACTTCCTGGAGTGTGGGGGATATATCCCACGGCGGGTCAATTTCGAGCAGTGCAGCAGCGAGCCGGCAGCCGAGTACAAGCAACGGCTCCTCTCCCCCTCCGATCGCATCCTGGATATGACCGGAGGACTGGGGATCGATACCGCCGCCATGGCGAATGTCGCCCGGCACAGTGAGATCCTCGAGATCGAGCCCGCGATGGCTCAGGCACTGGAGTATAATCTCTCCGTCCTGCTACCTCCGGGGCGTGCGACGGTCACCTGCGGGGACGCCCTCACACGGCTCGATCACACTCTGCTCGACGACGTCACGCTTGTCTACGCCGATCCGGCACGGCGGGACATGGCGGACCCCGGTCGACGGCTGAGCAGCATGGCGGACTACACCCCCGCGCCTCTGCAGATCCTCTCACGCCTGCAGGAGCTGGACTACGGCGGGCGCCTTCTCCTCAAGCTCTCCCCCATGCTGGACATCCACTGGCTGCTCGAGCAGCTGCCTACCTGCACGGATCTGCACATCCTCCAGGTCGGGGATGAGGTCAAGGAGCTGCTCCTCGACCTCTCCATGCAGCCGGCGACCTCACCAGTGACGATCCATCTCTCCATCGTCGACCGGCAGGGAGAGGTGACGAGCCGGAGCTACCCCCTCCCCACTTCGCTCACCGCAGAGACCCCCTATGCCACTCAGATAGAGAGCTACATCCATATCCCCCGACCGGTGCTGATGAAGAGCGGAGCCTACCACCTCATCGCCGCAGAGCAGGGCGTCAGGCTCCTTGGGCCCAATACCCACCTCTACACCTCTCCCCGACCCGCTCCCGACCCGCTCTACAAGAGCTACAGGGTGCTGGAGGAGATCCCATACAGCAAGTCTGTCCTCAAGGGGAAGGCGCTGAAGTCCCTCCTCGAGCGCTACCCAGCCCTCTCGATCATGTCGCGTCACTTCCCGCTCACTGCCGAGGAGCTCAGGGGACGACTCCGGACCGACGAGAGTGACCGATACTTCCTCCTCGCCACCACACTGGGCGAGCGGGACCGTAAGCTCCTGATCCTCTCCAGAGACGACTAACGGGGGTACATAAAAGAAGTACGACTGCCTTGCGTAAGACAGTCGTACTACCAGAAAGTTGCGGGGACAGGATTCGAACTTGCGACCTCTGGGTTATGAGCCCAGCGAGCTACCACTGCTCCACCCCGCGATATATCTTTCCTCCCTTTCGTAGTGCAAAGGTACTAAATAATCAGCGCATCTCCAAAAATTCCCGCAAGTGCAGGGTGGCGTACATTCCACCCGCTAATGCAATTTCTCAAGAATGATGTTTTTGATGACTTCATTGGGCGTCTTATAGTTTAGGTTTTTACGGGGTCTATTGTTTAGTAGGTTCTGGAAGCGTCTAAGGTCTAGGTCAGTTAAGTCTTCGAAAGTAGAGGACTTAGGGATAAACTGGCGCAGCAGTTTGTTTAGGTACTCAATATGAGGCTTATCCCAAGATTGATAGGGGTGGGCAAAGTAGACGGGCGTTTTGAGAGATCTCTCAATGGTCTTAAACTTGGCAAACTCACTTCCATTGTCGGTTGTGATCGAGTGTAGCAGTCCCATCTTCTTGTAGTATCTCAGAGCTTTATTCACCTCTCTGGCGAGGGCTTTGGCATCCTTGCCATGTTCCAGAAGTCGTATGATAGTAAAGCCTGTAACACGCTCTACAAGAGTCAGGATTGCCCCTTTTTGCTCTTTGCCTATAATGGTATCCATCTCAAAGTCTCCTACTCGCTCCTTCTGGTCAATGCACTCAGGACGAGTCTCTATGGACTTTCGCTTAGGCCAGTCTGTTTTTATTGGTACGGCAAGGCGTCGCTTGCGATAAGCTAGCCCATGCCTTGTGTGTTTGTAAAGATCGCCTCCAGCTTTCTTGTTTTGATGCAGGAACTTGTAAATGGAGGTCTTACCGACCATCGGCTTGCCCTCCAGCTTTCGCCTTCCAGCAATTTGCTCTGGAGACCATTTACGCTCTACAATGCATTGGACAATGTCAGCTTTCATAGCGTTCGTCAATTTAGCTCTTGCTTTGTTCTTCCAATCTTGTCGCTCTTTGGCAAACATATGAGCCTGAGTAGGGCTATAGTTGCCAGCGGGTGTCAAGTTCCTCTTGATTTCTCTACAGATGGTGCTAGGGTGTACTCCTATGACCTCTGCGATCTTTTTTTGAGATGTGCCAGTCTTCAGAAGAGCAGCAATTTCGTATCTTTGCGCTTGGGTTAGATGCATACTTGTATATAGCTAAGTTTTTGTTTCCACAGCAAATATACTGCATTAACCTTAAAGGGACGGTGAGCGCATCGTCCCTTTTTTCGTCTTGGCAGCTCGCTACCTGCTCCTCCCGCCCTCCTAAAGGAGGAGGGGGCGTCCGGAGCAGGGCGAGCTCCACTCCAAATTGCATTAGCGGGTGGAATGTACGCAGGTCGTTCTTTGTAGATAGTCTTGATCTCATCAAAATGGACCTTTACGGAAAATCGTTCTTCCAGCAATGTCTGTATGATTTCCTTTTGTGTCAAACCATATAACGAGATTTCCAATTCATCACTATATGAGTTTATGGAAAAGGACAAAGACGGGTCTTCAATCCACAATGTATTCAGAGCGGATATCACCTTGCTTCTCTCTTCGGGCTTATTTGGCCGGACGGAGGATTTGAGAGCGGGATGCTGATGAGATAATCCTTGAATCAAACAAGGTTTAGCACCTAAATAATCTCCGATTCGAAAATCTTCCATATCTTCTACAATCGCGATATCATTGGCACCCACTTCATCAACATTTATCTCTCTGCCCTGATAAATAGTCTTTAGATTTTTAATCTTGATGAATTTTTCCGAATCGTTGATTCTTACAACGTCTCGAAGTCTCAGACTTCCGTCAATTATTTTTAGAAAACTTCTTTTATGTCCTTTGGGGTCATGCTCTATCTTATAGAGATAAGCTGAAAGTCTGTTTGAGACTGATGCCGGAGGAAGTATAAAAGAAGAAATGGCGTCCAACAACTCATTGATACCGATATTGAACATTGCTGATCCATGTAGCACCGGATAGACTTTGGCTTTTGCCACAAGAGCGATTATCGTATTCCAATAATCAGCCGGTGAAATTTCGCTATCCGCCAAATATCGTTCTAATATATCGTCGTCATGGTTGCATACAAATTCTTTGTATTCTTCCTTTATATATGTTTGGGAGCAAACCGGATAAACCGATCCATCGACAACAGTTTGCATAAACAGGACATCTTGCGACAGATTTGTTTTTATATCCATATACAAACGCTCCAAATTCACACCGGCACGGTCAATCTTATTGATAAATATAATTGTCGGGATTTGCAGCTTTTGTAAAGTACTGAACAGCAACTTTGTCTGCGCTTGTATGCCTTCCTTTGCGGATAAGATGAGGACTGCTCCATCAAGCATTTTGAATGTCCGCTCCACTTCCGCAATAAAATCCATGTGTCCCGGAGTGTCAATGATATTGCATTTCACTCCATTCCAGATAATAGATGTCGTAGAAGCCCGGACAGTAATTCCTCTACGTTTCTCTATATCCATAGAGTCTGTTATGGTGTCACCATTATCCACACGGCCGCACTTTTCCGTTGCTCCACTGGCAAACAGCAGATTCTCGGTTACGGAAGTTTTTCCTGCATCAATGTGAGCAAGAATTCCTAAATTTATAATATTCATTTGGATTAAGCAATAATATACTACAGTAGATGCATTGTCGAAACGCACCTTTTAATACCTCCTCGTAGCATATGAGAACTACAGGATTACTAACTCGTATTAATATGTATATTATTACTGCCGCATAACGATTACAAAATTACACAAAAAAATATATCTAACAAAAGCGGGTGGAATGTACGGATTGTCCCGGACGGTATTGTGCGCAAAGAGCACCGACGGCATGGCGGAGTAATTCTCCACCGCCATCTCCGCCGGGGCGTCCTCCGGTATCGGGTCGACCAGCTCGATCACCTTATGCTCCGGGTCGGTGGTGGTGATCCGGCTGATCGTGGTGGTCATCAGTGGGAGCAGCGTCTCCCGGTCGATCAGCCGGACGGAGTCACCCTCCGCACCCCAGGTGAGACCGAGCGCCTGTGGGTGGGCAAAGGTGGCAAGCATCTTCGTCGGCGAGAGGAGGCTGTCGATCCGGAGATAGACGCCGTGGACATTGATCGCATCGTCCGCCATCCCCTCGTAGAGCCCATACTGTGATCGGATCTCTCCGCGACAATTAGAGAAATGGGTGGCATCCGCCTGCGTCGTGAAGTACCGCTCGCTCCCCTCGCGCCTCCTGACGGCGAAGTGATCCAGCGTGATGTCTCTCGTGTCCTGCGCCACCAGCCCCATCCCATCAGCGAAGTGGATCGTCACCCCCAGGAGACGGATCCTCTCCGAGTCGGTGATCGTGATCCCTGGGGTGGGACGAGCCCAGCTCCTCAGCGCATACCGGTCCCCGACAGACAGGTAAGGGGTCTCCGCCCAGCCCTTGATCCGCAGACGATGGTCGTCCAGGCGGCTGATCGATAGGGGGTCAAAGGGGACATCCGCCCGGCCCGGCTTCATATGCCCATCGGAGGAGAAGGGAAGCGTCGATCCGACGGCAGTCTCCTGTCCCTCACCGAGCAGCACTACTCTCCGCCCCTCATCGATCCTGAAGCGGCTCTCCCTCGGTAGCCGCGCCACCACCTCGTCCCCCTCGATCGAGAGGATCTCCAGCTGAGAGAGCGTCGGCTCGGGATAGTCTATCGTCAGTCCGATGATGGTCAGGTCGCTACAGTCGCTCACCACCACCGGCAGCAGACGGCCGTGGGCGAGGAGCGTGACCCCCTCCGCCTCTATGCGGGTATGCCTGAGCTGACGGAGGAGGAGTGCGACCGCTCTCTCGTCGTGGTGGTCGTGATTGGAGATAAAGATCGTCTCCCGGGGCAGCGACTTCTCATGGACCGCATACTCCCCCGGCGCAAAGCGTATCACTAAGCTGTCGCCCTGCTCCGAGAGGGCTCTCGCCTCCCTCAGGAGGGCGGTCAGTCCGGGACCGCTGTCATGAGTTCGTCCCGGGAGGACACCATACTTGGACGCCTCGATGGTGGTGATGCCCACCCCGGCAGTCAGCCCGAGTGGGAGGAGCAGCGTCAGTGCCAGTGCAGAGACAGCATTTCGGATCATCTTCATGGTAAGGTGGTCTATGGTGAGTCCTCTCCCGATACATTATACACAAAAGTAGTACAAAAAAGCTGACCCGATGCTGCGGAGAGCTAAGAGATACAGGGGTGACGCATTTGAGCGTTACATAAGTCATCCAACTCATCGTGAAGAGTGGTGAACGATGCACCCCGACAGGGGTGCCCGTTTTTTAGCCACGTGGTCGAGGGGCGTAGCCCCGAAGACCCGTGGATCAGGCATTGCAAGCGATCCCGCGACCCCGCTAGGGTGTCGCACTTACCAGTCAGGCAATAAGTGCGACACCCTGGCGGGGTCGGATATCATTCCCGAGGTCATCTTACCCGGGGTCTTCGGCACTTCGTGCCTCGACACCCGGTCTAAAAAGCGATGATCCC
>OJKZ01000134.1_pt1 | contig 35662 bp, 33 predicted proteins | sample 1596791 | NCBI WGS metagenome assembly OJKZ01 (sample SAMEA3904677, study PRJEB24821) | metagenome | biome: Builtin; feature: hospital; material: surface | place: USA | collected 2013-06-04 | reverse complement strand
TACGAGATTGCCTCTTGTCTCGTGGGCTCGGAGATGTGTATAAGAGACAGGTGGCCGACCACCCGGTACTCCCCCGCCTGCGGCTTACCTTGCCGCCAGCGTTCGACCTCATGGCAGCCCACGAGATCGCCGATCTGCTCGCCGCGGTACCCGCGTGCTAAGCAGATTCACTCATTCAATCAATCAATACAATCATTTCCGCCAGTGCGGTGCGTGAATAACAATGATGTAAGATAGCCGCATGGCTGCCGCGGATATCCACGAATCAATCGCTCAGGGACAAGGCCTGACCAGGGTGTTCGCTCGCCGCAAATCAGGCGCATTTATTAATGAACGCCGCGTGATTGAAACAATGGCATCGCTCGCCAACACAGATGGCGGCACCCTTTTCATCGGCGTTGATAGCGACGGTTCCATCAGTGGATGCTACCCCTTCCACGGCGAGTGCACCGACCCGGCAGAGCTCGCCATGGCAGTCCGGCGCTACACGAACCCGCCGCTCCACGTGGAGGTGGAGACGGCCACGCTCGACGGCGCTGAGGTCGTCGCGGTGAGTACCCACGCGCACCCGAGCCCCGTCGCCACCACGTGGGGCACCTATCTCGCCCGCCGACTCAACAGCCAAGGCGTGGCCGAAAGCGTCGGTATGGACCCCACCTACCTGTTCACCCGCTACCGCGACGCCAATGGGATCGACTGGGCGCTGCTGCCCGCCGAGGGAGCCACGCCAGCCGACCTCGACCCGGCCGCAGTCCAGCACTTCCGCGACCTGGCCGCCGCGCATGGAGGCGATGCGCTACTTGCCAAGCGCAGCGACGACGGCCTGGTGCGCTCCCTGGGCTTCCGCGACGACTCCCCTACCCCGCTGACCCTCGGAGCTATCGCGCTCTTCGGCCGCGCCGAGGCGATCGCGAAACACCTGCCGTATCACCAGCTGGTGTTCTCGGATAGGCGGCACACTCACCAGACGCACCGGACTTCCGGCCCAGTCGCGTCAATCTTGCACGCCCTTAACGAGCAGCGCACAACGCTTGGCCCCGCATTTCCGCTGGCCATCAATGCGCTGACTCACCGCGACTACTTCCAGCCCGGCCCGGTGTATGTGGCCTTAGAGGAAGAACGCTCGACGGTGTCGAGTCCCGGCGGACTGCCCCGCGGCGTGGATGCGCGCGAACTGGCAGCGGGCACACCCACCTACGCGCCGCGCTCGCTCCACCTGGCCACCGCTGTTGCGATGACGGGGCTGACTCGGGCGGCGGGCACGGGTATGCCTGACCTGCGCGAACAGCTCGACGCCGCGGGTCTTGAGCCGCTGAGCTTCGCGGGCACGCACGGCCGCGGCGTGACCGTCACCGTGACCCACGCCGGCGCGGCCGTAGACCACGAGCTCAAGGGCAACGAAGCGCTCGTCTTTGGCGCGGTGCAGCGCGCGGGAAGAAACGGCCTGGCCAGCGGCGAGGTCGCCGAGCAGACGGGCCTGAGCCAGCAGCAGGCCTACCGGGCGCTGCGCAAGTGCGTCGACGCCGCGTTGCTCCGCCGCATCGGCACCACCCGCACCACGCGCTACTTCATCAAGTAGCCTAAGCGCGCTCCTCGCGCAGCAGGTCCTGGAAGGAGTAGGTGCCGGTCGGCTGCGTGTCCGACTCCATGAGGTAGAGGCGCTTGACCGCAACGACGATGGCCTCGGCGATCGCGTCGCGCTGCGCCGGATCGGTGAGCACGGCCAGGTCACCCGGGTTGGTGAGGTAGCCCGCGACGACCTCCACCGTGGGCATCTTGGTCATGCGCAGCATTTCCCAGGTGCGCGCGTGGTTGTGGCAGTTCTGCAGCCGCGTGCGCGCGGCGATTTCACGCTGGATGTAGCCGGAAAGGGTCTCGCCCGTCATCGACGAGCTGCCGATCTCGCTGCCGAAGTAGAAGGTGGCCACACCGTTGGCCTTCTCGTTCTGGTACTGATCCAGCTGCAGGGAGATTACCAGGTCAGCGCTGAAGCTGTTGGCCAGGTCAGCGCGCGACTTCGTGGAGGGGTTATCCCCGCGGGTGCGGGAAATAATGGTCTCTACCCCAGCGGCGATCATCCGGCCCTCGACGCGTTGCGCCAGGTCCCAGACGAGCTCCTCCTCGGTGATTGGCCCGTAGGGACCCTCTACCGTCAGGCCGCGCTCGGTGCCACCCAGGGCCGGGTCGATGACGACGCGCTTGCCGGTCAGCTGCGGGCCAGCCTGACGGACGTGCTCGCGCTCACGGATCGCGGTGGCGGAGCCGCCAGTGATGCGGCGGCCCAAAAGGCTGAGTGCGTGCAGGGTGTCGGGCCCGCAGGTGCCGTCGTCCTCCAGCCCAGAGTTGAGCTGGTAGGCCATGAGCGCCTCGTGCGTGCGGGCACCGAAGCGCCCGTCGATGCGGTGGGAGTAAAAGCCCAGCTCGTGGAGCTGCGTCTGCAGCTGCACCACGTCATCGCCGACGAGCTCCTGGCCCGGCTGGTAGCTCAGGACGCGGTTGCCCAGCTTGTACGAGGCTTGGCGCAACTCGCGCAGCGTGATGTCGTCGATGTTGCCGGTCGGCATGATGCCGCGCGACTGTTGGAAGGCTTTGATGGTGTCGGCCAACGCCTCGTCGAAAAGCATCTCTTGCTTGGAAAACTTCCGGGAGTTCCAGTCATCCAACGACCCCTCATACTCCGGCAACATGCCGAGGCGCGCGAGCGTGGTGCGGGCCTCAGCAACACGAGCGCTGGAATCGCCGACGCGAAGAGTTGCACGCACTTTTGGCCTTTCTGTGTTGGGGAGCAGGTAAGAGGAGGTCAGCCGACCGGGTGAGCACTATCTTACGTGGGGCGGGCCCGGCTTAGCGAACCCGCGTGCCACGGGCTTAAAGGTGCGCCTGCACCCGCTCAACGATCTCGTTTTTGGGGCGCAGACCGATGAACTCGTCGACCTTCTGTCCGCCCTTGAACACCATGACGGTGGGCATGGACATCACTTGGTACATCATGGCCAGGGTGCGCTCGGCGTCTACATCAATCTTGGCCACCTTGACCTGGCCGTCGAACTGCTGGGCAACCTCGTCGAGGATGGGAGAAAGCTTCTTGCACGGCCCACACCAGGTGGCCCAAAAGTCCACGATAACCGGGATATCGGATTCGATGACCTCGGACTTGAACGTCTGCTGGGTGACATCAACTGGTGCGCTCATAAGGTTTTCGCTCCTCGATAAATTCATTGAACGGTTGCTTTCCCACCTTAGTGCCGCGCGCACGATCGGCGGGAGGCGCGACCGTGGAGCGCGGTAACAGATGGGTCACAGGTTGCGTAGAACGCGACCTAGAGCGTGGCGAGGTAGTGCTGCGCATCGAGGGCGGCGCGGCAGCCCGCGCCCGCGGCGGTAATGGCCTGGCGGTAGATGTTGTCCACCACGTCACCTGCGGCGAAGACACCCGGCACGCTCGTCGCCGTGGTCGGGGCCTCGACCTGGATGTAGCCGGCCTCGTCCACCGCGACCTGGCCCTCGAGGAAGGCGGAGCGCGGGTCGTGCCCGATGGCGACGAACAGCGCGGTGGCGTCGAGCACCTGCTCCTCGCCGGTGACAGTGTTGCGCAGCTTCAGGCCGCCGACCTTGCCGTCGGCCTCCTGGACCTCTTCGACGACTGTGTTGGTGATGAACTCGATCTTCTCGTTCGCGCGGGCGCGCTCCAGCATGATCTTGGAGGCGCGGAAGTTCTCCGAGCGGTGGATCAGGCTCACCTTGGAGCCGAAGGTGGTGAGGAAGGTGGCCTCCTCCATTGCGGAGTCGCCGCCGCCGACCACGGCGATGTGGTGGTCCTTAAAGAAGAAGCCATCGCAGGTCGCGCAGGTGGACACACCGCGGCCCGTGAGCTGCTCCTCGCCCGGGATGCCCAGGTGGCGCGGGGCGGCACCCGTGGCCAGGATGACAGCGCGGGCACGGTACTCCTCGCCGTCGACGTACACCTTCTTTTCCTCGCCGCTAAAGTCAACGCGCTCGACGAGCTCGGGGCGCAGGTCCGCGCCGAACTTCTCGGCTTGCTCGCGCATATTCGACATCAAATCCGGGCCCATGACGCCCTCGGCGAAGCCCGGGAAGTTCTCAACCTCGGTGGTGTTCATCAGCTCGCCGCCGAACTCGTAACCCTCAAACACCAGGGGCTTAAGCTCGGCGCGCGCCGCGTACAGGGCGGCGGTGTAGCCGGCCGGCCCGGAGCCGACGATGATCACGTCGTGCAAAGTGTCCGCGGCCGCGGACCCCTCTGTCGGCGCAGCCTTCTCGGAGCTGCCGAGCTTATCGACGTTGACCAGGTTAAAACCGGGGTTGGTCATGTTCTTCCACCTTTATTTCATACGACAGTGCGCTATTTACGGTTCCACAGTGTACTGCCCTACTTCTAGATCCGGTCCATCATCGCTTCCGCCACTACGGAACGGGCCCGGTAGCGGCGGGACTTCACGGTGCCAGGGCGTACGCCGAGCTCTTCGGCGGCGCGTTCGACGGACATGCCGTGGACGTCGATAAGCAATAAAGCGCGGCGCTGGGCGCGCGGCAACTTGGCCACCTCGTTGCGCAGCGCCATGGCCGAGGCGAGGCCGCGCAGCGGGTCGTGGGACAGGCGGGTGTTGCGCTCGATGCCGAGTTTGTCCTCGTCGTCGATGCTTATCTCGCGGTCCTTGCGCGAGACGCGGCGCTTGTGGTCGATGGCCGTATTCACCGTGGTGCGGTGTAGCCAGGTGGAAAGCTGCGCCTCCCCGCGGTAATTGCGCAGGTTGCGATAGGCCTTGAGCAGGGCTTCCTGGACGACGTCCTGGGCGTCGTGCTCGTTGTGCGAATAGTTGTAGGCCACCCGCAGCAGGTACGGGCTGTGCTTGCGGACGATATCTGCAAAGGCGTCCTGCTCGCCGCGGGCGTGCGCGCGCAACAGTTCGCGGTCAGTGCGAAATTGCATGGTTTTCCCCCAAAAACTCCCCCAAGTTCAATGATGTAGGCACAAGTATGCCCGACCCTCGCCGTGTGCGCGCGGGGGCCGGGCATTTTTATTCAGATGGTGTTAGCGCAGTTCGGTGAACCCGATCAGCGAGACCTCCCGTACCTGAATTTCATCGGACTTCTCGCTCGCCGGCAGGGAGAGGAACACCCCGCGCAGCGGGCCGGAGTCGTCCACATCCACGCTGTTCTGGCCCGGGTGGAAGGTGCCCTCGGCGAGTGTGGGCAACGCTTCCGCGGTGAGTGGGCCCTCGTAGTCCACCGGGATGGCGTGGACGCTGTACGGACCGCCGTCGGAGGTGGTGTCGATGAGCAGCTGCTCCACGCTGACCTCGCCCGCCGTGGTTGGTGGGGTGTACGCGATGCCGCCACCGCGCGCCATGGTCCAGCCGGTGGTGCGGTCCCCGTCCACAGTGGCGGCCGGGCCCTCGGCGTCCTTGTCCGGCTTTTCGGTGTCCCCGTCGTTGGCGCTGTCGCCGGTGCCGGGCTCGCCTACGGGCTGGCCTTCGGCGTCGATAGGCTGCGCGGTGAGCGGGCTGATGATCACGGGCAGGCCGACGTGCTCGGTGGCCTCCTCCTCGATGTGTTGCTCGCCCTGCTGCACGGAGTCGTGCGTGACCGGGGAGTTGGTGTCGTCGCCGGAGAGGAAGCCGATCAGCGAGGTGGTCAGCGCGGCGATGAGCACCACGGCTCCTACCGCGATGGCGGAAAGCAGCACGGTGGTGACCGTGCCGAGGCGGCGCGAGCCGAAGCCGCCCCGCACCTCGTCCGGGTCGTCAGTGTCCTCGGCGACGGGCTCGACGTACTCGGCGAAGCCGGAATCGCCTTCACCCTCGGTCGTATCTGTCGTGGGCTCCGCGGCTGCCTCGGGTGCTGCGTCCAGATCCTCGGCGACGCCAGTCACCTCCTCGCCTGGTGCGGGCAGGTTCGCCTCTTCGCGCAGGGCCACTTCGAGGTCGCGGAAGTCGCTGTCTTCGATCGCGTCGGCGTCGACAAGCGCGCGGGTGCGCTTCGTGATGCCCTCGAGCGCGTCCGAGTTCACGTTGGTGGTGAGCAGTTGGAGCGCGGAGGCAAAGGCGTCCGCGTCGGCAGGGCCGGAGGCGTCCGGCAGGATGGCCGGGAAGGCGAGGCGGACGTGGCCGTCGGTATCCACGCGCAGGCGCTGGCGGTTGTCCAGGCCGAGCGGGATGCCGGCCTCGTGCGCGGCGGCGAGCGCACCGGCGAGCGGGGCAAGCGCGTTGGCGACGGCCTCGGTGTGCAGCGTCTGGCCGCTCTCGGCGACCGCCTTGACCGAGGAGCCCTCGATCCAGTCCGCGACGATCAGCGAGCCGGTGCGGTAGGAGAGGATCTCGATGTTGTCGGCCACGGCCGGGTGGTGCAGGTTGGCCAGCTTGCGCGTGCGGCGGGCCACGCCCGCGGCCTGGAGGGCGGCCTCGCGCGGGGTGGCGGGCGCCATGGGCGCGGCACCGGTGGTGTCCACAAACGTCAGCGCGACCGGGGCGCCGGTGGCCACCTCGCGGGCCTGCCAGAAGCGGGCCCCGGTGGTCGCGCCGTGGTCGCGGATGAGGCGGAAGCGCCCATCGGACACGCTGGCACCCGGCACCAGGCGCGGGCCGCGGACCACGCCGGCCGACATCGGCGGCGGGACCGGGTTGGCGTTGAAGGTGTCGGAGGCGAGGAACTGCGTGGACATGTCCCGCGGGTCGACCTCGCCGACCTCGATGGCGGCCTCTTCGTCCGGGGTGATGAAGCGGGACAGGCCCGGGATGCGCGCCAGCGCGCGGCCGAGGTTCTGCACCTCGGGCAGCTTGGAGCGCGACAGGACCAGGCCGGTGACGATGACGAAGATGATCCCAAGGATCATCACTTCGATGAGGAAGCCGAGGGAGGGCAGCCCGATCAGGCGGCCGAGTGCGCCCGGGATGTCCACACCGGCAAAGTCGCGCACGAGCCAGCGCAGCAGGTAGGTCGCCGCGATGCCGACGAGCGCGGCGGCGAACGCCCAGATCGAGGTCCGCATGACGGTGCCGGCCTGCAGCGTGCCCAGCTTCCGGCGCAGCAGGAAGGCACCGATGAGCGCGCCGGCGATGAAGCCGAAGCCGTTGGCCGCACCGAGCAGCACGACTACGGACTGGGTGGAGTCGGCCACCATGGGCGCGAGGTAGCTCAGCACGATCTTGGTGGCGGTGATGCCGGCGATGATCATCGTCGGCGTCCACGCCTCCTCGCGTGCGTAGAAGACGCGCAGGTGCAGCATGACGAGCGCGTACGGGATGAGCGTGAACGCGGAGAAGCTGATCGTCAGCCCGAGGGTGCGGGCGGTGTCGCCGTCGAAGTTGCCGTAGGCAAACAGTGCGTGCCCAATGTCGGGGCCGAGCGCCGTCATGAACACGATGATCGGGATCAGCGCGATAAACGTCAGCTTCGTGCCGAGCGTGAGGTCGCGGACCACGGCCTCGTCGTCGCCGTCGGCGGCGTTGCGCGACAGGCGCGGCATGATCGCGGTGAGCAGCGTGACGCCGATGATGCCGTAGGGCACCTGCAGCAGCATCCAGTGCTGCTGGTAAATGATCGGGGCGGCCTCGCTCGCCGTCGAGGCGATGCGCGTGGTGACGATGTAGCCGGCCTGACTGATCGCCACATACGTGATAATCGCCAGCGCCATCCCGCCGAACTGCTTGAGGCGCTCGTCGATGCCCCACAGCGGCCGCAGATCAATGCGCAGCTTGCGCAGCGCGGGCACCATGATCAGACACTGCACCACCACACCGAGGGTCGTGCCCAGGCCGAGCAGCGCCACGTGCGGATTGCTTATCGACGCCGGCGCCGCCGGATGCAAGTGCCCTGGCAGCAACATGTAGAGCAGGAGCACCGCGATCGAGACGACATTGTTGGCCACCGGAGCCCAGGCGCCTGGCCGGAAGTGTTCCTTGGTGTTTAGGATCGCCATAAACAGCGAGAACATGCCGTAGAAGAAGATCTGCGGCAGCACCAGGTAGGCGAACGAGGTCGCCTGGACCACGTTGACCTTGCCCGCGTCGTTGAGGAAGAGTCTGGTCAGCCACGGCGCGGCGAGCACCGCGATGACCGAGACGACCGCCATGAGCGTGAACGTCAGCGTAAACAGCTGCCGGATGAACCGAGCGCCGTGGTCCTCGTCCTCTTTTTCCGCGCGCACGAGCACCGGCACCACGAGCGCGGTGAGCACGGAGCCCAGCACAATCTCGGTGATGATGTTGGGCAGCGTGTTCGCCGTGTTGAAGGCGGAGGCCACCGCCGGGCCCAGTGCCGCGCCGATGAGCACGGTGCGGATGAACCCGGTGATGCGTGAGATGAGCGTGGCCACGGCCATGGAGCCGGTGGCGCGCACGACGGAGGCGTTGGAGGTGCCCTCCTCCCCCGCTTCTTCCGTGTCGGTCTCGCGGGTGGCGGTCGCGACGGCGGCGGCCTGCGTGTCCGGTGCCGCCTGCTCGGAGGCGGCCGGCTCGGGTGCGTCGACGGCCTGGATGGTGTCGGTGGTTTCCGCCTTCGTCGGTGCGTCGTTATCTTTCGCGCCGGCTGTTTTTGCCGGTGCCGTGCGCTCGCCCTTGGGGCTGGTGGTCAGCATCGACTTGTCGGGCTGCTCCGGGTTTTCCGCGGAGCCTTGCAGCTTGGCCGGTGGCTTGGGCACCGGTGCCGGCGGGGCGGGGGTGACTATGCGACGTCGCAAGCCAGCCGCGTGCGCCGCGTCATCCTGCTGTGTCACGGAAGCTTCTCCAATCAGGTGTGGTGGTCTGTACCGAAGTGTCTTAGGGTGCAGCTGCACTTGGCGGGTCGGCGCCAGTCTCGGTCGCGGCACCTCGCGCGGCGGCACCGCGGCGGCGCTGGCGCCAGATCGCGAAGAAGACGAAGGCGGCGATCAGCGCCGCCATCGCGGGCAGAAGAACGGAGCCGCGGATGGCCATCGCTGCGGTGCGCACGGTGATGTCCACCGGTTGCGACATGGCTGCGCCGTGCGGGCCGGCGAGGAAGAGCTGCAGCTTGGTTTCCTTGCTCTCCTCCGGAAGGTCCGCCGTCATCTGGACGGTGACGGAGCCGCGAGCTGGGATCCGCATCTCGGCAGGGACGTTGAGGCGCGCCCCCTCGGGCCCGCGGTACTGGATGGAGGTGCGCACCGGCAGCGGCATCCCGTTCTGCGCGACGATCAAAAGCGGGCTCGACGGCGAGGTCCGCGTGTACACGTTGCCGGGCGGGATGAGCGCCACCGAGTTGCGCAGCTCGGTGAGCGTGTCGCGCGAGCCGGCAAGCGTCCGGCTGGTGGTGGATACCGCGTCCGCGTAGCCGTGCAGCGAGCGGCGCTGGCCGGGGCTGAGCGCGGTGATGAGGTCGCGGCGCAGCGGTAGCGTGTAGCCGTAGCGGGTCAGCGCGATGGAGGGGTCGGGGGCGAGCAGCTCGGTGAGGTCGTTGATGAAGCGGGCTTGTTGGGTCGCCGCGAGGATTTCCGTATCGGCGTAGGTGCCTGGGTCGGAATAGGGGCTGCCGATCGTCTGGGCCGGCGGTACGACCGCGTCCGCGGGCGGCTCCAGGTAGCGCTGGAGCGACAGCGGTGCTGCCCCGCCGTGGGTGACCAGGTCGGCGACTGTGCCCAGCAACGTGGCGGCACTGTCCGCGTCCCACGTCACCGGGGGATTGACAAAGACGGGCTCGGTGTCGGGTTGGTCCTCGAAGGTCCAGGCCTGCTGCGCGGCGAGCCGAATCGCGCTCGCCGCGTTGGTGGCGCGGGACGCGGCGGAATCCTGTGTTGCGTCGAAGCGGGTGAACTCGGGCGCGTATGTCGCCGTGATTGGATTCGGCCCCACTGAGGCGAGCACCGATGCGAGCGAAGATTGGTAGCCCACCGCAAGCACGTTGGGCGCGGCCCACGCGAAGCGCTGTGCGTCTGGCGATGTTTCACGTGAAACATCGGGGTTTGTCTGAATCGTATTGGCGGGGAGCAGGACCCGCACGGTCGTCTCCGGCCGTGGCGCGGCGGCGGTGCGGGCGGACCCGGGGGTGCGCACATCAAGGTTGCTCTGGGAGGTGCCCTCCCCCGCCGTCGTGTCTTCCGTCGCGGCCTGGTCGAGTTCCCAGGCGGCGTGCATGCCGCTTTCAGACACGGTCGAGTGCGCGTGGTCGGCCCACCCCAGCGCCGGGGCGGTCGCGTGCTCGATGGTGTTGCCCGCGACGACGACGTTGTGCATGCCGGGGGTGCCAAGCACCCGTTCGAGGACGAAGGGGCCGCGCTCGACGGTCTCCCGGATCAACCAGGGATCCCCCGTGCGCGCCACCGCGTCCAAGTCCGCGTTGGCCCACGGCAGGGCGACGGTGCAGCCGGTCCGCGCGATCTCGCGCAGCGTCTCTAAAAATCTGGCCGCGTCCTGCGCGCCGGTCCCGGGGGTGCCGTCGGTATCGTTCGCGGCGCTGCCCCAGCTGTCGCGCAGGCGCTGGGGCTCTTGGACCACGGGTGCGCGCTCGGTATCCACCGCGTACCCGCCAGCCATGCGGTCGACGGCGCTGACGAGCGCTGGGTCGATCGCGGCGCACGTCGCCTCGCGCACCTGCGGGGTGTCGAGCGCGTCAAGATAGGTGGTGGCGAGTCGGTCGAGGCGGCCACCAGGTTTAAGTTGGTCGGCAAGCCGCTCGGACTGCAACAGGAGCTGTGGGTCCTCGGGAGCCTCGCCGGTCTCCCCCGGCACCAGGTCGACGGGGGCGGAAATCGGGTAGAGCGCGCTGAGGGTACCCGGGCGTGCGCCGTCGGCAAGCCCGCGGACCGTCAGGTGGAAGCGTTCGGAGTCGAGGGGGGTGCCCGTGGCGTCGAGAAGCGAAAGGGCGAGCGGGTAGGTGCCGATGTCGCCCATGGCGAGCGCGTCGGTGTCGAAGTCGAGCTCCAGCTCGGTGGACTCGCCGGGCGCGAGCGCTTGCACCGTCTGGGCCTGGCCGATGAGCCCGTAGTCGGTGAGCGAGGCGATGGTGGCCATGCGCTGGTCGGTGACCGAGCCGGTGAGCGGGCCCCTGCGCGGAACGAGCTGGAGGCCCTCGAGCGGGGCGTCGGAGGTGTTGCGAACGCGAAGTTTCACGTGAAACGGATCGTGCGCGCGGATCGACTCGGGCAGCTCGAGCGCCTCGATGGTGGCGCGCTCGCCCTCGCCCACGCGTACGTTGGGGTTGACCCACTGCGCGGCGACCTCGGGGTTGTCCGGGTTGGTGGGCACCGGCAGGGTGTCGGCGGCCACAGGCTGCGCGCCCGCCGCGAGTGCCAACCCCGCAACCGCGAAGGTGGGCAGCGCCGCGCCTGCGGGCCCCCTCATCGCGGAGTGGCCCTTCCGGCCTCGGCCTCCGCCCGCGCCAGGTTGGGCATCTTGTCATAGGCCACGCGCGCCAGCTTGCGCTCATCCGCGTACGCGAGGCGCTCGATCAGTTCGCTCATGGGCACCCACGCGACCTCGGTGACCTCCGGGTCCTCGTCGTTGAGGATGCCGTCGACGTAGCGCAACAGGTTATGGTGCACGGTCTTATGGATGCGCACCCCGTCGGAGACGAACCAGTAGTCGATGGTGCCGAGGGTGTCGAAGGCCTCGCCGGTAATGCCGGTCTCCTCCCACACCTCGCGCTCCGCGGTCCGCCACTGGTGCTCCCCGTCTTCCACGTGCCCCTTCGGCATGGACCACAGCAGGCGACGGCGCCGATCGAGCCGCCCAATCAGGGCGACGTAGATCTGCGACATGTCCACCTTATTGTTCTCCGGGTTGACCGCCTCGGCCATCCCGGAGACCACCAGGCCGCCGGCCGAGGTTTCGTCCCGCGTTTCCATCCCCGACTGCGAGCGGTGGCTGTACTGCGACTGGCGACGGTTACTCCCCTGCCCACGCCCGCGCTTCCGCCTTGCCGGGTGCTTGCCCGACTGGTTGCGGTTGTTGCTGCCGCCCTTTGCTCCGGAGCGGTTGCGGTTGCGGCGCCGCTTGCCGCCCTGGCCGCCGCGGCCCTCCCCCGCCTCGCTTGCGCCGTGGCCGGAGTGCTGGTTGTGCTGTTCCTTATTCTGGCCCTGCTGGTTCTGGTTGCTGTGGTTGCTGTGGTTGCTGCCCGACCGGTTGCCGCGCCCGCGCCTGCGACGGCGGCGTCGCTTCGGCCGCTGCTGGCCCCCACCGGCACCATTCTCCCCGCCGACGCCGCCCTTTTCGCGCGCGCCAGCACCGCCGGCGCTGTTGGAGCTGCCGGCGGTGCGGTTGGGCCGTGTGTTGTCAGTCATCCGCCTTATCGTATCCGTCCCAGCGCCGGTTGTGGTATTTCACAACGCCCTTCCTCTCCTTTGACGTGTCCGGGTAACGTGAGCATGGTGACTACGCCGAAATCTTCTTCGCCCCTGTTCGACCTCCCCGACGCGGACGACCCCAATGCGGTCGCCGTGCTGATGGCGCGCGCGCAGCGAGGCGTCATGGAGCTCGCCGACTTCCTCACCCCGCTGGCGCAGTGTTTCGCGGAGCGCGGCGAGGCCTTATATATGGTCGGCGGTCCGGTGCGCGATGCGATGCTGGGCAAGCTCGGCCACGACCTCGACTTCACCACCTCCGCGCGCCCGGAGGTGACCCAGGAGATCCTTGATGCCTGGGGCGAGAAGACCTGGGACGCGGGCATCGAGTTCGGCACCGTCGCCGCGGTTAAGCAGGGGAAACAGGTCGAGATCACCACCTTCCGCGCCGATTTGTACGACGGCGTGACCCGCAACCCGGAGGTCACCTTCGGCGACACGCTCGAAGGCGACCTGATCCGCCGCGACTTCGCCTGCAATGCGATGGCGATCGAGCTTTCGCTTGTCGACGGCGCGTTGTCACCCACTTTCCACGACCCCGTCGGCGGACTCGAGGATCTGCTCGCGCGCCGCCTGGATACGCCCCAGGCTCCGGAAGTGTCGTTCCGGGACGACCCGCTGCGCATGCTGCGTGCCGCCCGTTTTGTCTCCCAGCTGGGCTTCGACGTTGCTCCCCGCGTCTTCGAGGCGATGCGCGCGATGGCAGAGGAGATCAACCGGATCACGGTGGAGCGCGTCCAGGCGGAGCTGGATAAGCTCATGCTCGGCGCGCGACCTTGGGAAGGAATCGACGTGCTCGTGCGGACCAGCTTGGCCGACGAGATTCTGCCGGAGATTCCTGCCCTGCAGTTGGAGCAGGATGAGCACATGCAGCACAAGGACGTGTACTGGCACTCGCTGACCGTGTTGCGCCAGGCCACCGAGCTGGAGGACGAGGGCCCGGACCTCAAGCTGCGCTGGGCCGCGCTTCTGCATGACATCGGCAAGCCGGATACCCGTGCGGTGAAGCCGGGCGGCGGCGTGAGCTTCCACCACCACGAGGTGGTCGGCGCGAAGATGACGCGCAAACGTATGCGCAAGCTGAAGTACCCCAAGCACGTCACCGAGGACGTCGGCCAGCTCGTCTTCCTGCACATGCGCTTTCACGGTTTCGGCGAGGGGCAGTGGACCGACTCCGCCGTGCGTCGTTATGTGACAGACGCGGGCGAGCTCCTCCCCCGCTTGCATAAGCTCGTGCGCGCCGATTGCACCACCAGGAATCCAAAAAAGGCGCGCAGGCTTCAGCGCACCTATGATCACCTGGAGGAGCGCATCGCCGACATCGCGGCCAAGGAGGACTTGGCCCGGGTGCGCCCCGATTTGGACGGGAACGAGATTATGCAGATTCTCGGGCTCCAGCCGGGCCCGGAGGTGGGGAAAGCATGGAAATACATGAAGGAATTGCGGCTCGAGCGCGGCGAGCTCGAGCACGACGAAGCGGTCACGGAACTGAAGAAGTGGTGGGAGTCGCAGCATGGCTGATCGGCTAATCCCAGGTGATCGTGGCCTGGGTTCGCTCAAGCCAGGCATGCTGTTGGTGGCCAACCCGAAGTTGAAGGAGCCGCTGGTCGAGCGCTCCGTGTTCTTGATCCTCGGGTTGCACCCGCAGGAGAACGAGGCGGAGGCGCTCATGCTGCACCTGCCGATGAAAAGGAAAGTCAACGAGTATTACGACGGGTGGGACAAGTTCCTTACCGGCGACAGCGCGTACTTCCGCGTCGGCGGCCTCGCAGAGGTCTCTTCGGCGCGTTTCGTTGGCGTGCCCAAGGAGGGCATCGACCCCAGCGCGCACCTGCACATGAACCCACTGACGGATAAGCTCGCGGTCCTGCACGGATCGAAGGAGCCAGAGCGGCTGATGCGCGACGTCGAGGACGCACGCATGTACATCGGCGTGACCTACTTCGACCTGGCCATGTTGCGCGAAGACCTCGGCACCGGTCAGTGGCTGCTTGCCGACGCCCTGCCGGAGGATGTCCTCTGCCCCATCGATGGCGACCTGTGGAGCGACGTTATGCGGCGCGAACCCGTACGCTGGCAAGCCAACCCCGAGAATGCGGAGTAGGTGAGCGTGACTGTTTCACGTGAAACATTGGAGGAAATTCGCGGCGGCATCAAGGAGACGTGGCTGGTCGGTCTCGGGCTAATCCCGCTTGGCCTCGCTTTCGGACTGCTCGTGACACAGGCCGGGTACGCCTGGTGGTGGACGCCGATCTTCTCTCTTGTGATCTACGCCGGATCCATGGAGTTCCTGGCTATCAACATGGTCGCCTCTGGGATCGGGCCGCTCTCCGCGGCGATCACCGGCTTCATGGTGAACTTCCGCCACATCTTTTACGGGCTCACCTATCCGCGCCATCGCATCCGCTCCTGGTGGGGCCGCCGCTATTCGGCGTACGCGCTTACCGACGAAACCTACGCCATCGTCTCCGCCCGCGGCCCCAACACACCAGTGACCGGCACCCGGCTTTTGACCATCCAGGTGGTCTGCCAGCTGTTGTGGGTTACCCCGGGCATCATCGGCGCGCTCGCCGGGCAGATCATTCCTTCCTCGGTGCAGGGCATGGAGTTCGCGCTCAACGCCCTCTTTATCGTCCTGGCCTACGAGGCCTTCAAGTCCTCGCGCGACCTCGGAGCGGTCGTGATCGCTGCAGGCATGGGCGTGCTCGCCTTGGTCCTGGCTCCCTCATCCATGCTTATGGTCGCACTCATCGCCTACTTCCTCCTGCTGCTCGTGCGCTACTGGGTGCCGGCACTGGATACAAAACTGACGTGGAGGTTGCGTTAATGGGACTGCCCGCAGGCGTAACCCCCGCGATGGTGTGGGCGGTACTCATCCCAGTGTGTATCGTCACAGTGGCGTTAAGGGCCCTACCCTTCTCCTTCCTCAAACTGCTGAAGGGAAGCCCGTTTATCGAGTTTCTCGGTGTCTACATGCCGGTCGGCGTGATGACCGTGCTCGTGGTCTACACCATTGGTGAAGCCACCGACTCCCCCGGTGGCGTTGCGGCCGCGCTTCTTGCGAGCGCACTGACGCTCGGGCTTCACGCTTGGCGACGCTCCCCCGGCCTCTCCATCTTCACCGGCACCCTCGCGTACATGGCATTGGTGAACCTGGTCTTCTGAAGGTTCGCTGTCCTGGGATTTTGGTATATATGGCGGCCGCGGGTGGAAAATACTAAAAAGTAGCGCTACTCTGGCACCACTGCCCACAAGGTAGGCACGTGTCAATCGAGCTTCACAAGTACCGAAGGAGACAACATGAAGCGCATTCTTGCCGCCGGTCTCGCCGGCGTGACCGCACTCTCGCTCGCTGCCGCACCCGCGCAGGCGGCGGAGGATACCAACGACTTTTTCGACGGTGTTCGCGAAAAAGCTCAAGAGTCCGAGTTGATCGACGGCGTGCGCGACGCAGCTCAAGGGACGAAGGATTTCGTGGAGGACACGCTCGAGGGCGCCGAGGAAGGCGCCCGAAAGGGCGTTGAAAAGCGCAAGCTGGATAAGAAGCTCGAAGAAGACGGGTACGGTGCCGCGCCGCAGACCGATGGTGCCAAGGACATGATGGTGGGTTCCATCGATCACGGCTCTAGCGCGGATCAGGCGTACAAGGCGTCGCAGGCAGGCTGGATCCTGACCTGGATCGCCGTCGCCGCTGCTGGCATCGGCGCAGTTGGCTTCGCTGCAAACCAGGCTGGCTTGCTGCCGAACGTGCCGAACCTGCCGTTCTAAGGCATCGCGCTATTTCGAAACCTCCCCACTTTTCGCTTCTGCGAAGGGTGGGGATTTTGCGTTGAACAGGCCTCTCTGGATCCGTTATCAATCTGTGACCCAAAACACGTAGAAGAAAGTACCCCATCTGCGTAACGTATCGCCCATACACTTCGATGTGGTGAATAGTAAGCAGTTGCCAACCGCTAGGCAGGCAAAAGCTTGCAGGCCTTAAGTCTTCGGCTTTAGGTTTGAACCCACTCGAGGTGCAATACGGTATCTCGAACCCAATTAGAGAGGATTCCCTCATGAAGCGCACCGCTACCGCTGCAATCGCAGCCGCAACCGCCCTGTCCCTCGCCGTCGTTCCGGCTTACGCAGAGGACGCCAAGGACCCGGGCAAGGACGACACCAACGCTAGCTCCCAGGACAACCAGGGCAGCTCCTCTAAGGACGGCAAGCAGGGCGACAAGCAGGACGGCAAGAAGGTCAGCTCTTCCGACATCTCCGACGAGGATGCGCAGAAGTACTACAAGGAGAACAAGGACAAGGCCACCGGTCTCGCCAAGCCGAAGGAGGGCAAGGAGGGCGAGGACGTCAGCTCCGCACTGCTGTCCTCCATCAAGAGCGACAAGGCTAACGGCTGGGAGCCGGGCAAGACCGCGAACATTCTGCTCGGCACCGGCATCGGCGCTCTCGTGCTCGGCATCCTCGCTGTCGTTGCTGGCGGCGGCGCAATCCCGGGCCTGGGCAACATCAAGCTCCCGTTCTAAGTCCTTCATCCGCGCTTAGGACCCGCATAGCGCCCTAAGCCTAAAGGGCCGAAGAATTACGGCAAGACGCACTGAGGGCCCCGGCGAGTTTTCCTCGCAGGGGCCCTCAGTCTTGCCACCGGGTGGCTGCTATCCGATCTCGGGGAACTTCACCTTTGCTTCTCCCCACAGGCCCTCAAACTCCATGCGAGTGAGTTTCACGGCAGTAATGCCTTCGATGGCGTCGTAAGAGTCCGGGTGCGGCACCGCGGGCATCGGTTCGTTCGCCTGGCCGATCACGCGGCCGTCGACAAACACGCCCGTAATCGTCTCCTCCGGGTCTAGCTCAATCATGCGGACCATCGTGCAGCGCTCGCTATTGATTTCTTCCAACTCCGCGATATTGAGGAGCTCTCCGCCGAGCTCCGGTACCTGGTAGTGGATGCGCACGTAATGTTTCACGTGAAACGTCTCCTTCTTACTTTGCGTCGCTGTAATCTTCACCAGCGTAGCGCGACACGTACGTAGAGCAGACCATGAGCTGCACCATGTGGTAGACCATCAACGGAATGATCAGCGCACCCAGCGTCGCGCCGCCGAACATGACCGATGCCATCGGCAGACCCGTGGCAAGCGACTTCTGGGTGCCGCACTGCTGGATCGCCACCGTGTCCGCGCGGCTGAAGCCGAGCCTGCCCGGTACCAGGCGCGTCAGCCAGAGCATCACGAGCACGAGCGCAGCGGAGAAGACGATGAGGAAGAGGATCTCCCACAGCGGCAGCTCATCCCACACACCGGCAACGACGCCCGTGGAGAAGGCGGAGTAGACCACCATCCAGATTGAGCCGCGGTCCACAATCTTCGTCGCCTTGGACTTGGCCACCTCGCGGACGCGGGCCGAGAGATTGTGCGCGATCTGTCCCAAGAGGAAAGGCAGGAGGAGTTGGATGGCGATGTTGAGGAACACGGAGGCGTCGATAAGCAAGCCCTCCCCTGAACCCATGAGCAACATGACGAGCACCGGGGTGGCGACGACACCGACGAGCGAGGAGAGGCTTGCGGCCACGACCGCACCGCTGATGTTGCCGCGCGCGATGCCCGTGAGCGCGACGGAGGATTGGACTGTCGACGGCACGAGCGTCATGTACAGGATGCCCTGATAGAGCTCCGTGGAGATGATGACGGTGAGCGGGCGGAGGGCGAGGCCGATCAGCGGGTAGATCAGGAAGGTGCAACAGAGGATCGCGGCGTGCAGGCGCCAGTGGGTCAGGCCGTGCAATGCTTCGCGGGTGGACAGGCGCGCGCCGTAGAGGAAGAAGAGCAAGGCGATCGCGAGCTTGACTGCCACCGCGAAGGCGTCGGCAAAGCTGCCGCGGGCGGGGATGAGAAAAGCAAGTATCGCCGCGACGATGATGCCCGCAACCAGCGGATCTAATCGTTTCAGGAAAGAAGGCATGGTTGCAGTCTAGGCTGGTTGGCATGAACTTAGGCGAGCAAATCCAACTGAGAGACCTCAAGATCCGCAACCACATCTGGCTGCCGCCGATGTGCCAATACCAGGCGCGTAATCGCGACGGGATGCCCGGGATGTGGCACGCGGTGCACTACGGGGCGCGGGCCGCCGGTGGCTTCGGCCTGATTATCGCCGAAGCGTCTGGCGTGGTGCCCGAGGGGCGGATTTCCCCGTATTGCACCGGGATCTGGAGCGCGGAGCACGCCCGCGCGTGGGCACCGATCGTGGATTTTGCGCACCAGATGGGCGCGGCGATGGGCATCCAACTGAACCACGCGGGGCGCAAAGCCTCGACCTACCCGATGCTGCCTGACAATTCGGGGCGTGGCACGATCCCCGTTGAGGAGGGCGGCTGGGAAACCGTTGGTCCCAGCGCCATCGCTGCTGACCGTCAGGCCGCGCCGCGCGCGATGACGCTCGAAGAGGTGCGCGCTGTGCCGGGGCAGTTTGCCGACGCGGCGCGGCACGCTGTCGGCGCTGGGTTTGACTGCGTCGAGATCCATGGTGCGCACGGCTACCTCCTCCACCAGTTCCTCTCCCCCATGTCCAACCAGCGCGACGACGAGTACGGCGGCGACTTCGAGGGCCGCACGCGCTTGCTGCTCGAGGCGGTCGAGGCTGTCCGCGCCGCGATCCCTGAAGGTATGCCGCTTCTGGTCCGCCTGTCTGCGACCGACTGGGTCGAGCCCGACGGCTGGCGTACTGAGGACTCGGAGCGGCTCGCTCCCCTGCTTCGCGACGCTGGCGTGGATCTCATCGACGTTTCCACCGGAGGCAACGTCAGCGCCGACATCCCTGTGCGGCCGGGCTACCAGGTCGACGTCTGCCGTCGCGTGCGCGAGGCCGGCGGGCTGCCCACCGCTGCCGTCGGGCTGCTGCTGTCCGCGACGCAGGCGCAGGAAGTGCTTGACTCGGGTGCGGCCGACGCCGTCCTGATTGGCCGTGCAGCGCTGCGCAACTCGGAGTGGGCGATCGACGCGCTCGAGGAACTCGGCGCGACCGAAGACGAGCTGCCGTGGCCGGACTCCTACTTCCGCAGATGGAAGGGAGTGCAGCGGCGCGCGTAGGTGATCGTGCGGTTGCGCCCGTAGGTGCGCAAGCGAAAAGCCCCAACGGTGTTGCATCGTTGGGGCTTCTTCTTTGGAGTGTGAGCTCGCTCGTGTTAGCTCTCCGGGTTGGACACGACGAGCTGGTCGCCGGTCTCCTCCAGCGCGGCGGTAGTCAGCGGGTTGAGCGAAGGGCCGGAGACGACCTCACCGCTCGCGGTATTGAACACCGAGCCGTGCGCCGTGCAGCGGACGTTCTCGCCGTCGACCACGGTGATCTTCTGCTGCTGGTGCGGGCAAACCGCTGAGTAAGCGACGTACTCACCGGGGTTCGGCTGGGCGATGATGAAGCGGTCCAAAATCACCGCGCTACCGACGGGCACGGCGGTCTTGGCCACCTCCTCGCTGGGCGGCTCGCCGCAGGCAGCGAGGAAGGCACCGGCGAAGGACGTGGCGGTACCGAGGAGGAATAGGCGTCGTGAACAAGTCATGCCTTGATCGTAGCCTGTTTCATCGATCGAACGTAGGAGTCCAGCTCCGCTTTCAGCGCCTCCATATCGGTGATGCGCGCGGGGTTAGGATGCGTGTGCTCCGTGTACTTGGCAATGATGTTGGCAATCGCCGAGCCCGTGATCGCTCCGGTGGCTCCAGCCGCGATCGCGTCGGCCACGTGTTGCGGGGTGGAAATACCGAAGCCAAGCAGCACTGGAGCGCCGCCGTAGGAGCGTACGTTGTCCACGACCTCGCGGAGCCCGTCTACCGACGCCGCCTTGTCCGCACCAGTCACACCATCGCGGGAGATGGCGTAGATGTAGCCGCGGGATTGCGCCGCTACTCCCTCGAGCGTTGTCGGCGAGGCCTTGGCCGGGGCGATGTAGATCGGGTCGATGCCTGCCTTGACGGCAGCTGCGCTGAACGGAGCGGACTCGCGCACCGGGACGTCGGGAAGCAGCACGCTGTCTGCGCCGGCGTCGTGGAAGGCGGCGTAGAACTCGTCGAGACCGCGGACGTAGGCCACGTTCGCGTAGATCAGCATGCCGATCGGCAGGTCCGGGTAGCGCTTGCGGATCGTGCGGACCTGCTCGAGGGCCTGGTCCACGGTGGCGCCGCCGTCGAGCGCGCGCACGTGCGCGGCTTGGATCGCGGGGCCGTCGGCAACCGGATCCGAGAAAGGCACGCCAAGCTCGAGCGCGTCAGCGCCGGCTTGCACAACCGCGTCGATGATCTGCAGCGCGGCCTCCGGGCTGGGATCCGACAGCATGATGAAGGGCACGAATGCGCCCTCGCCTTTGGCTGCAAGCGCGGCGAAGGCCTTCTCGTAGCGTGAGGGTTTGGGGGCGCTCATGCTAGTTCCTCTCCTTATCGTTGGTGGGGGTTGCGTGGCTGCGCTCGATGATCCAGTCCGGGTGCGCGTCGAGCGTGGCGCGCACGTGGGCGACGTCCTTATCGCCGCGGCCGGAAAGCGACACCAGGATGCGCAGCGGTTCGGCGTCCTTGGAGTGCTCGGCCGCTCGCTTGAGCGCGTAGGCCAGGGCGTGCGAGGACTCCAGTGCGGGGATGATGCCCTCGTAGCGCGACAGCAGCTGGAAGGCGCGCAGTGCCTCCTCATCAGTGACTGCCACGTAGGAGGCGCGGCCGGACTTGGCCAGGTGCGCGTGCTCGGGACCGACGGCCGGGTAGTCCAGCCCGGCGGAGATGGAATAGGACTCCTCCACCTGCCCGTCCGGGTTGCGCATGAGGTACGAGCGAGTGCCGTGCAGGATGCCGACGGTGCCCGCGTTGATGGCGGCACCGTGCTTGCCCACACCGAAGCCCTCTCCCCCGGGCTCCGCGCCGATGAGTTCAACGCCGTCCTCGTCGATAAAGTCCGCGAACATGCCGATCGCGTTCGAGCCGCCGCCGACGCACGCGCACACCACATCGGGCAGCGCGCCGGTGCGCTCCAGCATCTGCTGCTTCGCCTCCGCCGAGATGACTCGGTGGAATTCCTTCACGATCTTCGGGAACGGGTGCGGGCCAGCGGCGGTACCGAGCAGGTAGTGGGAGGTGTGGAAAGTGGCAGTCCAGTCGCGTAGCGCCTCGTTCACCGCGTCTTTCAGCGTGCCCGCGCCGGAGTCCACGCCGATGACTTCCGCGCCCATCAGCCGCATGCGGTAGACGTTCGGCTCCTGGCGCGCCATGTCGACCTTGCCCATGTAGATCACGCACTCGAGGTCCAGCAGCGCGCAGGCGAGTGCGGTGGCAGTGCCGTGCTGTCCCGCGCCGGTCTCGGCGATGATGCGGGTCTTGCCCATCTTCTTCGCCAGCAGCGCCTGGCCGATGACCTGGTTCGTCTTGTGGGCGCCGCCGTGGACGAGGTCCTCGCGTTTGAGGAAGATGCGCGCGTTGGCGCTATCAAGCGGCAGGTTCCGGCACTCGGTGAGCGGCGTGGGGCGGCCGAGGTAATCGCGCAGGAGGCTGCGGTACTCGGTCATGAACTCCTCGTCCTCGAAGGCGTCGACAAACGCGCGCTCCAGCTGGTCGAGGGCGGGCAGCAGCGACTCCGCGACGAATTGCCCGCCAAATTCTCCGTGGTAGGCGGGCAGGATGGTGCTGCCGCCGTGGGTGTTGTCACTCATTGTTCGTCCTTGGGTAGTGGTAGTTGCCAATGATGTCGAATGCGCGGCGCAGCGCCCCGGCGTCCTTGCGCCCAGCCCACGCGCCCGCGCCGGCGGGGTACTCCACGCCGGAGTTGAGGTCGAGGCCAGCGCAGCCGACGCGCAGCGCGCCCTCGAGGTTGTCGGGGCTAAGTCCCCCCGCGAGCAGCGTCTTAGGCTTAACCGCCTCCGGGATGTCGGCCCAATCGAAGGTCTCGCCAGAGCCGCCGGCGTGGGCATCGAGCACTAGCGTATCGACGCTCGCGTGCAGCCCCTCGGCCACCGCTCCCCCATCCCCGTCGCTCATGGAGACTGCGCGCCACACCTCGATGTCGGCGCCAACCTCCTCGCGCACGCGGCCGATGAGCTCCAGCTCGGACTCCAACGAGCCTTGATAGGGCGCGTGCACCTGGACGGCGTGGATGCCGGGCTGGACGAGCTCGGCGAAGTTGGAGGTGCGGCGCGAGACGGCCACGTACTTCAGGCCGGGCTCGTGGGCGATGATGTCGGCGCATGTTTCACGTGAAACATTGCGGGGGCTCGCTTCTTCGAAGATGAGACCGCCATAAACCGCGCCCGCGGCCTTGGCCGCTTGCGCTGCGGAGAAGGACGTGAGCCCGCAGACCTTGTTCGGGCCGTAGACCAGCTCGCGCGCGGCGAGATCGATGTCGGGCTGGCTCGTCAGCTGCGAGCCGACGAGGAAGCCGTCCGAGTGTGCGCCGAGTTGGCGAACCGTCTCCACGTGACGGATCCCGGACTCGGAGACCACGACGGCGTCGGCGGGGGCGAGCTTCGCAAGCCGGGCCGAGCGGGTCAGATCGATACTCAGGTCGTGGAGGTTGCGGTGATTGACGCCGAAAATCTTCGCGCCGAGTGTTGCGGCGCGCTTCGCCTCCTCCTCGTCGATCACCTCGGTGAGCACGTCCATCCCGAGCGATTCCGCGAGGTTGGAGAGGTGCGTGTACTCCTCGTCGTTGAGCACGGAAAGCATGAGCAGGATGGCGTCGGCGCCGTAGTAGCGTGCGGCGTAGACCTGGACCTCGTCGACGATGAAGTCCTTGCACAGCACCGGCAGGTGCGTGGTGGAGGCGACGGTGGCGAGGTGGTCGTAGTCGCCGCCGAAGCGGTCTGGCTCGCACAGCACCGAGATGCCCGCGGCGTAGCGGGAGTAGACCGACGCGATGGCGCCCGGCTCGTAATGCTCGCGAATCAACCCGAGGGAGGGTGAGGAGGACTTGCACTCCATGATGAAGCTCGTGCCCGGGGCCTTGAGGTTGTTGTAGAGCGAGCGTTCTGATTTAGGTAACGTGTCGAAATCTACGTGTGCAACGCGTTGGCGAATTTCGTCAAGGTGACCTTTACGTCCCTCGACGATCCCCTCCAGCACGGTGGGTAACGCGGAATGCTTAGGCACTGTAGTCAGCCTCCTCGTGGCGCGCCAACCAAGCCTGCACGGTGCCGTCGTCAAGCAAAGCTCTTGCGTGCTTGGCGCCCTCGGCGATGGTGTTGGTCGTGCCGTAGAGGTAGAACATGGCGCCGGCGGTAGCGGCCACCGCATCGCGGTGCGCCTGCGGGCCTTCGCCGGCGAAGGTGGCGCGCATCGCCGCGGCGTTCTCCTCGCCGTCGCCGCCGCGCAGGTCCTCGAGCGAGTGGCGGGAAATGCCCAGCTCCTCCGGGGTGACCGTGTAGTGGGTGATGTTGCCCTCGCGGTCCAGCTCCCAGATCTGGGACTCGCCGTGGACGGCGAGCTCGTCGGTGCCCGCGCCGTGCACTACGAGCGCACGGCCGCGGCCCAGCTCGCGCATGGTTTCCGCGATGAGCTGGCCCTGTGCCGGGTTGGCAATACCCATGATCTGGAACTCGGGGCGGGCCGGCGAGAGCAGCGGGCCCATCGTGTTAAACAGCGTGGAGACGCCGAGCGCCTTGCGCACCGGCTGCACGTGCGCGATCGCCGGGTTGTAGGCGGGCGCGAAGAGGAAGGTGAAGTTGGAGGACTCGAACTGCCGCACCGCGCGCTCCGGGTCCAGGTCAAGGGGGATATTCAGCGCCTCGAGCACGTCGGCCGATCCGGACTTGGAAGACACCGAGCGGTTGCCGCACTTGACCATCTTCACCCCGCCAGCGGCCGCCACCAGCGAGGCGGCCGTGGTGATGTTGATGGTGTTCGCGCCGTCGCCGCCGGTACCAGCGGTGTCCATCAGCCCCTCCCCCGTCACGGGGAACGGCCGGCCCGCGGCGAGGAAGGCGCGCGCGGCGCCGGCAACGTCGGCGAAGGTTTCACCGCGGGTGCGGATGGTGGCCAGCAGCGCGGCGATGTGCACGTCGTCGTAATCACCCACGGTCAGCGGGGTAAAGGCCTCAATGGCCTCCTCCAGCGTCGGCTCGTGGTTGTCCAGGAAGCGCTTGAGAATGTCGAGAGATTTATCCGATGCCATTTACTTTGTACCTTTCTTCATCAACATGTCCACGCTGCGCCGCAACATGGTCGGCCCGGCGGGGGTCAGGATCGATTCTGGGTGAAACTGCAGGCCAATAGACATGCCGTCGTCGGTCGCTGCGGCCATGACCACGTCGCCGATATCGGTGTCCGTGTACGCCAGCGCGTGCATCCCGGCGGGCACCTCGGTCGCGCCGAGCGAGTGGTAGCGCGCCACCGGCACGAGCTTGCCGGGCTGGCCGGGGATGTCGTCCACGGTCATGCCCGTAAACAGCGGCGAGTCTTGTCCGGCGGCGGTGAGCTCCATGCTTATCGACGCCCCGTGCACCGGCCCACACGGCCGCACCGCTCCCCCGAAGTGCTCCACCAGCGCCTGGTAGCCCAGGCAGATGCCGAGCATGGGGATCTTGCCTTGCACACGCTCGATGAGCTCGGCCATACAGCCGGCCTCGGCGGGGTAACCGGGGCCCGGCGAGAGCACTATTAAGTCCGGCTCAGCAGCGAGCACAGTGTCCGCGCTCACGGTATTGCGGAAGACTGTTGAGTCGTACTCAGCGAGCGCGTCGACCAGGTTGTACACGAAGGAATCCTGGTTATCTAGAAGGACAATCACTTCTCCACCTCCAATTCAGCGTTGGCCGCCAGCGCGATCGCGTTGAGCACCGCGTAGGCCTTGTGCAGCGTTTCATCGGCCTCCGATTGCGGGTTGGAATCGCGCACCACCCCGGCACCCGCCTGCACCACCGCCGTGGTGCCAGAGACGAAGGCGGAGCGGATGACAATGCAGTTATCCATATCGCCGTTGCCCTGCAGGTAGCCGACTGCGCCGCCGTAGGAGCCGCGGCGCGTGCCCTCCAGCTCGCGCAGCAGCTCGGTGGCGCGCAGCTTCGGTGCACCAGTGAGCGTGCCCATGTTCATGCACGCCCGGTAGGCGTCGAGCGCGTCCAGGTCCTCGGCGAGCTCGGCCGTGACTCGCGAGACTAGGTGCATGACGCGGGAGTACCGGTCCACCTGCAGCAGGTCCACCACCTTGCGGGTACCCGGGGTGGCCACGCGGGCGACGTCGTTGCGCGCCAGATCCACCAGCATCGTGTGCTCCGCGACCTCTTTTGCATCCGTACGCAGCTGCAGCTCCATACGGGTATCCAGCTCGTGGTCGATGGAGCCGTCGGCGGCGAGGCCGCGGGGGCGGGTGCCCGCGATCGGGTACAGCTGCACTTCCCTATCGGTGTGCGAGAACTTCAGGTTGGACTCCGGCGAGGCACCGAAGAGTTGGTACGGCTTGCCGTGCTTGTCCATGCCTCGTAAGTAGAACATGTACGGGGAGGGATTCGTCTCGCGCAGCTTGAGGTATGCGGCGAAGGCGTCCACGCACTCGGTGACGAAGGAGCGGGCGGGAACCACCTGGTAGATGTCGCCGTTGTAGATGTTGTCTTTGAGCTTGTCCACGTCCGCGCAGAACTGAGCGTCGGGGATGTCGGCGCGCACGCGCAGGGTGTCGGCTGCAGGCTCCGTCGGTTGGTAAGCGTGATCAGCTCCCGGCTCGGCGGACTCGATGTGCGCGGCGAGCTCGTCCAAGTCGATGCCCTCCCCTGCCGCGTCCACACCGGCGAGGTACGCCGTCTGCTCCTTATGATCGATGCGCAGCAGGACCTCGGCGAGCACGTACTGGTAGTCCGGGTAGGTATTTGCCCCGTCCGTGACTTCCGGGAGTTCCTCGAAGGTCTCCAAGAAGTCGTAGGCGAAGCCGCCGGCCAGCAGCGGGAAGTCCTCGTTACCGTAGCCGGCACCCGTGGTCAGCGCGCGCAGGACTTCGACGGTAGAGACGGCGGTAAGTCGCTCGCGCTCGTCCGCGGCGGCCGACGGCGGGAACTCATAGGTGTTGTCTCCCACGTGGTAATCCCCCAGATGCGTGCGTAGGCCGTCGGCAAGCACCTGCCCAGAAGCGGTGAGCGGCTCGACGATCACGCGCTGCCCGTAGCAGGTCACGCGCAGGGAGGCGCGGAGCACGGCCAGGGATTGGAGACCGGAGCGGGTCGTAATGTCCGCAGACTCGAGGAGTACGGAGTCGTCCGCGGTGGTGCCGCCGAGGTGGGCGAACAGGCTCGCGGCGTCCTCGTGGTAGCGAACAGCCTTGTGCGTAAACCGGGGAGGTTTCTCCGGTGCATGCTGTTGCGGGGGATTGCTCATTGTTGTCCTTCGTGTGTGTTGACACCGAGGGTACTGGGAGCAAAGACCCGCGGTGCTTGAGTGCGTACAAGCCGGCGGGCCGTGAAGTGTGAATACCTACAATCGGTGGCACGCCGTCTGAGCGCGCCACCACCGGTTGGTCGAAGTCATGTAAGTCACATCCATTAACCTATCTCCCTTGGCGCACACCCGCAAGAAAATGGACACCTTTTTCTCATGGTGTGAAAGTAATTCGCCCGAGCATGCAAAAACCCGGGATGTTTCACGTGAAACATCCCGGGTGATGCAGGACCGCCGGTTACGCCTCCCCGTCCGCCTTGCCGGCGGCGCGGCGCAGCGCATCAAGATTGACCTCCGGGGCGGGCTCGGGTTCGGCGGGCTCGTCGGGCTGGTTCAACGCGGCGTCGGCAAGCTTGGCGGCGTTGGTGCCGTAGTTACCGCCGACGGCGAAGGCAGCGATGGCTGCGATCAACGCAACGGCGGGCGCGATCCACACCCAACCCTGCGCGATGAAGGCGAAAGCGGCGCCGATCGCCATCGCCACGCCGGCGAGCAATGCGAAGGGGCCGACCACGCGGTGGGCGGTGACCCACGTGCTCTCGTTCTTGCGCACCTCCGGCAGGCGCAGGCCGATGATGTTATTGCCGGGGAGCTTGCCTGCGGTGGCGAGCGCGCCGGGGACGAGGAAGAGGAGCGCGCCAATGATGAACAGGACACCGAGCACCACGTTCAGCGTGGTCATAGTTGCAAACGGGGACATGCTCTCCAGGATAAACCGGAACCGTGGCAGCGCAAAGTGCGGGCGGGCATGGGAGTATAGCGGCAACCGACGACCCGCGTGCAAAAAAAATTCACCTAAAGTTCGCCTTTTCGGGCCAGGATAGGGGACAATAACATTCACAGGACGGGAGTAGCTTCCTGTCTTTTCCCTGTACATCTTCGGGTCCGTCCACGGTCCCGTGACCGCAAAAGGTTCCAACAATGAAATCGAACGTTTTGAAGTCACTGCTGTTCTGGGTCGTCGTGGCTATCATCCTCGGCTTCCTGTGCAGCTTGTTCTTCCCCGACTGGCTCGCGCGTGTCTTTGTCACGTTCAACGGCCTGTTCTCCAACTTCCTGGGCTTCTTCGTGCCCGTGCTGATCTTCGCGCTCATCGCGCCCGCGATCGCCGGCCTCGGCCGCGGCGCGGGCAAGTGGCTCGGCATCACCGCAGGCGTGGCCTACGGCTCCACCATCATCTCCGGCCTGATCGCCTGGGGCACTGCCTCCGCGCTCTACCCCTCGCTGCTGGCAGGCTCCGAGCTGATTACCAACGTGGATGACCCGGACGCGGGCGGCCTAAGCCCCTACTTCGAGGTCGAAATGCCCGCCCCCTTCGAGGTCATGTCGGCCCTCCTGCTGGCCTTCGTCGTGGGCATCGCGATGACGTCGGTGAAGTCGAACGCCATGCACGAGGTGCTCGACGAGCTCAACGGCGTCATCATGAAGGTGGTCAAGAGCTTCGTCGTGCCGCTGCTGCCGGTGTTCATCTTCGGCACCTTCCTCAACCTGGGCATGAACGACAACTTCGGCTCCACCATGGCGGCGTTCGGTACCGTGCTGGTGCTGTCCATCGTGATGACGATCCTGATCGTGCTCCTCCAGTACATCATCGCCGGCGTCATCGCAGGCCGGAACCCGTTCGTCGCGCTGAAGAACATGCTGCCGGCCTACTTCACCGCACTCGGCACTTCCTCCTCCGCCGCCACCATCCCGGTCACCTACAGCTCCACGCTGAAGAACAAGGTGGACGAGGACGTCGCAGGCTTCATCGTGCCCCTGTGCGCGACGATCCACCTCTCCGGCTCGATGATGAAAATTACGCTGTACGCTCTCGCGGTTGTCTTCATGGGTGGCTTGGACGTCGGCCCCGGCCAGGTCCTCGGCTTCATCTTGCTGCTGGGCATCATGATGATCGCCGCGCCGGGCGTGCCTGGCGGCGCGATCATGGCGGCCGTCGGCCTGCTGCAGGCCAACCTCGGCTTCGACGAGTCGATGGTCTCGCTGATGATCGCCGCCTACATCGTCGTCGATTCCTTCGGCACCGCCGCCAACGTCACCGGCGACGGCGCGATCGCGATGGTGATCAACAAGTTTGCGCAGGGCAAGATCAAGAGCCAAAAGCTTGACGACGCCACGCAGACCCCCTCCCCCGCAGCCAACTAATCCTACGGCATAGCAAAACACCGCCCGTTTTTAATGAACGGGCGGTGTTCTTTTTGTGCGTATGACGCGGCAGTCGCAGTGCTAGATCGCGCGCGGGTGCACGAACACTTCGCGGGCACCTTCCATACCGGCCATATTGGCGTAGGTCCCGCTGGTTACCCCGACAAACCCCTTGCCGGGAATCCAGGAAGGACCGCCGGAGTCGCCGGGGATGAGCCCGCGGTGAAACGCGAAGGTGGCATCGCCGTTGACCCTGTCCACCGATCCGCAGGACACACGCCTGCTCTGCGAACCCACCGCACACAGCTTGTCCCCACGCCGCACCTCCTGCAGCGGAACGATGCGGTCGCCGCTGAACGTGTTCGCACCCGCCACGACGCCGGGGACGAAGCGGATGCGCGCAATATCCGCCGTCGGCCCGGCGGAGACCTGTGGCCGCAAGGAGGGCATAAACTCGGCTGCGTACGCCACCGGGATGGTGTAGACACTCGCGAGCATGTGTGAGGCCTCGAAGTAGCCAATGATCTGGCCGCGCGTATTGGTGACTGCTGCACCCGCGAACCCACAGTGCCCAGCTGTGTACGCGACACCAGCACGACGGTCTACGTAGCCCAGCGTGCAGGTTAGATTCGCAAGCACGGGCGTGCGGATCTGGTCGCCTTGGTTCACCGTCGTCCCGCGTGGTGCGTTCGCACCAAAAGCACCGCTGATTGTCGACGACCCTGTTGTCGCCCCCGGAGGCAGCGTGAGCGCCTCGGCGGGCGTCGCCGCTGCCCCAACGAACATCATCGCCGCCGCGGCGATGCTGGCTATTTTCTTCTTCATGTAGGCCTCTCTTTCGAGGCTGATTTTAATCTGCCGCGGGACGCAAGGATGAATCTGCGTACTCCTGGTGCGAGCAGTGCCGTTTCACGTGAAACATGCGGCTGCAGTGGGGCGCTCGAAACCTACTTGAAAGCTACTCGAAAGGTACTTGAAACGAATTTATCTAGCCTGACCTGCGGAGAACATTCTACTCGAAATAATTTCGAGTAGAATGTTGAGCCGTGAGCATGCAACGAGATTTCCACCAGGACCCAACACAGCTTGTGGCGATTGCCGAGGATCAGTGGTTCGAGCGAAAGTCGTTCCGGATTAAGCCAAAAGACCTGGCCAAGACGATCGTCGGCATGGTTAATGCTGAAGGGGGCATCATTGCGGTGGGCATTACCGACCGCAACTTCGATGGTCGGCCTTCCGCTCGCCAGGACAACGACCTGCGTCAAACCACCTTGGATCACACTGATCCGACCGTGCGGGTGCGAATCGAGGTCCTGGACGTAGATGAAGATGCGCAGGTGTACCTCTTTAACGTGCTTCCAAGCGAGCGCGTTCACTATCTGAAATCGGGCGAGTGCTTCTTGCGGGTTGGCGACGAGTCACGGCAGCTGAAAGCAGACGACATCCTGGAGCTTCGATACACGAAGGGCGAGCAGCAGTACGACGCCACGGTGCCGCCAAGGGCGACTATGCAGGATCTCGACATGGAGCTTGTCGCCAAATACGCAGGTGCGATCGGCTCTTCAACGCCCCTCGACGCGCTGAAAGCTCGAAGCCTCATTGACAAGGACGGTAATCCACGGACTGCCGCCATCCTGCTCTTCGGTACGAACCCACAGGAGTTTTTCCCCAACGCCCACATCCGTGTCCTTCGATTTGGCGAGGATCAGCGTTTGCCGGGGCAAATGCAGCAGCTTATCGACGACCACCGGTTCGATGGCCCACTCCCCCGCCAGATCCAGGAGGCTCAAAAGGTGATTGGCGGACTGTTACCAACCGTTCGGCGGCTGACTGGGGCAGGCAGGTTCGAAGACGAGAACCTGATTCCGCACGATGTCTGGCTTGAAGGACTCGTGAACGCAGTAGTACATCGGTCGTACAGCATGGCTGGCGACCACATCCGGTTTGAGATCTTCCCTAGCAGAATCGAGATTTCGAGCCCCGGTAGGTTTCCGGGGCTCGTGGACCCAAGACGGCCCGAGTCCATTGCGAGATTCGCGCGAAACCCCTTGATCGCGCGAGTGACAGCAGAGCTTCGGATTGGCCAGGAGTTGGGTGAGGGCATTCGACGCATGTTTGCAAGCATGCGACGGGTAGGTTTCGCGGACCCGGTATACACGCAAACGAGCGGAAGCGTGATCTTGACGCTCAAGGCGGTGCAGCGGTTAGACAATGACCTTCTGCGCAACTTGCCGAGGCATTCCAAAGAAGTCCTGTCCGTGTTGGAAGCAGCGGATCGCCCTATGTCTACAGGGGAGGTCGCCGAGGTGCTTGGACTCTCTGCTCCGCCGGCGCGTCGAGCGCTTCAAGCAATGCGCGATGCTGGCATCGTGCAATGGCGAGGCAATGGGCCCCGAGACCCACGTGCGACCTGGAGTATCGGGAGCCTGCTTCACTAGCTTGAAAGCTACTCGAAAGGTACTTGAAACGAATTTATCTAGCCTGACCTGCGGAGAACATTCTACTCGAAATAATTTCGAGTAGAATGTTGAGCCATAACGGCAAGTAATCAGTGTCTACAGGTTCGGGAGGCCCGGAACACCCGGAAGAGAGACACCCGGGATCATGCCGGAGGCGGCTGCGTAGATGCCACCACCAATCAGTGCGACGATCGCCACCGGGAGAAGGATTATCAGCGCGACGGCACCCGGATTGTCATCGGTGGCCAGCCCGATGCACACACCCTCGTTGCTCGATCCCGAGTAGCCGCGCTCTGCGGCACGTTGTTGACGAAGCTTCTTAAACTCTTCTTCCCTACCAGCTGCCTTAGCTTTCTGTTCTTCTTCCTTGGCGGCTTTCAAGCATTCCTGGTACAGCTCCGAGGAACCCGGCTTGGAAGGATCGTCCGCGGCGTGTGCCGGAGCGATGGTCATGGCCAGGGCGGTGGTGGCGGCGAGTGCCGCGGTAGTCAAGCGTTTCATGGTTGTGTCCTTTGAGGCTTTAATGGCGTGAGGTGGGAAAACGTGGTGGCGAACTTTTAGGCGAAAAGTTCACGCAGTGCCTTACATGCCCGGGATAGCCGGCAGAGAGACACCCGGGATCATGCCGGAGGCGGCAGCTGCGCCGCCGATCAGCGCGACAATCGCCAACGGGACGAGGGTCAGCAGGGCGATGGTGCCGGCCTTGTAGTCATCATCCTTGGTCAGCACGCCGATGCAGTAGCCTTCGTTGCTCGAGCCGGAAATGCCCTTTTCTTTGGCGAGCTTTTCGCGTGCCTCCTTGTATTCTTTCTCAATCCCTCGCTCTTGTGCTTTCTTTTCGTTCTCTGTTTGAACATCCATGCAGGTCTTGTACGCCTCGGACGAACTGTCCGGCTTGGATGGTGGTGGCACCTCAACTTGTGCGTGTGCTGGAGCGATGGTCATGGTCAGGGCGGTGGTCGTCGCCAGCGCCGCAGTTGTAAAACGCTTCATTGGTATCTCCTTGGATCATCGAGTGAAGGAACTGTGATGCAAGTCCCATACCAAATAAAACAATAGATGGCATATGTCCGCAAGCGCTAAGGCGACAAAAATCAATAACAATTTTGGTCTAGGAATATTTTGTCTAGGAATATTTAGGTGCCATGTTGCGTGACGCGCTAACCATGCGCCTGGACGGGAGAACGCTCGCACCGCCGCGTCATTGCGAAACTAAAAACACCGCCCGTTTCGACAAACGAGCGGTGTTCTTGTGCGTCTACCCGTGCGGGTGCGCGAACGTCATCCGGTAACCCGATCGGCTGCCCCACTCCTTGGCAGAGTTAACGCCGATGAAGCCCTTGCCCGGGATCCACGCCGGCCCGCCAGAATCACCGTTCCGGAGGCCGGTGTGGTGCGCGAAGATTGTCTGACCATGCACACGGTCGACGGTGCCGCAGGACACCCGCCTACTTGATACACCAGTGGCGCAGACCTTATCTCCCGAGCGGATCTCACGAAGCGGCACGATCCGGTCGCCGCTCAACGAATTCCCGCCAACCGTGACCCCGGGGACGAAGCGGATCCTGGCCGTGTCAGCCATCGGCCCGCGGTAGGTGTATTTCCCCAGCTCGGGGAAGATCTGCGCCCCGTAGTCCAGGTACAGGTTGGCCTTCCGGGTAATCAACGTCGAGGACTCGAAGTACCCGATGATCTGCCTCCGCGTATTCAGCACGGGCTGCCCAGCAAACCCGCAGTGCCCGGCGGTGTAGCCAACACCTGCGCGTCGGTCGACGTAGCCGAGCGTGCACGACCCATAGCTCAGCACTTCATCCGTGAGGATTTCGTCGCCTTGCTTCACGACGGCTCCACGTGGCGCATTAGCCCCAAGTGCCCCAGAGATTGACGACGACCCCATCGACACCTCTTGCGGCAGCGTGAGCGCCTCCGCCGGTCCAGCATTCACGGCACCACCAAGCAACATGAGCCCCGCGGCAACGAGGCTGGCTATTTTCTTTTTCACAACGGCCTTCCTTTCAGAGCAATCGTATCGCGCTGGGTGGCATCTGGCTGCACGTGTGGGTCTCCCCGGGGGCCGTCAGGCCGAGGCACGTTTCCTCACTCATGTCCTCACTACCGTCACTACGGTCCTCACTACTGTCACTACGGTTCTCACTACGGTCACTCATACTGAGTGAGAGAGTCACGAACCTAAAACATGCAGGTAGTGGGCGTGAGAGTTTTCTCGATGCTCAAATCCTCACTACGGTCACTCATGTCAGTGAGGCGTAGTGACGGCATGACGGAGATCGCGGGCCGGTTTGTCTCCGCTGCCACTGTTCCCCGTGAAGTTCCACCCGCAAGCCACGCGAGGAGGTAATTCCGCGTCTCTGGTGCACCGTTGGAGCTACTCAGAAGCTACTCGAAAGATACTTGAAACGAATATATCTAGCCTGACCAGCGGATAACACTCTACTCGAAATTCTTTCGAGTAGAGTGTTGGGCCAGGAACGGCGCGAATCGATAACAAAATGCCCACAACAAAACCCTCTCGACACGAAGTGTCCGGAGAGGGCGACTGTGTAATTGAGGTTCAGCGAGTCCTGAGACCAACCACTATGGCAATCGGGGACTAGTCGGCCTTGGTTTAGCGCGGCAGTCCCGGAATTGCCGGAAGGGTCACGCCCGGGATGACGCGGGACGCGGCGGCTGCTACACCGAGCAGCGCAACGATGCCCAACGGGACGAGCGTGAGGAAAGCAATGGTGCCAGCTTTGTAATCCTGAGCGTAGTCGGATTTGTCGCTGGTCATTAGACCGAGGCAGTAGTCGCTTGCGCTGGAGCCAGGGACGCCAAAATCCTCCTTTATGTCCTTTCGGTACGTGTCTCGGAGCTCCTTGTCTGTGACACCCAGTTTGCGTTGCTCTTTCTCGTAGTCTTTATATCCGTTCGTGCATTCGCTATAGAATTCCGACGAAGAGGGGGTTCCGTCAGCCGCGTACGCCGGTGCGACGGTCATCGTCAGAGCGGTGGTGGCTGCGAGAGCAGCGGAAGCGATTCGTTTCATGGGGAACTCCTTGGGGTTCGGGATGAAGGCAGTGGAACTACAGGCCTTACGCCAATGAAACAGTGTGTGGCACCTGTCCGCAACACATTTTGAGTTGAAAATCACCAAAAGTCGTATTCGCCAACCGCGTGTGCGACCCCCGACTCCGGCTACTCCCCCAGTTTCTGACCGAGCGGTTCCGCCAACACAAGCCGAACCAGGTACACGCATAGGGCAGGCACAAAGAAGAACACAGCTGGCACCGCCCATGCCAGCGGCAGAAACCACACCAGCGAGATGCCTAGCCAGAGCACGGCCAGGGCACCGAGGGTATGCATGAGGTGCTTGAAGGCGAGTACGACCGCGCGGGTCAGGCTCGTTTGCAAGCCGTCGTCGGTAGGCAGCGACTCTAACGCAAAGAACCACACGGAGATCCCGGCGAGGATCATCGCCCCCGAGAGTGCGAGGGCCTGGAGGGCGAACAGCGCAGTGCCGTCGACGCCTGCCTGGAAGAGCACCCACTGCTGGTAGACAAGCACTGCGGCCGCGACGAGCAACGCGAGCCACCACAGCGTGGCCGGTCGTGCTTGGTTGCGGAACTCGCGCAGGTACTGCAGCCCGTAGCGGGACCCGATGCCCTGGAGCATGTCGCCGACGACCACGTTTGCGGCGCGGAGTGCAGCCCCGCCCGTGACGATCGGCAGGCTGGAGCACACGATGAGCATGTTGAGAATGACAATGTCCGCAAGCAGCGTGAAGGCGGACATGAAGCGCGATTCCGGGTTAAACATGTTCACTTGCCCCAGCGTAGTTGGTGGGTGCCAAGCTGCAGCGGACGATATGCCTCGGAGCCGCGCTGGGCAACACCTCTAAAAGGCGCTAGCTCCATTTGAGCCGAACCGCCACGTAAAACCCCAGGTCGTGCTCTAACCTCAACCGTAAATGGAGCTAGCTCCGTTTAGGCGACACCGCCCTCTAAATCCCCAGGTCGCGTTCCGGGCGCAACCGTAAATGGAGCTAGCTCCATTTGCACATCAATGGTGGTGCGGGGGTCCAATCCACGCAGTGTCCGTCGCTGGTCGTCAGCTGGTTCAATGGGGGAAGGCAGTCTCTGGTGGCTAACGCGAAAAAAGATAACCCCCTGGTCTCACGGTTCATTCGTGACCAAGGGGCTATCAAAGTATGTAAAGCGCAAATTTCAGAAGCGCGAACCGGTGAGGCGGACGGACCGCAGCCGGACCCGCGGGTGGTGGAAAGAAAGTCCAGCTTCACGAGCAAGATAGATTGGGCCTGACCCCCGGAAAGTAGACACGTCGGGGGTTAGCTATGCTGCTTGGGT
>OJKZ01000131.1_pt1 | contig 36362 bp, 32 predicted proteins | sample 1596791 | NCBI WGS metagenome assembly OJKZ01 (sample SAMEA3904677, study PRJEB24821) | metagenome | biome: Builtin; feature: hospital; material: surface | place: USA | collected 2013-06-04 | reverse complement strand
CGAGATTGCCTCTTGTCTCGTGGGCTCGGAGATGTGTATAAGAGACAGGCATTGGGAAGGGGCCGACTCGCGCCGCGTCGACGCGCAGCAGTGCAATATCCGTGCCTACGAACCGGCGCACCCCGCGGGCCCGGTAGCGAGCTCCGGCCACCCGGACCGTGATCGCGCCGGGATTCGCCTCATCTTCGGGGCGCAAAAAGTGCGCGCAGGTAAGCACCGTGTCCGAGGCGACGAAAATGCCGGAGCAATAGCGCGCGCCCACGGAGCAGCGGGCAAGCAGCTCGGGGAACGTAGGCGATGTCACGCGATCAAGTCTAACTGCCTAGGATTGCCTGCATGACGCGTATAGATCAGACCACGTTTGCACACCGTCGGCAGCGCGCGGCACAGCTTGTTGCTGCACACTCGCTTGGCGGACTGGTTGTCGGAACCGGGGCGGAGTTCGCGTATCTGACCGGCAGCTGGGCCTCCTCACACGAGCGGCTCACCGCACTGGCGATCGGCCCGGACGGGCGCGCTGTGCTCGTCGCGCCGCTGACAGACATCGCGAGCCTGGGCATCCGGGCCGACAGCGGGGTAGAGGTGCGCGGCTGGCAGGATGGGCAAGACCCCTACGCGCTGGCCGTGGAAGCACTCGACGCGACAAAACCGGTGGCGCTCGGTAGCTCGCTGACCGCCGATCACGTCTTTGCGCTGCAGGCGCTTGTGCCGGATACCCGGCTGGCCACGGACACGCTCGCGGAGCTGTTCATGGCGAAGGAGGAAGCGGAGTTGGCCGAGCTGGCGCGCGCCGGTGCCGCGATCGACCGGGTGCACGCACGTGTGCCTGAGCTGCTCGTTGCTGGAGGTACCGAGGCGCAGGTGGCCGAGGAACTCGACCGCCTGATCATGGACGAGCACGAGGCAGTCGACTTCGTTATCGTGGGCTCCGGCGAAAACGGTGCCAACCCGCACCACGACTTCTCCGAGCGCGTGCTGTCCCGCGGCGACGTCGTGGTCGTCGACCTGGGCGGCACGCTGGACAGCGGCTACCACTCGGACTGCACCCGCACCTACATCGTCGGCGGCAACACCGAGGACGCGGACCCCGAGGTTTTGCGCGCCTACGACGTGCTTGCGCAGGCCCACCAGGCGGCGGTGACGGCGGCGCGCCCGGGGATCACCGCGGGCGAGCTCGACGCCGTCGCGCGCGGCGTGATCGAGCAAGCCGGCTACGGCGAATATTTCACCCACCGCCTCGGCCACGGGATCGGGCTGGCAGGCCACGAAGCACCCTTCATCATCGCTGGCAACGACACCGAACTGAAAACCGGGATGGCCTTCTCCATCGAGCCGGGCATCTACCTGCCCGGCAAGTGGGGGATGCGCCTGGAGGACATTGTCTACTTGGACGACGACGGTGCGGTCTCGCTGAACAACGTCGCCCGTGGACTACGCTAGGCCCATGCGTACTCGAGACAGTGAGTCCGAAGGCACCCTGCTGGTCCTCGGCGGCACAAGCGACATCGGCACCGCGATTGCGCAGCGCATGTGCCACGGGCGCCGCGTAGTGCTGGCGATGCGGGAACCGGATCGCGAAGACGCAGTAGAGATCCGCGGACGGCTGCAGGCCTGCGGCGCAGCCAAGGTGGAGACACGGCGCTTCGAAGCGACCGACTTGGAGTCGCACCGCGCACTCGTCGAAGAGGTCCACTCGGGCGGCAAGATCACCACCGCCATCGTCGCCTTCGGCATCCTGGGCGATCACGACCGCGCGCTGCGAGATGAGACGGAGGCAGCGCGCATCGGCAGCATCGACTACCTCGCGCAGATCAACGCGCTGACAGTGCTCACCAACGTCATGTCGCGCGGGGAGATCTTCGCGTTTTCCTCCATCGCCGGGTGGCGCGCCCGCCGCGCCAACTACGTCTACGGCTCCACCAAGGCAGGCCTCGACGCCTTCTGCCAGGGCCTTGCTGACCAGCTGCACGGCTCCCAGCTGCGACTGATCACCGCCCGGCCTGGATTCGTCATCGGCTCCATGACAGACGGGATGAAGCCCGCAGTGATGTCTGTCACTCCGGACGAGGTCGCCGACGCCGTGGTCGACGCGGCAGGTACCGGGCGCAGCCGGACGGTGTGGGTGCCGCGTCGATTAGCACTGCTCGCCGCAGTGATGCGCGTGGTGCCGCGACCGATCTGGCGTTTGATGCCGCGCTAACGAACGTGGGTAGACATTCAGCAGCGTTGCGTGCCGCGCTGGGGCTCGCGGTGGATGCGGTGCGCGGCGCGCGCCTTACAGAGCCGGAGCACAGCGACGCGGCCTGGGTGATCGGCCGCAGCCCGGGCACCCTCCTGGAAGCCCGTGAGATCAAGGCCGTGGGGTTGACGCGCAGGCTGAATCCTGCGCAGGCGTTCAGCATCGACTACGTCACCTCCGATGCCGCGGGCCGCACGCTGACCGCCACCGGCGCGGTCTTTTTCTCCCGCACACCCTGGGGCGGGGCAAGCCCGCGCCCGACCATTGCGTTCGCGCCGTCGACCCAGGGTGTGGCGGCGCGCTGCGACCCGTCGTATTCCTGCACCGTCGGCCTCGCGCCGCGCCTCGCCCCGCTCGATCTGATCGCCGCCTACGAGCAGCCCGCCATCGCGCTCATGCTCGCCCGCGGCGCGAACGTCGTGCTCACCGACTACCCGCGCGACCCGGCCGACCGCGTGCAGCTGTACTGCGACCACACCGCCGCCGCGCAATCGCTTATCGACGCCACCCGCGCCGCCTCCCACCTCCCACTGGACACCAACGTCCTTGGCCTGTGGGGCTTTTCCCAGGGCGGCGGGGCAGTAGGGGCGTGGCTCGAGCGACCCGAGTACGCACCCGAACTCCAGCCGCTCGCGGCAGTATGCGGCGCACCGCCCGCGGCACTGATTCCGATGCTTGACCATGTCGATGGCGCGCTACCGTCGATAGTGATCCTCTACGCGGTCGCCGGGCTGGTGGCGCACCACCCCCGCGTCGCCGAAGAGCTCGTCCCGCACTTAAGCCCGGCCGGGGCCGCGGCGATCGTGGAGAACGCGCAGGTCTGCGCCGTCGGTGCCGCACTGCGCCGGCCGTGGGCGCACACCACCGCCTGGACGCGGGAAGGCATCGGCATGGCCGAGCTTCTCGACGCGCTGCCGCACACCGCCGAAGTGCTTGAGCGCCAAGCGCTCGGGTCCCGCCGCCCTGTGCGCATCCCGCTGCGGCTGTGGGCCTCGCTTCACGACGACATCGTGCCATACCCCTTGGTCCGCGACCTCGCCGAGCAGTGGGTCGTGGGGTTGCAGACCCGGCGTTTACCGCGCCTGCCAGGCCGAACGGGCCTGAACCACTACGGGCCGTATTTCCAGCACCTCACCCGCGATGTTGAATGGCTGCTACGCCAACTCGGCAGGTAGTCTGGCCGCATGCCGCTGTTTATTTTCGCCTACTTTTTCATCGAGGCCCTCGCGTTTTACGGAGTGGCCAAGCTCATCGGCGTCGGCTGGGCTATCTTCGCCATCTTCGCGCTGATGCTTCTGGGCGCCGTGTTGGCGAGTGTGAGCCTGCGGGGTGCGCTCGCACAGGCCTCGCAAGGCCGCAGCTCGCTCGGCCGCCTCGCCGGGGACTCCGCGCTGCTGATGACGGGCTGGCTGCTCAGCATCATCCCGGGCTTCGTCACCTCCGCGGTGGGGCTGTTGCTGGTGTTTGGGCCGACCCGGGCGCTGCTGCGCCGCGTGATCACGAATCGGGCGATGCGCAGCATGGAAGAGTTCAGCGTCCGCGTCTATAACGCCTCGCCGCTGTCGCAATTCCAGACCAGCTACGGCAACTTCGGCAGCCCCGCGGCGCCTGAGCAGAGCCATGAAGTGATCGACGCCGACGAGCTCGAAGAGATGTTCCGCAAGGAAGCGAATCCCGGCGACGATACCGGCAACGATACTGGCGAGGAGCGCAAGTAGGTGAGTAGCGCATGGACGACAACGCTGCGCTGCCTGCTCGCCGCAGGCTCCGGCGCGCTGCTGTTCTTCTCCTATGAGCCTTTTGGTTACTGGGTGCTGGCGCTTGTGGCGATGGCGCTGTTCTACGCCGCGCTTGCGCCCTGGCCGAACGGTGCACGCCCAAGCGCGCGTTTGGGTGCAGGGCTCGGCATGCTGCAGGCGCTGGCCTGCTACCTGCTGTTGCTGCCGTGGATTGGTGAGTTCGTCGGACCGATGCCGTACCTGGCCTTGGCATTCTTCCTCTCCCTGTACGGACTGGTCACGGGTACCGCCGGGGTGTGGGTTGCGCGCAGGCGGTGGGGATTCGCCGCCTTCCCGCTGGTCTACCTCGCCGTGGAGTTCGCTCGTTCTTCCTTCCCCTTTGGCGGTTTTGCCTGGGTGCGCCTGGCCTGGGGCCAGATCAACGGCCCACTGGCCAACCTGGCGGCCTACGGCGGGCCCGCGCTCGTCACCGTTGCGGCGGTGCTGACCGGTGCGAGCCTGGCGGCCTGCGTCGCACATCAAGGGAAGGCCCGGGTGGTAGCAGGGCTGACCGCGCTTGCGCCGCTCGTACTCGGGGCGCTTGCAGGCCTGGGAGTGTCCGCCGACGGGGGAGCCACCGGCACGGTGCGCGCCGCCGCAGTGCAGGGCAACGTGCCGCGGATGGGGCTCGACTTCAACGCGCAGCGTCGCGCCGTGTTGCAAAACCACGTGGACGAGACCGAGCGGCTGGCAGAGGAAGGCCCCGTCGACCTGGTGATCTGGCCGGAAAACGCCTCGGATGTCAATCCCTTCGTCGACCCGGAGGCCGGCACCTTAGTCACGCGGGCCGCCCGCGCAGTCGATGCGCCGCTGTTGGTGGGCACGCTGACCCGCGACGAGGTCGGGGCGCGCAACACCATGGTGGTGATCAACCCGGACGGCAGCGTCGGCGAGCGGCACAACAAGCGCTTCCTGCAACCTTTCGGCGAGTACATGCCCATGCGCGACTTCTTCCGCAACTTCTCCGAGCTGGTCGACCTCGCAGGCGACTTCAAGCCCGGCGACGGCCCCGGCGTCGTGCGGATGGGCGAAACCATCGTGGGCATCGCCACCTGCTACGAGGTCGCCGAGGACCCCGCCTACCGGATGGCGGTGAAGAACGGGGCACAGCTGCTCGCAACACCTACCAACAACGCCACCTTCGGTTTTACCGACATGACCTACCAGCAGCTGGCGATGAGCCGTATGCGTGCGATCGAGACCGACCGCGCCGTCGTGGTGGCTGCTACCTCCGGCGTGTCCGCCATCGTGCGCGCGGACGGCACGGTGGAGCAGCAGACCGAGATCTTCACCCCGGCGCATCTGACCTCCACGCTGCCGCTGAAGTCTGGCCAGACGCTCGCAGTCCGCATCGGCGAGTGGCTGGAGTGGCTCATGGTGCTTGGCGGCGTGCTTGCCGCTATCGGTGCGTCGTTCGCCACGCGCCGGGAGTATGCTCACAATGAGTGAATCGCGCGCCCTGGATGCGCCCACCGAGAGCTAACAACCGTTCATACAAGGAGTAACCGTTCATGGCGAACTCGACGTTGGTCATCATCCCTACCTACAACGAGCTGGAGAACCTTCCGCTGATCACGGATCGGGTGCTCAAGGCAAACCCGAATGTTGACCTGTTGATCGTGGACGATAATTCGCCCGACGGCACCGGCGAGAAAGCTGACGAGCTCGCCGCCGCGCACCCGGAGATCAACGTGCTCCACCGCACCGGCAAGGAGGGCCTGCTCGCGGCCTACCGCGCCGGCTTCCGCTGGGGCCTGGAGAAGGACTACGAGGTACTGTGCCAGATGGATGCGGACGGCTCCCACGCGCCCGAGGAGCTGGAGCGTCTGCTCGGGGCGATTGACGACGGCGCAGACCTGGTCATCGGCTCCCGCTACGTCGAAGGCGGCGAGGTAAAGAACTGGCCGCAGAACCGCTACCTGCTGTCCAAGCTGGGCAACCAGTACATCTCGGTGGCGCTCGGCAGCGACATTGCCGATATGACCGCCGGCTACCGTGCTTTCCGCCGCGAGGTGCTCGAGGCAATCGACTTGGACGCGCTGTCGAATAAGGGCTACATCTTCCAGGTGGACCTGGCACACAAGGTCATCGACGCGGGCTTCGACGTCCGCGAGGTCCCGATCACCTTCGAGGACCGCACGCTGGGCGAGTCGAAGCTCGACGCGAGCTTCGCCGGTGCCTCGCTCGTAGAGGTTACCAAGTGGGGCGCCGAGAAGCGCAGCTGGCAGGCGTCGGAAATGGCGAAAGAGGCGGGCAAGCTCCTCCAGTACGAGTACAACAACTCGAAGCTTTCCCGCGTCGGTGCCAAAATCGATCAGGCACCGGAAGAACTCGCGAACATGATCGCGGAAGGCTTCAAGCTGGCCAAGTACGAGCTGAGCAACACGTCGCTTCCCAAGCTTCCCCCCAAGCTTGCCGACGCGGCGAACCAGGCGAATGAGATGGTGCGCGAGGGAATTGGCCTCGCCCGCTACGAGCTGCGCAGGTTGCGTCGCTAAGCACGCAGAAGGCCCGGACCGTTCAAAGTAACGGTCCGGGCCTTTCGCGATTTCTAGGAGTTTTCCTGCTGTTCCTTGGCCAGGCGGGCTGCGGCGCGACGACGCTTGCGCAGGTGCTCCAGGCGCTCCTCCAGCAGCACGTCGAGCTCCTCAAGGCTGCGGCGCTCACGCAGCATGTCCCAGTGGGTGCGCGGCGGCTTCGTCGGCTTGGACTCTACGCCCTCGCCCTCCATGAGGGTGCCGAGCTGGCCGTTCTTGCACATCCACTCTTCGGGGATTTCCGCGTCGTCGGCGAAAGGGACCTCGAAGACCGACCCGTCCGGGGTCCGGTACTTTGCCATCTGGCGCGGGGCCAGGTCGTGGTCCCGGTCAGTCTCGTAGCTTACGGCACCCATACGGCTTCCTCGAAGCACGCGATCAGCCATGCTGCATCCCATCCCTTCAATATCTTCAAGTCAACGCCTTAGTATAACGTCTTCGCTTGAGTTTTTGTTCCCGGCGTCGCGAGCGATCTGGAATTTGCCCAATGTACTAGGCTTGCCGTGTGGCAAGCATTGATGACGTCGCAGAATCGGATCCTGACCAATTGCCCCAATCCGCGCGAATTGGTCGCACGCCGCCGGTGTGCGCCTGGTGCGGTGGTCCGCTGCCGGAGCAGAAGGGGAGAGGTCGGCGTCGCAAGTTCTGCAGCCCGTCGTGCAAGCAGCGCGCCTACGAGCAGCGAAACTCCGTCTCGGGGACGAAGATTCCAGAGGACGCCGTGATCCTCAGCCCGGAAAAGGTGTCTGACCTGCGGGATCGCCTGTATCAACTGCGGTGCGCGGCCGAGGACATCCACACGGCAGCCGCCGAGGGTGCAACGCCTGAGGAATTACGTCACTTGTGTGACGAAATGGTGAGCTTGGCTCAACACATCGAGAGGTTAAGGTAGCAATCATGACATCCAAGAATTTGTCCACGGCTGAGGACATTGCCGCGACGAAGCGCAAGCGAACGATCCTGATCGTTGTTGTCTCCATCGTCCTGGTCATCCTGCTCGCCATCGCGCTAATCCCGCTCGCACTGAGCGGACTGTTTAGCAACGGCGTGAAGACCGAGGGCATCGACGAGTCGCGCCTGAAGGCCGCCGAGACGGATATCGACGGCGAGTGGACCGTCACCAAGCGCCCGGGGCCAAACAGCACCTCGGCTGGCTTTACCTTCTCGGAGGTACTGCCGGGCCAACGGAAGGTCACCTCGGCGTCGACGGAGGGTGTCTCCGGCAACGTCACCATCGAGGCCGGCACGCTCACCGCAGGCGAGATCACTGTAGATCTGAACAACCTCACCAGCGATAGCGACGTGCGCGATTCCAACGTACGCCGCAAGATCCTGCACACCGATACCTACCCGGAGGCGACCTTCCGCGTGACCGAGCCCGCGGACGTCTCGCAGTTGCCGGAGGACGGCTCCGTCGGCACTGTCGAGCTCACCGGCGAGATGACCATCCACGGCAAGACCAACCCGGTCACGCACGAGTTCGCCGCGGCGCGTTCTGGATCCTCGGTGTACGTCGCGGGCGACGTGCCGATCAACCGCCTAGACTACGGCGTCGAGTCGCCGGAGTTCGTTGCGGCCACAATCAACGAGGAAGGCGAAATCAACGTCCGCCTGCACCTGACCAAGGACTAGGCCCATATTGCGTCACGTGACGCAATATGTGGCAATATCTGTCCGATAATGTACATTATGTCAACTTAACTTCGCGCCCTTGCTTCTCGACGCCCACACGCACCACCCCTACCGACGCCCCCGCCTATTCCGGGCCGTGAGCGTCACTTGCGCGAGATCGATCAGCTCGAGCTCCGCGAGCGCCTGCCGCAGCGCCAGCTGCCAGACCCACAACCGGCGAAAGACCGGATCGAAGCCGTCGGCCGCCGCGTCCCGCAGGTGCGTCTCAAACGTCGACCGCTGCAGCGCCAAGGAACGTGCCAGGTGGTCCGGCGCGTGCGACTCGCCAATCACACGCAATGGCGTGCGTCGGTCCACCAGCTTCGCCAGCTCTACGGGCGTGACATAACTTAGGCCCGGCCATACGTACGCGCGCAGCGACGCCAACGCCGCCGTCGCGGCCTTGCCCGCACCCTTACCCAGAAGGCTGTCCGTGCCAAGGGTCGCCTGCAACGCGATGCGCCCACCTGGCGCGACCGCCTTGCCCAGCCGGGTCAGGTACTCCGCCTTATCGTCCGCGGACAGCGTCTCGAGGTGCTCCAGCGACACCGCGGCGTCGAAATCCCGGCCCAGCGAGGTGACGTTGGGTCCCACCGCGCGAACATGCCCGCTGACACCTGCAAACGTGAGCTGCTCCCGCAGCGCCGCGGCCATGTCCTCGCTCAGCGTTACGCACTCCGTTTCTGCACCGCGTGCCGCGGCTGCAATCGTGGCCGCAGGTCCCGCCGCCGGATACTCCAGAATCCGCCAACGCTCGCGGGCACCCACCTCACTGACCAGCCTATTTACCGAGCGTTCCTGCGCATCCGCAAGGTCAGCGCGCGTGGTTGCCGCATCCAGCGGAGCCCCAATTTCCGTGTTGTCCACGAAGTGCGTCGCCGGTTCCGCCCCGCGGCCGGCGCGCGGCACCCAGGACTTCACACGCACGCGCTCGCGCGTCGGTACGCCGGTGGCAAAGTGCCCCTGAAATGGGCTTACGCCGTCACCCGCATAGTGCTGGACTAGCGAGGGCGGAATCTGGCCACCGCCGCCGTGCTGCGGGGGTGCAACGCGCAGCGTCGGCGGCCTATACCCCGCCTCGACCAGCCCGCGCAGGACCGCCACCAGCCGATCCGAGTCCGGTGTACGCCACTCTCCTGCCATATAGCCTTCTGCCAGCCCGACCCAGCCGCTCGCCGCGATCCGGTCGAAGACCTCGACGTAATCCACGCTCAAGTCCGGCGCATCGCCCTCCAGGCGGAGCTCCGCTTTTGCGCACACCGCAGCAAAATGCGCCTCCGCGCGCGAGGCCCTCCAGCGCAGAAGGCGGCTGGTGGGCACGCTTACCACGCTCGGCCACGTGCGCGCGTCGATAGGCGCGAGGTGCTCCGGAAATCGCTGTGAGTTCGCCACCCGGCCAATGCTAGTCGCCATATTTTCGTAGCGGTTGGTGCCACGACGGGACCCATCAATGGTGATTTTTTACAATCAGCGTAGGATATGCAAGGTAAAAATTTTCCCAGCAATTTGTACTTTGTGTGCAAGGAGTAGGTTCTTATGGCAGAAACGCCGTTTCGCCCCGCAGGCAACCGTCACCACGTCGTCATCATCGGTGCTGGTTTCGGTGGCCTGTTCGCAGCTCGCGAGCTCGCTGACGCTGATGTCGACGTCACGCTGATCAACCGCACGAACTACCACCTGTTTGCGCCCCTGCTGTACCAGGTGGCAACTGGTCTGCTTTCCAGCGGCGAGATCGCGACCTCGGTGCGCCAAATCCTGGCAAACCAGGACAACGTCGCCGTTGTGCGCGCCGATGTCACCGACGTCGACGTCGAGGGGCAGACCGTGACCGCGAACGAAGGCGCGTTTACCCGCACCTACGAGTACGACTCGCTCATCGTTGCCGCTGGTGCAGGCCAGTCGTACTTTGGTAACGACCACTTCGCTGAGTTCGCTCCGGGCCTGAAGACGGTGGATAACGCCCTCGAGATCCGCGCCCGCCTGGTCAGCGCCTTCGAGCGCGCCGAGCTGGCCGAGACCGAGCAGGAGCGCGAGGAGCTGCTCACCTTCGTCATCGTCGGTGCCGGCCCGACCGGCGTCGAGCTCGCCGGCCAGGTCGCCGAGATGGCCCACCGCTCGTTCAAGGGGCAGTTCAAGAACTTCGTACCTTCCCAGGCCAAGGTCGTGCTTATCGACGGCATGCCGCAGGTCCTTCCGCCATTCGGCAAGCGCCTGGGCAAGCGCGCCCAGCGCGAGCTCGAGCGTAAGGGCGTGACTGTGGTACTCAACGCTCTGGTTTCCAACATCGATGCAAACACGGTGACCTACAAGGACACCAAGACCGATAAGGAGACCACCCTGCGCGCAGCCACGAAGATCTGGTCCGCGGGCGTGCAGGCCTCCCCGCTGGGCAAGCAGATCGCAGAGCAGGTTGGCGTCGAAGCCGAGCGAAACGGCAAGGTGCCGGTCAACGCTGACCTGACCGTGGGTGAGACCGACAACGTCTTCATCATCGGCGACATGATGAGCCGCGACCGCCTCCCGGGCGTCGCCCAGGTGGCGATCCAGTCCGGCGAGTACGTCGGCCGCATCATCAAGGAGCAGGTCGAGCACGACGTCGCGCAGGCGGACCGCGATGCCTTTGAGTACTTCGATAAGGGCTCGATGGCGATCGTGTCGCGCTTCAACGCCGTGGTCAAGATGGGCAAGGTCGAGGTCACTGGCTTCATCGGCTGGCTTATGTGGCTGCTCGTGCACGTCTCCTTCCTGGTGGCCGGGCGTAACCGCCTCGTCTCGATTTACACCTGGACGCTCAACGCCCTGACGCCGAAGCGCTACAACCTCTCCACCACCCTGCAGCAGCAGCACGGCCGCAACGCTTTGAAGAAGCTGCGCGAGAAGGCTGGCGACGACAACCTCGAAGAGGTCCGCGACACCAACGGCGAGAACTAGCCCCGAGTTGCCGCCCCGTGCGGGCGTCGACGTTTGGGCCCGGTCCCCTGTGACCGGGCCTTTTCGCACTTTTTGGGGACGTTTTGAGCTACGTGAGTGACATCACAGGGCGTTGAGTATGCAATTTTCAATGGTCTTACCTTATGATGGGAACTAACGATGGCGCGCTTCAAATCATCGGCCGGAGCCTCTGCGCCCGGTGGCGGATGTTGAACGGGAACCTGGGAGAGAGTCAGCGCGACCATCTTGGATCAGATCCTCGAGACATAAAGGATAGATTTTCAACGTGACTGCTACTACCGCTGCACCGCAGACCAACGCTTGGGACGGCTTCGAAGAAGGCCCATGGACCGAGCACATCGACGTCCGCGATTTCGTTCAGCGCAACTACACCCCCTACGACGGCGACGCTTCCTTTCTCGCCGGCCCGACCGAGAAGACGCTGCGCGTCTGGGACACGCTGGATAAGAACTACCTCGCCGTTGAGCGCGAGCGCCGCGTCTACGACGTCGATACTGACACCCCGGCTGACATCGACGCTTTCCCCGCCGGCTACATCTGCGAGGACGACAACGTCATCGTCGGTCTGCAAACCGACGTGCCGACCAAGCGCGCAATGATGCCGAACGGCGGCTGGCGCATGGTCGAGCAGGCCATCAAGGAGGCCGGCAAGGAAGTCAACGAAGATGTGAAGAAGATCTTCACCAAGTACCGCAAGACGCACAACGACGCGGTCTTTGACATCTACTCCCCGCGCATCCGCGCAGCTCGTTCTTCGCACATCGTCACCGGTCTGCCGGACGCCTACGGGCGCGGCCGCATCATTGGCGACTACCGCCGCGTCGCCCTCTACGGTGTGGACAAGCTCATCGAAGACAAGATCGCTGCCAAGGACGCCTCCCTGGACAAGGGCTTCTCCGAGCACTGGGCGCGCTACCGCGAAGAGCACGCCGAGCAGATCAAGGCGCTGAAGAAGCTCAAGGCGATGGCCGCCGACTACGGCTTCGACATCTCCGGCCCGGCAACCAACGGGCTCGAGGCCGTGCAGTGGACCTACTTCGGCTACCTGGCCTCCGTGAAGAGCCAGGACGGCGCCGCCATGTCCATTGGTCGCCTCTCCCCCTTCTTCGACATCTACTTCGAGCGCGACCTGGCCAACGGCACGCTCACCGAAGAAGAGGCCCAGGAGATCATCGACGCACTCGTGATCAAGCTGCGCATCGTCCGCTTCCTGCGCACCGAGGACTACGACCAGATCTTCTCCGGCGACCCGTACTGGGCCACCTGGTCCGATGCTGGCTTCTCCACCGACGGCCGCCACCAGGTCACCAAGACCGCCTTCCGTCTGCTGCAGACACTGCGTAACCTGGGCCCGGCTCCGGAGCCGAACATCACCATCTTCTGGGACCCGGCACTGCCCGAGGGCTACAAGGAATTCTGCGCCGCGATCTCGATCGAGACTTCCTCGATCCAGTACGAATCCGACAAGCAGATCCGCGACCAATGGGGCGACGACGCCGCGATTGCCTGCTGCGTGTCCCCGATGCCCGTCGGCAAGCAGATGCAGTTCTTCGGCGCCCGCGTCAACGCGGCGAAGGCCCTGCTGTACGCCATGAACGGCGGCCGCGACGAGGTCACCGGCAAGCAGGTCACCGAGGGCCACACCCCGATCACCGGCGACGGACCGCTCGACTTCGACGAGGTCTGGGCAAAGTACGAGGAAATGCTTGACTGGGTCGTTGGCACCTACGTCGAGGCGTTGAACATCATCCACTACTGCCACGACAAGTACGCCTACGAGTCCGTCGAGATGGCGCTGCATGACTCCGACATCGTGCGCACCATGGGCTGCGGCATCGCTGGCCTTTCCATCGTCGCTGACTCCCTGTCCGCCATCAAGTACGCCACCGTCACCCCGGTGCGCGACGAGACCGGCCTGATCGTCGACTACATCACCGAGGGCGACTTCCCCTTCTACGGCAACGACGACGACCGCGCCGACGACATCGCCGCCACCGTCGTCCACACCGTGATGCAGAAGATCAAGGCGATCCCGATGTACCGCGACGCCATCCCGACCCAGTCGGTGCTCACCATCACCTCGAACGTGGTCTACGGCAAGGCCACCGGCTCCTTCCCCTCCGGGCACCAGGCCGGCACCCCGTTCGCGCCGGGCGCGAACCCCGAGAACGGTGCAGACAACCACGGTATGGTGGCGTCGATGCTCTCGGTCGGCAAGCTCGACTACAACGACGCGCTTGACGGCATCTCGCTGACGAACACGATTACGCCTTCCGGCCTCGGCCGCGACAAGGATGAGCAGGTGCAGAACCTGGTCGGTGTACTGGATGCGGGCTTCATCATGGAGCACGCAGACTCCGAAATCCACCCCGCATAACTTCACTTCCCAGAAAGGAATTCCCAATGGCTACCCACACTTTCGACGAGCGCCTCGCATCCATGAAGGCCAACCGTTCCGCGAACAACATGGACTCTGGCTTGTACCACGCCAACATCAACGTCCTTGACCAGAACACCCTGGAGGACGCGATGGAGCACCCGGAGAACTACCCGAACCTCACCGTTCGCGTCTCCGGCTACGCCGTGAACTTTGTCAAGCTCACCAAGGAGCAGCAGCGCGACGTCATCTCGCGCACCTTCCACCACGGCGCATAACACAGTAATCCCGCAACGCCCCGCTGTTCGTCTCTGTCAGAGGCGGGCGGTGGGGCGCTCGCAAAGAAACAGGAGGGCGCCAATGGCGCAGGATGGAACGACCGGCATCGTCACACTTGAGCCGCAGCAGGGCGAGCGGGTCAGGGGTGTTGCCGCTGGACTTGGCGGTACCGCGGACGCTGACTTGGAGATCACCCGCCCCGAGCTGCTCGAAGCTCGCCGCACGGGCGATGTGGGGCTCGTGCACTCGTGGGAGCTCGTCACCGCTGTCGACGGCCCCGGCACCCGCATGACCATCTTCCTTTCCGGCTGCCCGCTGCGCTGCGTGTACTGCCACAACCCGGACACGATGGAGATGAAGGAGGGCACGCTCGAATCCGTCGAGTCGGTGGCCAAACGCGTCACGCGCTACCGCAGCGTCTTCAACGCCTCCGGCGGTGGCCTCACGCTCTCCGGCGGCGAGCCGCTGTTCCAGATCGCGTTCACGCGCCGCTTGCTCAAGCTCGTCCACGACGCAGGCATCCACACCTGCATCGATACCTCCGGCTACCTCGGCGCACGGCTGAGCGACGAGGACCTCGACAACATCGATCTCGTGCTTCTCGACGTCAAATCCGGCGACGAGGCCACCTACAACGCCGTGACGAAGCGGGAGCTCGCCCCCACGATTGCCTTCGGCGACCGGCTCAGCAAGCTCGGCAAACCGGTGTGGGTGCGCTTCGTGGTCGTGCCGGGACACACGGACTCCGAGGAGAACGTGAATAACGTCGCCGACATCGTCGCCCGCTGGTCCGACAACGTCGAGCGCGTGGAGGTACTCCCCTTCCACAACATGGGCGCGGACAAGTGGAAGCGCATCGGCTTGCCTTACGAGCTCGAGGACGTCACACCACCGACGCCCGAGAGCGTCGAGCATGTCCGCGAAGTCTTCCGCTCGCGGGGGCTCACCGTCTTCTAGCGGCCGCAGCGTAGTATTTTCTAAGGGCTCCGCTCCCAGGGCGGGGCCCGCTAGTTTTCGCGTCACACGAAGGGAGGCATGCATGCCGCCTCGGATCCCCATGCCACGTCCACGGCCGAAGAAGAACTTCGCCCCCGTTGCTCCCCACGTCCCGGTGCCGATCGAGCGCTCGATCGACTTCTGCCGCATCTTCGTGGACGGCAAGCGCCTGCCCGGCAATGCGCGCGTCGCACAGGCACTTGCGCGCGTCGAGGAGCACGACAACGCCTTCGTGTGGCTCTCGCTCAAGGAGCCGACGAACACCCAGATGGAGCGCATCGCGGAGCTGTTCAACCTTCACGACCTTATCGTCGACGACGTCATCGACGCCCACCAGCGCCCCAAGGTTGAGCGCTACGACGACCAGCTCTTCCTGGTCATCCGCACCGTCTACTACCGCGACGACGAGGAAGTCGACGACTCCCGCGAGATCATTTCCACCGGCGAGATCCAGATCGTCGTCGGCCCGAATTTCGCGATCACGATCCGCCACCACGCTCCCCTGCCGGATCTCACCGCGCAGCTGGAGGAGGACGAGGAGCTCGCCATCTTAGGCCCCGCGGCAGTGGCCTGGAAGATCGCCGACTACGCGGTTGACAACCACCTGCGTGTCGCCAGCGAGCTTTCAACCGACGTCGACGAGCTGGAAAACGAGGTCTTCACCCCGCGCCGCGACATCAACATCGACAAGATCTACATGTACAAGCGCGAGGTGCTCGAGATGCGCCACGCGATTGACCCGCTGGTGCCGGCGCTGAAGAACACCCTGGTTGCGCACAAGGACCTGCTGCGCAAAACGCTGCGCTCCTACTTCCGCGATGTGATGGATAACGCCACGATCGCCAGCGACCATCTCTTCGGCTTCGACGAGCGCCTCTCCTCGCTTCTCGACGCCTCCGTGGCCAAAGTCAGCATGCAGCAGAACTCCGACATGCGCACCATCTCCGCCGTCGTGGGCATGGCGGCCGCCCCGACAATGATCGCGGGCATTTACGGCATGAACTTCGAAAACATGCCGGAGCTTTCCTGGTCATTCAGCTACCCGGTCGTGCTCTGCGTCATGTTTGGCTCGATGGCGCTGATGTACTGGTGGTTCCGGCGTAACCACTGGCTCTAGGTGGCGTCGATAAGCATGAGCTTGAGGTTCGTCACCGCGACGAGCCGCCCGCCCGCGCGCTGCTCCACGCGCCACAGGTGCGTGCGCTTGCCGGTATGTACCGGGAGCGCTTCCGCCTCGATGCGGCCTTCTGCGACGCTGCCGAGCAGGTCCGTGTAGTTGCTCATGCCCACGGCCGGGCGGCCGGCCGCCGCGATCGCTGCGATCGAGCCGAGCGTCTCGCCTATCGACGCATACACACCCCCATTAACCACACCCGTGACCTGCAGCAACTGCGGCCCCACCTCCACGTACCCGGTCGCGCCTTCCGACGAGCAGGACGTGGTGACCAGCCCGATGTGGGCGCCGAAGCCGCCGCGCTGCTCGTTAATGGCGCGTAGCTCGTCGCTGTCGAGCGGTGTGTGCAGTACTTCCCTGGCAAAACGGCTGGGCAGCCCAGCCTGTCTCTCTTGGTGTGCGCTCATGGCCACACTCTAGCGCGCCACCGCGGTGCCGGCGCGTAGAATCGGCCGCATGACTGAAGCATCCTCTGCGTACGGAACCGCCGACATCGGCGTGGTTGGTATGGCCGTGATGGGCTCCAACCTCGCCCGCAACTTCGCCTCGAAGGGCCACACCGTTGCCATTTTCAACCGCTCGCCGGAGAAGACCCGCCAGGTCATCGCGGACCACGGGGACGAGGGCAACTTCGTCCCCGCGGAGACGATCGAGGAGTTCGTCGCCTCGCTCAAGCGCCCGCGCAAGGCCATCATCATGGTGCAGGCCGGCGCCGCGACCGACGCGGTGATCGACCAGCTCGCGACCGCGATGGACGACGGCGACATCATCATCGACGGCGGCAACGCCCTGTTCACGGACACAATCCGCCGCGAAAAGGAGGTCGCCGCCCGCGGCCGCCACTTCGTCGGCGCTGGTATCTCCGGCGGCGAGGAGGGCGCGCTGCGCGGCCCGTCGATTATGCCGGGTGGCCCGAAGGAATCCTGGGAGACACTCGGGCCGCTACTCGAGGACATTTCCGCGAAAGTCGACGGCGCCCCGTGCGTAACCCACATCGGTCCCGACGGCGCCGGCCACTTCGTCAAGATGGTGCACAACGGCATTGAGTACGCCGACATGCAGGTCATCGGCGAGGCCTACCACCTGCTGCGCTACGGCGCGGGTCTCTCCCCCGCCGAGCTCGCCGAGATCTTCAGCACCTGGAACGAGGGCGACCTGGACTCCTACCTCATCGAGATCACCGCCGAGGTGCTGCGCCAGACGGACGCGAAGACGGGCAAGCCGTTCATCGACGTCATCCTCGACGCCGCCGGCCAGAAGGGCACCGGCCGCTGGACGGTGAAGGAGGCGCTCGACCTGGGCGTGCCCGTCACGGGTATCGGCGAGGCGGTGTTTGCGCGCGCGTTGTCGTCGGCAATCGCCCAGCGCGAGGCCGCGCAGCGCATCAGCCTGCCTGCCGGCGAGGTGACCACGCTCGACGAGCTCGGCATCGACCGCGACGCGTTCGTCGAGGACGTGCGCCGCGCGCTCTACGCCTCGAAGCTCGTCGCCTACGCGCAGGGCTTCGACGAGATCAACGCGGGCTCGCAGGAGTACGGCTGGGACCTCGAGCCGGGCGCGCTCGCGCGCATCTGGCGCGGCGGCTGCATCATCCGCGCGAAATTCCTCAACCGCATCACCGAGGCTTACGAAAACGACCCCGAGCTGCCGTCGCTCTTGCTCGATCCGTACTTCAAGCAGGAACTTGAGGGCGGGCTTATCGACGCCTGGCGCCGCGTCGTCATCACCGCCACCCAACTCGGCCTGCCAGTCCCTGTCTTTGCCTCCTCGCTCTCCTACTACGACTCGCTGCGCTCCAAGCGCCTGCCGGCAGCGCTGATCCAGGGGCAGCGCGATTTCTTCGGCGCGCACACCTATAAGCGCGTCGACAAGGACGGCACCTTCCACACCACGTGGTCCGGGTCTCGGGAGGAGATCGACGCTTAAGGCGGTTCGTTTGCTGGGATGTGTGCGAGGCGTGCGCTTCGTTTTGCGGGGTCGGTGTGTTGTATGCCGCGGGGTGTGAGGTAGCCTTTGGGGCTTTGCCACATGATCTGGCCGCCGACCCGCTGCATCCAGCCCCGGTTCGGTCTGCCGTTTTGCCGGTTGTGGTAGGTGCACAACCAGCACATATTCTCGACCTCGGTGGTGCCTCCTTTGGACCACTCCTGGATGTGGTGCGCCTCGGAAAAATCCGCCGGCTGGTTGCAGCCAGCCCACGCGCAGGTGGCACCATCCGCGCTCATCAGCGCGCGCAGCTCGCGGGTGGCGTGGCGCTCGAGCTTGACCGGGTAGAGGTTGACCGGCCCGTCCGTGGCTGAGATCAGGGCGATGTACCCGGCTGTGTGCAGCTTCCGGTTGACCAGCTCGGCTCCGCGCAGCCACTCGCCGTTGGTCAGCTGGACTTCGATCTCGCCGTCTTTGCGCATGCGCCATTGGACGAAGTCGCCGATGTCCATGTTTAACACCGTGGTGATCGACGCGTCGCCACCCGTGCGGGTGTCCTTCAGCCACGCCTGCGGGTCGTCTTTCGCCGCCCGGTACACCGGCAGGATATCCGTGGTGCGCCCGGTGATGTGCACGGTCGACCAGCCTGTGTCGTGGAAGGTCACCGACGCTTTCGGCGCACGCGGCGCGGGCGGTTTCAGCTCCTTCTTCAGCGCCTTCGCCCGGTTCATCACCGTGCGCAGATCGCCTTCGGTCTCGCACAAACGCTGGCGGTAGTGCCACCGGTCTTTATCGGAGTCCAGCGAGCGCGACGACCGTGCGATATAGGCCAATGTGTCTAGTCGGTGCCCGTTTTCCCGCGCAGCCGCGACACACGCCGCCTGCGCCTTCGTGTTGCGCACCGACCCGTAGAACACCTCGGCGGCGAGCGAGAGTTGTTCGGCGCGGTCGCGGTTCATGCCGCGGGCGACGAGCTCGGAGACGCTCGCCGAAGCCGCGTCGGCAACGATGGCGATGCCGGCGCGGTCCTGGGCGATCAGTGCGTCTACGAGGTTCATGCCACCCACAATAAACGCCCGAGACCTGCGCAAACAAGCAATTGTGAGAAGTATTCCACTTTCGCCCCGAAAGGGAACCGAAGCCCCGAAACGTGCGTCTAATAGGGATCGGAGTTTTTCGCGCGGTAGACTCGTGGCAATGACACTGTCAACCACGTTTGCTGACCTCGGACTGCCAAAGCCTGTGGTCACCGTCCTGTCCAAGCAAGGTATCGAGCATCCCTTCCCCATCCAGGAGGCAGCGATCCCCGATGCGCTCGCCGGGCGCGACGTCCTCGGCCGCGGCCCCACCGGCTCCGGCAAGACCTTCACTTTCGGCCTGCCGATGCTCGTGCGTCTCAGCGGTGCGCCAAGCCGCCCCGGCCGTCCGCGCGGCCTCGTTTTGGCACCGACCCGCGAGCTTGCGGCGCAGATCCGCGAGCGTCTGGCCGATCCTGCGGCGGCGCTTGGTCTGCGGGTGCTCGATGTCGTCGGCGGGGTGAACATCAACACCCAAATCCGCGCGCTCGCCGCCCCCGTCGACCTGCTCGTCGCCACCCCGGGCCGCGCCCAGGACCTGATCAACCAGGGCAAACTCTCGCTCGATGCGGTAGAAGTCACCGCGCTCGACGAAGCCGACCAGATGGCCGACATGGGTTTTCTTCCACAGGTCCGCAAGCTTCTCGACGCCACCCCGCCCCGCACCCAGCGCCTCCTCTTCTCCGCCACGCTCGACGGGGATGTGCAAAAACTCATCGACCGCTACATGCACGACCCGGTCACGCACTCGACTGCGCCCGTGGAGGCGGCGGTGGACACGATGGAGCACGTGCGTTTGCTCGTCGGTAGCCGCGAGCAGCGCAATGCGATCGTGCTGCAGATCGCTGCGCGCGAGGGCAAGACCATCATGTTCATGCGCACGAAGCACGGCGTAGACCGCCAGGTCAAGAAGTTGCGGCGCGTGGGCATCAACGCCCAGGGCCTCCACGGTGATAAGGGCCAGGGCGCGCGGACTCGCGCTATCGAGGGTTTTGCGGACGGCTCGACGCCAGTGCTGGTGGCCACCGACATCGCCGCTCGCGGAATCGACATCAACGACGTCTCGCTCGTCGTGCACGTCGACCCGCCCGCCGAGCACAAGGCCTACCTGCATCGCGCCGGCCGCACCGCGCGCGCAGGCACCTCGGGCACGGTGGTAACGCTGGTCATGGATGAGCAGCGCAAGGAAGTGGACAAACTTTTGCGCAAGGCGGGTGTCGACGCCCGCGAGGTCGAAGTCGAGCCCATGTCCGAAAGCCTCATTACAATCACCGGTGCACGCGAGCCCAAGGGCGCGCCGCTGCCGCCGCCGGGGCAGCCGGCGGGGGCGCGTGGGCGTCGAAAAGCACCGCACACACGAAGGAGACATAGGCGCTAACTGCAATGGACATATTCATATCCATCCTCTCGCTGCTGGGCTTCATCCTGCTCACCGCCTCAACGGGCCTGTTCGTGGCGATCGAGTTCGCCATGACAGGGCTCGAGCGGTCCACTATCGACGCCCACGTGCGAGAGAAGGGCGACAAACGCGCCCACGCGGTGGCGCGCGACCACGCGAACCTTTCTTTCGCGCTTTCCGGCGCGCAGCTCGGCATTACGCTGACGACGCTGGCCGCGGGCTTCCTCGCCGAGCCGGTGCTCGGCCAGTACTTCGCTCCCCTGCTCCGGCTGGTGGGTTTGAGTGATCAGGCTTCTACCGCAGTCGCGCTTGTGCTCGCCCTCGCGGTGGCGACTTTTCTTTCCATGGTGTTCGGCGAGCTGGTGCCGAAGAACGTGGCGATTACGGACCCGCTCGCCACTGCGCGCTTCGTGGTGCCGCCGGTCAACGCCTTCAACACGGTGTTCAAGGGCTTCATTTCCTCGCTAAACCGCTCGGCGAACTTCATCGTGCGCAAGCTCGGCATGGAGCCGGCCGACGAGCTCGCCTCCGCCCGCTCCGGCCAGGAGCTCACCGCGATGGTGCGCAGCTCCGCACAGGCCGGCGGGCTGGATGCGGATACCGCGGCGGTGATCGACCGATCGCTGCAGTTCGGCGACACCACCGCCGAGGAGGTGATGACGCCGCGCTCGACGATTAACGCCCTGGATGCCGAGGACACTGTCGCCGACCTCATCGCGCTTGCCCGCGAGACCGGCCACTCCCGCTTCCCCGTGCGCCGCGGCGATTTGGACGACACGATCGGCGTGGTGCACATCAAGGACGCGTTCTCGGTGGATAAATCAGAGCGGGCCACGACGAAGCTCGCGGGGCTTGCTAAGGCGGTGCCGTTTGTGCCCGGCACGCTCGACGGCGACGCGGTGCTCAACCGCGTGCGCTCCGCCGGCTCGCAAGTCGTGCTCGTCGCCGACGAGTTCGGCGGCACGCAGGGCCTGGTGACCATCGAGGACGTGGTTGAGGAAATCCTGGGCGAGGTCTACGACGAGTACGACGACGCGGAGCAGGAGCGCGATTTCCAGCGCTTCGGCACCTCGTGGGAGGTCTCGGGGCTCGTGCGGCTTGACGACGTCGCGTCCATGACCGGGTACACCGCCCCCGAAGGCCCCTACGAGACCCTGGGCGGACTCGTGATGGCCACCCTGGGGCGGATCCCGCAGGCGGGCGACACGGTGGTGCTGCCGCAGGCTACCGCGAACTTCCAGGAGGAGTTCGAGGCGGGCGGTGCCGGCAATTGGGTCGGGCGCGTGTCCGTCATGGACGACCGCCGGGTGGACCGTGTCGTCTTGAGTCCAGTCTCGCCCGCAGAAGCGGAGCGTATCGCCGAGCGCCAGGGTGGTGAGCAGGAGTGAGTATCTGGCTTGCCATCGTCTTAATCGTTGTACTGCTGGCGCTGAACGCGTTCTTCGTCGCCGCGGAGTTCGCGCTCGTCTCCTCGCGGCGCGACCGGCTGGAGAACATGCTCGCGCAGGGCAAGAGGGATGCGAAGGGCGTCCTCGAGGCCACCGAGCACCTATCCATCTACCTTGCGGGCGCGCAGTTCGGCATTACGATCGCCTCGCTGGTGCTGGGTAAGGTCGCCGAGCCCGCGATCGCGCACTACATCGAGGTGCCCTTCAAGGGCCTCGGGTTGCCGGAGAATCTGCTGCACCCGGTTTCTTTCGCCATCGCACTGTGCATCATCTCCTACCTGCACATCCTGCTGGGTGAAATGGTGCCGAAGAACATCGCGATCGCTGGCCCGGAGTCGACAGCGATGTGGCTGACGAAGCCGATGACGGTGTGGATGAAGCTCACCCGCCCGGTGATCGAGTTTTTGAACTGGGTGGCGCGCAAGACGCTGGCGGCGTTCGGCATCGTGCAGCGCGACGAGCTGGAGTCCACGGTGGACCAGGAGCAGCTGGCCAGCATGATCCAGGAGTCCCGCGAGGAGGGGCTGCTGGACGCCGAGGAGACGGCACGGCTGGCCAAGGCGCTGCGCTCGGAGTCCCGCAACCTGAAGGAAGTCATGATCCGCTTGCCGGACGTGAAGACCATCGCGCTGCCGCCTTCGGGCATTCGGCTCTCCGCAGTCGAACGCGCGGTGCGGGAGACGGGCTACTCCCGCTTCCCGGTGGAGACCGCTCCTGGGGTGTTCGTCGGTTACCTGCACGTCAAGGACATCTTGGATCTCATGGAGTCGGCGGAGGACGACCCGCTGGTGCCGCGCGCGAAGATTCGCCCGCTCAGCAGCGTCGACGGAGCCCAGACGCTTGACGACGCGCTCACGTCCCTCCACCGCCGCTCCGCCCACATGGCGCAGGTCCGCGACAACGGCGTCGTCGTCGGCGTGCTGGCGCTGGAGGACGTTATCGAGGAGTACGTAGGCACGGTCGCCGACTGGACTCACGAGGACGAATAGATGCCCGCGCACCTTTCCCCGGCCGAGTACGAAGCGGCGATGGCGGCGCACGAGGCGCGCGCCGACGCCTGGGTGACGCCCCACTTGGAGCGCCGTGCGCGCGGACAGCACCACCCGGTGTGGGACTTCCTCTTCGATTACTACTGGCTGCGCCCGACCCACCTGCGTCGCTGGCACCCGGGGCTCGGGCGCGTGCTTGACGACGCCGCCGACACGCCCCACGCCACCTGGCGCGATTACCGGGTCGAAGCCGCCGTCGACGGCAGCGCGACGGTCGGGTTCGACGCGGAGTCGTTTATGGCCCGGCACGGGGTGGCAATGGAGGAGATTCGGGGGCTGCTGCGTGGCGTCGATAAGCGGGAGCCCCACTTCGATTGCTTTGGGCTGCACGAGTGGGCGATGGTCTACCGCGCCGATCGGCCCCGGCATAATTTGCCGCTACGGCTGGGGCGAGCCGGGACCGACGCAGTGGTGGAATCGCACCAGCTCAAGTGCACGCACTACGACGCGTTTCGCTTCTTCACCAAGCCCGCGCGTCCGCTGAACCTCACCGTGCTCACGCGCGAGGGGCAGGCGGACAACGATCGGGCGGGCTGCGTGCACGTGGCGATGGACCTGTACAAGTGGGCGACCAAGCTCGGGCCTGCGGTGCCCGGCGAGCTGCTGCTGGACACGTTCGCGCTCGCGCGGCAGGCGCGAAAGCTGGACATGGAGGCCTCCCCCTACGACTGCCGCGAGCTGGGTTTTGGCGTCGTGCCGATTGAGACGGCCGAGGGCAAGGCCGAGTACGTGCGTCGGCAGCGGGAGCTCGCGGCGACCGCGGAGCCGCTGCGGCTTCGGCTTGTCGCGCTCCTGGATCAGCTTATCGACGGATAAGATGGCGGCAGAAGTTTTTTGGTCCTGTGGCGTTTAAGGCGGTTGACATGGCACGACACTCCAATGGGAAGAACAATTACGCACTGTCGGGAGGTGCCATCGCGGTACTCGTGGCATTGCTGCTCATTGTTGCGCTCGTGCTGTGGCTGATCTTCGGCCGCGGCGAGAGCTCTGAGGAGGTGGCCGGCGGCGAATGCGTCTCCGGCAACCTGGAGCTGCCCGTTGCGGCCTCGGATACAGGCGTGGGCCAGGCGGTTGTCGACGCATATGCGGAGACCAAGCCGGTCGTCCGCGACTACTGCGTGCAGCCCGTGCTGGTGGACAATGTGGCGGACGCCGCCGTCTACGTCGCTCCGGACACACCGCTGACACACAAGACTATCGAGGACGCGGGCCGCAGCGCCGCCGTGTCTGATCCGGAGGTCGTTGCCGAGCAGCAGGTGGGCATCGCCGGCGAGAAGGCCGCCGAGCTCGGCGAGGTCGACCTTTCCGCGGTGCGCTTCCCTACCGGTGAGCAGCCGTCGGCATCCGCGGTTGTCGCTTCGAAGCTTGCTGGCGAGGACGCGGGCCGCGCCGCCTCGGCGCTTAAGGAGCAGCGTCTGGACCCGTTCGCCGACTATGAGCAAACGCCGGACACCTTCGTCGCCACGGCTGAAGCCGCCACCCCGGAGGGGCTTGTGTTCACACCCGTCGACGCGGCGGTGCAGTACGCGGCGATCCCGCTCAATGCGGGCGAGCACACCGACGAGAACCAGTCGCGCGCCGGGCAGGATTTCGCCCGGTCGCAGGCGAAGGAAGACGTCGGTGAGCCAGCGGGCGTCGACGACTCGGTCTGGGCCGCCGCCTTTGATACCGCCCCGGCCGAGCAGGCTCCGGAGAAGAAGACTGAAAAGGAGACGGCACAGGCGGCCGGCGAGGTTGCGCACACGCTGTTCCTGCTCGACACTTCGAATGCGATGGCACCGTTTATCCAGCCCGCGAAGGACGCCATCGGCGAGGCGGCGGGCAACGTCGCCGCGCAGGAGAAGATGGTCGGCCTGTGGAACTACTCCTCCCCGCTCAACGAGGGTGTGACCCGCGGCTACCGAGTCAACGTCGCCCTAACCCCCTCCGCGGAGGAAGTTGACGTGGCGGTGCACCGCTTCCTTACCGGCGGGGTGCCGCAGACTCGAGAGGCGCTTAGCGCTGCCGCCGCTGCCTCCGCCGGTGGCGCAGAGCCTGTGCGAATCGTGCTGGTGACCACTGGCACCGCCGACGCGGGCGAAGATGGGGAAGGCACCGCCTTTGCCGAGTCAATCCAGCAATACTTGGATCAGAACGTAGAGATTGCGGTTGTGCATGTCGGCGACGGCGCGCCGGACGCGGGCGTAGAGCGCGTTGCCGCAACGCAGGCGCAGGCGTCCACGCCCGAGGAGCTGCCCGCGGCGCTGGCTACCGCGGTCGGCACCAAGTAGGCACGCAATAAGGAACGCCCCCTTGGCTGGGGGCGTTCCTTCTTCTATGGGAGTGTCGGCGTAAGGCCTAGGAGGTCTTGCGGCGACGGCGGGCGGCGAGTTCGTCGATGCCGGTGACTTCGGCGGTTGGCGCGTCGTCGTGAAGCACGCGCTCCGACGGGAAGGCCGAGATGGTGCCGGTGAGCTCCTTCATGATCTGCGGGACGGCGATGCCGAATACGCCCTGGCCGCCGCCGAGGAGGTCGATGATCTCTTCGTTGCTGCGGCACTCGTAGACGGTGGTGCCATCGGAGACGAGGGTGATTTCCGCGATGTCGTTCACGCCGCGGTCGCGCAGCTTGTCCACCGCGAGGCGGATGTTCTGCAGGGAGATGCCGGTATCCAGCAGGCGCTTGACAATCTTCAGGACCAGGATGTCCTTGAAGGAGTACAGACGCTGGGAGCCAGAGCCCTTCGCGCCGCGGATGGACGGCCGCACGAGTTCGGTGCGTGCCCAGTAGTCCAGCTGGCGGTAGGTGATGCCGGCGACCTGGCAAGCGATCGGGACACGGTAGCCCACTTCGTCGCTGGGGCCGAGGTCGAAGAGCGATTCCTGTACGGCGGCGTCGAGCGTGGGCTGTGCGTCGAGGTCCGGGGTGTTCGTAGTCACGTAATTACTCCCATGGTGTTTGGCTTGAAGGCCGATGTCTTTATTAAATGTCAAGCATAGGCATCTGGTCAACCTTTGCACGCGCAACACGCCGAACATTAACCCTCAACTTCACGTTGAGGGTTCTTCTACCCCGACTCTCACTTGCGTCACTCTAGAAACTTCAGACACGCAAAAGCACCCCCAAACGTGGGAAAGCGCCGCCCACCCCGCGTATGAGGGTTGGCGGCGCGTAAAGCTGCGTGCGGGCCTAGTTGCCCAACCTGCGGCGCAGTTCGTTCTTCACCAGTGAGGCGTGCAGGGAGACGATCAGCGCCGACATCTGCTGGCCGGTTTCCTCCGCCAGCTGGTGCGCGGTGTCCTTGCCGGATTTCGCGATGGGCTCGGCGACCTGCGCGATGAGGTCGACCTGGCGGTCGGCGGTGGTGCGCAGCGTCTTCAGGTGGCGGATGTCCACGCCGAAGTCACCGAGGGCGAGCGCGGTGGTCACCACGCTGACGTCGTCGGCGGTGAAGTAGCCCGCCCGGTCAGGGCTGATCAGCCCAGCCTTGATCAGCTGCGCCACCGTCGCCTGGTCCGTGTTGGCCTGCTCGGCGACATCCTCGTCGCTGAGCTTGGTGTCCGCGGGCGCGCGGAAGTTGTCCGCAGAGACCATCGGCTCCGCATCGACCCCGTTCATGATCGCGGTGACCTGACCGGAGTCCATCGCCTCGAGCTGCTCGCGGATGACCTTCAGCGGCAGGTAGTTGTCGCGCTGGGTGACCAGGATGTAGCGGAGACGCTCCACGTCCTCGTCGGTGAAGCGGCGGTAGCCGGAGGCGGTGCGCTGCGGGGTGATCAGCCCCTCGGACTCGAGGAAGCGGATCTTGGACAGGCTCACGTCCGGGAATTCCTCGCGGAGGCGTTCAAGGACCACGCCGATGGACATGGTCTTGGCTTTCCCCTTCGGGGACTGGCCAGCCGCTTTCAGCGGCGAGGTGCTACGGAGTGCGCTCACTGGTGGTGGATCTTTCGTTGCTACGTCTCGTGTCCCCCGCAATCAGCGAGGGACAGGTAAAGGATGATGCCCGGGACGCGGGCGTATAGGAGAACCTTACTTCTCGTCGGCGATGAAGACCAGACGGAATTTACCGATCTGGATCTCGTCGCCGGTGGACAGCGTCTGGGAGTTGCGCGGCTCGCGGTTGACGTAGGTGCCGTTGAGCGAGCCCACGTCGACAACCTCGAAGGAGTCCTCCGTGCGGCGGAACTCGGCGTGGCGGCGGGACACGGTCACGTCGTCCAGGAAGATGTCGGCCTCCGGGTGGCGACCGGCCGTGGTGGAATCCTGGTCCAGCAGGAAGCGTGCGCCAGCGTTCGGGCCGCGCTTGACCACCAGCAGGGCCGCGCCCTCGGGGAGGTTCTCTGCACCGGTGATGCCGTCCTTGGATGCGGAGGCGCCGTTTTCCATCTCCTTCAGCAGGTCCGCACGGAACACCGAAGTCGTTTCCACCTGGTGCTGCGGGTTACCGGTGTTTTCGCTCATCACTTACTCCTGACTTTGTGTGATACCGACGCTTCCCGGCGAGAAAAGCCACCGCGTCGATGTCGAGGTTTTCAGTTAGCTGTTTGTCATACTACCTACTCGCGTCGGTTCTGTGGGCCTTTGCCACCACTCACCCACCAAGTTCGCAGGTAACGCTTCTGTAGCGCCCGAGCCCTTTATCGAAAGATATTCCCGATGCCGGAGATGACACTGTTGCCCGAGCCCGCAAGCGGGTTGTCGGAGACCATGTAGGTCCAGGTGGCGCTCGGTCGTTTCCAGCCGGCGTCGGCGAGGTGGGCGCCGTTGGCGTCGATAAGCACCTGCTCAAAGGTGTCGACTGCCTGGTCGACGGCGCGATTGGCCAGCTCCTTGAACTCGCGGACGGCGATGCGGTGGTACTCGGTAATCGGGGTCTCGCGGGCGATGGCGCGCAGGTGGATGGATTCGCGCACGTCGTCCATAAGCGCGAGGTATTCGGACCATTCGGCGTCGAGGTGGAAGAGCATGATCTCGCGGGCAGCCTGCTCGCGCACGGCCTGGTCGAGGCCGGAAAGCTCGGCGGCGCGCTGTGGGCTGCGTTCGGCCAGCTCGCGCCAGGCGGCGTCGGTGTCGAGCAGCGCCGCGCGGCGGGTATCCAGGATCTCGCGGTGGTCTGCGAGCAGCTTGTTGTACTTCCAGGTCTGGGAGTGGATCTCCAACAGCTGGCCCTCGGTGACGCGTTGGCAGTGCTCGACGAACTGCTGGATGCGGTTCGACTCGATCCGGCCGTCCGCGCCCGGGTGTGCCGTGACCTGTTCGTCGGCACCGCCGGTGGTGACGATGTCATCTTCCAGCGAGACGAAGAACAGGCTTAAGCCCGGATCCCCTTGGCGGCCAGCGCGGCCGCGCAGTTGGTTATCCAGGCGAGCGGAGCGGTGCCGGGCGGTACCGATGACCGCGAGCCCGCCGAAGGCGGCGACCTCGTCGTGGTCGGCCTCGTCCGCGCCACCGAGGCGGATATCGGTGCCGCGGCCCGCCATCTGAGTGGACACGGTCACGCGCCCCAAGTCGCCCGCCTCCGCGATGATGCGGGCCTCCTCGGCGTCGTTCTTCGCGTTGAGCACGTTGACCGCGATGCCGCGCGCCTCGAGTGCGTCGGCGAGCGCTTCAGATTCCGCCACGTCGTGCGTGCCCACCAGCACCGGTTGGCGGTTGGAGTGCAGCAGCGCAACCTCTTCGACGATCGCGTGGTTCTTCTCCTCCATCGTGGCGTAGATGCGGTCGGCCTCGTCGAAACGCTTGAGCTCGTTGGCCCGATCGATCACCGCAACGTGCAGGTCGTAGAAGGAGCGCAGCTGGTCGGTGGCCTCGACGGCGGTGCCGGTCATGCCGCACACCGTCGGGTAGCGGCGCATGAGTGCCTGCAAGGTGATCGAGTCGAGGATGCGGCCACCTTCGGAAACCTTCAGCCCCTCCTTCGCCTCAACAGCGGCCTGCAGCCCGTCGGGCCAGCGCTGCAGCTCGGCCACGCGCCCGCGGGAGGCGTCGACGAGCGCGACCTTGCCGTCGTCGACGATGTAGTGCACGTCGCGGATCAGCAGGGCCTTGGCGTGTAGCGCGAGGTTCACGCGTACCAAGGTGGTGCCGATGTGGCCGTCGCCGTAGAGCGAGTCGATGCCCAGCAGCTTCTCCACGCGGTTCGCGCCCTCGTCGGTGAGGAAGACGTTTCGGCCCTCGGCGTCGATGGTGTAGTCCTTGTCCTCGACCAGGTGGGAGACGGCCTCGGTGATCTGCCCGGTGGCCTGCTCGCTACCTTCGGAGCCGGCGAGGACTAAGGGGACGAGCGCTTCGTCGACAAGCACACTGTCCGCCTCATCTACCAAGGCAACGTCGGCGGGCAGCTGGACAGTTTGCTCGCGCGAGGTGATTTGGTTGTCGCGCAGGTGGTCAAAGCCGATTTCGGTGACCGGCGCGTAGATAATGTCGGCGCGGTACGCCGCCACCCTTTCTGCGCGGCTGCTGGCCTCGGTGACCGCAGCGACGCTCAGCCCGAAGAACTCGACGAGCGGACGCATCCACTCCGCATCGCGCCCGGCCAGATAATTATTCACCGTAATGACGTGGACGCGCTTGCCCGTGAGCGCAAAGCCGGTGGCGGCCATCGCGCCCACGAGCGTTTTGCCCTCGCCGGTGGCCATCTGGATCACGTCGCCCTCGAGCAGACGCAGCACCGCCTGGTTCTGCACGTCGAAAGGCCGCATGCCAAGCCGGCGCTGCGAGGCGACCGTGAGTACGGCCAAGAAGCGCGACTTGTCCTTGATCTCGCCGTCGGCGACGGTGGTGCGGATGGTGTCCACCAACGCGGCGTCGTCAAGCTGCTCGAGCTCCGGCAGCAACTCGTAGGCAGCGGCGACAATCCCCTTGGACTTTTTGTTGTTGCGCTCGGATGTCGAGCCCATCGCCTTCCAGAACCAGTCGAATGCGCCCATGCGCAGGGCCGTCCTTCCTCATCGCGGCACCGCAGGCGCGTGGGTCGCGCCGACGGCAAAGGTCAATGCTCCCAAGTCTAAGCGCTGCGCGCACTCACCCACCGGGCGGGACTGTTGTTGGGAAATTCTTTGTGCCTTAAATTGTATGGCAGCCCGCGCGCACGTTTGGCGCGCAGCACTTGAGAAATCGCGAACAAACAAGAGAAAGCCCACGCCATGAAGTCTCTGAATCTCAAGGTCCCCTCTTCGACGGGGCTCCAGCTTGCCGCCACTATGGATCGCCCTGATGGGCCGGCGAAGGCCTACGCAATCTTCGCGCACTGCTTCGCCGGTTCGCGCCACACTCCTGGCGCATCGCGAATTTCGAAGCGATTGACCGAGCATGGGATCGCTACCTTGCGATTCGACTTCCCAGGCCTGGGCCAGTCCGAGGGCGAGTTCGCCGAGACCTCGTTTAGCCAGAATGTTGACGATATCGTCGCGGTCGCGCAGTGGATGGAGGAGCACTTTACGGCCCCGCAGCTGATCATGGGCCACTCGCTCGGCGGCGCGGCGGTGCTCAAGGCGGCGACCCGCCCGGAGCTAAAGAAGATGCTGAAGATGGTGGCCACCGTCGGCGCACCCTTCGACCCCGCACACTCCGTGCTGCACTACGCGGACAAGATCGGCGAGGCGGACGCGAACGGCTCCGTCCACGTCACGCTCGGCGGGCGCGAGCTGGTCATTTCGCGCCATTTCTTGGAGGATCTCGCGGAGACCAACCCGGAGGAATACCTGGGCAAGGTGCGCAAGCCGCTGCTGGTGGTGCACTCGCCTATCGACGTCACCGTAGGCATCGATAACGCCCAGACCATCTTCCAGCTCACCCGCTACCCCAAGTCGCTCATGGCACTGGACAAGGCTGACCACCTGCTCACCCGCCAGGGCACCGCGCAGCGCGCCGCCGACATCATCGGCTCCTGGGCCCAGCAGTACATCGTGCCCGAGTTCACCCCGGAGTCCACCGGCGATTCCAATGCCATTTCCTACTCGGCGCGCGGCACGAAGTACGGAGATGTCGTGCGCACCTCGGGGCGCGAAATCACCACCGACCGCGCGAAGAACGCCGGCGGCAAGGGCCAGGGCGTGACCTCGACAGGGCTGTTCATGTCAGCGCTCGCCGTGTCCTGCTCGCAGGCGATCAGGATCGCTGCGAAGGGCATGCCGCTTGACGACGTCCGCGTGGAAGTCACCCACGACGCAGACACCACCTTCACCCGCCACATCACCCTCTACGGAGACCTGACGGACGAACAGGTGGAGACCCTGCGCGCCGCCGGCGCCGCCTCCACCGTGGACGGCTACGTCGCTGCTAACGACATCACCACCACGGTGGACACCGCCACCGTCGAGCAGCGCCGCGAGCGCGACAAGCAGCGCTAACTATGGCCGCCCGCTCTCTTTCTGCCTGTGCGTGCGGATCTGGCAAGCCGTACGCCGCCTGCTGCGGTGCCTACCATCGCGGCGCGAAGCCGCTGACCGCCGAGGCGTTGATGCGCTCGCGCTACACCGCCTTTGTCCACGGCCTGCCCGAGTACCTGCACATCACTTGGGCGGCGCGGACCCGACCAAAGGTGTCAGAGCTGCCTGCGACCGGCTTGCCCTTTACCCGACTCGAGATCCTGCGCACGCAGGATGGCGGCCCCTTTGACACGGAAGGCGTGGTGGAGTTTGCCGCCTACTCCCCCACCGGCGTGCAGCATGAGGTCTCCCGCTTCATCCGCGAAGACGGCGCGTGGGTCTACCTCGACGGCGACCTACGATAGGACGCTTAGACTGACTGACCTGCCGGTTTCCTTTTCTCCTCACAGTGTTGTAATCTGGCCGAGTTACCGCAGACGCGGTAGCGGACGGGCTGTGGCGCAGTTTGGTAGCGCACCACACTGGGGGTGTGGGGGTCGCAGGTTCAAATCCTGTCAGTCCGACAAAATCCGCGAGGGTACCGACAAAACGGCCGGTACCCTCGCTTTTTGCGTAGTCCCCCTAGCGAGACCTCACCCACTCGGGGTAGATTGCGTTTCAACCATTGGTAAGCCTGCCTACGTAAGGCAGACTACTCTGCATGGAATTGCTGTTGACCTACCTTGCTGTGGTGTTTGGCTGCGGGCTTATCGCATGGGCAGTCCGTCTCCCACCACTGATCGGGTTTCTGGCCGCGGGGTTTATCCTCAACGCCAACGGCGTCGCGCACGTCGAGGCCCTCGATCTCTTCGCCGACATCGGCGTCACCCTCATGCTCTTCGCCATTGGCCTGCGCCTGGATCTGCGGGCGCTGACGGATAAAGCCGTGTGGCTGACCGCCAGCGCCCACGTCTTGGTCATGACGCTTGTTGGCGCGGGATTCATCTCCGCACTTGGCGCGCTCGGCGCTTTCGGCCCCACGTCCTTCTCGGTCGCCGTCAACATCGCTCTGGTCTTGAGCTTTTCGAGCACCATCGTGGTAATCAAGATCCTCCAAGACCGCGGCGACGAGCAAGCGCTCTACGGCAATATCTGCGTCGGCGTGCTGATTATGCAGGACATCCTCGCCGTTGCTTTCATGAGCGTCCTCCGCGGCGAACCGCCTCGTCTGGCCGCTCTCCTCCTCGTCCTCATCGTCCCGCTGCTCGCCCTGACCACGCGCCGCTGGTACAAGCTTGGCCACGGCGAGCTGGGCGCGCTCTTCGGCATCGTCATGGCATTGCTTCCGGGCTACGCCCTTTTCGAGTGGGTGGGCCTTTCCGGCAGCCTCGGCGCCCTGATCATGGGCGTGGTACTCGCCCGGTCCCCCGGTGCCGAGCAGCTCAGCCACTCGCTGTTTACCCTCAAAGAGCTGCTTCTCGTCGGTTTCTTCGTGAACATCGGCTTCCTCGGACTCCCGAGCTGGCAGAATCTTCTCGACGCCGGCCTACTACTCCTCCTACTCCCACTCCAAACTGTGGCCTACTGGGCGATCCTCTGGACACTGGGCCTGCGCAACCGCACCTCGGTGCTCGCAGCGCTGTTGCTTTCGAACTACTCCGAGTTCGCGCTGATCATCGCCGCCCTCGGCGTCGCAGACGGCTGGCTCAACCAGCGCTGGCTACTTTCTCTTGTGCTCGCGGTTTCGCTCAGCTTCGTTGTCTCGGCGATCTGCAACCCACAAAGCGTCTCGCGCGCCACCCACCTGGCGAAGCGCCTGCCCACGCGTCCGCCGCACAAGATTCATCCAGAGGATCGCCCCATCGAGCTTGGCGACGCCCACGCACTCGTCCTCGGCGTCGGCCGCCTCGGACTCGCCTGCTACAAGGAGCTCGCCGAGGTATACGGTGCCCGGGTCCTGGGTGTGGAACACGACCCCGCCCGCGTCCGCCACCTGCAAGAACGCGGCTACAACGTGGTTGAAGGCGACGCCACTGATGTGGACTTCTGGGAGCGTGTCAAGGACAGCCACCAGATCGACATGATCATGCTCGCCATGCCCGCCCAACACGCAAACGTGGACACGGTCAAAGAGATCTACGCTTCCCGCATCAACCCCGAGGAGTGCACGATTAGCTCGGTGGCCATGTACCGCGAAGACGTCGAAGACCTCGAGGCCCTCGGCCTGGATGTGGTGGTACACCTGCTAGACGGTGCCGGTGAGTCCCTCGCCGAGCGCACCTTCACAAAGAACGAGCAGCGCCGCCTGCATGTCGCGGGAGATGCTACGGAATAGGCTGCACGTCACCGCACAAGGCCCTGAGCATTGTCGTTGTAGACGATTAGCGGGCGAAAAGCTTGGTGATCTCGGGACTCCATCCCCCAATATGCATGGAAGTAGTGATACCCATGACCACAGCAAACAACGGAAAGAAGAACACTACCTGCAGTAATCACTTGGCGACCGGCGTCGGCGTCGGTGTCGCCCTGGGCGTCGTACTCGGCCTCACCGTTTCGCAGCTGGGCATCGCCCTCGGCGTCGCGCTCGGCATCATCCTCGGCACCGCTGTCGGTTGGTACTACGACGAGCGGGAAAAGAAGAAGGGCAGCGCTGCGTAAACGCGTTTAGTCCACATCGAACGGAGCTCCCCTCTCAGCGGCAATGGGCTGCGGGGGAGCTTCGTTGTTTTGCTTCTACGGCTGGCGTGCCTGTTTCACGGAGACTGGGAGTCTGCGGCCGCGGACTGGGAGCACGGCTGCAGTTGGAGTCTGCGGCCGCGGACTGGGAGCATATCGAGCGTTAAGCCAATTGGAGCTAGCTCCGTTTAACCGTATCGTGTCGTGGCGACCTGGGGGGGCGACCTGGGGTTTTCCAGGCGGAGATGGTCCGAATGGAGCTAGCTCCAAATAGAGAGACCGGGTTCACGCGACCAGGGCTTTTCTCATCCCTCTTCGTCCAAATGGAGCTAGCTCCGTTTGGCCATTTCGTGCAACGCCGACCTGGGCTTTTACCGGAGGGACTGACCCAGATGGAGCTAGCTCCATTTGGGAGGCCGATAGGTTTTTGGACACGGAGTCCGAAGACTTTTTGGCCAGCACAGCCGCGGATGCAAAGACGCCAAGGAGTCTGCGGCCGCGGACTCCACCAAGCCCGAGAAATCCATGCATCCACGAATCAGCAGAGGCGATGAGTCTGCGGCCGCGGACTCTCGGGATGCACAGTCTGCGGCCGCAGACTGGAAAACCCGCAGCAGCGGACCCCTCGGCCGGGTGTGTTAGCCGCGGACGTTGTTACCGATCACCGTCGGCAACACCAACGGGGACTGCCCCAGCAGCGCCTCCAGGTTCCCATCACGCTCCACCGCACTGGTGACCGCTTTGACCTTCGCCTGTGCCTTGCCTTGTCCCTGACCACGGCCACCAGCAGCACCCATCGGGCCAGCAGCCATCACACCACTGCCACGACCACCGGTCGCACCCGCACCGGTACCAGCGGCCGCTGTCGCACCTGGTATCTGGCCTGCAGCACCTGGCATACCCGCGCCAAAACCTGCAACACCACGACCAGCGCCCATACCAGCACCAGCCCCGGCACCGGCAAGGCCCGCGCCAGCACCCAACGCCCCACCAACAGCAGCACCCGCAGCACCAGCCGCCGCACCCGCGTGTGCATCACGCGGCATGCGACCACGCGCACCGTGTGCACCGGATCCACGCCCACCACCGGCACCGGCACCGGCGCCGACTGGGCCAGCCACACCACCAGCACCACCAGCGGAAGCACCGCCAGCACTACCGGTACCGGCAGCCACCGTGGGCGAGACACCACCGACACCCGGTCGACCCGGACCACCAGGGCCCGCCAGACCAGCAGCGCCCGGCTGGCTAAGCGTGCCTGCACCACCAGCACCAGTAGTCGGCACCAGCCCAGCACCCGCACCAGCGGGAGCGAGCTGACCCAAACCAACCGACGCGGCCTCGGTACCCGCCACACCAGCAGGCGTTTTCGCAGCTACCTGCTCTAACACCTCTGGCGTGGGCAACCCATACTCACCAACCACCTGGGAAGGCGTCACCGCCTGCCCCAACGCACCAAGACCTGCAGCAGTAAACGCATCACGCAACGTCCGCGGCAACGGCGAATCCCCAAACCCCGGCACCGGGCCTGGCCCCCGGAAAGTAGACACGTCGGGGGTTAGCTATGCTGCTTGGGTCAGTGTAGCTGATGTGAGTGCTTCGAAGTCATCGGGGGCTAGAAGATTGCACCAGGAGTGTCGTCTGCGCGTGTTGTAGCGCATGCACCATCGGAAGACTTCTTGGCGGCAGGTAATGGGATTGTCAAAGACTTTCCGATCACGTAGCACTTCACGCTTTAAGGTGGCGTTAAATGACTCTGCCAAGGCATTATCAGCACTCGTTCCCACCGCGCCCATGGATTGGCGAACACCAAGCTGGGTGCAGTGGTCCCTAAATGCTTGTGAGGTGTACACACTGCCGTGATCGGAATGGAAAATTGCCCCTTTAAGGCTTCCGCGGACCTTTCTGGCATGAGACAAAGCTTCGATAACCAGCGATACCCGCATGTGATCGGCGAGTGCATGACCGACAAGTTTGCGAGAGTAGACGTCGATGACCGTGGCAAGGTACATGTTTTTGCCACCCTTACACGGCAGGTACGTAATGTCGCCAACATAGACGTGGTTTGGCCTGTCAGCGGTGAATTTGCGGCCCACTAAATCTGGCATGACGCGGTGACCAGGCTTACGCCTGGTAGTGACACATCGGCGGCGCTTGGTAAAGCCTTTAAGCCCCATGGATTTCATGATGCGTGCGACCTTCTTGTGATTGATCGGGCCGAAATCCGTATCACTGTTGAGGCTCGCAGCGATGCGTTTAGCACCATAAAGCCCGTGCTCATCATCAAAAGTGGTCTTGATTTTTGCACCAATAAGGGCATCGGAACACATCTTTAACCTGCGTTTTTCGCGGGTTTGCACCCACTTATAAAACGAGGAGCGATTGAGCTTTAACACGTGGCACATCCGCTTAACCGAGTACTCGGTTCGGTGGTCATAGACAAACTGGAAGCGGATTACCAGCGTGTCTCTTCGGCAAAATATTTCGCGGCCT
>OJKZ01000129.1_pt1 | contig 36668 bp, 29 predicted proteins | sample 1596791 | NCBI WGS metagenome assembly OJKZ01 (sample SAMEA3904677, study PRJEB24821) | metagenome | biome: Builtin; feature: hospital; material: surface | place: USA | collected 2013-06-04 | reverse complement strand
GGTAAAGTAGCGATCTTACACTATTCCAATAACACACGGAGTCGACAGGTTTTTGGGACACTCGCTGGTTATTGAAATCCAATAGAGTGAACCCCGTCTTCGTAACGAAAGCTAGAGACGACGAAATGAATTCTCGCTGTCAAAGACGCTGGTTAAAATATGGAATTAATGAAATTGGGTTCAGGGAAATGAAAAAGTATGGTAGAGGAAAACCAACAATAATTTGACACTATCTTAATTCAAAAAAGCGCTTGCAAATTAGGTAAAACAGCTATATTATATAAGTGACTTTAAAAATTAGGAAGGAGGGACGATCATGAGTGAGATTGAGAAGCTTCAGAAATTACCTGAGAGAGTCGAGTGCGCCGAGGATCCAGCATGGACATTTATTTGTATTTCAACCGCGAAGAAATGCCAAGTCGATGGTTGAGACGAATCAGATCGAATCTCTCGCACCCGCCATACTTTCGTATGCAGAGAATTTAGTAATTGAATATTAAAAGTTTTAAATTCAAGCTTATAATGACTTTTCTAGGAATTATGAGCTTGTATTTATATCAAGAAATTCTACTTATTTAGGTTGAAAGGAGAAGAGATATTGAATGCCACCTATGAATTTCCCCAACTAGATTCTAAGATATTACTTAATCAATCAGATGTGACTCATGAACCAGATATATTTCCTGATGATTTTAATTCTACGGAGCTTGTGGAGCATGATGATTTTTTATACTATTCACCCCCATCGGTTCCATTGCCGCGACAAGGATTTAAAATTCATGTCTCATGCACATTGGAGAACTATCAGCAAATACTTAACACCGTCTCAGAATATTGTTATCAGAATGCTCTATCCTTCAAGTACATCTCAACTGTAGCTCAATTGTCCGTGATGCTCTCGTCATTAGTTGAACGGAGCAGTGGTGGGAAGTTTATAACGATATACCCTTGCAACGAGTCCGACTTTATTAAGCATATGAAAGCACTAGATGAGCGATTAATACCGTTCGAAGGACCTAAGATTATGTCCGATCGCCGACTTCATTCGGATAATAAGGTCTTACATTACCGTTACGGAATCATAAATGGAACTCAAGAAGACTACATAATAGATTCTGATGGAAATCACCACCCCGATTCTCGGGTGCCTTATTACGATTTACCAAGTTTTGTCTCGGACCCTTTCGAATTATCTATTCCTCAACCTATAATGATTTCTAAAGAAATCCTGATTCATTCCGCAATACAATTGAAGTTTTCTGGGGGAGTTTATGTTGGAACCTATCGGAATCAGGAATGCATCATTAAGGAAGCTAGAGATAATACTTATAAGATTGATGGAATGGATTCAATCCGTTTAAAGTTAAACGAGAAAGAAATCATCCTACAACTACAGCCACATACGAATTGTGTTCCTGAGTTTATTCTCGATTTCTATGAGGAGAATAATTATTATCTTGTTGAGGAGATAAAGCCTGGGCAAACGATTCAAGAATGGCGAGAAGAACATTACCTGGCATGGGATTTCGATAATGTACTTGAAATTATCACTCATGCTATCGATACAATAGCACTCATTCACGATCAAGGTATATGTATTGGGGATCTCTCGCAGAATAATATATTGATTGATGGTACAGATGTATATTTCATTGATTTGGAACAGGCTTATTGTTATCGAGACAATCAAATGAAGTTTACTTTTTTTAGTGCAGGATATTTCGATGAGCGTATGCAAGCTTTGGATGGATTTACCCGTGACTGGATACAGATGGCGTATGTGATCATGAGCTTATTTAACAAAGTAAACTTCCGTATTTCGTTAATGGATAATCCAACTATCGAGTTGTTTCGAACCGATGCAATTGAACTCGGTATTCCCAGTAATATCGTGGCATTAGTCGACTACTTATTTCGGTCATCAGACAAAGATATAGATTTGATGAGGGATATATTGAATAGAGACCCGTCTTGTACCGGACAAGTACAAACATCCCCTATTACAACATCAGAGCTTTACCAAAGGATTTTTACATCACTTCATCATTCATTGCGTCACAATGATTTTCCGGTCTGCTTCCCTCAAAGAGATCATAATGCACTTTTTAACGGTAGGATGGGTGCTCTTTATGCCTTAAATAGTGTTATAACGGATGAAGAAATTAAAGAAGTAATGGAAGGGAATGCACTAGGTATTCTAACGTGTCTTTATTTAATGCATCAGACTAAATCAAACGTAGATTATTCTCAATGGGAACAATTATTAATTCGTCAATTATCGAAGAAATTCTCTAGAGAAACTCTGCCTGAAACGATTGGGGTTTTTGACGGTATTTCTTATTTAGCCATTCTTGCTTCAAGGCTATATGCTGATACTCATAATGACCTATACTTACAGATTGAGAAGGAATGCCGTGATTCTCTCATTTCTGAAGTTGATCGTAGAATAAAATTAAATAATTTGAAGTATAGCCTATATGATGGACTATTAGGGTTTTTATATTATTTATCCGATTCCGCGTCAGCTCAACTTAAGACGGAGAATGAACGTTTGTTTCGTACACATATCCAAGACGTTATGATTAAAGGTATTTCAAAGACGAACTTATCTTACGGGCTGCGATTAAATCAAAACTCTTTGATACTTTCTCCGTACATTCATAATGGAATAGCAGGACTCATTCTGACACTTATCAATTTCAGAAACAAATTCATATCCTCAGATTATGATGAATTCATACTTAAGGTCAGTGAAAATTTATATAGACCGTGTCAGAATGGATCATTGCTTTATGGAAGCGCTGGCATTGGCTGGTGTGCACTATCGTTATATGAGACGTATGGAAATGATAAGTACTTAGAAATGGCTAAAGAAGTCAATAAATCATTGGGCAGCTTTATAGTTTCAATCAATGATCGGCTCTTTATCCTTTCTCCTACTTATAAAAATGTTGGTTTGGACATAGGTTATGGTCTGACGGGAGTGTATCTCTATTTAGAAAGGGCGATGAAATATGAGTAATCGAAAGAAGTTAAGGGTATGGCTGAAACCGTATTGGCTCGGTATACTATGGGGCATTGTTCTTGCGATTGTGAATTCTGTAGGAGTCGTACTCGCTTCACTGAGTGTCGCGAATATACTGAATGCGATTATTGAAGCTGACTTGGATATGTTCTATCGCTATTGCCTCATTTCTTTAGGATTATTCTTACTCTCTATTCTGGCAGATTATCTCTATGACCGGAATAGTGCCCGCATCAAAGCCAATGTGGCCTATGATATTCGCATTTCAGGGATTGATGCAATTCAATCCTCGAGTTACCAAGCGTTCAGTCAACGAAAATCCGAAGATTATGCGGCGATGATGGTGACTGATTTAGATATCATCTCGACGCGCATTCTGAATAATTATTTCCGTCTGATTAGCAATATTTGCAATCTATTAGCGAGTATCCTAGGGTTAATTTATCTGCATTATTCCTTGCTGATTGCCACATTTGTGCTTGCAGTCATCATGTTTACACTGCCTGGTTTATTCCAAGGCCGCATGCAAGTGCTTGCTCAGAATGTTGCCGACCGGAACAACCATTTACTTCAAGTGGCGACCCATTGGTTGGGTGGATTCCGAACCCTGAACGACTATGACAGTAGAGATCTAATAGGCCACCATATCACTCAACCCACGAGCGATGTGAAAGATGCGGTGATTCAAGACGAGTATATGCAAGCCACCGTCAGTATGATTTCAGGGATATTATCCATGCTCGCTCAAGTGTTGCTCATCATCTTGACAGGGTACCTATCGTTGCAGAATATTGTGACACCAGGGGCCGTGTTAAGTACGGGTAACTTAGCGGGAATGATTTTTGGGCCATTGAGCATCATTATCAACTATTACGTCCAATTCCAAGCAGGGTTTGGTACGTTAGATAAAGTGGAACAAGTCTATCGTAGTTTAATCCCGACGGATGAGCCGTCGGCGGCGATAAACTCAGGCGACGCCTTCCAGCTGCAGTCCAGCGATTTGTCCGTTGAGTTCGAAGATGGCAGACGGGTATCTATACCTGATGTTCAGTTCAATACGGGAAATAATTATGCTATTGTAGGTGAATCAGGGGTAGGTAAATCGGTCTTCCTCAATCTCATTGCCAAGAACTTAAATAACTATCAAGGAAGTTTACGATTGAATGGAGAAGAATTAGCGAATTTATTGGAACGAGATGTAAAAGACCATATCTCCTATGTCCCGCAATCCACGTATCTTTTCAATATGACCGCTAAGGAGAATATCCTCTTAGGGAACCCGGACGCGACCGAAGAAGAGTATCAACGGGCCGTGGAGAATGCAGGGTTGGAGTCAACATTCGCCTCGTGGCAAGACGGGGATCAGACCATTATTGGTGACTCCGACACCTCTGTATCTGGAGGTCAGGCACAACGCATCGGGATTGCGCGCGCCTTGATTGACAATAAGCCGATTATGCTGTTTGATGAAGTGACTGCAAACTTGAATTCGGAAGTGGCTATAGACATTGACCGTGTCATCGCCCAGATTCCCAATCGGATGAAACTATCGGTGACCCACCATGTCAATGAGATGAATCGCCCGCTGTATGATGAGATTATTTCGTTTGATCGATAATATTCCAAATGACCTTCACTGTATCATTTAGTCAAGATACTCCAGCCTGATGGCTGGAGTTTTTCATTATTTAAGGTTGTGTGTAAGCATAGTCTATCATCGGTTATTGAAATCTAATAGAGTGAAACCAGTCTTCATAACGAAAGATAGAGGCGACGAAGCGAATGCTCGCTGTCAAAGACACCGGTTAAAATATGGAATCAATGAAACTGGGTTCAGGGGAAATATGAAAAAGTATGGTAGAGGGAAACCAACAATAATTTGACACTATCTTTAGAAGTGATAATGTGTACAAACGGGAGTTTTATGCTATAATAAGAGTATAATATGATAGAGGAGGCTTAATTCTATATGAATTATTCAGTTCTTAAAGCAGCAAGTTACATTCTGGCACATACCCCAGATATGGTGGGTGAAGGTGGTACAACCATCTCAACTGAGAGAGTTACGGCACCTGATAGTGAGTATCTAAAAACTTACGAGAAATATTTAAGAAGAGATTTCAATGATATCGTAAATTATGCTCCAAACCAAACTTATATTGGTAATTACCATTACAAAGAGCTTAGTGAATTACCAGAGCCATGGCATGAAAACTTATTAGAAAATCAATCTCGTTTCAGTGATACGGGCGAGATTATGCCGCAAATGGAATTTTATGCATTATTATCTATCGTTGATGTTTTTGACTTAGTATTCCTAGAAGAAGAATTTGCAGAAAAAGCAAAAGCTGAGTTAGCGAAACATGAATTATTCAAAGACCGTGTAGACGAAGTTGACCAAGTTCACGATCTTGAATGGATTAAAAAACATATTGAAGAAGTGGAAGCAACGCCATTATATCACGAAGGTGAAGTAGTAGGTTGTGTGCTACGCGCTCACGAAGTTGACCCTAACTTAACTTCTCACATTATTATGGAGAACTTAGTATGTAAGGCTTCAGGTGTCTTAGCAGCACTTAACTTATTAAAACAAGAAGGAATTAACGCAGAAGATATCGACTATGTGATCGAATGTTCTGAAGAAGCGATTGGTGACATGAACCAACGTGGTGGTGGTAACATGGCGAAATCAATCGCAGAAATTTGCCACATCAAAAACGCAACAGGTTCTGACTTGCGTGGATTCTGTGCGGCACCTACGCATACATTATTAGCAGCAGCTTCTCACGTATCAGCTGGAACATTCAAGAACGTTCTAGTTGTATCAGGTGGTTCAACAGCTAAGTTAGGTATGAACGGTAAATCTCACGTTGGTAAAGATATGCCAATTCTTGAAGACTGTGTTGCAGGTCTTGCTTTCTTAGTAAGTGAAAATGATGGCGTACATCCTGTAATTCGTCACGACGTAACAGGTCGTCACGTTGTAAACTCAGGATCATCTCCACAACACGTTACACAAGCTTTAGTAGCAGACGCATTAGCGAAAGAAGACTTAAAAGTTCAAGATGTGGACGTTTATGCTTCTGAATTACAAAACCCTAATATTACGGTTCCAGCTGGTGCAGGTAACGTACCATTAGCGAACTTGAAGATTATTGGTGCGATTGGGGTAGTACGTAAAGACTTAGAACGTACTGAATTACCAGAATTTATTAATAGCAAGTCAGTTCCAGGTTGGGCACCTACTCAAGGACATATCCCTTCAGGTGTTCCATACTTAGGCTATGCATTACATGACTTAGTTGAAGGTGACTTAAACCGTGCGATGATTATCGGTAAAGGATCATTATTCTTAGGTCGTATGACAAACTTATTCGATGGTGTCTCTGTAATGATTGAGCGTAATAGCGATAAGTTTGCTTCAACAGGCGTTGATTCAGACCTGAAAGAAACTGTTAAGACTGAAGTAGCAGCAGCTTTACGTGACTTCGCTGCGAACTTCTCAACAGAAGACTAATTGAATATAGGAGGAGATTTATTTGTCAAATCAAGTTAAAGAGACGATCAAAGAAGTCTTCAATGACTTGGCTAATGCGCTTGAAACAGGCGAATTAGGCGAGAAAATTAAGATTGGTCTTACTATTAATGGTAGTGAGCTTGGTTACGATGTAATGAAGCAAGCTGCTTATACAGTGAAAGATAAAGGACTATTTGATGTAGTCACAATTGGTACAGCACAAGACTGGACTGCTGATTTTGAACATTATGAAGCGACTACTGAAGAAGAAGTAGAAGCTAAGCTAGATGAGTTATTAGCAGATCAAACCATTCAAGGTAGTGTAACATTACACCACCCATTCCCAGTAGGCGTAGCAACCGTTGGACGAATTGTGACACCTGCTTTAGGTAAGCCGATGTATATCGCGACAACCACTGGTACGACAGCAACTGTACGTACCGAAGCAATGGTGCTTAACACAATTAACGGTATTGTTGCAGCTAAAGCTGCTGGCGTCGAAAACCCAACGGTGGGTATTTTAAATGTCGATGGCGCAAATACGGTTGAGCGTGCATTACGTAAATTAAACGAAAATGGTTACCCAATTAACTTTGGTGAATCTCAACGTAGCGATGGTGGTACGGTACTTCGTGGTAATGACGTATTAATGGGTTCTGTTGATGTATTAGTCACAGACTCATTAACAGGTAATATCTTGATGAAATTATTCGGTGCTTATACTTCAGGTGGAAACTACGAAGTAAGTGGATCTGGTTATGGTCCTGGTATTGGTGATGGATTTAAAGAAAACATCTGTATCGTATCACGTGCGTCTGGAGCTCCTGTAATTGCGGGTGCTTTAGAGTACGCTTATGAAGTGGCCAAAGGCGGCCTAGCAGACGTAAGCAAACGTGAATATGACCTAGCTAAACATGCTGGCTTGAATGAAATTCGTGAATCGCTTCAACCAAAAGCCCCTGCAGCTGAAGAAGAAGTAAAAATGCCTGAGAAAGAGATTGTCACAGCACAAATCAATGGTATTGATGTTCTTGACCTAGAAGAAGCAGTTAAAGCGCTTTGGAAAGAAGGCATCTATGCTGAAAGTGGTATGGGATGTGCAGGACCAATCGTTCTAGTTAGCGATGCTAACCTAGATAAATCAACAGACATTGTTAAAGAAAAAGGATTTCTATAGTTAGATTCCTAGGGCAAGTGTGATAGAAGCACTTGCCTTTTTTATATTCTAAAAATGAAGGAGGGTTTTGATGATTTATTTAGATAATGCAGCAACCACTTTACGCAAACCACAAGTTGTCATCGATGCAGTGGTACATGCCTTAAGTACCTTAGGAAATGCGGGACGTGGAGCAACAGAAGAGTCGTTGAATTCTGCCAGAATGATTTACGAAGCACGTCATCAAATCAATCAGTTAATCAACGGAGTTTCGCCTCAACAAGTTGCATTTACATCGAATATTACGGAATCATTAAATATTGCGATTCAAGGTCTGTTCCTGCCAGGCGATCATGTTATTACAACAATGATGGAGCATAATTCTGTCTTACGTCCGCTTTATGCTCTTGAAGAACAGGGACTAGAATTAACTATTATCCCTGCTAATAAAACTGGAAATATTGATCCGAAAGCCATCGAAGCAGAATTACAAACCAATACTAAAGGAATTGTCGTAACGCATGCTTCTAACTTAACTGGTAATATCAATCCTTTAAATGAGATTGGTGAAATAGCGCAAGCTCATGACCTATTACTGATTGTAGATGCGGCACAAACATTGGGGGCCTATCCCGTCGATGTTCAAGCGATGCAATGTGATGTGCTATGTTTTACCGGACATAAATCACTGCTTGGGCCTCAAGGGACTGGGGGGCTTTATGTTCGCCCCGGCTTAGAGATTAGACCACTTAAACGCGGTGGTACAGGCGTTGAGACATATAATAAGCAACAACCTCAGCAAATGCCAACTCACTTAGAAGCGGGTACGATGAATGGTCATGGTATTGCTGGGCTATTAGCGGGAGTTAAATACGTGCAAGATTATGGTGTTGAAAAAATCCATCTAGAAGAAATACAATTATGGCAACAAATGTATCAAAGCATCAAAGATATTGATAATGTGACCATTTATGGAGATGTCTCAACGACCGCACGCTGCCCAGTATTGACATTAAATATTGGTGATTTAGATTCATCAGAAGTAGCGGATATCTTATTAGAAGATTATGACATCGAGGTTCGCTCAGGCGGACATTGTGCACCACTAATGCATGAAGCATTAGGGACGGTTGAGCAAGGAGCCGTGAGATTTAGTTTTGGACATTTTACTACGCCCGAAGAAGTGACGATTGCTATTCGAGCAGTTCAAGAGATTGCTCAGCAAGTAGCGCAATAGTTGGTCAAATTTACTTTGTTGTGTTATAATTCACATATCAATTAGAAAGGATGATTCGATGAAATTTATTCGAAAAATTGCCGTCGCTTTAGTTGCTTTTACAATGTTAATGGGATCACTTATTCCATTCACTTCAGTGAAAGCAGAAGAAAAAGAGTTTGAAGGTCGCACCTTGAATGTTGTTGCAACAAGTGAGGCTTATAAACCACTTTTTGACTTGTTTACAGAAAAAACAGGTGCGGAAGTTGAATTCTTATCAATGTCCAGTGGCGAAGTTTTAGCTCGAATTGAAGCGGAAGGAAAATCAATGGCTGATGTATGGTTTGGTGGTGGACTTGATGCATTCCAATCCGCTAAAGAAAAAGGATACCTTGAAAAGCACGAACTTGAAAATCCAGATGTCGTAGATTCACGCTTCTATGATGAAGATGGTTTCTGGTTTGCAAAAGGTTTAACGGTCGTAGGATTTTTAATTAATAATGACAATATTGAAGAGTTAGGATTAGATGTTCCTACTTCATGGGCTGATTTAGCGGATCCACAATACAAGGATGAAGTCATTATGAGTGATCCATCCGTATCTGGAACAAACTATGCAGCTGTTAAAGGCTTATTAGACCTATTCGGTGAAGAAGAAGGTTGGGCATATCTTGAAAAATTAAATGAAAATATACCATTCTATGGTAAACGTGGTAAAGACCCAGAAGAGAAAACATTACAAGGTGAATTTACGATTGGTATTATTCCAGCAGATAAAAAATCATTTGATTTAGCTGAAGATAATAACTTAACAGTTGTTTACCCTGAAGATGGTATTCCATGGGTACCAGAAGGAGTAGCGATGTTTGCTAACTCTGAAAACACTGATGTTGCACATGCATTTATCGACTTTATGTTAACGGAAGAAGCACAAAAAATTATTGCTGAAGTTGACGGTAAAGATAGTGCACAATTGATTGTAGAAGGTGTTGAAGGTTTTGATTTAGGTCTTCCAGTTGATAAATTAGTTGAACAAGATTTATTAACATTTGGTTCTTCACGTGAGTCAATTCTTTCTCGCTTCACAGAGATTGCTGGATCTAAATTAGACGAACAATAAGATTGATTTATAGCCAATACAATAAAGCTTGAATCATTTAACCGAACTTTCCAAAGTTTGTATTATCATAAGTCATTATGGTAAATTTTAAGCAAGCTGTTTGGGGAGTTCGGTTTTTTATCAGGTCTAGAGCAAGCGATTTTATTATTAGCAGGAAGGAAGAGATCATTCGATGCATCGAGCTCAAAAAACGAGTCGTTTCAATCAATGGCTTGATCGTTTTATTTTATTAATGTTAGTTTCACTCGTACTTATTTTTATATTATATCCATTTATTCAAGTTATTATTCGGAGTTTTTATTCTAATCAGGATTTTGATTTTACGTATTATCGACATCTTTTTGAGAATCCAACGTTGATTACCAACTCCTTAAAGCTTGCTTGCATCACGACCATCCTATCGCTTATTTCGAGTCTGGCGGTGGCGCTCTATTACTATTTATCGCCTGAAAGTATCCGAAGAGTGGTCAGTATCATTTTAGGGGTTACGATGATTAGTCCGCCATTTGTCACGGCGTTAAGTTATATTACGTTATTTGGTCGTCGCGGTTGGATTACTTATGGAATATTCAAGTTGCGACTGATGCCTTATGGTATGTGGGGGGTCGCGTTGATGCAAATGCTTGGTTTTCTATCGATGAATAGTTTGATTTTGATTGGTTCGTTAAATCAATTTGATGAGGATATGATCAAAAGTGCACGTTCCTTACACGCATCAACAACTCGGACGATTATCGATATTATTCTACCAAATATAAAGCCGGCCATAATGGTTGCGACATTTCTGACTTTTATTCGGACGTTAGCAGATTTTGGTACGCCAACCATTATCGGAGGGAATTTTACGACGTTGGCAACAGAGGGTTACCTTTCAGTTATTGCGCAAGGAAATTTTCAAAAGGCAGCTACGATTAACGTATTAATCTTAATTCCTGCGATTGTTATTTTCTTAATATATAATCGACAATTGATGGGAAGTGTGTCATCTAGTCAAAAAGTAGATCAATCCAATGGTAATTTACCGCGAAAAGGATGGCTATTTCAGATCTTGAGGTTCGTTGCTATTTTTATGCTAGTTTGGATTTCGCTTCAATATTTAACCATTTTACTTTCAGCGTTTACAAAAATGCAACAAGGACAGCGCATCCTCACGTTAAGCAACTTTAAAGAAGCGATGCCCTATATCGACTCCACGATTTGGCGCAGTGTTCGATTCAGTCTGATTGCAGCTTTCTTCGGTAGTATCTTTGGATTACTGATTGGGTACTACGGTGTGATTCGAGAAGTTAAGATTATGAAATGGATTGATTTTATTGCGACATTACCTTATGTAATTCCCGGAACCTTTTTTGGGCTAGGCTATATTTTAGCGTTTAATCATCAGCCACTCTATTTAATCGGTACGGCGACGATCATTGTGACGAATGTATTGTTTAAGCAGTTACCTTTCTCGAGTCAGATGGGGAAATCAACGATGCAAGCAATCGATCGTAATACGTTGCGAAGTATTCAAGACTTAGGTGGAGAGTTTAGTGATGTCATTCGAGATGGTATTTTGCCGTTATCGATTCATGGGCTAATTTTGTCATTTATGAATGCTTTTATTAGTACGATGACTACCTTAGGTTCAATTATATTCTTAATGTATCCACGTCACAAAGTATTAACCATTGTCATGTTTGATGTGATTGCGCGAGGTCGATATGATATTGGATCGGTCATCGCTTTCTATATTATGATTATTTGTATTTTAGTTTATTTAAGTATCAATCGATTAGCAAAGTGGGTGAAGTAAAATGTTTCTAGAGGTTAATCAGCTTAATAAATTTTACGGCTCGAATCAAGTTTTGCATGATATTCACTTTGGCGTAGAAGAAGGGAAACTATTGTGTTTACTCGGACCTTCAGGATGTGGTAAGACTACGATTCTAAATGCAATTGGTGGTTTTTTGACAGATTATACGGGGGATATTATTATCGATGGGCAAAATATTTCATCACTACCACCAGAGTCACGTCCTGTATCAACGGTCTTCCAGTCATATGGCTTGTTCCCGCATTTAACGGTCTTAAATAATGTTGCATATGGGTTAAAATTTCAAGGTTATTCGAAAGAAGAACGAATACAAAAAGCAGAAGCAATGCTTGAAATTGTGGGATTGTATAATCACCGACATAAACATATTCATCAATTATCAGGGGGGCAACAACAACGTGTTGCTTTGGCCCGTAGTTTAGTGGTCGAACCTAAGGTATTGTTACTGGATGAGCCTTTAAGTAATTTGGATGCAAAAATGCGATCGAATTTGAGATTGGAGATCAAATCGATTCAACAACGGTTGAACATTACAACCATTTTAGTAACCCATGATCAACAAGAAGCGTTCGAAATGGCAGATCAAATTGTACTGCTCAATCAAGGGCGAATCGTTCAAACTGGCGACCCACGGGAAATATACGATCAACCGGCAAATGATTTTGTCGCTAATTTTGTCGGGGAAATGAATAAAATTGATCACCATTTTATTCGGCCAGAAAGATTAGAAATTACCGATCAAGGCGTTCCGATGACGATCGATCAAATCATTTTTCAAGGTGAAACCCTGAAAATCTATGCATCGAATCAAACTTATCAGAATGTAGAGATCACAGTTTTGAATCAAAAGATGTATCAAGTAGGACAAAAAATTTATGTTCAAGGATTCGAGGAATTAATCGAGATAAAATCTTAGGAGGTTATAATGAAAGTATTACATGTTTTAGCGCAATTACCTGTACGCACAGGCAGTGGTGTTTACTACACGAATCTAATCGATGGTTTAAGTCATGATACTGATTTGATTCAAGGAGCAATCTATGGGATTCAATCTCCTTACCAGGTTGATTTGAATGTTGCTTATGAAAATCCGGTTGTGTTTAAAACTGAAACACTCCCTTTTCCAATTGCAGGGATGTCTGATGAGATGCCTTACGAGAATACAGTTTATAGTCAAATGACCGATGCGATGGTCGAACAATGGCAACAAGCATTTCTAGAACGATTGAATCATGCTAAAGAACATTTTCAACCAGATATTATCATTGCGCACCACTTGTGGTATTTGACTTCAATGATTGTCGAACTTTTCCCTAATATTCCGATAGTCGGTGTTTGCCACGGAACAGATATTCGTCAAACTTTGCAACATCCGATATTGGCTGAACGCTATGTGAAACATCTTGACCAATTAGCGTTAGTATTTGCGCTCTCTGATAAAGATAAAGCTCAAATTCATCAACTTTACCAAGTCCCCGAAGAGAAAATTTTTGTTTCTGCCGCTGGGTTTAATCAGCAATTATTCAATACCGAAGGCGTTCTTCGCTCTCATGATTCAATTGAAGTTGTCTATGCGGGTAAAATTGCTCATGCAAAAGGAGTCTATCAATTAGCTCAAGCTTATCCAGCATTGAAACAACGCTATCCGATGTTGAAGTTTTCTATAATCGGTAGTATCGATGACAAAAATCGAGATCTATTGTACAATTATGCCGAACATTTGGATGACTTTAATATCTTTGATGTGAAAAGCCAAGCGCATTTAGCAGAATATATGAAGCAAGCAGATATTTTTGTCTTACCAAGTTATTATGAAGGAATGGGATTGATTGCTATTGAAGCACTGGCCTGTCAGATGCGCGTTGTTGTGACGGAAATAGAAGGATTGATGGAATTATTAGGCCCTACTGTTAATCAATCGGATGTAATTGAATACGTAGGCTTACCTAGACTTAAAAATCAAGACGAACCTTATGAAGAAGATATTCCAGCTTATGTTGAACGTTTAGAAGCAGCAATTGCAAAACAAATTGACCGAACGCTCGAAGGGGTTCCATTTGATGATCGGATTTATCAACTTATTATAAGACATTCATGGGGAGAAGTTACTAAGCAACAGTTGCAGCGCATTAAACAGTTAGTATAACCTCATTTTGAGAAGGGAAAATCGATATGAGTGATACAAAATATTATCAATTGCTGAAAGAAAAATTCAAGACAAAAGAAAATGTTCTAACTGAAATTATCAGTCTTGAAGCCATTATGGAATTGCCTAAAGGAACAGAACACTTTGTTAGTGATTTACACGGAGAGTTTCTGGCTTTTAACCATGTGATGCGTAATGGATCAGGGAGTATTAAAGAAAAAGTCAAAGGAGCTTTTGCAGCAGATCCAACTGCGTCAGTAGATATAGATGATTTGGCAGTATTAATCTATTATCCAACGGATAAGCTGCATCTCGAACAAGAGCGTCTCAGTGAAGAGGCTTTGAAAGATTGGTACCGACAAAGTATCGAACATTTATTAAAAGTGCTCAAATACGCTAGTATAAAGTATACCCGAAAAAAAGTACGTAAAACATTTCCTAAACAGTATCGCTATATTATGGATGAATTGCTTTATGAACTTAATCCAATACCCAATAAACAAGCTTATTATGAATCGATACTTCAAAATATTGTCGAACGCAATCAAGCGCCACAATTAATTCGACATCTTGCGATTGTAATCCAGCAACTCACTGTAGATCATTTGCATGTTGTAGGTGATATTTATGATCGGGGACCGGCTCCAGATCAAATTATGGACCGATTAATGGAAGTTCCGTCCATCGATATTCAATGGGGAAATCATGATATGATTTGGTTAGGAATTCTCGCAGGAAGTTACCTCTGCATGATAAGTGTTCTTAGAATTAGTGCGCGCTATAGTAATTTAGGTGTGTTAGAAGAAAGATATGGAATTAATTTAAGGCCTCTCTTTGAGTATGCAACGCGTTATTACGCGCCAAAAGCAGCATTTACTCCAAAGCAAGATGAAGGACCTTCGTTAAGTCAAGCGGAGCTGGATGACTATAATTGCGTTCAGCAAGCGACGATGATTCTTCAAGCAAAACTTGAAACTCAACTCTATCAGCGTCGTCCAGAATTTAAAATGGATGACCGTGATATGCTTTCAAAAATTGATGTCGAGAAGCAAACGATTAATTTGAATGGAAAGATATATACGCTCAAAGATTTCTCTGCGCCAACACTCGATCCATCGAATCCAAGTTTGTTAACCGATGAAGAACAAAAATTATTGGAACGATTACTCCATGCATTTCGAATTAGTGAACGGTTTGAACGGCATATGCGCTTTATGCTGGATATTGGCTCGCTCTATTTGATTTATAATGGGAACTTGTTAATTCATGGATGCTTGCCGTTGGAAGAGGATGGCCATTTTCAAACCATCGAACTTCAAGGGAAAGCCTTACAAGGGCGGTCTCTTTATGACTTTTTCGAGCGTCAAGTCTATCAAAGTTTTCAATCCCCTACGATATCGGATGATTTTGCGACTGATTGTTTATGGTATTTGTGGTGTGGTCCTTCTTCACCGCTCTTTGGGAAGCACGCCATGAAAACTTTTGAACGCTATTATATTGATGCGCCGGAGACACATCGAGAAATTAAAAATCCTTATTATGCTTTGCGTGAGCAAGAAGCTGTTTGCGTCAATATATTGGAAGAGTTTGACTTAGCAACATCAGGTCACATTATTAACGGACACACACCCATTCGAGAAAAGGATGGTGAGAACCCAGTGAAAGGAAATGGTCGATTAATTTGTATCGATGGAGGCTATTCTAAGCCATATCACCGAACAACAGGGATCGCAGGTTATACGTTACTCTCCAACAGTTGGGGTATGCAGCTTGTTGCCCACCAGTCCTTTGTTTCTCCTAAAGAAGCGGTTGAACGTAAGCAAGACGTAATTTCATTAAAACGACTCGTTGAGCGCGTGCCAAAACGCACGTTAGTAAAAGATACAACCATCGGAAGTCAACTTAAGTTACAAATTGAAGATTTAAATTATCTCTATCAACATTATGAAAAGATTTAATCACACTGCAATATGCGTCGCTCATGCGACGCATATTTTTATGATGCATTATTTAGAAAAGTAAGAATGAAAACACTTTTAAATAACTATTTACTTTTATTAAGATGCATTATATAATTTAAACAAACAATAATGCATCACATATATTTAGAATGGAGTGTTATAATGAAACGTGTGTATTCATTCAATGAAGGTAATGGCGAGATGTCTGATTTACTAGGAGGTAAGGGAAGTAATTTAGCACAATTAACACGGTTAAAGATGCCGGTACCGAGCGGGTTGACGATTACAACACAAGCTTGTTTAGAGTATTTAGATGAGGGTCAAGGTCAACTGAATGAATCACTTTTAGAAGAATTAAACCAACATCTGCTGGAGTTAGAAGAACGGACAGGGAAAAAGTTCAATGATCCCAACAACCTATTACTCGTATCAGTGCGAAGTGGGGCAAAGTTTTCGATGCCTGGAATGATGGATACAATCCTAAATATCGGATTAAATGATAAGAATGTTGAAGCGCTTGCTAAAGTAACAGGAGATGAACGCTTCGCTTACGATTGTTATCGCCGATTAATTCAAATGTATGGGAATGTTGTCTATGAAATTCCGATGCTTTATTTTGATGAAATTTTAAATGAAGTCAAAGAAGAAAATCACTATCGCTTTGACTATCAATTGACGGCAGTGGATTTGAAACAAATTATTATTCGCTATGAACAAGTGTTTCAAAATCTTCTGAACCATCCGTTCCCTCAAGATGTTTATGAACAAATCTATGGTGCTGTGAAAGCTGTCTTTCAATCTTGGAATAATGATCGTGCTAGAACGTATCGCCGTTTAAATCATATTCCACATAATTTAGGAACTGCTGTCAATATTCAAGAGATGGTCTTTGGGAACTTAAATGAAGCGAGTGGAACCGGTGTATTATTTACGCGTAACCCAGCGACAGGTGAAGATGAATTATATGGTGAATATTTATTAAATGCGCAAGGCGAGGACGTGGTAGCGGGAATTCGAACCCCTGAACCGATTGCCAAATTAAAAGAACAACATCCAGCTATTTATGAAGAACTTTATACTAAAGTTAAAGAATTAGAGCGCTACTATCGTGATATGCAGGACATCGAGTTTACCGTTGAAGATGGGCGTCTCTATCTGCTTCAAACACGTAAAGGAAAACGCACCGCTAAAGCTGCTTGCCGAATTGCAGTTGAGATGGTTGAAGCAGGAATTGTTTCAAAAGAGCAAGCCTTATTAACATTGGATGCGAATGCGATTTCGCAATTACTTCATCCAAGCTTCAATCCTGCAGCATTAGCAGAAGCACGAATTATTTCAGATCAAGGGTTACCAGCTAGTCCAGGAGCTGCCAGTGGAGCCGTAGTATTTACGTCCGAACAAGCAGTAGAATGGGCACAGCAAGGTAAACGTGTGATTTTAGTGAGACACGAGACATCTCCAGAAGACATTGAAGGGATGAATATGGCCGAGGCAATTGTCACTTGTCATGGTGGGATGACTTCTCATGCAGCTGTAGTTGCTCGAGGGATGGGTAAATGTTGCGTGACCGGTTGTGAATCGTTATCGGTCAATGAAACTAGTGAAGTAATTGATTATCCAGGGGGCCAATTGAAATTAGGTGACATGATTTCAGTTAATGGGGACACCGGAGAAATCTATCTTGGTGAAATTGAACGTTCGATTAATAATGAAAATCATTATTTTGATCAAATCCTTGAATGGGCACAATCTGCAGCAGGGTTAAAAATCTGTATGAATGCGGAAACGAAATTGGATATTGAACAAGGGCTTAAATTTGGCGCTGAAGGGATTGGATTAGTTCGAACCGAGCATATGTTTTTCCCACCAGCGGCCTTAAAGTCCATTCGTCAATTTATCTTAGCCTCATCATCTGACGAACGACAAGCTGCTTTGGATCAAATTGTTCAAATTCAACAAGCTGATTTTGAATCAATTTATAGCGTGATTAAAGATTGTGGTGCGGTCATTCGCCTATTAGACTTACCACTGCACGAATTCTTACCTAAGACTGAGCAAGAAATTGCCAAAGTTGCAAATGAATTGTCGGTAGCTCCTGAAGAGATTGGTTCACGGATTAAGAATTTAGCCGAGCAGAATCCGATGTTAGGTCATCGTGGGTGTCGTCTAGCAATGACCTATCCGGAAATTTATTTAATGCAAGCAGAAGCCATTATTCGAGCAGCAGCGCGTATGAGTCAACCAGATTGTCAAATTGTGCCTGAAATTATGATTCCATTAGTTTGTAGTCAAGAAGAAATTACTTACTTGAAAAAACGTATGGAAGCCCATCTTGAATCGATTATCGAACAAGAAGGCTGGGAGATGACTTATCACATTGGCTCAATGATTGAAACACCAAGAGCTTGTTTAATAGCGGATCAAATTGCAGAAGTTTCGGACTTTATTAGTTATGGTACGAATGATTTAACGCAAATGACCTATGGATTTTCACGAGATGATGTAGCAAAATTCCTTCATCATTACCTCGACCAAGGCGTCTTAGAAGTTGACCCATTCCAACAAGTAGATACGGTAGCTGTTGCGGAGTTATTACAAATATCTGTTGAACGGGCTCGTAAAGTTAAACCAACTATTAAATTAGGTATTTGTGGCGAACATGGTGGAAACCCTGCATCTATCCAACTATTTAAGCAACTAGGCTTTACCTATGTTTCATGTTCACCATTTAGAATCCCAATCGCAATCATTGCAGCTGCTCAAGCGGAAATCGCACAGCACTAGATTCTGGAAGACCATTGTAATATAATAAAAAAGAAGTGAGGGGTGCGCTAATGCAATTAAGTCAACGCCAAGAACGTATTATCCAGATTGTTAAAGAACAAGAACCGATTACAGGTGACCTAATTGCGGAAGCGATTGGTTTGACCAAATCAACATTGCGTAGTGATTTTGCGATATTAACTAAAACAGGTATCTTAGATGCCAAACCAAAAGTAGGTTACATTTATCGCGGAATGAATACCCCATCCTTTTTAAAAGATACATTATCGCAAACTAAAGTACAGGAAATTATGTCACAACCTGTTGTAGTGCATCCCGATATGACGATACAAGATGCCGTGGTAGAGTTATTTATGCATGATTCCGGATCACTTTATGTTTGTGAGAATGGGGAAACTCGGTTAATGGGTGTAGTTTCTCGTAAAGACTTACTTCAAGGGTTGGCAATGGGTCAATCCCCTGATACGTTGATTGCATTAATTATGACACGAATGCCAAATATTGTAACGATTTTAGGGGACCAAACGGTCATGCAGGCAGCTCAATTAATTGTGAGACATGAAGTGGATTCGCTGCCGGTATTAGATGCTGATGAATCGGTACTTGGAAAAATTTCCAAGACCAATATCGTTAATTTGGTAGTTGAGATGACAGGAAAGGACTAGAGTATGGATAAAGCATTAGACTTCTATATTGTTTCGGATTCTGTAGGTGAGACTTCTTTGCGTGTCGTCAATGCCTCATTAGCGCAATTTCCAGCTTTAAGTCATTCAAAGTTGAGACGATTTCCTTTTATTGAGTCAGAAACGGAATTACTTCAAGTGTTAGATGAAGCGAAGCAGCAGCAAGCCGTTGTTGTCGCGACATTAGTGAATCCAAAGTTTGATGAAGTGGCACATAATTATGCTTTAACACATGACATCATCTATATTAATCCGATTAATGAATTAATTAATGCGATTTCGCAACGTACAGGTTATGCTCCTCTTGAAAGAAGTGGCACCTTACATACTTTAGATGATTTTTACTTTGACCGAATTCAAGCAATTGAGTTTGCGGTAAAGTATGACGATGGTAAAAACCGAAGTGGTTATCCGATTGCAGATATCGTTCTATTAGGTATTTCGCGTTCATCAAAAACACCACTCAGTATGTATTTAGCAAATCGTTCATATAAAGTAGCGAACTTACCACTTTTTCCAGAAAGTCCTGTTCCGGATATAGTGTATGATCTTCCTAAAGAAAAAGTGTTCGGATTGATTGCATCACCTCAATATACGGCTTCAATCCGCAAAGAACGAATTAAGCACTTAGGATTACCTGAAGATGCGAGTTATTCGAATATAGAGCGTATTAAAGAAGAGTATCGCTATGCATTAGATTTGTATCATCAACTTGGAATTCCAATTGTGAATATTGAAAACAAATCAATCGAAGAATTGGCTGAAGAAATCTTGCAAATATACGAAGGACATTAATTAAAACCCCATTTACTGGCACTACAATATTGGTAGTCAGTAAATGGGGCTTTTTGTGTATAAAACATTAGAGAGTTGATGGATAAGAACAATCAACTTGTACGCCATAGTGATCACTGACAATGGGGCCATGAGAACCATCTAATACAGATTGATAACGGCGAACGTCAAATTCATCACTGAGGAGCACTAAATCAATCCGCTGTTCACAAGTGGTATCTTTCCAACCATCAATGCCCGAAGGAACGGTAGCATTTCCCGAGACTTCCTTAGCTTGAAGATAAGCATCATTTAGGGAACGAGTCGCTAAATCATAAGATTGTTGGCGAATGTGTGCTGGGGCATTGAAGTCTCCCATTAAGATAATGCCTTTATCGGACAGTTTGTCGTTCAGTTGGAGTTGTTCCCATTCATATTTGAATCCACTCCCATCGGATTGCCACCAAGAGAAGTGACATGAACCAACGATAAGGTGTTCAGTGTTAGCAACTAAAGCAGCCCGTGTATGATAATCGGTTGGATTATCGGACTCAGAAAGCAAGACGCGCTGCGGATTGAAAGGTTGTTTAGCTAGTAAAGCGACCCCTTCTTCATATCGGTCATAACCGATATGGTTGTATGCCCATGCCCAATAATAATTCAAACCGTGTGCTTCGAGCGCTTGAATTAACATCCAAGCATAATTATCTTTTAAGATTGGCTGTTGTTGGTCTGTTTTAAGGAAGCGTGTCGGATTTGGGACGATGTCCCCTCCGATTGTTTGATTGACTTCTTGCAGAGCAATCCAGTCATAATCTTCATCTATTAAATGTTGAACCAACTGTTCGAATTTTTCTTCTGCAGCCGGTTCAAGCCAGGCATGAGTGTTTAAAGTTAATAGTTTCATCTTTGCCTCCTAAAATGCGGAGTATGGATACTCCGCATTCTTTCAATCAATTTTAGATATCATTATTTGTTGAATGGATGCCAGGAATTTGAACGCCTCGATCTAACGCGTCATGAATATCATTTTTCAGGGCATCAGCTTTTGGACCGTAGACCGCTTGAATACCATGTTCGCGTATAATTAATCCCATGGCACCAGCTTGCTTCCATTGATCTTCATTGCCAACTAATTGGGGATTCTTGACTGAAACGCGAAGGCGGGTCATGCAAGCATCGACTTGTTCAATATTATCGGTTCCACCCAGGAGACGAATAATTTGATTGATTTGGTCGTTTCCACTGTCCGTTATTGAACTTTCATTACTACTTTCTTTCGCGGTATCTTGATCGCTGTCGTAATTACCCAATCGACCAGGTGTCGCATAATTAAAGCGTTGAATCATATAATTAGCGATGAAATAGGTGACGATTGCAAATACAATCGAGGCAATCACAAAGTTAAGTAAATCTTGCGTTAAACCTGCTTTGACAATGAGTGGGGTTCGACTTAATAACTCGATAATCCCAAAGGAATGAACTCGAAGTGAAATAATATCTGCTAAAGCAAAAGCTACACCTTGAATTAGTGCATAAACCACGTATAGTGGGATCGCCGCAAACATAAACATAAATTCTAAAGGCTCGGTAACTCCCGTTAAAAAGACCGCTATCGCCGCTGAAGTAAACATTGATTTGTAGCGATGTAACTTATCTTTATCAACATTACGATACATAGCGAATGCCATCCCCATTAAAATTCCTGTTGAACCAATCATTTGACCAACTTTGAAACGGGCTGGAACAAAGTTTGTTAATAAATACTCAAATTGTTGCGTATTCCCAGAAGCTTTGGAATTTAATAAGTCGGAAGCCCAAGCTAACCAGAGTGGGTCTTGTCCTAACACATGTTGACCGGCTTGTGCTCCAGTCAGAATTTCGTATGTACCACCTAATTGAGTATAGTTAATTGGAATTGTTAGCATATGATGCAGTCCAAAAGGTAATAGTAACCGTTCCAATGTTCCATATAAAAATGGCGCTAAGACAGGGGCCGAATCTTGTGACGTTGCAATCCATTGCCCAAAAGCATTAATCCCTGTTTGAATACCAGGCCAAATGATTGCCAGAATTAGAGAGGCAATTAGACTCCAGGCAATGACAACAAAAGGTACAAATCGTTTTCCGTTGAAAAATGACAGAGCATCTGGTAGTTTGCGATAGTTATAATATTTATTGTATGCATTGGCACCGAGGAAACCAGCAATAATCCCAACGAAGACTCCGAGATTCAGTGCAGGTGCACCCAGTACATCAATAAAGTATCCATTTACCGGAATGGTGCGGTGAAAGAGCGTTTGAGTAACCGCTTCTGGATCCAATAGCATTTCGGATGTGACAGAAAATATGGCACCGGTAATTCGATTGATTAAGATAAATGAAGTAACGGCAGCAAATGCACCTCCAGCACGTTCTTTTGCCCAAGAACCTCCAATTGCGACGGCAAAGAGTAAATGAAGATTGACAATAATTCCCCAGCCGATATTTTCGATAACACCACTGGATTTAATGAGCCAACCCCACTCGGGATTGATCAGTGGTAATGATTTTCCCAAACTAATCATTAACCCAGCTGCAGGCATTACTGCAATGACAACCATTAAGGCTTTACCAAATTGTTGCAAAAACTCAAAATTGAAAATACGTTTAATTTTATTCATGTTTCCTCCTTTATAACCTATAAAAAGCCTTTACGAACGCAAACGTTTGCGTGGTGTCTATCATTATAGCATACATTGAAGTAATTTGCGAAAAGTTCAGTGAATAAAAAAACAGTGATCGATTAAAATCACTGAAAAAAATGTATGAATATGAATAATTAAGGAATAACTAAGTCTCCTGCAATTAATTCATAGACAAAGCGTTCATGTTTAGAATCAGATTTGTTAGAAATAATTTCAATTAAAATTTCCATCGCACGATCAGCAAGTTGTTGTGAATGAAGGTTAAAGTATGGGTAATGAATATAATCTGAATTTTGATAAACTTCATAGGGTTTGAAAGTAATGAGTTGATATTCATTTAATAAGCCGTATTCCAAAATGGCGTGGTAAACACCTTGGGCTACAAGTTGGTCACCGATTACCAAGCCATTGTATCGGTTGGTTTCCACAATTTGTTTCATGATGTGGTAGCCTTCATTTTCTAAGAATGGAAACCCATTATATATATCGGCGTCACTTAATGACTGTCCGTGCACTTGTAAAGCTTGTTGAACACCTTTAATCCGCTGTTGAATAAATTGTTGTTTTTCATCACCGCCGATAAATGCAATACGTTGGTATCCTTGTTGCCATAGATATTCGGTTGCTTCTTTTGCGACTCGGATATTATCGTTATCAATGGAATTCATCGGAATCCCTTCAATATTTCCGATAATAACAAATGGAAATTGTTCGTCGATGACAAAGGATAAAATGGGATCATTTTGTGTGGCATAAAGAAAAATTAGCCCATCCACTTGCTTACCGTAAATCATCTTCTTAATGTGGTCAAGTCGTGAGATATCATCATCTCCGGTAGAAAGTAATAAAGAATATTGGTGACGGCTGGCCGCTTCATTAATGCCACGCAAGGCGGTTGGGAAGAAAGGGTTTTGATAGAAGGCATCATTCGCTTCAGGCAACACAATTCCCACCGTTTTACTCCGTTGATTCACTAATTGTCTGGCATTGTAGTTAGGGTAATAGTGGAGCTCATCCATAATGGCTCGCACGCGCTGTTTCGTTTTTTCACTGATGGATGGGTGATCCGCTATAACCCGTGAAACCGTTGATGGAGCAACACCAGCAGCTTTTGCCACTTCTTTGATTGTAATTGTCATTTCATTCACCTCATTGCTATTATACTTGATAATTTTAAGAAAAGATACGCAAACGTTTGCGCTTCTTTAAAATTTAGTTTATAATGAGGTTGAAAAATAAAAGGAGGGTTGTCTTATGCAGCGAACGAGCGGTGTATTAATGCATATTACGTCACTAGCGAATCAATTTGGCATTGGAAGTTTTGGTCAAGAAGCCTATCGATTTGTTGATTTCTTAGAGGAGACCGGTCAAACCTATTGGCAAATTTTGCCTTTAACAACCACCTCCTATGGAGATTCGCCGTATCAATCTTTTTCTGCTTTTGCAGGGAATACCCATTTAATTGATTTTGAACAATTGATTCAGTCAAGCTACTTAACTTCAGAAGATTTGAAGGGGATTACTTTTTATCATCGTCCCGATCAAGTGGATTATGCGATGATTTTCCATCAAAGAAGACCTATACTCGAACTCGCAGTACAACGATTTAAAGCATCCGCAAGTGAAGAAGAAAAAACAAAGTTAAACCATTTTATTGAAGCACAACAAGATTGGTTAATTCCATTTTGTGAATATATGACTGTGAAAGAATGCTTTGACTTAAAGAGCTGGACGGAATGGGCAGAACCGTATCGTAATTATCAGTCGAAAGAAGTCGAATCACTTCTTGAGCAAGAAGCAGATAAAATTTATTACCATCAAGTCACTCAGTATTGGTTCTATCAACAATGGTTATCATTGAAGACTTATGCGAACGAGCATAATATTCAAATCATTGGTGATATGCCAATCTATGTCGCAATGGACAGTGTAGAAATGTGGCAAGATGGACAAATGTTCAAAACAGATGAAGCTGGGTTGCCTACTGCACTCGCAGGTACACCTCCTGATCAATTTACATCGGATGGACAGTTTTGGGGGAATCCAATCTACGACTGGGATTTCATGGCGGAAGATGGTTATGCGTGGTGGATTCGTCGTATTGAAGCCAGTTTCGAGCTGTATGATGTACTACGTATCGATCATTTTAGAGGCTTTGAATCTTACTGGGAAGTTCCAGCTGGAGCAAAAACAGCAGCAGAAGGACATTGGGTCAAGGGTCCCGGCATGAAATTATTTGACGCTTTGAATGAAGCGTTAGGAACTTTACCAATCATTGCTGAAGATTTAGGATTTATGACGCAAGAGGTGATTGATATGCGTCATGCTACGGGTTATCCAGGGATGAAAATCTTACAGTTTGGCTTCAACGGTCAAGGAGATTCAACAGACTTACCGCATCATTACCCAGCTCACTCTGTCGCATATGTCGGAACACATGATAATGAAACAGCACGCGGTTGGTGGGAAGATTCGACGAATCAAGCACAACGTGATCAAGTTGATGCATATTTAAATCGCAAGCCAGGTCAATCGGCCAGTGCAGTCTTAAACCGTGGCCTAGCTGCTTCTGTAAGTAATACGGTAATTTATTCAATGCAAGATTTACTTGATTTAGATAATAATGCTCGGATGAATACACCTTCCACTATTGGATGCAATTGGAAATGGCGGATGGTGTCGGACGAAGTTCCAATGGATGTTAAGGAACAACTACTTGAATTAACCGAGACCTATTTCAGAATGAATCCACATAAAAAGAAATAATAAGAAAAAGGAGATATCAATGCACAGAATAGAAGAATTAGCGTTGGCGAATTTTAATCAACCGCTAAAAGACTTAAATAATCAAGAAGTTTATAAAGTTATTTTAGATTTTGTTCAAGATTTAACGGCAGCTCAACCATTCAATGACTCAAAACGTAAATTGTATTATGTTTCAGCTGAATTTTTAATTGGTAAATTATTATCGAATAATTTACTGAATCTAGGGTGTTACGAGGAAGTGGATCAAGTCTTACAATCCCATGGACACTCACTTCATGAAGTTGAAAAAGCTGAAGCTGAGCCGTCATTAGGGAACGGTGGATTAGGAAGATTAGCTGCGTGTTTCTTAGATTCTATTTCGAGTTTAGGCATTAATGGTGATGGTATAGGATTGAACTATCATTTTGGGTTATTCCGTCAAGTTTTCGAAGATAACCAACAAACTTGTGAACCGGATGTCTGGTTAGAGCAACCTACTTGGATTAAGCGAAGTGATATTTCTTATCCAGTCCCATTTAAAGATTTTACTTTAAAGTCAACATTATATGATATTGATGTACCAGGTTATCACCAAAAAACAAAAAATCGTTTGCGATTATTTGATTTAGATTCTGTGGACGAGGCGATTATTGAAGGGCAATCAATCAACTTTGATAAACAAAATATTAAAGAAAACCTCACGTTGTTCTTATACCCGGATGACTCTGATGAGGCAGGTGAATTATTACGTATTTACCAACAATATTTTATGGTATCGAATGCGGCACAATTAATTATCGATGAAGCCGTAGCCAAGGGAAGTGTCATTACGGATTTGGATGAGTATGCTGTTGTCCAAATTAATGATACGCACCCGGCGTTCATTATCCCAGAATTTATCCGTTTATTTACAACCCAACATGGCATTTCATTTGAAGAGGCGGTTCAAATTGTTTCACGTACAGTTGCTTTTACGAACCATACGATTTTAGCTGAAGCCTTAGAAAAATGGCCGATGGATTATATCGAAACAACGGTTCCTGAAATTGCGCAAATTATACGTCAACTTGATCAAGTTATTCGTGAGCAATTCCCTCAAAACGATGCAGTTCAAATTATCGATTCAATCGGTCGCGTTCATATGGCGCATATTGCGATTCATTTTTCAAAGAGTGTCAATGGGGTGGCACAACTTCATACCGATATTCTAAAAGAAACAGAATTGAATGCATTCTTCAAGTTGTATCCAGAACGATTTAATAATAAAACTAACGGGATTACATTCCGCCGATGGTTAATGGCTGCTAATCCTGCGCTATGCGAATTACTCGATGATAAATTAACCAATGACTGGCGCAATGATCATGATCTAACTGGTTTATTGGAATTTGTAGAGGATTTAGATATATTGAATCGACTGCAAACGATTAAGCATGATAATAAATTGAACTTGAAAGAATTTTTAGAAGATAATCAAAGTGTGACTTTACATGACAGTGCGATTATCGATGTTCAAATTAAACGAATTCATGAATATAAACGTCAACAAATGTTAGCTCTCTATATTATTCATAAATATCTAGATATTAAAGCGGGTAATATTCCAGCGACGCCAATCAGTATTATTTTTGGAGGTAAAGCAGCACCAGCGTATATTATCGCTCAAGATATTATTCACTTAATCTTGAATTTATCAGAGATGATTGCGAATGATTCTGAAGTGAGTCCGCATCTCCAAGTCGTGATGGTAGAAAATTATAACGTTACGGCAGCTGAAAAACTGATTACAGCAGCAGATATTTCTGAACAAATTTCACTGGCCTCGAAAGAAGCGAGCGGAACAGGGAATATGAAATTTATGTTGAATGGCGCTTTAACCGTTTGTACCTTAGATGGGGCGAATGTTGAAATTGCTGAACAAGTCGGACATGACAACATCTTTATTTTTGGAAAATCAAGTCAAGAAATCGTGAAGTTATATGAAGAAGAAAGTTACGATCCAGGCGCTTACTACCAACGTCCGATCATTAAACCACTTGTGGACTTTATTGTATGTGATGCCATGCTTGAGATGGGTAATCGTGAGCGTTTAGAGCGGCTCCACCACGATATGAAGACAAAAGATTGGTTTATGGCATTGATTGACTTAGAGGAATTTATTGAATGTAAAGAAGTTTGCTATCAAGCTTACGAAGACCAAAAAACTTGGATGCAAAAAGCATTAGTAAATATTGCTAAAGCGGGTTACTTCTCAAGTGATCGTACGATCCGTCAATATGAAGAAGAAATCTGGCAAACCCGTGACTAATCTTAGTTATAAAAAAACTCCTGTTACAAAACCAGGAGTTTTTTGAATTTAAAACCCATGCCGCAAAAAGGCATGGGATAAGATTAAATTTTATTTCGTATGGGGATTAGAAGCTCTATAAAATATTGATTAAGCGCTCAATACTTTACGTGCTTGTTCTAAGACGTATTCTTTGAATTCGGTTCCTTCAATAAAGACATGGTCTAGGTCTGACCAATCCGCTTCAATTTTGAAGAAGTTAATTGTCAGCTCATTCGGTGAAGCAATCGAAGTCAAGTTATAAGCAGGAACAAAATTAACAACGAGTGTCTCTGGTGCATCCTCTTGGTTGAATTCTTCCTTCAACTCATCTAAATTTAATTGCTTGATTGGAGGTAGCATCATTTCTACGTTACCTGGGTCATCGGCATTGAATTTATTGTAGTGATAAAACTCAAGTTCTTTATCTGTTGCTTCGTTGACCGGTTCATGATTAATTACAGCAGACAGAACTTTGCGAGCGGATTGTTCATCAAACCCATCGGTATAAATTGATTTCATCGAAGGATGATTTACAATTTCTATAATATAAGAATCATTTACTTTATTATTTTTTGCGGCGGTTTCCCAAAAGAACTGCAATAATTCGATCGTATCGTAATTAATTTTGATTGTTTTTAACATAACACCATCTCCTCAAACTTACCTTATGATAAATCATGAATTGCTGAAAATTTGATATCTTCCATCATTTGTTGTAGCTGCGACACACTATGTTTACGAGTGCGCCAGGCATAGCCACAACCCGATGAAATTTCTCTTGGAACAGATACCAATTTACCAGATAATCCACGTTCTTTAGCTATTTTATCATATTCTATTGCTTCATATAAGTCCTCAAACGATACATATACATTTAATCTCATAAATTCTCCTATAGGTTACGCTTCAGAAACAATATCTTCGCGTTTATTAACAACGTAATAGGCTAAAGCGAATAAAAATACAATCGATCCAACGACAAAGATTTGACCATTCAAGCCAGGACCTCCAGCGACTGCAGCTGTTTCAGCCGTTGCAGCCACCGATGGGGCGCTGGCTAAGCCAAAGTTATGGGCTAATGCAGCACCAAAAACCATACCGATAAAGGTCATAATTGCATTGCCATGCCCTGACCCAGCTAAGACAACTTGACGCACTGGGCATCCACCAAATAATACACCTGCAAAGCCAACAGCAAACATCGATAATACATTCCATAGATGTTGGTTATGGGCAATCGGTCCGAAAGCTACAATATTAAAGTCACCTGTCATAATATTATAAATTAGCATCACAACAAACAATCCGATAATCGGTGTAATCAGTGTGAAGTCTCGGATTAAAATAATATCACGAACAGATCCTACGAAACATAAGCGAGTTGCAAATGCGATGGCTCCAAATACTAACCCTACAATTAAAGCAATGATAGGTGTAGCGTGGAAGCTACCTGGTCCTGCTTCTGACCAATTAAAGAGCTGAGGTGTAACCCATGATAACAATAAGAAAAGAACCGAAATCATTGGGATAACCCATATATTAATCTGTGCAGGTGCGACATTAGCTTGCCCTAAGGTGAACCCTTTTTTAATAAAATGCACACCGACAAAAACGCCTAGAACAAATCCAACTAGTCCAACAATAGCACTTAGGTCACCGCTCGCTAATCTAAGAACCATTCGCAATGTACAACCTAAAAAGACGAGGGAATTGACCATTAAAATAATTCCACCTAAAAATCTTAAACCAGGAGCGCTAGCCGCTCGAGCTTTGGTTCCTGTTGCTAAGCCTAGAGCTAGGGCACCTACTAGAATCCCAACAATTTCTGGTCTAAAATACATCGTTCCAGCACTTTGATGCATATTTAAGGCACCAACTTGATCACGAATAAAGCAAGCAGTACAAAGTGCCATATTTTTAGGATTCCCTAAGTATGCGAGCCAAATTAAGCCTAATCCCAATAAAATCCCAAGAAATAAAGCTTTACTTTTTGATATTTTTATTTCCATGATATGCTCCTTTATTAAAAGAGCACCTTCGCACTTTTATGATAGCATATCGTAATGGCGCAATCAATTTGACGAATGTCAGAATCATTTGAAAATGGAGGTAGATATAGTGTATAATAATAAATGTTAAGAAAACTATTTCTAGGAGGTAATCAAGTGAGTTTAGCATTACAACGTTTTGTTGATTCAGGATTATTTAACGAGAAAGTGGCTGAAGAACTTGAAGCAGCTGCAGTACGTGGTGAGTCAATTATCGTAGCGGGAGACCGTTCAACAGGTAGCCGTCCATTAACAGCGATGATTATGGGATTAGTTAAGAAAAATCATGATGCAGTACAAGTACGTAAAGTAGAAGATTTAGAAAAAGAAGGTACTCACTACATGATTTTAGGTATCGAAGGTGAAAAACTTGAAGATTTAGTAGCTAAAGCCTTAGAAAATCCTAATGCACAAGTCGTAACTGTTAAAGAAGCAGAAAACCCAATTTCAGTTAATAAAGTTTTAAAACAAAACTTCAAAAAACATGGTCATTCAGACCGCACTTTCTTACAAATCGAGTTGGATAAATTCCCTCGTAATGAAGATGGTGTACCATTCACAGATAAATTAACTCGTCTATCGGTTGATGAAAAAGGTAAAATCCAAAAAGAAAATATTGAATTCAAATAATTCATTCAAGGACCTCCCAATCTCGTATGGGAGGTTCTTTGTTTATTAATTTGTTCACGAAATAGGATTGGTTACCTTTTCACAGTGTGATATAATTATCGTATAAAAGAGAAGGAGGGGTGGTAGTGAAATCAATATTCAAACAAAGGTTATCACATTGATGTCCAAGAGTGTCGTTAGTTAACGATTATGTTGTTGGGTTTCAATGAGATAATAACTAAATATTATTTGATTGAAGCCCAATAACATCAAAGAAAAAGGGCACCTTCGCAGGTAAAACGGACCATGTGATGGTAACGAGTATTGATGTACAATTAATTTCTTGTTGTAGTGTCGTTGATAAGTTTTTAAGGAGGATAAAAAATGTCATATATTGTTGTATTAACGAGTGATGAAATGGGTCATAATAACCAAAGTAGTGAAATCGGTGCAAAATTAATGAATGCTTTCTTACATAAATTAACAGAACAACCAGAAATGCCAACGCATGTTTTATTATATAACTCAGCAGTATGGTTGAATAAACCTGATGCTCCAACTGTAGAGGATTTAAAAATTTTAGCCGATAAAGGTGTTAAGTTATTAACATGCGGTACTTGTATGAACTATTTTGAACAAGACCAAGAACAACTGCCAGTGGGTGAAGTTGGAAATATGGGGCAATTTATTGAAATTATGCGTGAAGCAGAAAGAATCGTTCAACCTTAATGAAATCAAAAACTCTCCTGATTTTTCAGGAGAGTTTTTGATTGAATAAGATTTGATTTAACAATATTTATGGCGTAGTTTTTCTTGGGCTTCGACCATGGCTTCCATTTTGCGTTCAACAATTTGCATTGGATTCATTGGACGATTTTGGAAGGTTGCAAATCCACAGTCAGGGTTCAACCAAATTCGTTGTGGGTCATCAATATATTTCATGGCCTGTTCTACAGAAACTATAATCTCATCTGCTGTTTCGATATGATCAATTCTTGGGTTGACGACACCAACGCCAAGGGCAACTTTATCTTTAAGTTGTGGGTTTTTGAATAGGGCATCAACTGAACCTGCACGAGGTGTTGACATCTCTAATGTTAGCATATCTGCATCAATTGAAGCAAAAAAGTCTGATAACTTCTCATAGTTACCTTCGAGAAGGGATGATTCTTGACGGGTAAAGTTACCACGACAGACATGCAATTGGCTCACGACATTTGCATTTTTCATATCACTTAAGACTGGTTCAATTAAGTCATAAGCGAATTCTAGTTCTTTGCTCTCCAGAGCTCTCTCAGATAAGACACCTCAGTAAAAGGAACGCGCTGCGTCATTACTTGCAAAGCATACTTCTGCTAGAATTGGCTCATCTAATTGAATGACTTCAACACCAAAGTCAATTAAGCGTTGGATTTCATTACGAACAAGTTGTAAAATATCTTTAGCTAAATCACGTCGTCCGCTATAATATTTTCCAGACAATTCTTTCACCCATAAGTTGCGGACTAGGAGGTATGGGCTAGGAACTGTTGCCTTCAATGGTTTTTTAGTCATTTCACGCAGTTCCTTCATCTCTGGCAGGACAAATTCTGCGTCAAGATCTAGTTTACCGGTGGCGGCAGGACTGTTCATAGAATGGTCATCTGCATCACGCTCCGCTAAGCTCTCAGCAAAATCTTCTTGATGCTCTCCAGTCGTAATTTGTGTTAATTCCTCCGTACTGAACATGGATACGCCTGGGACATTTTGCGCAACAAATGAGATAAAGTTATCGCGGTGGTATTCACCTCCGGTAATCACATCGATGCCTACTTTTTCTTGCAACTGAACTACTTTCATCGTTTCGTCATGAATAACTTGATTGTATTGACGCTGATCAATGCGACCTGACTTCAAGTCATCCTGTGCTTGGAATACTTCTTGAGTTCGTGGCATTGATCCCATCAAATTCGTTGTAAACGGCTTAAAATCTTTTAACATATCACTTTCTCCTTTCTATAAACTCGCTTTTATCATACCATGGTATTATTAGCTAATCAATTCACAAGATGTATTGATTAGCTAAACGCTACGGTTTTTATCATCTATGTTTGATAAAGGATTAAATTTTGGGTCTTCGGAATATATAGTGGAATTACTTTCTTAATAGTTTAAAAACAACTGGTGTTTAAATCGGATTTTCTGGTGGGATGTTAGGACAATCAATAGTATTATATAAAAGCATCAATCACATACGAGTGATACGTTGGGGAAAATAAAATAGTCCAATTTACTTGACCGCGTACTATGGTACACGGTTTATAATATTCATGGGGTGAAATAAGATGATTTATCGCATTAGTGAATTTGCAGATAAATGTGGAGTTAATAAAGAAACGATTAGATATTACGAGAGAAAAAATTTATTACAAGAACCTCACCGAACGGAAGCTGGTTATCGGATATATTCATATGATGACGTTAAGCGTGTTGGGTTTATTAAACGAATACAGGAACTTGGTTTTTCTTTAAGCGAGATTTATAAAATACTTGGTGTTGTAGATAAAGATGAAGTTCGTTGTCAAGATATGTTCGAATTTGTTTCTAAAAAACAAAAGGAAGTGCAAAAACAAATAGAGGATTTAAAACGAATTGAAACTATGTTAGACGACTTAAAACAACGATGTCCAGATGAAAAGCAATTACATTCGTGTCCAATAATAGAAACATTAACATGAGACATTAACGAAAGGGGATTTTTTATGAATAAATTTAAGGTAAACATTTCAGGAATGACTTGTACGGGTTGTGAAAAACACGTAGAATCAGCACTTGAAAAGATAGGTGCTAAAAATATTGAGTCTAATTTTCGTCGTGGTGAAGCAGTATTTGAACTGCCCGATGATATTGAGGTTGAAAGTGCAATAAAGGCGATTGATGAAGCAAATTACCAAGCCAGAGAAATTGAAGAAGTATCATCACTAGAAAACGTGGCGTTAATTAATGAAGACGATTATGACCTTCTTATTATTGGTTCTGGTGCTGCTGCCTTTTCTTCGGCAATTAAAGCTATAGAATACGGTGCAAAAGTTGGAATGATTGAGCGTGGAACGGTTGGGGGAACCTGTGTGAATATTGGCTGTGTTCCGTCAAAAACTCTTCTTAGGGCAGGGGAAATCAATCATTTATCAAAAGACAATCCGTTTAAAGGTTTACAAACATCCGCTGGAGAAGTGGAATTAGCACCCTTAATCAAGCAAAAAGATGAATTAGTGAGTGAGCTTCGCAATCAAAAATATGTGGATCTAATTGATGAATATGGAATTGACTTAATTGTAGGTGAAGCAAAATTTACTGATGAACAGACGGTTGAAGTCAATGGGGAGAAACTTTCCGCAAAACGCTTTTTAATTGCAACAGGTGCATCGCCTTCGTTGCCCCAAATTTCAGGACTTGAAAAAATGGACTATTTAACTAGTACAACACTTCTTGAGTTAAAGAAAATACCAAAACGATTAACTGTAATTGGCTCAGGATACATTGGAATGGAGCTTGGACAACTATTTCATCATTTAGGTTCAGAAATAACGCTTATGCAAAGAAGTGAGCGACTTTTAAAGGAGTATGATCCTGAGATTTCAGAGTCAGTTGAAAAAGCGTTAATTGAACAGGGTATAAACCTTGTCAAAGGGGCAACTTTTGAGCGTGTTGAACAAAGTGGAGAGATAAAAAAGGTTTACATAACAGTAAATGGCAGTAAAGAAGTCATTGAATCAGATCAGTTACTTGTTGCCACTGGAAGAAAACCAAATACGGATTCTTTAAATTTAAGTGCAGCAGGTGTTGAAACTGGAAAAAATAATGAAATCCTGATCAATGATTTTGGTCAAACAAGTAATGAAAAGATTTATGCAGCAGGAGATGTGACGTTAGGACCGCAATTTGTATATGTAGCAGCCTATGAAGGTGGAATTATTACTGATAATGCTATCGGTGGATTAAACAAAAAAATAGATTTATCGGTAGTTCCTGCTGTTACGTTTACGAATCCGACGGTTGCAACGGTTGGTTTAACAGAAGAACAAGCAAAAGAGAAAGGGTATGATGTGAAGACATCTGTATTACCTTTAGATGCTGTTCCAAGAGCAATTGTAAACCGTGAAACAACCGGTGTATTTAAACTAGTAGCAGATGCAGAAACACTAAAAGTATTAGGGGTTCATATTGTATCTGAGAATGCAGGAGATGTCATCTATGCAGCATCATTAGCTGTTAAATTTGGCTTAACGATAGAAGATTTAACAGAAACCCTAGCACCATATTTAACAATGGCTGAAGGGCTAAAATTAGCTGCACTTACGTTCGATAAAGATGTTTCGAAATTATCTTGTTGTGCAGGCTAAGGGAACTTTTTTTACAACTCCCTATTCAAGTGAACCAGCTAATACTGTACTAAAGGTGTGCAGTAGTTTAGCAAGGTCTACAAAAGATTTCATACACTATTTTGCGATCACCCATTATATAAATGCTTTAAGGGATTTTCTAAGTGCATTTGTGGTCACAAAAATAATTTAACACTGATGATTTCGACATCAAATCTATAATTGATACCTTAACACCGCAGAGTAATAAAGAATGAACAATATGTCAGACTTATTATCCCTACCAGACATTAAAACAATAGAACCACCGCAAGAAAATGAAACCGATATGATGTTTAAAGTTGAAGCAGTCGGACCACCTGAACGTTGTCCTGAATGTGGTTTTGACAAGTTGTACAAACACAGTTCAAGAAATCAACTAATTATGGATTTGCCCATTCGTTTAAAGCGAGTGGGCTTACAATTGAACCGTAGACGATACAAGTGTCGTGAATGCGGATCTACCTTCTGGGAACGCCTAATATCTGTAGATGAAAAGCGTAGTATGACCAAAAGGCTTTTAAAGTCCATTCAAGAGCAATCCATGTCTAAGACCTTTGTAGGAGTCGCAGAAAGCGTTGGTGTTGACGAGAAAACTATTAGGAACGTTTTTAAGGACTATGTGGCACTCAAAGAACGTGAATACCAGTTTGAAACTCCTAAGTGGCTTGGGATAGACGAGATACATATTATCCATAGACCTCGGCTTGTATTGACTAATATTGAACGCAGGACTATTTATGACATCAAGCCAAACCGTGACAAGGAAACAGTCATCCAACGTCTTTCAGAAATCAGTGACAGGACTTATATTGAGTACGTCACAATGGATATGTGGAAGCCTTACAAAGACGCAGTGAACACTATCCTTCCACACGCTAAAGTTGTCGTAGATAAGTTTCATGTAGTTAGAATGGCTAATCAAGCCTTAGATAACGTCAGAAAGTCTTTGAAAGCCCATATGAGCCAAAAAGAAAGACGTACCCTTATGCGTGAAAGGTTTATCCTTCTAAAGCGTAAACACGATCTAAATGAACGTGAATCATTCCTCTTAGATACTTGGTTAGGTAATCTTCCTGCTTTAAAAGAAGCCTATGAACTCAAAGAAAAGTTTTACTGGATATGGGATACTCCTGATCCAGATGAAGGTCGTTTTCGTTATAGTCAATGGAGACACCGTTGTATGTCCAGTAACTCTAAAGACGCATATAAAGACCTCGTGAGAGCCGTAGACAACTGGCATGTCGAAATATTCAACTACTTTGATAAAAGGCTCACTAACGCTTATACGGAGTCAATTAACAGCATTATTAGGCAGGTAGAGCGAATGGGTAGAGGTTACTCGTTTGATGCCTTACGAGCCAAAATCCTTTTCAATGAGAAGCTCCATAAAAAGCGTAAGCCACGATTTAATTCAAGTGCTTTCAATAAAGCTATGTTATACGATACTTTCAATTGGTATGAAGTGAATGATCACGACATTACAGACAACTTTGGTGTCGATTTTTCCACACTTATTAAGAATTTGGAGAACGGTGATTTATAAGCCCTTTTCCACCATGAAATCCGAATACCCTAAATTTTTAGGTTATTACGGTGTCAAGCACAAATGAATATGTCCCGATTTTTGGGTTTTTAGCGTGTAACGAAAG
>OJKZ01000119.1_pt1 | contig 39083 bp, 43 predicted proteins | sample 1596791 | NCBI WGS metagenome assembly OJKZ01 (sample SAMEA3904677, study PRJEB24821) | metagenome | biome: Builtin; feature: hospital; material: surface | place: USA | collected 2013-06-04 | reverse complement strand
CTTTCGTTACACGCTAAAAACCCAAAAATCGGGACATATTCATTTGTGCTTGACATCATCAACTCAAATGTACTACAATCCTTCGATATTTTTTACTTCCTTTACTGTCTTTTATTTTTTAAATTCGTTACAATGGAGTTATTAGAATTTTTACAGACAATAGATTTAGCAAAGGAGCAACCTGATGCGAAAAATATTATTAAGTTTTTTGATTATCCTTCATATACTACCCATTACAGCACAAGCTGCTACCTATCAATTACCGGATATTCAACCGATGATTGACGCACTTAATCCAACTGAGATTGAAGAACGGTTGAATTCAATGCCGCCGTCTGCTAGCTTAGACAATCCTTTGTTGCAACTCGTTAATATCGATAATCAAGTCGAACAACAACCCCAACCTGAACTGACAACATTCGATGGTGATAAATACTTTAGTGTTGATATCTATCAACCTTTAAGTGACTTTATTGCTGCAGCCGCAAATCAAGGTTATTATCTCAAAGTAATATCAGGTTTCCGTACCATTGAATACCAACAAAATAACCGAGCAAACGCGCTGAATGAATATTTAGCAGAAGGATATAGCGAAGCCGATGCTTTATATTTAGTGAACTTGTTCTATGCATTACCAGAGGCTTCAGAACATTTGACCGGTCTTGCAGTTGATTTATTATCAACAGATTGGTTAAATACCGGGCAAGGGCTCCACCAAAATTATCAATATGATGCTTCTGCAATATGGATGGCTGATAATGCCTCGGAGTTTGGCTTTGTACTACGATACCCTGACTCCAAGCAAGAAATCACTCAAATCGAATTTGAACCTTGGCATTTTCGTTATGTAGGCTTAGAACACGCCGCATATATGGAAAAGTATAATTTGGTTTTAGAAGAGTATTTAGCATGGATTGCTTATCGTGATGAAGTAAACACTGCAATGACTACAACAACCACTGAACCGTAAAATAAAAATCTATTTTTTAAAGGGAGGAAGCGAATGTTATTAAGTAAACTTAAAGAAGTATCCACGGCAGTCATCCCGCTGTCTATCATTGTTTTGATTCTGCATTTCTTTTTTGTCCCACTCTCAAATCATGAATTAGTATTATTCTTTACAGGAGCTGTTCTAGTTCTTGTAGGACTCGCTGTTTTCCTATTAGGTGTCGATGTCTCAATTAATAAAATGGGACAAATATTAGGTCAAGGGATTACAAAGAAAAATAACCTAGCCTTGCTTTTAGCAGGTGGAGCCATTATTGGTTTTACCGTTTCAGTAGCTGAACCTGCTTTAACCATCCTAGGAAGTCAAATCGATCAAATGTCAAATGGTCTACTCAACGGAACACTCGTTGTTATCGTAGTATCATTGGGGGTCGGATTTTTCCTAAGTATTGGGATGTTACGGATTGCATTTCGTTGGGATATAGCCCTCGTAATGACGATATGTTACGGCATCGTCTTTTTACTAAGTTTTATTGCTGAAGAAGCATTCTTTACATTTGCTTTCGATTCGAGTGGTGCAACAACAGGTGCCATCACGGTTCCTTTTATTCTTGCAATGAGTGCCGGTATGGCAGCGCTCGGTTCAGGTGATGACGATCAATTTAACTTCGGGATGGTTGGGATTGCTTCAGTCGGTCCAATCGTTGCAATGATGGTGATGGGATTATTTTTTGATGCAGATTTGACTCAAGGTGAATTTGAAGTTGTGCAAGAAGTAGTGTCAGGCGGAATTTCCCAAATTATCCTTCAAGACGCTTCGCGCAGTTTTTTCGAAGTTATCCTAGGTATTTTACCAGTATTAATAATTTTCATATTATTTAACTTTTTTATTGAACGACAATCTAGACAAACAATCCAAGATATTAATGTTGGTTTAGTTTACATCTTAATCGGTCTCACCATGTTTCTAACTGGTGTTTCTTCTGGATTTATGCCCGTAACTCAAACTTTAGGCGCAGACCTTTACGAGAACTATTCCGCATTTTGGCCTATTGCTATTGGGTTTATTCTTGGTATTTTAGCTATCTTAGCAGAACCTGCTATTTATGTTCTAATTGATCAAGTCGAAGAAATTACAGGTGGGACAATCAGTAAAAAAATGGTGCTGATTACTATCTGTCTCGGCGTGGGATTAGCAATTGCCTTAACCATCGTTCGGATTATGATTCCGGGTCTACGATTATGGCATATTTTACTGCCTGGATTTTTAATTTCGATTGCATTATCATGGGTGATTCCAAAATTATTTGTCGGCTTAGCTTTTGACTCCGGTGGTGTCGCAAGTGGTCCGATGACGGGAACCTTTATCTTTGCCTTTGTACAAGGAATCGCGCTTAGCAACCCCCATGCCGATGTTATCGTGGATGGCTTTGGAATGATTGCTGTCGTTGCAATGACACCCATTCTATTTATCGAAATTTTAGGATTTATCTACCACATGGCGACGAAGCGCCTAGAAGATTAGAAAGGAGCATTTTTTAACATGCCTAATCCAATGAAACATGACCCACTAATATTAGCGATCGCTATCTTAGAAGATGGGAAAGGTTTACCTTTTGTAAATCATGCGATTGAATATGATTTAAGAGGTGGATTCATCAGTCCTGGAAGTGGGTTAATCAATTCAGAAATTTTAAATTTATTATCCATTCGCTCACAAAAGAAAGATGTCGTAGTATTGTTTGACCGTGAAAGTATTATGCTGCCTGCTATTGAGAAACTTGCTCAATGCTATCAAATGCATTTGCCAAATCATGGAATTATGTTCTACATGGAAGTTAAGAATGCAATTTCTCGTTTTTATGACTACTCAGAAAATGATTTCAGTAAATTAGACCATTTACAACAATTAATTTGGTTGTCATTTAAACACGGAATGCACAAAGAAATGATGAATAATATTCGTGAGTCTGGCCTAACTGGCGCTACTTTTTTCACAGGTCGTGGTGAATTTATTAGCGAAAAGAAATCTTTCTTAGGCCTCAAGGTTGCTCCTCAAAGAGAGACGATGCTAAGTGTTGTATCAAAAGAACGTATAAAAGATGTCTTCGATCACTTAGAAAATCGATATCAAATTGAGAAAACCAAAGGACTAAAATTATTATCCATGGCTGTCGACGCCTTTAGTCAAGCTGCGGACCCACTAAAAATTGAGCCTTCAAATGCAGAGTTTTCTGCCTTATTCTCAATTGTCAATGATGATTTGAAAGAAACTTATGTTGATATCATGAGAGAATTGAATATGAATGGTGGAACTAGTATTAGTGCTTTTGGTACGTTGAGTTCCGAAATTATTGAACAATATTTCTCAATTCCAATGTCACCTCGGAAAGAAATCATTTTCACAATCGATAAGACGAATAAAATCAATGAAGCATACCGTCACTTACTAGATCATCCTGTTATGATGGCTCCTCACCAAGGTGTGTACTTCACCATGCCAATCTTAGGCGCAAAAGGTCTTTACCAAAGTAATTAAACCATCTAAAAAAGCCAGACTCCGTCTGGCTTTTTGCTTGCATATTATTTAGCTGGAATTAAGTTGCTTAAAGGTTCATGATGCATATCAAGTGACGTTGCCACTTCATAATGGGTAATATGTCCTTGATAAGTATTAATTCCTGTTTCAACCATAATGTCTTGTTTGACCGCTTCAATGAGTCCTGCGCTTGCAATCCATTTTACGTAAGGTAAACTAACGTTGGTTAAACCTATCGTAGACGTTCTTGGAACAGCACCTGGTACGTTCGCAACCGCATAATGAACGACATCGTGGACAATATAAGTTGGATCTTCAAAGGTTGTTGAATGCGTTGTAGTCTCAAAGTTTCCGCCTTGATCGACTGCAATATCAATCATAACTGCACCTGGTTTCATTTGCTTCACAGTATCTTCTTTAACAAGGACTGGCGCTTCTCGACCTGGAATTAGAACCGAGCCAATGACAACATCCGATTGAATCACTGCATCATGGATATTTTGTTCATTACTCATTAGCGTGTGCAATCCTTGACCTAACGTATTTTCAAGCTCCGCTAATCGATTTGGATTAATATCAATAATGGTAACTGATGCACCCATACCTTGCGCAATTTTAGCCGCATTCTCGCCAACGACCCCGCCACCAATAATGGTAACATTCGCTTTACCTACACCTGGGATACCTCCGAGTAGAATACCTCGACCACCTTGTGACTGTTCGAGTAGATGAGCTGCTGTTTGAACAGCCATCCGACCTGCTACTTCACTCATCGGCATCAGTAATGGGGTTTTCCGGCCATTACGTGTCATGGTTTCATAAGCAATCCCCGTCACCTTTTTCTCTACCAACGCTTCCGCAAGCTCTCTTTCACTTGCTAAATGTAGATAACAGAAAAGAATTTGTCCTTCTCTAAAATATTGGTATTCAGATGGCTGAGGCTCTTTAACTTTAACCACCATTTCAGCTTGCCAAACCTCTTCTGCAGTTGGTACTACTTTCGCACCTGCGTTTACATAATCTTGATCCTCAAAGCGCGATTGTGCTCCTGCTTTCGTCTCTATCCAAACTTCATGGCCTGAATCTATAATTTCTCGAACATTATCAGGGGTCAATCCAACTCGATTTTCTCTTGTTTTTCGTTCTTTAGGAACTCCAATAATCATAAAATCACTCCTTATATGCCTTTTGATACAAAAAGTTGGAGTCTGAAGCCAAACTCCAACTTTTATTCACTCATTAATTACTTAATATTGTAAAATACTTTCTCACCTTCGTAACGCGCAACATCACCCAGTTGGTCTTCGATGCGTAATAATTGATTGTATTTTGCAATACGGTCAGTACGAGATAATGAACCTGTTTTAATTTGACCTGCATTCGTTGCTACTGCAATATCAGCGATTGTTGAATCTTCAGTTTCACCTGAACGGTGAGATACTACAGCCGTAAATCCTGCTTTTTTAGCCATTTCGATGGCATCAAATGTCTCAGTTAATGTTCCGATTTGGTTAACTTTAATTAGGATTGAGTTACTTACTCCTTCACGAATACCACGTTCAAGAATTTCAGTGTTTGTTACAAATAAGTCATCACCTACTAATTGAACACGATCTCCAATGCGATCCGTTAATAGCTTCCAACCTTCCCAATCATTTTCATCCATACCATCTTCAATTGAGATAATCGGATATTTATTGACTAATTCTTCAAGGTAGTCTACTTGTTCTTCAATCGAACGTTTTGCGCCACCTTCTCCTTCGAATTTGGCATAATCGTAAACGCCATTTTCAAAGAATTCTGAAGCAGCACAGTCAAAACCTAAGAAGACATCTTCACCTGGTTTAAGACCTGCTTTTTTAATTGCTTCGATAATTGTTTCAACACCATCTTCAGTATTTTCAAAGCGTGGTGCAAATCCTCCTTCATCACCTACAGAAGTTTCTAATCCGCGAGATTTAAGGATATCTTTTAATGCATGGAAAACTTCAGTACCCCAACGTAATGCTTCTGAGAAAGTAGGTGCACCTGTTGGAATAATCATAAACTCTTGGAAAGCAATCGGTGCATCAGAGTGAGAACCACCATTGACGATATTCATCATCGGTGTTGGTAATAATTTCGTATTAAATCCACCTAGATAATGATATAACGGAATTCCTAAGTAGTCTGCTGCAGCACGAGCTACGGCAATTGAAACACCAAGAATTGCGTTAGCGCCTAATTTACCTTTATTTGGCGTACCATCTAATTCAATCATGAATTGGTCAATAGCTTGTTGTTCAAGAACATCAAAACCTAACAAAGCTGGTGCAATAATTTCATTCACATTATCCACAGCTTTTGTAACACCTTTACCTAAATAACGGCTCTTATCACCATCACGTAACTCAACAGCTTCATGCTCACCTGTAGAAGCTCCCGAAGGAACCATTCCACGACCAAAAGCACCACTTTCAGTATAAACCTCAACTTCAATTGTTGGATTACCACGAGAATCTAGAACTTCACGAGCATAGACATCTGTAATATATGACATAGTTATTTTCTCCTTTTAAATTTCTTAAAATTATTTATTAACAATTAATGATTCACCTGTCATTTCGGCAGGTTTTTCAACATCAAGTAGATCAAGTAGGGTTGGCGCTAAATCGGCCAAGCGTCCTCCAGATCGAAGTTCAATTCCCTCTTTTGTGACAATCACCGGAACCGGATTCGTCGTGTGTGCCGTCATTGGCTCACCCTCAAGAGTCATAACTTCATCCGAATTACCATGGTCTGCAGTAATAATCGCATAACCACCTTTTGATAAGATTAGATCAACAATCTCACCTAGACACTCATCGACGGCTTCAATCGCTTTAACCGTTGGCTCTAACATTCCACTGTGTCCTACCATATCTGGATTAGCAAAGTTTAATATAATTGCATCAAGATTATCTTGATTAATCGCATTAATTAAAGCATCTTTCACTTCATACGCAGACATTTCTGGTTTTAAATCATACGTTGCCACCTTTGGTGACGGAATTAAAATGCGTTTCTCTCCAGTAAATTCTTTATGGCGACCGCCGCTCATAAAGAAAGTTACGTGAGGGTATTTTTCGGTTTCTGCGATACGAAGCTGTGTTTTACCAGCATCTTGTAATACTTCACCAATCGTATTTTTTAAATCTAACGGTTCAAAAACAATTGAACCTAACACATCTGCACTATATTCTGTAAATGAAACAAACTGAATATTTTTAGGTGCATGTTCTCCTAGGTCGAACTTATCAAATCCAGGATTGGTTAAGATTGTGGACATTTGAATCGCACGGTCGGGTCTAAAGTTAAAGAATACGACGGAGTCTTCATCATTAATTGTTGCTACCGGTTGACCTTGCGATGAAATATAAAATGGAACGACAAATTCATCAAACACTTCATTTTGATAAGAAGCTTCGATTCCCGCTGCCGCACTTTGGTAAGATGGGCCAACGCCATCTACCATGGCGCGATATGCAAGTTCTTCTCGTTCCCAACGCTTATCACGATCCATTGCATAATAACGACCTGAGATTGAAGCAAATTGTCCCACGCCAATCTCTTTGAACTTCTCTTCAGTCTCTTGGACAAATTTCAATCCAGTGTCAGGTGCCACGTCACGACCATCTAGAAAACCATGAACGTAGACACGTTCCAGACCAAATTGTTTAGCCATTTTAAGCAATGCATAAAGATGATTGATATGCGAATGCACTCCCCCATCGGATAATAATCCAAGCAAATGCAATGCTTTATCATTCTCTTTCGCGTGGGTCATCGCCTCAACTAGCGCTTCACGTTCAAAAAAATCTCCTTCTTCAATCGAACGATCAATCCGCGTTAATGATTGATAAACAATGCGCCCAGCTCCGATATTTAAGTGCCCTACTTCAGAGTTCCCCATTTGACCCTCGGGTAAACCAACATCATTGCCACAAGCTTTGAGTTGATTATGTGGATATTGATTCCAGTATCGGTCGAAATTCGGCTTATTTGCCGCTTTTACGGCGTTCCCAATAACTTCATCCCGTAATCCAAATCCATCCAAGATAATTAAAGCAACTGGCTTATGTTCCATTAACAAGTCGCCTCCAATAATTGAATGAATGAAGTTGGTTCTAGACTTGCTCCACCCACTAATGCGCCATCAATATGTTCTTCGGATAAATATTGTGCAATATTATCGAGCTTAACAGAACCGCCATATTGAATACGAACTGCATTGGCAACGTCTTGAGAATACAACTCTTCAACCACTGAACGGATAAAACCACAAGTTTCATTCGCAAGTTCCGCAGAAGAAGATTTCCCTGTACCAATTGCCCAAATAGGTTCGTACGCAATCACTAATTGTTTGACCTGATCTGCATTAAGTCCAGCCAACGCTTCAGTAATCTGCTCTTTAATCCATGGTTCTGTCTCACCCGATTCACGTTGTTCAAGTGATTCACCACAGCAGATAATCGGAAGCATTCCATTTCGGAAAATGGCTTTCGCTTTTTCATTAATAAATTGGTTGCTTTCATTAAAATATTCCCGGCGTTCAGAATGTCCAATGATTACATATTGAACACCCACTTCCGCTAATGATTTAGGGCTTATTTCACCCGTAAAAGCACCAGCATCTTCAGTATAGCAATTTTGGGCTGCAATCACTAGTTGATCATTCGTACGTGTTTGAATCATTGTTGGTAAGAATAATGCAGGGGCTCCGATAACAGATTCTACTACTGAAGCATCCGGTAATTTGTCTTGAACTTCTTTAACAAATTCAACGGCTTCCTCCAATGATTTATTCATCTTCCAATTTCCGGCAATAATCGGTTTGCGTGACATATCATCTCTCCTTTATTATTTGTCGTCGATCGAAGCAATTCCAGGTAATTCAGAACCTTCTAAATAAGTTAATGAAGCTCCGCCACCCGTTGAGATGTGTGATAATTTATCTTCAAATCCCATTTGAATTACCGCTGCAGCAGAATCTCCGCCACCGATAATCGTATTAGCTCCATCTAAGTTTGCTAATGTTTCAGCAATCGCTTTGGTACCATGCGCAAATTGTTCAAATTCAAAGACGCCCATCGGTCCATTCCAAACAACGGTTTTCGCTTCTGAAAGGATATCTTTGAATAATTCAACCGATTTCGGTCCAATATCTAACCCTTCCCAGTCTGCTGGAATTTCGTCAGCACTAACGACTTGATGGTTAGCATCGTTAGAAAACTCATCTGCTACCACAATATCAACCGGTAAGACTAACTTATCACCCGCTTTTGCTAACATATCTTTAGCAAAATCCAAGCTGGTTTCATCTAATAAAGATTTTCCGATTTCTTTTCCTTGGGCTTTCAAGAAAGTGTAAGCCATCCCTCCACCAATAATCACTTTATCTGCTTTAGTCAGTAAAGACTCGATGACTTTAATCTTGTCCTCAACTTTGGCACCGCCTAAAATGGCTACAAATGGGCGCACTGGATGGTCAACGGCTTCACCTAAATATTTAACCTCTTTCGCTACTAAATAGCCAATACCATTTGGTAAATGTGAAGCAATACCAACGTTTGAGGCATGAGCACGGTGTGCTGTACCAAACGCATCATTAACAAATACTTCTCCTAATGATGCCCAATATTTTCCAAGTTCTGGATCATTTTTAGATTCTTTCTTACCATCTAAATCTTCATAACGTGTGTTTTGAACCAATAGAACTTGACCAGATTGTAAATTAGCAACTGCTTGTTCAAGCTCTTCACCGCGAGTAACTGGAACAAACTGTACTTCTTGGTTTAATAACTCGCCTAAGCGTTTCGCAACGGGAGCTAAATTATTTTTGGCTTTATCTGCCTCTTCTTTTACTTTACCTAAGTGAGAAAATAGTACAATTTTACAATCATGTTTTAATAAATAGTTTAATGTTTCAAGTGAGGCAACGATTCGGTTATCATCTGTAATCTGACCGTCTTTCATCGGAACATTATAATCAACCCGGACTAAGACCGTTTTGCCATCGAGTTGTAAATCTTCAATCGTTTTTTTAGCCATTCTATTCCTCCTAATATAGCGAATATCTAAAAAGGCAGGAAAGCATTACGCCTCCCCGCCGTTTGGTTTGACGTCTAGAATTGTAAAAATTCTAAGGACTACAATTTAGCGAAATATTCAAGTAAGCGAATCATATTACCTGTAAATCCAGATTCGTTATCGTACCAAGATACTGTTTTAACTAATTGAGATCCATCTTCAGCTTCTTGAATAGAAGTTAAAGTAGCATCAAAAATTGCTCCTGCTGGGTATCCGATGGTATCGGCTGAAACAATTTCATCTTCGTTGTATGCGAATGAGTCTGTTTCTGCTTCTTTCATCGCTGCGTTAATTTCTTCTACCGTTGTATTTTTACCTAATAATGAGTAAAGGATTGTGTGTGAACCTGTAATCGTTGGGACACGTAATGCAGATCCATCAAGTAATCCATTAACTTCTGGAATTACGCGACCAATCGCTTTCGCAGCACCGGTTGATGCAGGGATAATGTTTTGAGCTCCTGCACGTCCAGAACGAGCGCTCTTAGCGTTTGGTGAGTCTTGTAATGCTTGAGTTGCTGTATAAGCGTGAACTGTCACCATGTTACCTGTTTTCAATCCGAATTTATCGTTTAATACTTTAACGACAGGTGCAAGTGAGTTTGTTGTACATGACGCAGCTGAGATAATTGTATCCGTTGGTTCAAGAATGTCTTCGTTAACACCGAATACAACCATTTTTGTTTCTTTATCTTTTGCGGGTGCTGAAATTAATACACGTTTTGCCCCAGCATCAATATGTGCTTGTGCTTTTTCTTTTGAGTTGTAGTGACCTGTACATTCAAGGACAATATCTACTCCTAATTCACCCCAAGGTAATTTACTTGCATCTTTTTCTTCAAATGCTTTAATTTCATGACCGTCAACAACAATTGAATCACCTTTTACTTCAACGTCGTAAGGTAAACGTCCAAGTGCTGTATCATATTTTAAAAGATAAGCTAAGTTATCGTTATCAGTTAAGTCGTTGATTGCAACAATCTCAACATCTGCACCTACCTCATAAATACGTCTTAATGCTAAACGTCCAATACGTCCAAAACCATTAATTGCTAATTTTACTGTCATTCCATTTCCTCCTTAAGGATATTTATTTCAAAGGGTTTCCCCGTTTAAAATCTTTAATGCAATCGCTTCGTCACAAATTAACCAACTGTGACGTGGTGCCAAATGGAAGAATCCCTCCACTGCGTCAGCTTTTTCTTCACCAGCTACGACGGTAATCACTAAAGGAATTTGCTCTAAATCTTTAAACTTTAGGCCTATTCGAGGGTAACTAGCGACAATTTCTCCTTGGCGATTGTAGAAGGCACCAAACGCTTCACCAACCGCATGATAATCATTAATTTGATTTAGCTTATCGGAATTAATTTTTCTTCTCTCAGCCATAACTTTAGCTGTTCCGACACTGAGAATCAAACAATCTGCATTTTTACTTTTAGCGACAATTGAAGCAACTTCTTCATCGTTCATTAATATCTTTGATGTTTCAAGCGTGATATTTTCAGGAATAAATAGTGGAATATAACTTCCCGAAGTCCGCTGTGCCATCACATTTCCAACTGAGTTCGATTGAATGTCAATTTCTTGACCTAACCCTCCTCGAGAAGGAACGAATGTTAACTGACGATTTTTAGCTAAAGATAGATCAAACTGATGAGCTACTTTCGACAAAGTTGTGCCACCTGTTACAGCAATTGTATTATCACCTACTGGCAAATAATCTCCAAGTACTTGGACAACAGCTTTCCCCAGCTCATCAAATATCGCCGGATTTTCTCCAGCATCTCCCGGAACAACGACACAATGAGCAATTCCGAGTTTAGCTTTAAGTTGTTCTTGTAGCTGATAACATTGAGAATTGTATGTAATACTTAGTAAAGGATTTAGTATTTGGTAAATCCTTCGTCCTTCATCGGTAAGTTCAATACCCGACGGGCTAACATTAACTAGGTGTTGATTTCGTAAAACTTCGACTTGAGAACGCGTCACACGCTCGCTCAAATTAATTTTTTGAGCTAAAGATTTACGTCCAATAAGCTGTTCTCGATCAATCACTTGCAATATACTTAAACGCATATCAACTAATGAGGCAATCTCTGGAGCAAGTGCTTGAATTTCTTTATAATAATTCATCGACCTTCACTCCCTATAAATAGTTGGTCAAATTAAGTCCAATGCGTAATCACAAATTAACATAGCCACAAACATTCATTTCTCACGGTTACAGTAACATAGTACCATTGATTCTGATTAAAGACAAGTGAAAAGGTGAATCGTTTTATAATATACTGGACATTAACTGTCCAATGAGTGAATGTGTACAAAAAAGACTCCTTTCATCCAATTTTGGAATCAAAGGAGTCTATTATTTATTTCTTTGATTTATTCAATTCTTTACTATTTTTCATAATACCATCTATTAGACCGTACTCAAGCGCTTCATCCGCATCTTTAAAATTATCACGGTCAGTATCTTGTTCGATTACTTCTAAAGGTTGACCTGTCAAGTCACTTAAAATTTGATTTAAACGTTCTTTCGTTTTTAAAATATGGCGAGCTGCAATTTCAATTTCTGTTGCTTGACCTTGAGCACCACCGAGTGGTTGGTGAATCATCACTTCAGAGTTTGGTAATGCCCAACGCTTGCCTTTTTCCCCTGCTGCAAGCAATACTGAGGCCATTGATGCTGCCATACCAATTACAATCGTTTGTACATCGGCATTAATAAAGCGCATTGTGTCATAAATAGCCATACCAGCTGTTACACTACCCCCAGGTGAATTTATATATAAATAGATATCTTTCTCAGGATCTTGGGCATCTAAAAATAATAATTGAGCGATAACGGAGTTTGCTAATTGATCATCAATTCCTCCGCTTAACATAATAATACGGTCTTTTAATAAGCGTGAATAAATATCATACGCACGTTCTCCCCGTGAAGTTTGTTCGATTACTGTTGGAATTAAATTCATATAAAAACCTCCTATCTTTGTCAACAATTATTATTTTACCTTAATGGTCAAAGAAAGACAAATTTTTTGTTTTAAAAATAAAACGACTAAATCTTTCGACTTAGCCGTGAAATTACATTAAATTACTTCTTTACCGTCATAGTAGCCACAATTCGCGCATACACGGTGACTCATTTTTAATTCACCACATTCAGGACAAACGTTCATCCCTGGAACTTGAAGTTTAAAGTGTGTACGACGTTTTCTCTTGCTAGCTTTTGAAGTTTTACGCTTAGGTACTGCCATTTTATCCACCTCCTACAATTTAAGAATCGCTTCTTTCTTGGTCATTTAATAATTGTTGCAAAGCGGCAAACGGCGAATCCTCAGATTGTAGGCGACGTTCACTTTGCTGCTCAATATAGTTGGCCTCTGTTATAACTTCCCAATCTTTTCCATGGGGAAGATGTGCTTCATCTTCGTCTGGACCATAGACTTTGGTAGGTATATTAATCAATATTAAATCCGTAACTAAATCAACTAAATCAATTGTATCATCTGTAATCACAACCGTTGTTTCTGCATAGTCTTCAATATTCCCATCATACTGAGCTTCAACATACCGTTCACTCACTGGAATCGTTAAGTCATACACGACAGGTTTCAAAGATAGACTTGATGGGAGAATTAATGTGACATCAATTTGCCCATGCAAGGTAACTTCGTGATTGTCATAGGTAAAATATCCTTTTAAACGTGGCTCTTTTTGAATTTCGAGATTAATTTGACGGTCGATTAACTCATCTTGGATCGAAATAATTTGATCCACTTCAACAATCGCTTCGGAACTATTTCTTATTTCACGAATTGTGTACTTCATAATATCACCTCTAAAGCAACAAGCTTTATTATATGGAATTCAAGCCTTAAAGTCAAGATACAGAACACGTTTTTTCGACATAATTCCTGCCTATTTACCTAAAAACGGAATTTTTTCGATATTTTGTTCATCAATCAAGCGCTTCAGATTATTTTGATAGATTTGGTCTAGCGTCAAATTAAGTTGATAATAAGGGCTGACCTCACGATTTAACCGCGTAAAAATGGTTGTTTTCAATGATTCCATTCGAAGGTGTACCCTACCTCGTGATGAAATTCCTAATAGACGCACTGTTGGCATCTCTTGTTGGAGATCAATCGATTGCTGCCATTTCTCATCAGTAAAATTCAACATAATCCGTAACAATTTACGCTGGATTGACGATCGTGTAAATCGCCGACTTGTTAACAATTCTACTAATTTATCGTAAGAATTCGCTTTTTGATTTGTTTCATATATATACTGACCTAAACCGTTCTTAACATCAAATATTTGTTCCAAACCACTTGGTTGATCACTCATAATCCGATATTTCAAATAAGGATAATAATCCTCTAGCACCACCCCTTGATCAACTTGAATTGGATAGGGAACTGCGATTATTTCACCTGTTGTTAAATAGTGCTCACGAATTTGCGTTCCAGACAGTATTGTCTCCCCGTCAAATGTTGTTTGACTTCGAGGGATTGCCATAAAGTTTACCTCTTTGTTCCATCGTTTCATCGATTGGATATATCTTACTGCTAACATATGGTTAGGTGCATTAAAATGTTCAGCCGCCACTTCTCCAAGATGAGCTTCAATACTTCTCGAATAAGCTTCCGGATAGCTGACGCCTGAGCTCATTTCCTTCTGTAGCGTCGAATCAATTATTGATTGATTGGTCTCAATCTCTTCAACAATCTTAATTAAAGAATTAAGATCCAAGGTTTCTACCCCAAATGCTAAAGTATCGATTCCCATGCCTGATAAAATTCGCATTCCCCAATCCGCAAAATAATCAGCAGATTGGAGCGAAGCAATGACTGGCAACTCCACGACGATATCAGCTCCAGCTTCAATCGCATATCGACTTCGAGTCCATTTGTCCATCAATGTAAATTCTCCACGCTGTGATTGATTTCCTGACATTGCCACAATAATTGTAGCTTCTGGGAATTGTTGGCGAATGACTTGTAATTGATACTGATGACCTCGGTGAAATGGATTATACTCTGCAAGAATTCCCACTTTTTTCATGGCATACCTCATTATTTATAACAACGGAAAAACCAACGGGGTGTCTCGTGATGTCGACTTGGATCATATATTTCTCGTCCATGATTTACATAGACTTGAATATCATCCGGTGTAAAGCCAGCTTCTTTAAGATGATGCATAAATACTTCTAACGGGTGACTCCGCTCGACGAGCGTGATATTCGTTCGTTCATATAGATTACCGTTCTTTTGGATAAAAAGTGTTAAATCATGTTCCACTTCAATTTCTTCTAGGGCTTCTGTTGGATAACTCTCCCAAAGTAGTGCGGTAGATTCATCATAGTCAAAATATTCAAAGCCATTGAAACCATAGCGGATATGATACGGTGTCCAAACATCAAACAAAAATTGTCCTCCCTCATTTAAATGTTGATAGACTTGATGAAAAGTTTGGTTCAACTGCGTCTCATCCTCTAAAAAACAAAGGGAATCTAAGAAACAAGTAATGACATCGTATCCCTCTACCCATTGATAAGCACTCGATTGCGTCATATCCGCTACTCTAAAGGACACATTAGAGTAGGGGTGAATCAATGTCTCCTGAGCTTGGAAGATCATTTCGGGACTCAAATCAATCCCAATAATTTCATCCGCTAATGCCCCCATCATTTCCGTTAAAACGCCTGTGCCACAAGCTAAATCAAGAAGTGTATGTGGACGTTTATCCAAAGACTGCTCGACAAAAGTAATCCAGTCAAAGTAAGCTGATTCATCATTAAAACGTGAGTATACTTGGGCTAATTTTGAAAAGCCCATGGTTAATCAATCCATTCTTCAATATTTAGTTCAGGAGCATCTATCCAAATTCGTTCTAAACCATATAATTCTCGCTCGGTATTCAAGAAAACATGCACGACGACGTCATTTAAGTCAATCAACGTCCATTGGCCATCTTGTTTTCCTTCAACGTTCAACAATTCATACCCTGCTTGATGAACACATTCAACAATCTCATCCACAATCGCTTTAACTTGTCGTCCATTCCGACCGTGCATAATAATAAAGTAATCCGTTACAGGTGTTAACTCACGCACATCAAGTACAGTAATTTCTTGCGCCAAGCGGTCATGTGCATGTTGTACGATTAATCTAATTTTATTTATTGTTTCTTCGATTTTTAGTCATTCCTTTCTTCCATCCAATGGTTGTAGATTACAACACTTGGAGGATAAACATTTTTTTCTAACTTAACAAGATGAAGTAGCGTCTGTTGCATAATTTGACGGGTAGCCATTTTTAATGAATGATTCGCTACTTCCCTAGCCTTTTTTGCCTCTTCAAATGTTCTTCCCGGTTCAATATAATCTGCCACAAATAGCAGCTGACTTAAACATGACATTTCAACAGACCCAATTGTATGGTCCGAGACGGCCTGCAAAATCTCTTGATCTTTAACGCCAAGATGGTTTTTAGCATATTGAGCAGCAGCCGCTCCATGCCAAATGGCACCATTTCCATCGTAATCTGCTAGCGCCGGTTGGTATTGAATTGCTAATTGATACATTTCCTGTTCTGGCATTTCTTTACATAGATCATGTAATAAAGCACAGATACTCACCTGATTATATTCTTCGAAACCGATTTGTTTAGCTAAGTTGAGCGCTGTGCTTTCGACACTTAATACATGTTCAAAGCGTTGAGCTGACAATTGGTCTTTTAACAAATCAATCAATTCATCTCGTGAAATAGAAATAAAGGTATCCCACGCTCTCATTATACCCTCCTATGCATGATCACAATACAATTGATGTTTATATATATAGTCCATCACTTCATTTGGCACTTGATAACGTATCGACTGTTCAAGAAACACTCTCAAACGCACTTCGGTTGAGCTCAAATCAATCATTGGAGAATCGATCCATATAATGGGATATTTCCCCGTATAAGCTGGCTGTCCTGGCCGGCGGATGCCAACAAATTGAACCAATTCAACTAACCGATCCACATTACGCCATAATGGTAAGTCGTTAGCACTATCGCTTCCCATAATAAAATAAAACTCATAATCTGGGTAGGCCTCTTTAAAATATTCCATCGTATCCACCGTGTAATTTTTACCTCCACGATGAACCTCATATGGCTGTACCTCTAATAAAGGATTTGATTGAATCGCCAAACGTACCATCTCTAAACGGTGTGATGCCGCAATCGTTTGCTTCCCTGGAGCATGTGGTGGCTTCGCTGTTGGCATCAGCCATACTTGATCTAACTCAAGTTGAGTTCCTGCTTGCTCTGCCATCATTAAGTGCCCCAAGTGCGGAGGGTTAAAGGTTCCACCTAAAATACCTATTCGTTTAGGACGAAATTCAGAAGTTTCAAGCTGAGTATTCGATAAATAGACCGGTCGCAAAAAATCTTCGATATCAACATTTACTTCGTAAAGCGTTGACTCCTTTTTCATACTCGTCTCCTCGTTATCTTAGTGCGTTAACACGCAAACTCAACTTTTGATTTTTTGTTTGTCTGGCAGGACGATAGAGAATCGCTGTACTTCCGATAACTTGAATAATTTCCGCTCCCAATTGATTCGCAATCTCCGAAGTAACATCCTTTAATTCCTCATCTGAATTTTGTAAAATATGAAACTTTATCAACTCACGTTTTTCTAGGGCTAAATCAATTTGATGAATGAATTCTTCCGTCAGACCGTTCTTCCCTAATTGAAAAAGCGGTTTAATTTGGTGTGATTCACTTCTTAAAAACTTCAATTGTTTTTTATTCATTGTTACCTCCTTAAATAATTGATGGTCGTTTAGTTACAGCAATACCTCTCGGTACCCAAACTGTTAAATTAATCGGAGCATTAGATGTTATCCATCCTAAACCTGATATATTTAAGTCTTCCTTCCCTGATAAACGATAGGACTGAGCTTTCAACTCTGGAAAAACCTCTTTTTGATGTGGAGGATTTAACAACTCTCCGAGATGCTTTTCGTAAAAATCGCTAGCTTTTTCTGTTTTTGTACGGTGAATGTATAGGGATGAATTTACATACAAAGTAACTGCCGCTTTGTCTGCTTGTGTTTTAACATCGATTCTAGCTAATCCCCCTAAAAATAAAGTCTGTTCACTTTTCAGCTGATATGTTTTAGGTTTAAGCGGTTTGCTTGGCAAAACTTCCTTCAATTCATCACGGGATAGATAATGCGCATATTGTGACTTCTTAATAATACCCGGTGTATCAATGAGGCTATGCTCATCAGTCAAAGGAATCTGAATCATATCAAGTGTTGTTCCAGGATGATTTGAGGTGGTAATAATCTCACGCTCCCCGCCGTAGTGCTGTATTAGTTGATTAATCAGTGTTGATTTACCAACATTTGTAATTCCTACGATATAAATATTTTTAAAATGAATATATTGTTCAATCAGTTCAACTAATGCTTCAATGCCAGAACGCTTCATACCATTTGTAATAATAACAGACTCAGGATACAGATGGTTTGAATTCATAATTTGGCGAACCCATTCTTTTACTTTGCTCGGGCGCGTTACTTTAGGCAATAAATCAAACTTATTTACAGCAACCGCAAATGGCTGCTCGCCAATCAAGCGTTGAATCCCACTTATAATACTTCCTTCAACGTCAAAAACATCAACTACTAATATCACAAAAGCATCGTCTGAAGCAATACTTGATAATCGTTGAAGAAATAGATCTTCATCTAATGCTAAATCAATTAGCTCATTATAGTGTCTCAAGCGATAACAACGTTGGCAGTAGAAAGATTCTTGGACCAATCCTTTGGCTAATGCTGAGGCAGGTAAATAACCTAACCCTTCAGGGTCTTCAGTTTGTATTGTCGCGCCACAACCAATGCATTGGTATACTTCATTAGTCAAGTTGATCCCCCCAATCTGTATTTCGCTCAATTCCAACCCATTTTAAAGCCAATCGTTCAATCCGTCGATTCAACCAAGTATAAATATTGTCATTGGGCGCCGTTGGCTTCACTAAAATACTGCGTATTCCTTGAAGGTTTGCACCAATAATATCCGTCATGACTTGGTCTCCAATCGCGACGACTTTTTCTTTATCAATTTTCATCTCTTTTAGAACTCGGTGATACCCATGAGGGAGTGGTTTAATCGCATTTGCATGATAGCTGAACTGATGCTCTCCAATTGCCTGTTCAAGCCGTTCATTCGTATTATTACTCAACAAGTAGACCTGGATTCCAGCTCCTTCTAATTGATGAATCCAATTTATCATTCGCTCAGTGGCATCAACTTCATTCCAGTCAATCAAAGTATTGTCTAAATCACATATCACTCCTTCAATTTGGTGATTTGATAAATCACTCGCTGTTAAAGAATATAGCGAATTCACATGCCATGTTGGCGTAATTAATCTTCTCATCAATGTCTACTCCTACTATCTTATAAATTACTCCTATTGTACCATTTTTAAGACAAATAAAAAATTCCCAGATGTTAGTAAATAAGCACGTCCACTTATTTACCATTTTCCGGGAGTCTAAATTAGTTTAGAAGCTCATAAATTTCAATCGCTACTAAATCTAGATTGTCGAATTGATATTCAGTTTTATTCAAGCTATCGTAAAGCGTAAAAGTATCGTTATCATTATGATAAGTTACTTGGCACTTTTCGATTCCATCCACTTCAAATCGACGCACTTCATTCTCTTCGTGTTGCGATTTGATCATAGCTTCTAGTCGTTGGATAATTCCTGTGAGTACTGATGGTTTCATATTTTTATTCCTTTCATCACTTCAAAACTTCTGTTATGTACAACATCTAAATTATGTTAACAAAGTTAGAAATAAATGCAATAGTAACGTTTATTCTATTTATCGAATGCTAAAGAGATTGCGAGCTGCGCCTGCAATATATTTAAAAAATGTTGTCGTCCCTTTTGAATTTCCTTGTAGCGCCTCTTCATAGCAAGCTAATATACGATCCGCAAACACCTCAACCGAAATTTGTTTTAAATCCTCTTGATTGATTTCTTGAATCATACCACGCCCTCGATGATTGAGGAAAGCAATCACGGTATTAGCTAGTTGATCTGATGCAGTATAGAGTCGCCCATAGCTAGGTTTGCTAACTAACATGTCGAGATACTCGTTGTGCTTCGCTATCATTGGCAATCGATTCGCTAAAGCTTCTAAATAAGTTAACCCTTGTGATTCAGATTCACTCGCATTAACATAAATGTCAGCCATCTGATAATAGCGAAATACCTCTTTGTGATCAATTTCACCAATAAAATACACATCTTCTAATCCGTAACCACGTACAAGTGCTTCAAGCGAAGCCCGCTGTGGACCATCTCCGACAATGAGCAAATGGGCATTTGAATAGGATTGTTTAATTTTAGGAAATGCCTCAATAATTTCATCAATCGACTTCTCCTTGGAAATACGGCTCAACGAGAGGAGCACTAAGTCATCCTCTCTCAAGCCCATTTGTTGTCGAAGTTCATGACGAATATTCGGATCGAATTTTGGTAGTTTAACTCCCGTTGGAATTATTTGAATCGGAACTTTGACGCCATAATCGAGCAAAGTTTGATAAGTCATCCGACTTGGCGCAATGACGCCTTGCGTTTGACTACAAAATAGCTTTGAATACCATTTTACATGTTGTCTTTTGATCAACATGCCATTCCATATATAATGCGTATAATTCTCATACATCGTATGGTAAGTATGCACCGTAGGAATATTCATTTTACTTGCAACATACTTACCTGCCAAACCTAAACTAAACTCCGTATGAGTATGGATAATATCTAAGTTATATTCTTTCGCAATCGCTAGACAATCATCAAATCCTCGATACGCAATTCGTCGATCTTCAAAACTTGCAAATGGAATACTCGGTAAACGAACAATTCCAGGAGTTTCTTGTGCATTCGGATCGGTTGTTGTAAAAATAACAACTTCATGCCCTAATTGAATCAACTGATCCTTCAGTAACTCAATGGAAGTCGATACACCGCTAACTTGCGGAAAATATGTATCTGTAAACATCCCAATTCGCACATAATCCCTCCAAACTCATCGTATAATATGCTTTATTATAACACAGCAAGCAGCACAATAAAAACAGCTTTCCAATATTAAAAATAGCCATGCGATATATGTCGCATGGCTAGAAAAAATTGTTTTAAATTATTCTGATAAACCTTCGTTCTTCATTGTTTCTACAATGCTTTCCATTGCTTCAACTTCGTCTTCACCTTCGGTCGTAATCGTAACTTCAGCACCTTGTCCTACACCAAGTGACATGACTCCCATAATTGATTTCAAATTAACAGATTTGCCTTTGTATTCAAGGTTAATTTCTGAAGCAAAACGACTTGCAGCCTGAACTAATAATGTTGCAGGACGTGCATGAATCCCAGTCTCAGCAATAATTGTAAATTCTTTCTTCTCCATATGATTCCTCCAAAATTACTCATTATTTTATTTCGATATACTAGTAGCATATCATTAAAAGGCGTTTTCAACAATCAAAATTTACTTTTGCGATCTATTCCATTATAACAATGACTTTAATTCAATCTCAGGATACTTATCCTTAAACCAATTTTCAGCAAATTGGTTATCAAATAAGAAGAGAGGTTGATCGAATCGGTCTTTCACTAACAAATTACGACTCGAAGACATATTCGGATCTAAATCCGCTGGATCTATCCAACGGGCTACTTTATGACCTATCGGCGTCATCACAATTTCGGCATTATATTCATGGAGTAATCGGTGTTGGAATACTTCAAATTGCAGTTGACCTACTGCTCCAATAATATATTCTTCCGTATGATACGTCTTATAAAGTTGGATTGCTCCTTCTTGAACCAATTGTTCCATTCCTTTGTGGAAAGATTTTTGCTTCATCACATTTTTAGGTGTTACTCGCATAAAAAGTTCTGGCGTAAATTGAGGGAGTGGTTTAAACTTCACTTTTTTTCCATTATAAATGGTATCTCCAATTTGGAAATTCCCCGTATCATATAGGCCGATAATATCTCCTGCGACAGCCAACTGTACTTCTTCTCGGGCATCCGCTAAAAATTGTGTCGTATGCGCCATACGCAACTTCTTATTTGTTCGTTCAAGGGTAACATTAATTCCAGGTTCAAAAACACCAGATACGATTCTAATAAAAGCAATACGATCTCGGTGAGCAGGGTTCATATTTGCTTGAATTTTAAAAATAAAACCTGAAAAGTCCTCTGAATAAGGTTCGACTTCTTGACCATCTTCTGTTTCAATCGCGCTAGGATGTGGCGCTAAATCCACATAAGCATCAAAAAATGTTTGAACGCCAAATCCTGTTAAAGCTGATCCGAAAAAGACAGGTGTAAGTTTTCCTTGTTGAATTTGCTCTAAGTCAAAGGGGTTACCCGCCTCCGATAACAGCATGGCATCTTCCATCGCTTGTTGATAGACAGAAGATTCCTTAAAGTCATAATCGCCATCCACATCTCCTTGATCATTCAAAGGTAAATATAAATCATCTTCATCGTCTTGGGGATTTCTCAATTCTAAGCGTTGATTGTATAAATCATATAAACCAATCAAACTTTTACCCATTCCCATTGGCCAGTTCATAATATGGGCGTTAATACCTAGGACTTCTTCGAGTTCCGCAACTAATTCTAACGGTTCACGACCGTCGCGGTCTAATTTGTTCATAAAAGTAAAGACCGGAATCCCTCGATGACTTACAACCTCAAATAATCGTTTTGTTTGAGGCTCAATCCCTTTCCCCGAATCGACTACCATCACAGCGGCGTCAACGGCCATTAAGGTACGGTATGTATCCTCGGAGAAATCCTCATGCCCGGGTGTATCAACAATGTTGATTTGATGATTATCGTAGTGCACTTGCAAAACCGAACTGGTGACTGAAATACCCCGTTGCTTTTCAATCTCCATCCAGTCTGATTTTGCAAATTTATTCGATTTCTTCCCCTTAGCTTTGACCGTCCCTTTTTCACGAATCGCGCCACTAAATAATAGCAAAGCTTCTGTTATCGTCGTTTTACCCGCGTCAGGGTGACTAATAATCGCAAAAGTTCGACGCTTATTCACTTCTTCGACAATATTAATATTCATGCATTTCTCCTTAATAATCTTCTCAACAAGAAACCCGAACATCTTAAGAGTGAACCCTATAGATGATCGGATTTCAAACGAAGTGTTATAAATTACTTAACTACTTTTAAATTCGAAGTCACTGTTTCCGTTTGATCGTTTAACTCATTGGCCATGACTTCGTGAATAATGCTTTTCAAGTTTGCTTTTTCTTCACGTGTTAATGGATTTTGATTATTGATTGTGTCTTTCGATTGATTCACCGTAGGCTCCATCTCGTGTACACCTTCGAGTTCATCGATATGCAACTTAAAAGTCGCAACAGAATCTTTTGGAAAATACGCTTTAAAATCAGTACTATCAAGCTCGCTTTGAAATTTAGCCAAAATATCTTGCATATTTTGTTTCATTTGGATTAATTGGTCTTGTAGATTTTGACCTGCTTCGACTAATCCCGTTCCTTGGTTAGCAATATCTGATTTATATTCGTACACTTGGTGGTTCGTTCGATCAATAAGTTGGTTAGCTTTTACGTGTGATTCATCGAGAATTTCATTGCCACGCATTCTTGCGTCAACGATACTTTCTTTTAATAAATCTTCCATCTCAACATACGAAGCCAGTTGCTCTTCCAATTCTGTGATTTGTTGTTCTAGGCGGTTAATTTTTTCTTGCTGCTCTTTTAATAATTGGTCCGTTTGGGTTGGATTATAGCCGAATATACTCCGCGATAATTGATTCATCATTTAACTCCTTTAATTCGTTACGATATCATTTATTCGCCGATACATTCAGATTGTAAGTACGCCTCAACTAATTGATACGTCGCATCGACAGATTTTGAATGAGTTCGTTCATAAGCATGGCTCGCATCGATTCCTGCCCCGATCAGTCCATGGCGAACATCGACTCCCGCTGACATTGCAGCAGAAGCATCACTCATATAGAATGGATAGATATCTAATTTATAGCCAATCTCATTTGCTTGGCAAAGTTTCACAAAATGGTTGCGTAAACCTAAGTGATATGGACCCGAAGCATCTTTCACACAAATCGAAACAGTATACTCATCGGTGGCTTGATCATCACCAATTGCTCCCATATCGACTGCAAGATATTCAACCGTCTTATCACAAATATTAGAATTACCACCATAGCCAACCTCTTCATTATTTGAAATAAAGAAATGTGTAGTGTGCGCTAGATCTAGCTGTCCCTTACTTACTTTTTCAATAATTTCAAGTAAAATTGCAACACTTACTTTATCATCTAGGTGACGTGATTTAATAAAGCCTTCTTCTGTAATAACTGGACGTGCGTCAAATGAAATAAAGTCCCCAACTTGAATCCCTAACTCTTCAACGTCTTTTGGTGATTTCACCTCATAATCTAGACGCACTTCAATATTACTTTGGTTGCGCTCTAGCGTTCCAGCTTCGCGGTATACGTGTGTACTTGTCTGATGTAATAAAATTGTTCCCGTATATTCTCGATCTGTTAAACTTGAATGAACGGTACAGTATTCTCCTTCAATCATATTGTATGGGAACCCACCAATACGATCAATCTTCAAACGACCATCTGGTTTTACGCTACGAACAATAGCGCCCAACGTATCCACATGGGCTGTGACAAAACGATGTTGCTCATCATTTTTCCCTTTCATGGTAACTAAAATAGCTCCTTTATGGGTCACTTGATAGTCAACATTTAAGGTAGATAATTTCTTACCAATAAAATCGATAATTCGAGCTGTGTGTCCTGTTGGTGATGGAATGGAAGTTAATTCAACCACAGCTTCTAGTCTTTTTCTTGATTCAGTGGATAATTCGGTCATTTTATATCACTCTCTTTCTATTCTTTCGCATACACCTATAGTTTACCTTATTTATCGGCTAATTTGAAGCCGTCCATACGGTTTTTAATTAATTATTATTGATCCACTGCTGCATATCATCAGGTAATTCCTGTCTAAAAAGCATCGGCTGTTCAGTAAAAGGGTGATGAAACGCTAGTAAATGGCAATGAAGCGCAGGTCTTTGCATATTATAATGGTAAACTCCACCATAAAGCGTATCGCCAATTAATGCGCCCTCAAGATGACTTAGATGAACTCGAATCTGGTGTGTTCTTCCTGTGTAGAGTTGTAACTTTAAAAGTGCCCCTTGAGAATATTGATTTTGAAGCCAAAACTCGGTTAACGCTGCCTGACCTGTTGGAGAAACCGTACGAGTAATAATAGAATCATCGCTTCTAGCAATGGGTGAGTCGATAAAGCCATGGGCTGGCCAAATAGATCGATGACTGAGCGCTAAATATTGCCGTGTTAGTTTTCCCTCTCTCAATTGTCGATCAAAAAAAGCGTGTGCGAGACGATGTTTAGCAATTAACATTAATCCTGTAGTATCCTTGTCTAATCGAGTAACCACATGGATTACTTGGTCTGGATATGCTTTCTGTTGATAATATCCTTTCAAGCGATTGGCGACCGAATCATCTGGATTTAACATCGAGGGGATTGAGAGCAAGCCAGCCGGCTTATTCACAATCAAAAAATCTCGATCCTCATAGTGAATATCCAAAGGTTCGTTCGAAGCAATCACAGTCTCATGTCCTACTTCTACTGGCGCAACAATGGTAACTAAATCATTCGGTTGCAACATATAACGAACAGTAACGGGCTGTTGATTCACCAACATCTGACCGCCTTGATATTTCACACTTTTTATAAAGTTACTCGGTAATTGCTTTTGAACTAAGAATTCTCGTAAAATTAACGGTCGCTCGCCTTGGTATTGATACTTGAATTCCATAGAAAGTCCTCTAGTCTTGTGTAGCAGCCTTAAAAAAAGCTTCAATATCCGCCATTGATGAATGATGGTTTAAACTTTGCGTTGGCAGTCCATCTTTAACAATGTATATGCGTGGAACAGTCGTGATTTCATAAGTCTCAATAATATTTTGGAAAGTAACATCTTCTTGATGTGCGTCAGTATTGTAGTAATGAATGGTGACATCTAATTCTTTCGCAATTTGATTAATCTTAGGCGCAAACGCTTTGCAATAATGACATTCGTCAAACCCAAAATAAATGACTTGTGGCGACGTTGAGGATGCATCAAGGATTTCTGTTAATGCCATTTCAGAATCAATGAGCTCTATTTGTGAGTAGTCTTGGGCAGCTTGATTACTTTGATAATTTGTCACAATTTCATCAAGCGCTTGATAGCGAGCTTCTTTGTCCTTTGCATCTAATTCTAATAGTTTTTCATCGTCCGCAAAGGTAATTGGCGCATCAATCCGATGCTCATATTGCATCTCTAGTTGTGCTGCCGTTGGAATATTGCCGTTAGTGTTCGATGCTTCACATCCTACAACAAATAGTCCTAAGCAGAGTATAATAATCCCTTTAATTTTTTTCATCCTATTTCCTCTCTCATTTATCTTAATTCATTTCGATTGACACCGATAAATGAATTTTCAACTCGGTCCCAAAATTCAATTTGTTTAAAATTAGCTAAGTGCAATCGTTCGTCAGCAATTCGACATTGAATTTTCGCTAATTCTACATCTTGCCAGCTAATATTATCGATGGTTAAATCAATCCATAGTTTATTTTGAGGAACCAATTCAATCCATTCATCTTCAGTAATAATTAAAGGTGAACCAAGAGTCCGATATACTCGATTATTTATCGAAGCCATCTCTGTCAGCTGCAAGGCATTCAGTTGTGGTGATAAGACGGCCCCTCCCAAAGATTTACTGAGCCCAGTTGAACCCGTTGGTGTTGCAACGCATAGTCCGTCACCTCGAAAGGTTTCGAATAAATAATCTTTGATGATTACATCACATACCATCGTCCCCGAATTAGAACGCACCGTCATTTCATTTAAAGCGAGCATCTTTCGTTGCGTACCATTGTTATAGGTTATTAATGTTTCAAGCAACGGATAAGAATGCGTCTGCGTCGAAGATTGTGTCACACAAGTGACCACTTGCTCTAAATCATCTGCTAACCAGTCGGTATAAAATCCCAGATGCCCCGTATGAATACCGATAAAATGACTTGTGTTTAAAAATTGGTAATAGCGGTGAAATGCTTGGAGAAAGGTTCCGTCTCCTCCAATGGTGATAATGTAATCCGGAACTTCTTTATCGGTAATAACTCTCACAGAAGCTTTATCTAACAGATCAATTAAAACTTCTTTGACTTTAAGAGATTCTTTATGGGCATTGGAATAGACCAGTACTTTATTCACGACGTTCCCCTTCCTGTTGAACTACGTAATTCGGAATATTTTTAATTTTTCGCTGTTCAAAGAAATGAGTCGCCTCACGAATTTCTTCACGAATCTCAGACATTTCTTGATCTAGTTGAAAAGCCGCTTCCGAAGCACGCTCTAATCTTTTTAAAATATGTTCAGGATACTCACCTTGATATTTGTAGTTTAATGAATGCTCAATTGTAGCCCAGAAATTCATTGCTAAGGTACGAATTTGAATTTCAACGATAACAGGTTCAATCCCTCTGGCACCATGAACAGGATACTCGACTACCATATGGTATGAACGATAACCACTCGGCTTGTGATTTCGAATATAATCACGAATTAAAATCACTTTAAAATCAGTTCGCTCAATCAATAAATTAGCCACTTCATAAATATCTTCAACGAACTGGCACATAATACGTATACCTGCAATATCTTGCACTCCAATTAACATATCTTGCGGTGCGATTTGTCGAACTTCCATTTTTTCTAAAATACTTTCACGCGTCTTAACCCGACCCGTAACAAATTCTATTGGTGCATGCTTTTGATGGGTACGATATTCATTACGGATATTTTTCAATTTTAGCTTCAGTTCTGCGACAGCCTGGGCATATGGCGCTAGGAAAATATCCCAATTATCTATAAAATTATCCTCAATCATACTTATTCATTCCTTTTAAATCATAAATCAACTTGTCATTTACTTTATACCTTGTCTATTTTACCATAGAATGACCTACGTTAGTTGAATTATCTTTCACCTATCTATCCGTTTAAGCGAATCATTAGGATTTATGATAAGAGTTTGTTAGTATACAAGTATAAGAATGGTTGATAGGAGGAGAATCATGAATCAATATCGCATTGAATATCGACACAATGGCGTAGCGAGTTATCTTGAATTATATTTATTCGTGAACCCACTTGGCCAATCTTGTTATATTTCAGAAAAGGAAATACTTAAATTACCACATTTAATTACCTCTAAAATAGATTTCCATATTTTACCTTTATTAAACCAAAATTTAATTCAAGATTACATGAGACGTCACCAAATGGACGCCAGCAATCTACAATTACGTAATCAAGTATACCGTGCGGTCTATCAAGCTGCCATCGCTTATAAGGCGGCATGCATTCAAGGCAAAAAGATTGGGCGCTTATTCTTACTTCGCATACAAGAATTGGCAAAATCAGATATTTTAACGCTCGACGAAGATCATTTTATCTCAATTGCAAAAGACCTCCAATGCGACGTGGAAACTTTTATGTCAGATTATCGAAGTGACTTTGTACGACAATTATTTATCAAAGATCAACGCATTGCACAGGAACTGCAAGTAACACAGTCACCTTCATTAGTGATTTTTGAATTTAATCATCACGAAGGACGAGTTTTAACAAACCGGCCGATCACTTGCAAACAAGCGTTAGAAGAAATTGATTCCATTGTCAAAGAAAATATTATCCATCATCAAAAACGGCAATCGAAACGACTTTTAAAACTAGTTAAAAACAAACCCGTCCAAAAATAAGGACGGGTTTTATTTTATGGCAATATAGAAATCAATTGCATCAAATGTTGAATTTGATAATTAGGTCTACGATCAATATCAATAGGTAATTCATGGTTATGGGGGTTGTACCAAACCGTTGTCAGATTCGATTGGTTTCCACCATAGATATCTGAGTTGAGGCTATCGCCAACCATTATAACGTCACTCGGCTCCGCTTCAATAGCTGATAACACATGATTAAAATAAGCCGTATCCGGTTTAGAGACGCCCATCGCTTCACTAATAAATACCTTCTCAAAATAATGATCTAATCCACTCTTAGCGAGACGTTGCGTTTGGATATGTTCGATGCCATTAGTGGCAGCATATAATGGATACTTCCCATGCAGTTGTCCCATTAATTCGTGAGCTTCCGTAATCAAATGGGCTCCTTGGGCTAGCTGATTTTCATAATAAGTAGCCACCGCAGAAGCATCTAAATCGCTACCTAAGACTTCTAAAAATTGCTTGAATCGATTGAACCGTAACTGAGTCAATGTTACGAGATTATCTTCAAATAAGTCCCACTGTGACTGATTAATTTGAGAAAACAGTTGGAAATTTTCTTCAGCTGAATCCATCGAGAAATGATTAAACAATGATGCGAGCGCATCATATTCCGCTTCTCTAAAATTAAGCAAAGTTCCATCTAAATCAAATAAAATATGCAATGACATCTGCTCCTCCTTATCAAAAAAACCTTCTACCCATATTAGAGTGAAGGTTCATCAAAATTAATTATGCTAACGCTGCTTTTGCTTGCTCGCATAGTTGAGCAAATGCATCTGCATCATGAACCGCTACTTCTGCTAACATCTTACGGTTCATTTCAATTCCAGCTTTTTTAAGACCATTCATTAAACGGCTGTAGCTAATATCGTTTTGACGAGCTGCAGCGTTAATACGTGTAATCCATAAACGACGGAAATTACGTTTTGTTTGTTTACGGTCACGGAAAGCATACATGTGAGATTTCATCACTTGTTGCTTAGCCATCTTGTAGTTTAAGCTTTTTGCTCCATAATATCCTTTTGCAAGTTTAATTGTACGCTTACGACGTTGACGCGTAACGTATCCACCTTTAACACGTGCCATATTTATTCCTCCTTAGTACCGAATTATAAGTTGTAAATTTGATCCTTAATACGTTTGTAGTCTGATTGGCTAACTAATTCCGCTTTTCTCAATTGACGACGTTGTTTTTTCGTCTTACCGTGGAAACGGTGAGAAGTAAACGCACGTGAACGCTTTAATTTTCCAGATCCAGTTCTTTTAACACGCTTGGCTAAACCGCGGTGTGTTTTCATTTTAGGCATAATAAGTCCTCCTTAATATCATTGACATTACTTGTCAGTACTTGGCGCAATAATTGCAAACATACTGCGGCCTTCCATTTTAGGCCGAGATTCTACCACTGAGATTTCTGAAGTATCATCGATAAAATCTTCAATTACATCCTTACCGATATCTTTATGGGTAATCTCACGGCCACGGAAACGAATCGATACTTTAACTTTGTCGCCTTTTTCCAAGAAACGAATAGCTTGTCTCAATTTTGTCTGATAATCATGCTCTTCAATCGATGGACTTAAGCGAATCTCTTTAACAGCAATCACGCGTTGATTTTTACGCTGTTCTTTTTCTTTCTTTTGCAACTCATAACGGTATTTGCCATAATCCATAATTCTGGCAACCGGCGGCTTTGCATTTGGTGATACTAATACTAAATCCAACTCAAAAGATTCAGCAATGGTTAATGCATCGTCTAATGATTTGACACCGATTTGTTCACCATTATCTCCAATGACTCTTAACTCGCGCGCCCGGATATTCTCATTAATTGGTAAGTCTTTAACGATACTCCGACACCTCCATATTTTTTTCGACAAAATAAAAAGCAAGTTTGATTACAAACTCGCCGCACTAAATAAACCCTATAGTTCTTCCGATGAAGAAGGATTACTTAATATTTGCCACTATACCTAAACGTACGCGGCGAGAAACGGCCAGTTTCTACTTGTTTTTGTCAACTGCTATATAATAACACAGTTATTTAGTAGAAACAAGCCTTTCTCTTATATTTTTTGATAAATAAGTGGAATCGTAATAATGATTGCAAAATAGAACGATTGTGTCCACAATATTGCCACATCAACAAGACCATGGGTAAGGATTACCATTACGACTGTCACAAATAGCGCTGCTTCCGGCGTCCGTTCAGTCCATAACGCTTTAAAAAATCTACAAATAATATTTTTTGCTATGTAAAGTAATAGCACCATCCCAATGATTCCATAATTCGCTAATAAGTTGATATACAATTGATGGGAATGAATATCTGCTTTATCTGTATACAGATGGAATAAATGCGAATAACTCATCGGCCCATAACCAAATAAAGGATTGCGCATAAATATTTCCCAGCCAACATGCCAAATACTAAAGCGATCTTCAAAAGCATAAACTAAGGAAGTAAATCTCGGAAAAATATTCGGGAAAGCAATCAAAAGAATTACACTAAGACCAAGTACTCCCCCGAGTGGTATCAATCGTTTGGGCTGGAGCACACTATAAAATACTACAAAAACGAAAATTGCCAACGGCAATACGATGCGTGAAGCTGTTAAAACAATCGCCATTAAATTTAAACCAATTAGTAAATAAAGCAAACGGGGTCGTAAAACCTTAGTTTCTTTTTTTAATAAATACAAACCGACCGCTAACGCAAAGAGGCAAAACATACCATAGTAATTCGCATTAAAAAATGTACCCTCTGCTCGAGTCTGAATATTAGAGTATTTGAAAATATAAAAAATCCCATAACCATGTTGAAGCGAATAAATCAAATACTTAATTAAAGATAACACAGCCACTGCGCCACTCCCAACCATTACTAATGCCATTAACTTCTCATAGCGATACGGTGTAATCCATTTTAAATAAATATGAGAAAGCAAGTATAAGATTAAATAGCCCACTGGAACCATGGTCCCTAAAAAGTTTTGATTAATTAAAGCATTCAACATGGCATAAATGAGTCCAATCATCAATACCGGTTGAGCCGTAATCATATCAACTAACGATTTGCGTTGTTCATAAAATAGATAGAAAATAACCATTAGCGCCAAAGGTAAATGGAAATATACCGGTAAGAACATAATTCCCGTTAGTACAAAAAAACTGAACGCTTCATAATCTCGAAGCATACTTTGTACCTGCTTCATGGCGGACTCACCTCCCAGTCATTTCATATTATACCAAAACCTAATGATTTGTTGATACCTATCATCTTAATAAATGTTAATTGCTAATTATTTAAGCGGCGATTAACCTTTTATTTCTTTTCATAATTCGTTATAATATTTAAGAATCTTGAAATTAGGAGGACCTTAAATGCAATCACTCACTCGAAATATACTTTCACTAGTCATAGGATTGATTCTTACTTTGAATCTTTCTTCACCGACAGTATATAGTATGAGTAAAACCCCAGACTTAGAAAGCAATCTTGACTTTAGCGAAATTGAACCTGTAGAAATGCCTGCTGATTACCCAACTGAGTTACTCGAATTTTATAATAAAAATATCGACTCACGGTCTTATATCGTTGTGGATCAAGAAACGGAAAAAATCTTAGCACAGGGATCTGCGACCACACCTTATCCAATCGCTTCAATGACCAAAGTTATTTCTACCTATTTAATTCTAGATGCGATCGACCAAGGCCAGCTTAAAATGGATGATAAAATTACCATTCCTAAAGAGATTGTTGAAGGTATTTCTCATAATCCAGAACTAAGCAATGTGGGCTTAGAGGAAGAAGTAGAATACCCTGTCAAAGATTTAATTTACGCTGTTATGATTGAATCAGCTAATGATGCTACTTCTGCTCTGATGTGGAAATTATACGGCAGTGAGCAAGCAGGAGTCGAGGCGATGATTAATAAATTAGCTGAGTGGAATATCACTGATGTTGCCCTTTACTCAACTTCCGGCGCTCCAAACCTTGATGTCCCTGAATCTTTCTGGATGCCAGGGTCAAATGATACACACCAAAATATGATGTCTGCTGCCGACCTTGCACTAGTGACTAAACATATTATTGAAGAAAAACCTTTTATCTTAGATATCGCCCAAACCAAAGACTATATCTTTATGGAAGGCACCGCCCAAGAGCGACCACTCTATAATATGAACCAACTACTTGAAGGCGGTACTTATGCGCGTCAAGGTGTTACTGGATTGAAGTCTGGCTTCACAAACTCCGCTGGTAAATGTTTTGTCGCAACAGGTTCTCAAGACGGTCGCAATTATATCGCAATCGCTATGGGAGTATTTGAAGAAGCTTACTCATCTTACTGGGAAATTGAAATTTTATTAGACGGCTTGCTAGATTATCCGGATTTATACCAAAAAGATTTACCGACAATTACAAAAGAAGTTGTCGTTCAAGAAGAAACCAGTATTGAAGCGACTGAAGAGTCTGAAATAGAAGAACAAACACTAACCAATCATCGTGATAATCCGATTACGAACTTTATGCGTGGCATCTTCAATTTCTTTAAAAAATAAGAACCACTACACCAATGTTTCGAATCCAATTATCATATTTCGATAAAATTATGACTTGACAACACATAGGAAATAGGGTTGATGAAAAATTCATCAACCCTATCTTTATGTTCAAAACACGGATATCCTTTATATTAAAAATTCGAGTAATAACAGAAAGGAACATCTACGCATGTCTATTGCTAGACGAAATTACTTTCAGATAAAAGACCACAATATCTATTTTAAAGATAATTATTTAATTAGTGACCGTGTTTAAATCAAATTTAAGTTCTTTCCATATTATCGTCACTCCTGTCACCTTTCTTATATCGAGAGGGTATGTTTTACGGGAGACAAAAAAAGAACTAAGCTACAAAAAGTAGCTTAATTCCCAAAAAGTGTTTTATCAAACCTTTTTGACAAAGAACCGCTATTTTGCTTTTACCAACCAAATTTAACGGGGTTAATTTTATATTTTCTCTTTGAAGGCTGCCGCATTTTGCTGCTCCTCAGCGATCGTGTCATGATAATTATCTTCATCCATTTGTTTCAATTCCCAATGTATCACAAATGTCAGGACAATTCGCAATACGACAACAAATCCTAAAATAATTAATTCGGACAAGTCACGTACGATTACCGACTTAATTATTTCGGCACCCAATTTGAACTCTAAAGCCATCGCCAATGATTCACCTAACATAATTTGAGTGCTGCGATCTGAGAAATTAAATCCCGAACAAAGAAGGCGCCAAAACGCCCGCAATGATCCCATTGCAATCAGAAAGATTCCAATCAATTCCAACATATGAATAACAAGTGGTGCTAGCGTGTGCTCACTAAAGATAAAAAATTGTTCCATCTACTCTACATCCTCTAGTTTATATTTTCATTGCATTCATTATACTCGATTAAAGATTAAAGTTCTAACTCCATTTCGAGATGAGGAATATCTCTTTGCATAATTCCCTCTGATTGCTCAGTTTACCTTCACGTTTATAATAATCAGTCGCATGATTTTGCGTTTTCAAATAAATTTTATTCGCATCAAACTTTTTTCGGATTAAATCAATCGTATTATTTTATATTTTTCCACCTAAGCCATTACCGTAATCAATCATTAAGATACGCTCTACTTAAACACGATTATCGTCTTGCATAGTCATTCGTCAATAGTTTTACCTTTCCATCTTGTTCGTATAAGATATGTAATGCTTTATAATCTATTTCATCAATAAGAATCACAAAAAAAGGAACCAAGCTACAAAAAGCAGCTTAATTCCAAAGAAATTATTTTATCAATCCTATTTGATAAAGAGGATTTCTTTTCTATTGTTTTGATAGGACGGTTATTTTTTAAAATCCCCAAAAAGTTACAAGGATTTTTACAAGGTTTATTTGAAATTGACTGAAGTTTACTTTCTGAAAAACACTGTCATATCAAACTTAAATGAAATGTATTAAGATCAATATATAGTGTATTATGGAGGCGAGGAGAATCGAACTCCTGTCCAAATATCACGTATCAGATGAATCTACGTCAATAGTTTATCTATTTAGAGTTAGCTGCAACCTAGCCGATAAACAAGCATCAGTATTAGCGAGTCTGATTATCTCTTTGTACATTCACAGACGGAGAATGTACACGTATCCCACTTCATTTGAGACCAGTGACTAACTCATGGGAGAAGTTAGACTGATCTTAGCTAGCAGTTTTTTACGCTGCGAAAGCTAAATTGTTGTTTGTATTGTTTGCAGTTATATTTAACTGTAGCGTTATTAAGGAGTCGCAACCTCCTTGACGCATCACCTGCACGAAGAATACCTGTCGAAACCGGAACGCCCCCGCAAAGATACACTTATAGCTTAACATAACATGCTTGAATGTCAAGAAATGTAAAGTCACTCCCTCTCAAAAAATATCGCCAATCGAGTGAAATCGATTGGCGAATACCAATATGTTTTTAATCGGATTAATCCGTTAAATACTTCGTATATTGATCGCAACGTAAAATGTGGCGTGCATTTTCAACGCGATCTGCAGTAGGCGGCTCAATCCCTTCTAAAGGATAGCGAATACCTAAGGCTTCATATTTATAAACGCCTAACTTATGATAAGGTAAGATTTCTACCTTATGAACATTGTCTAATGTTTGAATAAAATCAGATAATCGATGCAAGTATTCATCGTAATCCGTCCGATAAGGGACTAGTACGTGTCGAACCCAAATCGGTTTCTTAATATCTGAGAGATAACGTGCCATTTCAAGAATCGGTTGATTCGAATGTCCTGTTAGCTCAAGATGTCCCTGGGAGTCAATATGTTTAATATCATATAACAAGAGGTCCGTATACTCCATTAATTCTTCAAATACACTGAAGAAAGGCTCTTCGTGTGTAAACGGTGCTCCACAAGTATCAATCGTTGTATGAATCCCTTGCGCCTTACATAGCTTAAAGTATTCTAAAATAAACTCTGGCTGAAGGAGCGGTTCACCTCCGCTAACAGTTACCCCTCCATTGTTACCCCAAAAAGATCGATATTTAATTGCTTCATCAAATAACTGTTGGGGCGTATATTCTTTGCCACCCGTCAACTTCCAAGTATCCGGATTATGGCAGAATTGACAGCGCATCCGACACCCTTGCATAAAAGCAAGGAACCGAATTCCTGGACCATCCACTGAGGCAAAGCTCTCGGTCGAATGGATATATCCTTTAATCTGATCCTTTTGACGATTCACAGATGTCACCATCATTCAGTTCCTCCTATACAAATCTTATTAAAAATCTAAATTTACATTGACTCATGCATGGTTCGATTAATTACATCGAGTTGTTGCTCACGAGTTAATTTAATGAAGTTAACAGCATAACCTGAGACGCGAATTGTTAATTGCGGATAATTTTCAGGATGCTCCATTGCATCAAGCAAGGTATCACGGTTAAATACGTTGACGTTAAGATGATGTCCACCTTCAACAGAATAACCATCCAATAAGGAAACTAAATTCAATTGTTGAATGTCTTCTTCTTTCCCTAAAGCTTTAGGAATGATTGAGAACGTATTTGAAATACCATCTAAAGCATATTCATAAGGTATTTTTGCGACCGATAGTAAGCTCGCAAGTGCTCCATGCGTATCGCGTCCGTGCATTGGGTTGGCGCCAGGTGCAAATGGTTCACCGGCACGACGTCCGTCTGGAGTATTTCCTGTCTTTTTACCATATACAACGTTCGAAGTAATCGTTAGAATTGAAGTCGTATGTTTAGCATCGCGGTAAGTTGGATGTTTTTTCACTTTAGACATAAATGATTTCAGTAATTCTACCCCAATTTGGTCTGCACGATCATCATTGTTACCGTATTTCGGTGTGTCACCTTCAACTTCAAAGTCAACAACTAGACCTGATTCATCACGAATCGTACGAACCGTACCATATTTAATCGCCGCTAAAGAGTCGATGGCAACCGAGAAGCCTGCAATACCGGTAGCCATTGTACGTAATACCTCAGTATCGTGTAAAGCCATCTCAAGACTTTCATAACTATATTTATCATGCATATAATGAATCACATTTAATGAATTTAAGTACAATCCTGCAAGCCATTCCATCATATCATCATATTTTTCCATTACTTCGTCGTAATCTAAAACCTCAGAAGTAATTGGTTGGTAAGCTGGTCCGACTTGTGCTTTAGAGATTTCATCAACCCCACCATTAATCGCATAAAGTAAAGCTTTCGCTAAGTTTGCACGCGCTCCAAAGAATTGCATTTGTTTACCAATTTCCATTGCAGACACACAGCATGCAATACCGTAATCATCGCCATAAATTGGACGCATTGCTTCATCATTTTCATATTGAATCGCAGATGTTTCAATCGACATCTTCGCTGCAAATTTCTTAAAGTTTTCTGGTAATTTCGGTGACCATAAAACAGTTAAGTTTGGTTCTGGAGCAGGTCCTAAGTTGGATAAAGTATGCAAGAAGCGGAATGAGTTTTTCGTAACAAGTGGACGTCCATCCACACCCACACCTGCAATTGATTCAGTTACCCAAGTTGGGTCCCCAGAGAATAATTCATTATATTCAGGTGTTCGGGCAAACTTCACCAAACGTAATTTCATGACAAAGTGATCGACCAATTCTTGAGCTTCTTTTTCCGTTAAAATACCATTACGTAAATCACGCTCAATATAAATATCTAAGAATGTTGAGACACGACCAAGTGACATTGCTGCCCCATTTTGTTGTTTGATTGCTGCAAGATATCCTAAATATAACCATTGGAATGCTTCTTGCGCTGTTTCTGCTGGACGTGATAAATCAAATCCATAAATATTACCTAGTTCGATGAGTTCATCCAATGCACGATATTGTTCAGAGACTTCTTCACGTAGTTGAATCACATCGTTCGTCATAGTGCCATAGCCAATATTGGCGAAATCTTTTTGTTTTTCTTCTTTAAGACGATTTACACCATATAATGCTACCCGGCGGTAATCGCCGATAATCCGTCCACGTCCGTATGCATCCGGTAAACCTGTAATAACACCAGAACGACGCGCTGCGCGCATTTCAGGCGTATATACATCAAAAACACCTTGGTTATGTGTTTTACGATATTCGGTAAAAATATGTTGAACCTCATCGTCAATATGATAGCCATAAGCTTCAGCTGAATTTACTGACATACGAATTCCACCAAAAGGCTGTAAGCTACGTTTAAATGGCTTATCAGTTTGGAATCCGACAACTTTCTCTAAATCTTTATTTAAATAACCTGCATCATGGGAAGTAATCGTCGATACGACTTTAGTATCCATATCAAGGACTCCACCAGCATCACGTTCTTGTTTGGTCAAGTCCATGACTTGATCCCACAGCTCAAACGTTGCTGCCGTAGCTCCTTCTAAGAAACTGTCATCCCCTTCATATAAAGAGTAATTTTGTTGGATAAAATCTCGAACGTTAATTTCTTCTTGCCATACATGTCCTTTGAACTCGTCCCAAGCGTGCACCATCGAAGTATCTTGAGCTTTTTCCATCTCTCTTTCCTCCTGATTTTTAATTGTGATTTTTTTAACAATCTTATCATAACCGACAATTGCATATTTGTCAATATAAAATATAGATTTTTAATACAGATAATCCCTTTTATAACAACATTTGTTTCCTGTATTATAACAGTTATCGTTTTTCAAGGTTGCTCTGTTACATTAGCTGTATCAGTCATAATGCCATCATTTTCGAAATAGGTCTCTAGACCTATCCTATGTTTCCTTTTTTCTGCTATAATTATATTTAGATAGGAGGAGAAAATATGAACTTAATTATTACTGCCATTGTTACTTTAATATTAAGCCATTATTTACCCGGAATTGTTGTCTCAGGATTTTTTAGTGCATTATTGTTTGCTTTAGTACTTGGAATTTTTAATTTCTTTTTAGGTAACATCTTGAAATTAGTAGGATGTTTAGTCAATCTCATTACTTTAGGGCTATTTAATGCAGTGATTAATGTGTTTATGGTTTTACTGGCCGCAAAAATGATTAATGGTGTGTATATCGACGGATTTTTCAGTGCAGCGATTCTTGCCATCGCCATCTCATTCTTTACCACGGCCTATGAAAATAAAACTGATATGGTTCGTAGATAATAAAAAAACCAGCCACTTGCAAAAAGCAAGTGGCTGTTTATATTCATGGCGGGAACGTGTGAGAATCGAACTCACCCGAGAAGCTCTTAACCCCTCATACTGGTTTTGAAGACCAGAGGGCACACCAGAACCCATCCGCTCCCGTAAATTTAACGAACAATATTGATTATACTGAATATTATATTAAAATTCAACCGTAATAACCTAAAAATTTAGGGTATTCTCGTCCACAAATGATAATGTCTCAAGTAACCGTAAATGAAAATGTCCCACTT
>OJKZ01000116.1_pt1 | contig 40477 bp, 39 predicted proteins | sample 1596791 | NCBI WGS metagenome assembly OJKZ01 (sample SAMEA3904677, study PRJEB24821) | metagenome | biome: Builtin; feature: hospital; material: surface | place: USA | collected 2013-06-04 | reverse complement strand
ACGAGATTGCCTCTTGTCTCGTGGGCTCGGAGATGTGTATAAGAGACAGGCGTCGATCGTTGCTGCGTCGGACTCAACAGCGCCGGTGCAGCTCATGTCGCCCACGGTGCGGTAGCGCACGCGGCGGGTCTGAAGCTCCTCGCCCTCGCGCGGGCCACCCCACTCACCAGCGGTGAGCCACATGCCGTCGCGGTTGAACACCTCGCGGTCGTGCGCGAAGTAGATGCTGGGCAGCTCGATGCCGCGGGCACCGATGTACTCCCACACATCCGCTTCCGTCCAGTTGGAGATGGGGAACACGCGCACGTTCTCCCCCGGCAGGGTCGCACCGTTGTACAGGTCCCACAGCTCGGGGCGCTGGCGGCGCGGATCCCAGCCACCGAAGGAATCGCGCACGGAGAAGACGCGTTCCTTGGCGCGGGCGCGCTCCTCATCGCGGCGCGCACCGCCAAGCACGGCGTTGTAGCCCACCTCGGCGATGGTCTCTACCAGCGGCACCGTCTGCAGCGGGTTACGCGTGCCGTCGGGGCGCTCGGTGAGGTCGCCGCGGTCGATCCAGTCCTGCACCTTGGCCACGCGCAGGCGCAGCCCGTACTTCTCCACGATGCGGTCGCGGAACTCGAGGACCTCGGGGAAGTTGTGGCCGGTGTCCACGTGCAAAAGCTCGATCGGCATGGCGGCCGGAGCGAACGCGCGCAGCGCCAGCTCGAGCACCACGCAGGAGTCCTTCCCGCCGGAGAAGAGCAGGCCGATCTTGTCGAACTGGCCCGCGACCTCGCGCAGGATGTGGATAGATTCGTCTTCTAGGTCTTTCAGGTGCGGCGAGAGCGTACCGGCTGCGGTGCGCGCCTCATTCGTTGCAACAGTCATGTGGTCCTTCTACTTTCGATCTAGTCGGTGTGCAGGCCGCACTCGGTCTTTTGCGCGAACGCCCAGCGCCCGGCGCGCGGGTCTTGTCCTTCCGCCACCGGCAACGTGCAGGTTGCGCAGCCAATGGAGGGGTAGCCCTGGGTGGTCAGCGGGTGGACGATCAAGTCGTGGTCGGCGATGTAGGTGTCCGTGTCCGCAAGCGACCAGGTCACCAGCGGCGAAATCTTGAGCCTGCCTGTGCGGTCCAGGCTCAGCGCGGGTGCCTCCGCGCGCGTAGGCCCATCGGCCCGGCGCACGCCGGTGACCCAGCCCGCGTACGGGCTCATGTGCACCGACAACGGCTCCACTTTGCGCATCCGGCAGCAGGCGGTCGGGTTGCGGCGGTACAGGTTCGGCCCGTAGACCTTGTCCTGTTCTTTACGGCTCAGCTGCGCGGTGGCGCGCACCAGCCGGTGTTCGGAGTAGCGCTGCTCTACCGCATCGGCGACCTCGAGGGTCTCCGGGAAGTGGTACTCGGTGTCCAGGAAGAGGAAGTCCGCGCCCGGCAGATACTGCTCGGACAGCTCGGCGAGCACGGTGTTTTCCATCGAGAGCGTGACCGCCAGCGGGCCCGGCGCGTGTTCGTGCGCCCAGCTGAGAATTTCTGCCGCGGAGGCGTCGTAGAGCGCATCGGCGTACTCGTCGACAAGCTGCGCGTTGCGCGCGGCGGTCTCCTCATCCAGCGGGGCCGTGGATTTCGGGCCTTCCGGGCTGACTTCCGGGTCCTTGTACTGCGAGCTGTCGCCCTGCAAAAGGTTGATCATTTTCTGCCTCCATCATTTCGCACCACCGCGGTATGACCGTGTCGGGCGAGTGAGTCTTGCAGCGCCTGCGGCGTCGAAGGAGCCGGCGCGGGCGCGTGGTCTGGGTCGTCCTGTCCGTAGAACTTGACCTCAAAAATACGCAGGCATGCGTCACACTTCCACGCGAAATCGGTCTGCTCGTCCGGCCACAGCCCCTCGCCCGAGCAGTACGGGCAAAAGGTGGGGTGGTTGCGGTTCGGGTTCGGTTCGCGGCGAAAGCTCATCGCAGCTGCTCCTCGTCGGCGCGCAGCAAAAAATCGCGGAAGAGTTCGCCCTCTTCGCGGTTGTCCACGTAGTTCTGCACCACGCGGGTGACGTAGTCCGTCAGCTCGGTCGAGGCGACCTTGTGGCCGCGCAGCTTGCGGCCGAAGTTCGCGCCCTCGCCCACCGTGCCGCCGAGGTGCACCTGGAAGCCCTCGACGCGCTCGCCATCGGCGTTAGTCACCGTCTGGCCCTTCAGCCCGATGTCCGAGACGTGGTGGCGGGCGCAGGCGTTCGGGCAGCCATTGAGCGAGATGGTGATCGGGCTGTCCAGGTCGCCGAAGCGCTCCTCCAGCTCGTCGGCCAGCTCAATGGCACGGGACTTGGTGGTCACGTGCGCGAGCTTGCAGTACTCCAGGCCGGTGCAGGAAAGCAGGCCGCGACGGAACTCGCTGGGCTTGGCGTACAGGCCGAGTGCTTCCAGGTCCGCCTGCAGGGAGTCGACGCGCTCCGGGGCGATGTCGAGTACCAGCAGCTCCTTAAACGGGGTAAAGCGCAGGGAAGTGGAGCCGTAGCGCTCCACCACGTCGGCGACCTCGATGAGCTGCTCACCGGACATGTGGCCCAGGGTGGGCTTCACACCGACGTAGACGTTGCCGTCTTTTTGCTCGTGCACGCCGATGTGGTCGCGGTCGATGAGGTTGTTCGGGGCCTTCAGGCCATCGGGAAGCGCATAGCCCAAGTACTCGGTCTCGAGCACCTCGCGGAATTTGGCCGCACCCCACTTGGCCACCAGGAACTTCAGGCGGGCGCGGTTGCGCAGACGGCGGTAGCCGTAGTCGCGGAAGATGCGCACCACCGCGGCCCACACCTCGGGCACCTGCTCGAGCGTGACGAAGGCGCCGAGCGACTGCGCGAGCATCGGGTTGGTGGAAAGCCCACCGCCGACGTAGCACTCAAAACCCGGGCCGAGCTCAGGGTGCTCCACGCCGATGAAGGCGAGGTCGTTGATCTCGTGGACCACGTCCTGGCGCGCATTACCGGAGATGGCGGACTTGAACTTGCGCGGCAGGTTCTGGAACTCCTCGTCGGTGACAATCTCCTGGATCTTGCGGATCGCCGGGGTCGCGTCGATGATCTCGTCCTTCGCAATGCCGGCAACCGGCGAGCCGAGCACCACGCGCGGCACGTCGCCGCAGGCGTCCCAGGTGTTCAGACCGACGGCTTCGAGCTTCTCCCAGATCGTCGGCACATCCTCGATGCGCACCCAGTGCAGCTGGATGTTCTGCCGGTCGGTGAGATCCACGGTGGAGCGGGCGTAGTCGCGGGAAATTTCACCGACGACGCGCGCCTGCTCGGTGGAGCAGATACCGCCGTCGAAGCGGATCCGCATCATGAAGTACTTGTCCTCCAACACCGAGTTGTCCTCGCCGGTGCGCTCGCCGCCGAGGTTCTGCTTGCGCTGGGTGTACAGGCCCAGCCACTTGAAGCGCGGGTAGAGGTCCTCACGGTCAATCGAGTCAAACCCGCCTTTGGCGTAGGTATCAATGACGCGCTGCTTGACCTCCATGACGGGCTCGCGCTGCTTAACCTCTTCGTCGTGGTTGAGCGGGTCGGTCCCGTCGATGCGCCACTGCCCCTCGGGCTTCTTGGCGCGGGCCTTCACCTCGCGAGTAGCGGTCGATACGGTCATTTTTCCTCCTAGTGGCACAGACCGAACGGTCTATGGCGTGCGGCACGTTTTTGCTGTGCGGTCGAGTGTGCCGTACCAAGTGGTCTGTGGCAACCCCTTCTCAAATCACCGCCCTTGACCTCGTGTTTTATCGTGAATGTATTCAGGTTCAGACCGAGCAGTGCGCTAATCGACGCCACGTAAACCCCTACCAACCCAGATCAGACCACCCGGTCTGTCATTTTTCAACTACAAATACCCGTGCTGCACTGCGCGAATAGGTGAGAGGGGAAGCGTCGAGAAGCACCGGCCTTGACACGCCCCAACTTTCAGACCAAGCTGTCTATACGCTATATTGGTTGAATATTAAACGGTTCCCAACCTCGAAAGGACACCCCTAAATGAGTCTGCGCGTCGCCGTTGTCGGCGCCGGCCCTGCCGGCATTTACGCATCCGACCTCCTTCTCCGCAACGCGGAGCACGACATCCACGTCGACCTCTTCGAGCAGATGCCCGCCCCCTTCGGGCTGATCCGCTACGGCGTCGCCCCCGACCACCCGCGGATCAAGGGCATCGTCAAGTCCCTGCACCGGGTGCTGGATAAGGACAACCTGCGCCTGATCGCCAACGTCACCGTCGGCCGCGACATCACCATCGACGAGCTGCGTGATTACTACGACGCCGTCATCCTGTCCACCGGCGCTGTGCGTGACCGCGAGCTGCTCATCCCGAACGGCGACAAGTCCATCGGTGCCGGCGAGTTCGTCGGTTTCTACGACGGCAACCCCCGCTTCGAACGCGACTGGAACCTCGAAGCCAAGGAAGTCGCCGTCATTGGTGTGGGCAACGTCGCCCTCGATATCTCTCGCGTGCTGGCCAAGACCGGCGACGAGCTCGCCGTCACCGAGATCCCGGACAACGTGTACGAGTCCTTGAAGAAGAACCAGGCCGAAACGGTCCACATGTTCGGCCGCCGCGGCCCGGCGCAGGCCAAGTTCACCCCGAAGGAACTGCGCGAGATGGACTTGTCGGATACCATCCAGGTCCTCGTCGACCCGGAAGACATCGACTACGACGCCGCCAGCGAGGAAGTCCGCCGCGCGGACAAGTCCATCGATCTGAACTGCCAGGTGCTCGAGCAGTACGCCATGCGCGAGCCGGACGATGCGCCGCACAAGATCCATATCCACTTCTTCGAGGAGCCGGTGGAGGTCCTGGTGGACGAGGCCGGTAACACCACCGGCATCCGCACCGAGCGCCAAGAGCTCGACGGCAACGGCGGCATCAAGGGCACCGGCAAGTTCACCGACTGGCCGGTCCAGCAGGTCTACCACGCAGTCGGCTACCGCTCCGAGCCCGTCGAGGACGTGCCCTTCGACCTTGAGCGCCACGTCATCCCGAACGACGGCGGCCGCGTGCTCGCCTCCGCCGAGGAAGGCGCCGCACCCGAGGAGAAGCTGTACGTGACCGGCTGGATCAAGCGCGGCCCGGTCGGCCTGATCGGTAACACCAAGTCGGATGCGAAGGAAACCACCGACATGCTGCTCGCCGACGCCGACGCCGGCAAGCTCGCCGCACCGTCGCACACGGGCATCGACGACATCCTTGGCCTGCTGCGCGAGCGCGGCATCGACTACGCCACCTGGGCGGGCTGGTACAAGCTCGACGAGGCGGAGCGCGCCCTGGGCGAGGCGGACGAGAAGTTCCCGCGCGAGCGCAAGAAGATCGTGGAGTGGGAGGACATGCTCAGCCACTCCCGCGCTGACGACTAAACCCGACATGTACACCGAATCGACACGTCCGTGCGACGTGTCGATTTTTCGGCCCAAAATCAACATGTTGACCTGTCACGCTTGTGAAGGTGCAGGTCAATGACTCTAGGTGCTAGCATGCGCCCATGCATCTCATCCGTCTGCTCGGCAGGTATTCCAAGCAGTACTGGCCGGCTGCGCCCTTCTCAGGATCGGTTTCGGATCTCAAACCCGAGGTCAGCTACGAAAACCCAACCTGGGGGATCTGCACAAAGTAGCAGAAGTCCAGAGGCCGAGGAATGTGGATAGGGCCGCACTTCAGATAAGCTCAGCTTCCCTCACCAAGAGTGCCAGTTGAACGCGGTTATTGATTCTGAGTTCATCAAAAATCTTCGTCAAGTGGGTTTTGACCGTAGCGGTTGATAACAACATCGCTCTCGCGATCTCCTGATTAGTTAAGCTCTGTGCAACTAAGATCGCTATTTCCGTTTCCCTTTTGCTAAGGCCCGCTAGGGCCTGTTGAGCTTCAACCCGCCGATTAACCTGGCCGTCCCGGGTGTACGCGTCAAGCAGGATGCGAGTATGACGAGGGGAAAGAGTGACCTTGCCAGCGGAGGTGTCCCTAATTGCTTGGATTACGGATTCAGGAGGCGCGTCTTTCAATAGGAACCCGATAGCACCGGCCTCAAGGACCTCCATGACGGTCGATTCATTATCGAATGCAGTCATCATCAATATTGCTTGGCTATGCCCAGCCTTGAGAATCGATTCGGCAACTTGAAGGCCTCCAACGTTTGGCATCCGGACGTCCAGAACAACCACGTCGGGACGCAGACTCGGAAGCTGATCAATAGCCTCAGCACCGCTTCCTGCTTCGCCGACAACTTCGATATCGTCGGTCGCTTGGAGTATGAACTTCAAGCCCCGGCGAACCATCGGATCATCATCCACTAGGTACACACGTATCATCCGATGGTCTCCCTATGCGATCACCGATTTGGGCCAAGGGACTATAACGTGTAGTTCAAAGCGACCGGACCGCTCTCCAAACCGCACAACGCCACCGAACTTGCTTACTCGCCGTTCTACCCGTTTCAAACCCGTCCCACGGCGCTTCTTAACTAGATCTCCCGATTCAACCTCACGCACGGAGTTCTGGATATAGATTTGTAATTCGCTGCCTTCGCTGCCACTCAGTTCAATAGAAATCGGGCTTTGTGGAGCATGAACGCTGGCATTGGCTAGAGCCTCTTGAACTACTTGCGAGACGAGCTGGCGCATTTCCCGTGGCATTGCATCCAACTGGCGAAGCGATCTAGTGTTCAGCGTAATGTCGGCCCCGCTTCTCCGATTTTCAGCCACGATCGCAGCTAAATCTTCGGGGGCCTGGAAAGCCGACGCATCGTCCAAGCGGTCAATAAGAACTCTGAGGTCCGCTAACGTCTCTACCGCGGTCTCTCGTATCAATTGGGCGTTCTCCTTGATCACGTCGGGGCCAGCTTCGGCGTTGACCTCGAGGCCACCCGCTTGCAGTGACAACAGCGCTAACTTATGGCCAACATGATCGTGCGCTTCATTGGCGATCCGGGCTCGCTCCCTGAGGACGGCCTCTGTAGCCACCCTTTGCCGCTCCAGCTCTTTATGCTGCGCAATCACCCGGTACGACTCAACCAGATTTCTATTGTAGGAAATAACCAGCCCAGCCAGGAACGGCGCAATGACGAGAACCGTGCCTTCAACCAGCCAGGCAATAGTTGGATCATTGGTTTCCTTCTCACCCGCCTGAACAGTGACGATCGTTTCCTTATCCGACCACCCGACTCGGCAGAGGACGAAGGCAGCGACCACAGCCGCGAAACTGCCCCATCCTCGCTTACGCAGTGCCAAGTTGAACACGGTCGGAAGAAAGAAGACGTTAGTTACAAAAAGAGCACAAACTGCTGGCGGAAAAAGAACCAGAAAGGGATATCGTTTGCGTTGAAATTGCAGCGCGATCATCAATGCGATTAGCGCTATTAACGCCACCCGACTTTGCTCGCTAGCTCCGCTCAGTGAGACGAAACCGATCAAGCAGATTGACGCAAGGTAGATGAGGTCGCTCCACGTCCGACCCCTAAAGGGATCGTCACCCGAATCTGAGACTACGCGCTCCAAAGTGACACCCCGTTTAGTCACAAAATCCTTGACCAGCAAAAAACAGGCGGAACATTGCGCAATTCTAGCTCGTCAACACACACTCGGGCAACTAAGGATTCATAGCTACTTGGCCAAATTTAAATGTCCAGTTGGCTGATACCCGGATCGGACCCGGTAATTCAAACTGAGGATGGCGGTCAAACGGTCGCCCTCCCCACTGAAGTCAACGGAAATAGAAAGGAGTACACATTGGACAAGGAAAACGTTGCCCCGTTCGAAATGGAGCGGATCGACTACCCGGTAATCGAGGAAGACGCTCCAATGCCCCCATTGAGCCAGGAGATGGTCCGACAGGAAGCAAAACAGGGGCTTCTCGAGATCAGAGATTTTGTGACCGGGGACGAGTTTGTCGCGATGCTGCAAGAACTGTATGCGCTACCGGTTCAGGAACGAGACGAGTTCGTTCGAGGCACGATCCTCGACGAAGATGAGTTAGAAGATCGAGGTATCCATGTGCCCGAGGGCCTGAAGATCCAACGTTCGCGGTTTGGCGACGGCCGACCCACTCTGTTTTGCGTGGCGAAACTCTTGTCAGACGGGGTCAGGAAAGTGACCTACACGTTCGACAGTGAGACGGCACTGGCTTAAGAGGTGCACCTGTGGAAGCGACTAAGAAATTCACGGATAGAGCCAGTTTTCACGGCGCAACTAAAACTGAGCTCGAGTCGAATGATGCTGGTCGACGACTGTTCGGGCTTGCGAATCAGGCGGCTCTTTTTCCGCACCAAGGCGAAATCTTTCTCAACGAGCAGGAATTGGTCCTTGGTGACTGGCTGACTCTGCGGCCCACTGATATCCAGGATGTTGACGTCGAGTTCACACCCGAGTATGGACGCTTCACAGCGGGCGGTAGCCGAGGCGGATTTCCCTCTCTCGGATTCGTTAGGGATCTTGGTAAGCCCCTGAACCTCTATCTCACTAACGGAGACAGAATCTCGCTTCTAGTGAACTTCAGACTCGTCAGTGGAACTAACGACAATAAGTCCTGGCTCGAGAAAATTCGCTCGTTCGCCAACATCGGATGACTCCCTTCGTTCACCCCCAAGCAAATCATTGCAATACCAGAAAGGATTCACCATGTCCGTAAATACCACGTTCAACAAGATCGACAGCGAGATCGCCGAGGTAGAGCTTCGCATCAACAAGGAAACGATCACGAAGCAAATCGATGACTTCATCGAAGTTATCGCTTCTGATGGGTTCATCGGCTACATCAACGATGTCGCTCAGCTCCCCACCCATGCGGAAAGGAAGGAGCTTACTGCAAAGACCGCCAATCTCGAGACTTTGCGAGAGCGCGGAGTGCCAGTTCCTGACGGACTGCGATTCACAACGCGCGAATTCGAGCTACCCGAAGATGGTCGTGAGGCTGAGGGTCCCCTGCTCAAGGTTCGACCGGAACTTGATCCGCGAATGGGAGGCTGCATCAGCATCGGTTTCTACGTCTGCGCCAGCTACGGCAACTAGCTAAAGCTGCGCCCTAACCACCTACGAAGTAGCCCCACTTACAAGCGGGGCTACTTGCCTACGAATGGTACTTAGATGAAAACACCTCAAGTCGCTGTAAAACTTTCTAATCTTAGCAAGAGGTATGGTTCGACTCTCGCACTCGATGACATCAATGTAGAGGTCCCCGCAGGGACAGTAGTGGGTCTTGTGGGGTCGAACGGTAGCGGAAAGTCCACACTTCTACGCCTTATTGCCGGAGTCGAACGCCCTTCCCACGGGGAAATCGAGTTCTTCGGGAAAAACCTCGCCTCCAGCGAAACTATAGGGAGCGGGACTGGAGCTGCAATCGACGCAATGGCGCTTTGGCCGCGCTGGTCAGTCAAACGAACTTTGACATACCTTGGTCAACTTACTGGGCGGACGGACGAGGAAGTCAAGGACGTAATTAAATCCCTGTCGTTGGGTGAGTATTCGTCGAGAAAAGTTCGGACGCTATCGCTTGGAAACCGTCAACGGGTGCAAATTGGTGCCGCTTTGATTAATGGTTCACTCCTTACCATTCTTGACGAACCAATGAACGGTTTAGATCCCCAGGGGCGCCTGCTTATGCGAAACCTCATAGAGCAGTTACCAACTGACGAACGCACTGTCTTAATCTCAAGCCACGACCTCAATGAAATTCAAACCCTTTGCTCCCACATCATCCACCTGGAACGCGGAAGAATGATTTTTGCTGGTGAGCTCGCTAGCTACGTGGGGGAAGCGAAATCTTTCTTAGTACACTATCCGCCGGAACTGAGTGAGGCGATCAGTTCCATCATTGATCATCGACTTGTCCGAACTGGCTCACACAACCCTGGCGTGCTGGAGGTGGACGATCAGAATGTCGAAACCCTACGGACCCTAATGGAGGAGCACTCCATTCCGGTCTTGAATCTGGAGACGAAGAAGCACACTTTGGAGGATCAGTTTCATGCACACGGCAGACCGTAAGACGGTGGTCAAAGTCGAAACCAGAAGGTGGTTACTTCATCCGGGAGTCTTTGCTCTACTCGTAGTTGCGTCGTTACTAACCGCACTGTTGTCATACGCCGCAGTCATGGCATCAAGCGGGGCCTCCTCAGATGCCGGTGCGGTCTCGATCGACACCACGGCAGCACTCGGGCCCGACTCAGAAGATCCGGAGAAGCTGGATCTCGCCGCAACCTCGATCTATCTACTAGCGCCACTTGCGGCTTCACTCCACGGCGTTCTTTTCGCTGGAAGCGAGCTCTCATCGGGCGCTCTGCTCAATATTGCGGTCGCGGCGCGGCGTTTGAGAACGATCTTCGCCGTTCGGGCGCTATCTCTGGTACTTTTGTCGTTAATAACCGGAGCAATCCTAACCGCATTATCGATCGCTGGGTTGACGGCAGGTTTGAGGCAAGCCGAAGTACCAAGCCTCACCCCCGAAGCGCCCCTTGGTACCGTCATCCTGGGCGGATCCATTCTCTACGCCACCGTTGCCGTGATCGCATTTGCGGCAGCAACACTGCTAAGACGGTGGGTCGTCGTTTTGGTTGCACTCGTAGCTTATTTCGTCGTTGCAGAACCCCTGTTAGCTTCAATGCTGTCCGAACATGCTTCGAAGTGGTTGCCTCACGTTTCGCTTGGAAAGTGGGTGGACTTTGAGCCCGAGAGACGATTCGCTTTCCCAACTATGGTTCTGGCACTTTTGGCTCTGGTCACTGCCGTGGTTGGCACGCAGCGTGATCGAGCTGCGAGGTAAGACCGTTTTTGTGAATTCAGGAGACTAGATGGATCTCATCCGCCTCACCGCGCGCTTTGGCAAGCGGTACAGCGGCAAGATCGCGCTGGTGATCGTGCTGCAGCTGGTCACGACGCTGGCAACGCTGTACTTGCCGGATTTGAACGCGGACATCATCAACAACGGTGTCGCGCAGGCCGACGTGCCGTATATCTGGCGGGTCGGCCGCACGATGCTGGTGGTGGCGCTGGTGCAGGTCGTGGCGGCTATCGGGGCGACGTGGTTCGCATCCAAGGCCGCGATGAAAACGGGCCGCGATGTCCGCGCGGCGGTGTACGAGCGCGTGACGGGCTTTGACCACGAGGACATGTCACACTTCGGCACCGCCACCTTGGTCACGCGCGGGACGAACGACGTGCAGCAGGTGCAGATGACGTTCCTGCTGTTCATGAACTTTATGGTGGCAGCGCCGATCATGGCTATCGGCGGCATCATTATGGCGTTGCGCCAGGATGCGGGTATGTCGTGGCTGGTGGCCACGGCGGTGCTGGTGCTCACCGTGGTTGTCGGTATCACTGCGGCGCTGTTGATGCCGATGTTCCGCAAGATGCAGTCGAAGCTGGACAACATCAACGGTCTGTTGCGCGAACAAATCGCGGGCATCCGGGTGGTGCGCGCGTTCAGCCGCGAGGACTACGAGGCCGAGCGGTTCACGCAGGCGAACCACGACATCACCAGGCTGAGCCTGAACATCGGCCGGGTGTTCGTGACCATGTTCCCGATGATCATGCTGATTTTGAACCTGGCCACGGCGGCTGTGTTGTGGTTTGGCGGTCATCGTGTGGACGACGGCCTGGTCGAAGTCGGCTCGCTTACCGCGTTTATGCAGTACCTGATGCAGATCCTGATGGCGGTGATGATGGGTGTGTTCATGCTGATGATGCTGCCGCGCGCGATCGTGTGCGCCACCCGCATCGAGGAGGTGCTTGGGCATGAGGTGAAGGCGCCGGCGACGGTGGGGTCGTCGATAAGCAATGGCGTCGTGCGCTTCGAGGATGTCTCGTACACCTACCCCGGCGCGGAGAAGCCGGTGCTGGAGGGGATTTCGTTTGAGGCGCGTCCGGGCACGACCACGGCGATCATCGGCGCGACCGGCAGTGGCAAAACCACGCTGGTGGGGCTGCTGCCGCGGTTGTATTCGCCCACGTCAGGGCGTGTGCTTATCGACGACACCCCGGTGACCACCATGCCTCGCGCGGATCTCGTGCGGGCGGTGGCGATGGTGCCGCAGAAACCGTGGCTGTTTTCGGGAACGGTGGCCTCGAACCTGCGCATGGGCAACCCGGAGGCGACCGATGCGGAACTGTGGGCGGCGCTGCGGACCGCGCAGGCGTCGTTCGTGGAGGATCTGGACATGCCGATCTCCCAGGGAGGCACGAACGTTTCCGGTGGTCAGCGCCAGCGTCTGTGCATTGCGCGGATGCTGGTGGCGGATCCGAAGGTGTATGTGTTCGACGACTCGTTTAGCGCACTGGATGCCACCACCGAGGCAAACCTGAACGCCGCGATGCGCGAGACGGTTCAGGAGCGGACGGTGATTGTGGTGGCGCAGAAGGTGGCGTCGATACGCAATGCGGACCAGATCCTGGTCATGGAGGCCGGGCGCATCGTCGCCCGCGGAACCCACGAGGAACTGCTGGCGGAATCCGAGACCTACCGTCAGATCGAGCGCAGCCAGGCGGAGGTGGACGCATGAGTGAGCACATGACCGAGTTGTCTGATGAGCAACTCGCCGAATACGAAGAGAAGATGGCCGGCGACGACTTCTCCGGCAAGGCGCCGCGCAAGGCGAAGAACTTCTGGCCGTCCGCGAAACGCCTGCTCGGGCTGCTCGCCCCGTACAAGGCTGCGCTGGTCGCGGTGTTTGTCATGAACGCCCTGTCTGTCCTGTTGGGCGTGCTTGCACCTCGCGTGATGGGTCGTGCCATGGACGTGATCTTCTCCGGCGTGGTGTCCAAGCAACTCCCGCCCGGCACCACCAAGGAACAAGCCGTCGAAGCGATGCGGGCGGCCGGGCAGGATCGGTTCGCGGACATGGCCGGCGCGATGGAACTGACCCCGGGCAGCGGCATCGACTTTGACCGTCTCCGCGACCTGATCGTGCTGGTCCTGGCGCTGTACTTGGCCTCTGCGGTGCTGATGTGGGCCCAGGGCGCGATCCTGAACAACCTGTCCATCCGGGCGGTGTTCAGCCTGCGCGAACGGGTTGAAGCGAAGATCAACCGTCTGCCGTTGTCCTACTTTGATACCCGTCAGCGTGGCGACGTCATGTCGCGCACCACCAACGACGTAGACAACGTCCAGCAAGCCCTGCAGCAGTCGTTGTCCTCGCTGTTCAACGCGATGCTGACCGTGGTGGGCATCCTGGTCATGATGTTCGCCATCTCCTGGCAGCTAGCGCTTGTCGCCCTGCTGGCGATCCCGCTGACCGGTCTGGCCATGGCGGTCGTAGGTACGCGCAGCCAGAAACAGTTCACCACCCAGTGGAGGGCCACCGGCGACGTCAACGGGCACGTGGAGGAGTCCTTCTCCGGCCACGACGTGGCGGTCATCTTCGGCCGCACCGAGGAGCTGTGCCGCACCTTCGACGAACGCAACGAGGAACTCGCCGGCGCTGCCCAGAAGGCGCAGTTCCTGGCCAACTCGATGCACCCGATCATGCAGTTCGTCTCCTACCTGTCGTACGTGGCCATCGCGGTGCTCGGTGGTGTGAAGGTCGCCTCCGGCAGGCTCACGCTTGGCGACGCCACCGCGTTCATCCAGTACTCCCGCCAGTTCAACCAGCCGCTCGGCGAAATCGCCGGCATGATGCAGATGCTGCAATCCGGCGTCGCATCCGCTGAGCGCGTCTTCGAACTGCTCGACGCTGAGGAGGAACCCGAAGACCAGGCCCCGGACCGCAAGGGCAAGCGCGTCGAAGGCCTGGTGGAGTTCGACGACGTCTCCTTTGGTTACGGGACGGATCGCAGCGACGCTCCCCCGCTCATCGAGCACCTGAACCTACGCGTCGAACCGGGCCAGACCGCCGCGATCGTCGGACCGACCGGCGCCGGCAAAACCACGCTGGTGAACCTGATCATGCGGTTCTACGACGTCGACGCGGGTGCGATCACCATCGACGGCACCGACATCCGCGACATGCCACGCGCCGCGCTGCGCAGCCGGATCGGCATGGTGCTGCAAGACGCCGTGCTGTTCAAGGGCACGATCATGGAAAACATCCGCTACGGTCGCCTCGACGCCACCGACGAGGAAGTCATCGAAGCTGCGAAGGCCACCTACGTGGACCGTTTCGTGCGCGCACTGCCAGAGGGGTACGACACCATCGTCGACCAAGACGGCGGGTCTATCTCCGCAGGTGAGCGCCAGCTGATCACCATCGCGCGAGCGTTCCTCTCCCAGCCTGCGCTGCTGATTCTCGACGAAGCCACCTCCTCAGTGGACACCCGCACCGAGGTGCTGGTCCAGCAGGCGATGAACGCGCTGCGCTCCAACCGCACCTCATTCGTCATCGCACACCGCTTGTCGACGATCCGCGGCGCCGACACCATTCTCGTCATGGAACACGGAACGATTGTGGAGCAAGGCAACCACGCTGAGCTCGTCGCAAAGCAAGGCGCATATTGGAAACTGCACCAATCGCAATTCGGGGAGGACTAGGAAAGTTCTCCCAGCGTTCACCCAGATTTCACTCTGCGTGTGTACGGTCAGCGCGAACGACTGCCGTACACGAGTGATTGGGCGAGCATGAACACACACGCAGCGGGCGGGGGCACCGCGCTTAAGGAAGCAGCACCGGAAAACCCGGAGAACACCGCCACCCGGGAGGATGACGCTCCCAAGGATCCACTGGGCTTTTTGTCTCTCGACGGCGCCGCCAAGCAGGCCGCGAACTGGATCGCCGTAGCGCTCGGTGTTTGGCTGCTGCTCAACGGCGTGGGCATGATCGGCGACGGCTTCAAAATGGTTGCCGGCGACCAGGCCAAGGAACTGTTCTCGTTTGCCGAGAACCCGTTCGTCGGCCTTGCCATTGGTGTGGTGGCCACGGCGATTATTCAGTCGTCGTCGACCACTACCTCGATCGTGGTCGGCATGATCGCCGGTGGCCTACCGCTGAGCATTGCGGTGCCGATGCTCTTCGGAGCCAACATGGGTACCTCGGTGACCTCCACCCTGGTCGCGCTCGGCCTGGCGGGTAACAAGACCCAGTTCAAAAACGGTTTCTCCATGGCGACCGTGCACGACTTCTTCAACCTCATCGCCATCTTGATCTTCTTCCCGTTGGAGATCTTCACCGGCTTCTTGTCGCGCACCGCGTCGGCGATCGCGCCGTCGCTGAGTGGTCAGGGCGAAGGTGTTGTCGCCGGTGCCTTCGAAGCCGTCGGCGACGCGCTGGACACCATCACCGAACCGCTCGTTGCCCTGGCTGGCAGTCTTGTTTCCCCGCTTGGCGATATGTGGGGCGGCATCGTACTTTCCATCATCGGCATCGCACTGATTCTGTGGTCCATCCAGTTCATCGGCAACCTGCTCAACGCCCTGCTGGTGGGCAAGGCCCAGGAGATCCTCTACGCCGCGCTGGGTAAGAACTCGTTTGTTGGTCTGCTCTCCGGCGCGGTAATCACCACCCTGGTGCAGTCCTCCTCCACCACCACCGCGCTGACGGTGCCGCTGGCGGCCTCCGGCAAGTTCGAGGTCCGCACGCTGTTCCCGTTCGTGGTCGGCGCGAACATCGGCACCACCGTCACCGGCCTGATCGCCGCGTTCGCTGTCTCCGGCGCGGACGCCGAAGCCGCCATGGCAGGCGCGCTGGTGCACACCCTATTCAACGTGTGCGCCGCAGCCGTGATCCTTGGCATCCCGTTCATGAGCAAACTGCCGCCGGCCGGTTCTGACTGGCTCGCCGGCCTCGCCGTAAAGAACAAGCTCTACGTCTTCCTCTGGATCGGCGGAGTGTTCTTCGCTATCCCGATCCTCGCCGTTTTCATCTCCAACGCGCTCACCTAAGGAGCACCATGACCGACGCGAACCAGACGCCAGACCTGTCGCCAATGGCACAGGAACTCATCCAGAACGAAGCCCCCGACAACGCCCTTGTGGCCCTGCTCAACGAGCTCGAGGAAACCGCCGCAGAACTTCGCGACGAACTCGCCGCCCGCCACGCCACCAACCAAGCACTACTTAACGACGACACCGACGCCGACACCGACCACGTGCGCTACAAGAAGGTCAACCCGAACGTCACTCCGGAGCAGGAAGAAGAGTTGGAGAACTTCCCCGAGTACTGGGCCAACGCGAAGGGCTCCTGGTCGAGCTTGTTCAAACTGCTTCGCGAGTTCCGCGTCGAAATGCGAAAGGGTCACAACGATGCGTAAAACCCTCACCGCCGCACTCGCGGCCGCGGCGGCGCTGACGCTGGGCGCCTGCTCCGATTCCGGCTCGGGTTCCGGTTCCGGCGAGGCGTTCACCATCACGGGCTCGTCGACAGTCGAGCCCATCACCCGCTACATGCTCAACCGCTACAACTTCGACGCCGAGCTTGAGGCGGTCGGTTCGACCGACGGCTTTGACAAGTTCTGCGCCGGTGACGCCGACATCAACGACGCCTCCGTCGCCATTCCCGGCAGCGAATCCTCCATCGACTACCAGGCACAATGCGCCGAGGCCGGCGTGGACTTCTTCGAGTTGCCGATAGGTCTGGACGCCATCACCATCGTTAAACACGCCGACAACGACTGGGCCACCGACCTGACCGTCGAGCAACTCCACGACATTTGGTCGAAGGAATCCACCGTCACCACCTGGTCCGACATCGACCCATCTTGGCCGAACGAGAAAATCAACCTCTACGGGCGCCCCACCGGCTCCGGCACCCTCGGCGTGTTCGAGGACATGGTGCTTGGCAACGACACCATCCGCGACGACTACCAATCCAGCGACGACATCCAAGAACTGTCCACGTGGGTCTCCGAAGACGTCAACGGCCTGAGCTTCATGGGCATCGGCAACTACCTAGCCACCGAGGGCACGGTGCGCAACAAGATCGACAACGTACTCGTCGACGGCATCGCCCCCACCGCCGACGAAGCCAAGAGCGGCAACTACCCCCTGTCGCGCCCGCTGTTCATCTACGTCAACGCGGAATCGGCGAAGAAGGACAACGTCGGCGAGTTTGTCACCACCTACCTCGACAACGCCGAAGCAGTCATGCCGCGCGTGTACTTCTACCAGCTGCCCGAGGAGGTCTACGACGCCACAAAGCAGCGCTTCGCCGACGGCACCACAGGTATCGACGAACAGTGGCACGCATTGAACTAACATCGCGTCCATGAGCACCCCTTACGGCAACTTCCGCATCGGCGACCAAGAGCGCATGGACGCCATGGACATCCTCGGCCGCGCGCTCGGCGAAGGCCGGTTGGACATGGCCGAGTTTGACAACCGGTGCCAAGCCGTCGCCGAGGCCCAAACGCAGCAGGACCTGCAGCCGATTTTGGGGGATTTGCCGACGGGCCGGGGGCGTGGGGTCGTCGATAAGCAAGTGTCCGACGATGCGGTCCTGTACAGCCAAGCCGAAATCATGCAGGCACGCCGCTCCGGGCGCCGCACCCGCGCCGGCGTGTTCTGGCTCGGCACCATCGGCTCCATCGGCCTGGTGAGCATCTTCGGAGCCGCGGGATCAACTGCGCTGTCCGGCCTGTCGCTACTGATCATCCCCACCCTGTTCATCCTGCTCTACGTAATGAAGGTTGGGCCCGACTCCTGGTACACCCCCAGCCTGCGCCAACTCGAACAACAGCGCCGCCAAGAAATCAAACGCCGCCAACTCGAAATCGAAGCCGCCCAAGTCCACCAGCAGGCCCTCATGCGCGCGCAACGCAAAGACCAAATCAACCAAATGACCAACGACGCGCTCAACATCGCGCAAGACACCGTCAATCGCTTCCGCCGGAAGTAGACCCGGCCTACAGTGGTAACCCATGAGCGAGCCACTGAAACCGCACCGCCATTTCGACCAGGCGGAAAAACTCAAGAACGTCTTCTACGACATCCGCGGCCCCGTCACCGCCACCGCCGAGCAGATGGAACGTGACGGGCACACCATTTTGAAACTCAACACCGGCAACCCCGCCGTGTTCGGTTTCGAGGCGCCCGACGTGATCATGCGCGACATGATCGCCAACCTGCCCACCTCCCAGGGCTACACCACCTCCAAAGGCATCACCTCCGCCCGCCGCGCAGTGGTCACCCGCTACGAAATGATCGAAGACTTCCCGCACTTCGACATCGACGACGTCTACCTCGGCAACGGTGTGTCCGAACTGATCAGCATGGTCACCCAAGCCCTGCTCAACGACGGCGACGAAATCCTCATCCCCGCCCCCGACTACCCGCTGTGGACCGCCGCCTCCACGCTCGCCGGCGGCAACGTCGTCCACTACCGTTGCGACGAAGAGGACAACTGGAACCCATCCCTGGAAGACATCCGCTCGAAGATCACCGACCGCACCAAGGCGATCGTGGTCATCAACCCCAACAACCCCACCGGCGCCGTCTACTCCCGCGAGATCCTAGAAGGCATCGCCGACATCGCCCGCGAGCACGAGCTCATGGTCCTTGCCGACGAAATCTACGACCGCGTACTTTACGACGACGCCAAGCACATCTCCATGGCCGAAGTCGCCCCCGACCTCCTCTGCATCACCTTCAACGGCCTGTCCAAGGCGTACCGCGTCTGCGGGTACCGCGCCGGATGGATGGTCGTAACCGGCCCGCGCCGCCGCGCCAAGGGATTCATCGAAGGGCTTGATCTATTGTCGGGTACCCGTCTGTGCGCCAACGTGCCCGGCCAACACGCCATCCAGGTCGCTCTTGGAGGCCGCCAGTCCATCTACGAACTCACCGGCGTCGGCGGCCGCCTGCGCAAACAGCGCGACATCGCCGTCCGGAAATTGCGAGAGATCCCCGGCATCTCCGTCGTCGAACCCAAGGGTGCGTTGTACTGCTTCCCCAAAATCGACGCCGAAATGTACAACATCCACGACGACGAACGCTTCATGCTCGACCTCCTCAAATCCGAGAAGATCCTCATGGTCCAAGGCACCGGCTTCAACTACCCCACCCCCGACCACTTCCGCGTGGTCACCCTGCCGTGGGCGTCCCAGTTGGAAAACGCCATCGAGCGACTGGGCAACTTCCTGGTGGACTACCACCAGCACTAGGGGTTGTTGGCGGTTGGCGGTTGGGCGCCGCTTTCCGAAAATAGTTCCCGGCCGGGGAACTATTTGGGGGCTTCGACCCTTTCTCGCCGGCATTCCCCCAGGTCGGCACGCCGTTGAGACAAAATAGTTCCCGGTTTCGCGCTGAGGCCGGGAACTATTTTGCACGCCCGCCGGCTACGGGTGTTAAGGCGCGTTCCCTGACACATTCCACAAAATCTGTCAGGACCAATTTCTGACCAGGCGCGATGCCGGTCGCTGACACATTCCGCCGCAATCTGTCAGCCGCGAGGGGTTGTGAGTGGCCGACACCTACCCCGACTTACAGCAGCACAAACCCCTTGACCCCAAACGGACGCTGCCATAGTATCGACGAGGAATTGTCCCCGAAGGAAGGAGTAGGCCGTGCTCATGTTCCGTGTTTCCGCCTAACACGAAACAGAAAGTTGAATGAGCATGCCTATTTCCCTAAATAACGTCTCCCTCGAGTGGCCTAACGGAACCTCCTGCTTCTCGGACTTGAATGCCATATTTTCAAGTCACCTGACCGGCTTAATCGGCGATAACGGTTCCGGAAAAACGACTCTGATCAGGGTCATTCTCGGCGAGCTACAGCCGAGCACGGGTTCGGTCGAACGCCCGTCGAAAGTCGCTTACCTACCTCAGGATCTTGGGCTGCAACCGGACACTACGGTTTCGGACGTCTTTGGGGTTACCGAAATCATCGAGGCAATCAACGCCGTCGAAGGTGGCCAGTTCAATTCCGAATTGTTCGAGCTCATTGGCGACCGGTGGGATGCTGCTGAAGAGACTCAGGCTGTGCTGTCCGCTCACGGCCTCCCGCTCAACTTGGACAGGCCGCTGTCCACCATGTCCGGTGGAGAGGCTGTTCGTGTTGCACTAGCTGCGCTCATGTCTGACAACCCCGATTTCATCGTGATGGACGAGCCAACAAACAACCTCGATGCGGAAGCAAAAGCCCAGCTGATCCGTTCTCTTTCCAAATCCAATGTTCCTGCAATTGTGGTGAGCCACGATCGCGACTTGTTGGATTCCGTGGACGAAATTGCAGAACTTCACGACGGGAAGCTACGTCTTTTCCCCGGCAACTACTCCGCCTACTGCGAAACTCTGGCCAACGAACAGGATGCAGCGATGCGGGAGGTGCGGGACAAGAAGGCAATTCACAGTAGGCAGGTTCGGGAGCGTGAGGCGATGCAAACTCGCATTGCCCGGGACGCTCGTCGCGGAAAGAAGTTCGCGGCTAACAAACGCAAACCTGGCATGGCGATGGGGCTGGACAAGGATCGGTCGGAGAAGACTGCTGCTCGGCGTGGTGCGGCTCATGCCGAGTCTGTGGAGTCGTCTCTCGCTGCGTATCGTCACGCACAAGACAAGGTTCGCGACGATCAACATGTGTTCATTGAGCTTCCCGGTACGGCGCTTCCGAACGGAACCCGTGTTATGGAAATCCCAGGGCTCACTGTTGTGGGCCCCGAGCGTGTCCGGATCACTGGGCCGAACGGCAGCGGAAAGACGACCCTGCTCAACTCTGTTGCAGACGGTAGCGCGGGATATGTGATTAGGAATGTGGGGTACCTCCGGCAACGCATTGTTCTTGACCCCAACCGGTCAGTTTTGGAATTGGTCTCGGAGGCCAACGCGTCTGCTGACCCGCAGTATATTCGGGACCAACTCGCGCAACTGTTGTTTCAGAATGAGACTGTGCACGCGCCTATTGGAACGCTTTCGGGTGGTGAGCGTTTCCGCGTTGAGTTTGCCCGCGTTCTTCTTTCGTCGCCTGCTCCGCAGCTATTGCTTCTCGACGAGCCCACCAACAACATCGATATCTCAACCGTGAACTGGCTTGTCTCCGCTCTTGAGAGTTATGCAGGTGCGGTTCTTCTCGTCAGCCACGACGAAGACTTCTGTGAGCGTATGAACCTTGACAGGGAAGTTTCCATCGATGATCTGACCTGATGGCCCCTGCAGCTCCCGCAAAATAGTTCCCCGTCCGGGAACTATTTTGCACGCCCGCCTGCTACGGGCATAGCACCCCACCTACACCGGGCGGAAGGTGTCCGGCGAGGCCGCCTTCCACTCCTGTGCCCAGGATGACGGCGGGTCTTCGAGCAGCTGGCCCGGCCGCAGCCATTCGTAGATGGAGGCGTAGGAGCGGGACTCGGTCGGGGAGATGTTGCGGCGCAGCATCTCGGGGGTGAGATCCGCCGGGTCGGTGACTCCCATGGAGGCCATGAGGCGCACGGCGGTGTTGACGGTGGTCTTGTGGTAGTTGTACACCGCCTGGGACTTGTCCTTGACCACAACGGCGCGGTTGCGGCGCGGGTCTTGGGTGGCGACGCCAGTGGGGCATTCGCCGGTGTGGCAGCGTTGTGCCTGGATGCAGCCGACGGCCATCATCATGGCGCGGGCGGAGTTGGTGTAGTCGGCGCCTTGGATCATGCGCATGACGATGTCGGAGCCGCCGGCGACTTTGCCGGACGCGCCGAGTTTGATTTGGTCGCGCAGGCCGGTGCCGACGAGTGCGTTGTGCACGGTCATCAAGCCGTGGGTCAGTGGCATGCCCATGTGGTCTTCGAAGTCGATGGGGGCGGCGCCGGTGCCGCCTTCGGAGCCGTCGACGACGATGAAGTCGGGTGCGGTGCCGACCTCGCGGATGGCCTTGCAAATGGCAAGTACTTCTCGACGACTCGACACACACAACTTGAACCCCGCCGGTTTACCGCCGGACAGTTCGCGCATCTTCGCGATGAACTCGATCAACTCGACAGGGGTGCTGAACACGCGGTGGGCTGCGGGGCTGATGCAGTCCTTGCCCATGGGCACGTCGCGGATTTCGGAGACTTCCTTGGTGATCTTGTCGGCTGGCAGCACGCCACCGATGCCCGGCTTGGCGCCCTGGCTGACTTTCAGTTCGACCATCTTGACCTGGTCGTCGGCGGCGCGGTCGCGGAACTTAGCGGGGTCGAAATCGCCGTCGTGGGTGCGGGCGCCGAAGTAGCCGGTGCCCATCTGCCAGACGAGGTCGCCGCCGAATTCCTTGTGGTAAGGGGAGACGCCGCCTTCGCCGGTGTTGTGGGCGAAGCCGCCCATGGCCGCACCCTTGTTCAGTGCGCGCACGGCGTTTTTGGACAGGGAGCCGAAGCTCATGGAGGACACGTTCAGCATGGAGATGGAGTACGGCTGGGTGCAGTCCTTGCCGCCGATGAGGGTGCGGGGCGGTTCGGAGGGTTCGTCGACAGGCGCGAGCGTATGTACGAGGTGTTCGTGGTTGGTGGCGTAGACGTCCTGGACGGTGCCGAAGGACGTTTCGCTTTGCATGCCCTTTGCGCGTTCGTAAATTGCGTTGCGCTGATCGCGGTTGAAGGGGCGGCCGTCCCAGTCGCGCTCGATGAAGTATTGGCGCAGCTCGGGGCCGATGTCGGTGAGCAGGGTGCGCATGTGCCCGAGTACGGGGTAGTTGCGCAGGACCGGGTTTTTGGTCTGAGTGAGGTCGTGGATGGCCACGCCGCCCAACGCCGCTGCGACGCTGCCGAGGGCGACCTTGGCAAAGTTTCCTGACTTGTCCTTAGGCATGCGCCCCATCATGCCTTAATAATCTGTAGTTGTTGACAGGCACGCGGTTTCGTCGACTAGAGGGTGCGTCCGAGCGCCCGCATTTCCCATCCGGCATTGCGCCATTGTTGCACGTCCAGGACGTTTCGGGCGTCGATAAGCAATTGCTTTTCGACGACCCCAGCAACCCACTCCGGATCCATCTCCCTAAACTGCCCCCATTCGGTAGCGAGGATGGTCAGCTCCGCGCCGCGCAGCGCCTCTTCGAGCGTGTCGGCATAATCGAGGGTTGGGAAGACCTTGCGGGCGTTGTCCATCGCCTGCGGGTCGTAGACGGTGACGTTCGCGCCGGCCAGGGAGAGTTGGCCCGCCACGGCGAGGGCTGGCGAGTCGCGCACGTCGTCCGAGTTCGGCTTAAACGCTGCACCCAGCACCGTGATGTTGCGGCCGATCAGGCTGCCGAGTTCCTCGCGTGCCATGTCGACCACGCGCTGGCGACGTCGCATGTTGATCGCATCTACCTCACGCAGGAAGGTCAGCGCCTGGTCCGCGCCGACCTCGCCGGCGCGCGCCATGAACGCACGGATGTCCTTCGGCAGGCAACCCCCGCCGAAGCCGAGGCCGGCGCCGAGGAATTTGCGGCCGATGCGGTCGTCGTAACCAATCGCGTCTGCGAGTTGGGTCACGTCCGCGCCGACGATCTCGCAGACCTCGCTCACCGCGTTGATAAACGAGATCTTCGTGGCCAAAAACGCGTTCGCCGACACCTTCACCAACTCCGCCGTCTGCAAGTCGGTGACGATAAACGGGGTGCCGTTGGCCAGCGGCGTCGCATACACCTCGCGGGCGATTTCCTCCGCGTGGGAGTTCTCGCTGCGGTGTCCTAATACGATCCGGTCCGGCTCGATGGTGTCCTTGACGGCGTATCCCTCGCGCAGGAACTCCGGGTTCCAGGCGATCTCCACGGTCGCGCCTCGGCCGGCGCGACGAGTCAGATCGTCGGCGCGTTCCTGCAGTGCCGCTGCAGTGCCAACCGGGACCGTGGACTTGCCCAGGATGACGTGGTGGCCGTGCAGTTTGGGCACGAGGTCGTCGATAACCGCCTCAACGTAGCGGGTATCCGCGGCGTACGAGCCGCGCTGCTGCGGCGTGCCCACCCCGATGAAGTGCACGTTGGCGAAGTTGGCGGCCTCGTCGTAATTCGTCGTAAAGCTGAGGCGACCTGCGTCGATGTTGCGCTCCAGCACCTCGGGAAGGCCCGGCTCGTAGAACGGCACCGTGGAGTTCTTCAACGCCTCAATCTTGTGCTCGTCCACGTCGACGCCAAGCACCTCGTGGCCCAACTCCGCCATGCACGCCGCATGCGTCGCGCCAAGATAACCAGTGCCGATCACAGTCAGTCGCATGGTGGCCATTATGCCGTGGCGGTGTTGGCACTGCAGGGTGAGCGCGGTGGTGGGGTTGATCGTCTAGTTCCCTCGGCAGGCTGCTAGACGATTCACACCTTATTGCAAACCATCTTCAACATGACCTGGGGAAACGCAGACAAGGCGGGTGGATCGTCTAGCAGTTCGGACCGTCTAGCTAGACGATGCACCACCAGCCCTACTGAAAGTTCAGGTACGCCTTCGACGGGGTCGGGCCGCGCTGGCCCTGGTACTTCGAGCCGAGCGCACCCGAGCCGTACGGAGTGTCAGCCGGGGAGGTCATCTTGAACAGCGCGAGCTGGCCGACCTTCATGCCAGGCCACAGCGTGATCGGCAGGTTGGCCACGTTAGACAGTTCCAGCGTGATGTGTCCGGAGAAGCCCGGGTCGATGAAGCCCGCGGTGGAGTGGGTCAGCAATCCCAGACGGCCCAGCGAGGACTTGCCCTCGAGGCGACCGGCCAGGTCCGCGGGCAGCGTGAAGCACTCCAGGGTGGAGGCGAGGACGAACTCGCCGGGGTGAAGGACAAAGGCGTCGTCGTCGGAAACCTCGACGAGCGTTGTCAGGTCCGGCATCTCCTGCTTCGGATCAATGTGCGTGTACTTCGAGTTGTTGAAGACTCGGAAGAACTTATCCAGGCGCACGTCAACCGAACTCGGTTGGACCATCGACGGATCGAAGGGGTCGATGCCGAGGTGGCCGGAGTCAATGGATTCGCGAATGTCGTGATCTGAAAGCAGCACGACACAGAGTGTACTTCCCCACCCCTTGCCCGGTTTTTGGAGCCGGTTCCTGCAGTGCTAAAGTCGTAAAAGCTGCCGGCGTAGTTTAGTGGTAGAACATCAGCTTCCCAAGCTGAGAGTGCGGGTTCGATTCCCGTCGCCGGCTCCAAGGCACTGGTTATTTTTGGGGGCGAAATGGATCAGCGGACGGTCAAATTAGACTCGACGGATCACGGCGAGTTTGTCATCTACCAGACCGAGGACGGATTAACGGAAGTCCATCTGCGAGTTGTCGACAAATCAGTATGGATGACTCAAAGTGAAGTCGCAGATCTCTTTGATATATCTCCGGCAAGCGTGAGCATTCACCTCAAGAATATCTACGCCGAAAACGAGCTGAGCAGGGATCGAACTATTAAAGAAATTCAAATAGTTCGATCTGAAGGAGATCGCGATGTTTCGCGAACACTCAAACATTACAATCTGGATGCGATTGTTGCTGTCGGCTACCGAGTTAAAGGACCAAGAGGAAATCAGTTCCGACGCTGGGCCAGTGAAATACTCCAGGAGTATTTGAGAAAAGGTTTCGTCCTCAACGACGAAAAGCTCAAAGACCCCCGCGGAACCGATTATTTCGACGAGCTACTCGCGCGAATCCGGGATATTCGATCCTCCGAAGCTCGCCTCTACCTCAGACTACGAGACATTGTCGCGCTTGCTACGGACTACAACAAAGATAGCCCCAAAACACGCGGGATTTTCAGCTGGATTCAGGACAAACTCCATTACGCAGTTACCGGTCAAACTGCTTCAGAAATCATTGCGACACGTTGCGACCCCGGAGCCGACAACCTGGGGTTATCCACTTTCAAGGGGAAAGTGGTACGGAAAGGTGATGTAACCACCGCAAAAAACTATCTAACAAATTCCGAGCTCACCACACTCAACCTGCTAGTTTCCCAGTTTTTGGAATATGCAGACCTCCAGACTCGTATGAGAAGCCCTATCTACATGAAGGATTGGTTGGAGAAGACCGATTCGTTTATTGAATTCAATGGCTTCGAGCCGTTGAAGGATCGCGGAAGAATCTCGCGCGAAGAGGCCAACAGACTAGCCAAAGAACGCTACGAGCTATTTAATGCTGGTCGGGAATCCGACAATCTAGCCGAAGCTGACGCAAAACTGGTCGAGACCATGAAGCAGATTGACCGCCGGATTCTTGCAGACCGAGCCCGTTTAACACCCCGCGTAACAGACATCCCGGACGAGGAGTCTTAAACCCCTCACGCTTCCGTCGTGCACGCCGTGACGGGCTTATCCGACAGCAGGATGGCGCGGTAGCCGCCACCATCAACCGTGTAGCGCAGGATCTTCCAGTCTGGGTTGTATTCCTGCGCGAGTGCGAGGTCTTCGGGGTTGTGGTTGTGGGCGGTGATGGTGTCGTCGCCAAGTGGTGTGCTCACGCGGAATGTGAGCGTGGTGCCGTCGTGGGCGAGGATGTCGATGGGGAACCAGCCGTATTTTTGGTTCATGGCGCGCAGTACGGGGATGTAGTGCTGGTTGTGGCCGCGGGTGCGTTGGTCGCATTCGCGGTAGGTGCAGGTGCGGCGGGTGGCGGGGCGTTTGGGGAAGGGGACGGCGTCGTCGCCAACGCGTACAGCGGCGGCGCTTGGCGAGTAGTCGAATGTCGCGCCGGTGTTGGCGACGAATTCGTGGCCCTGCGCAGCGCTATCAAACTTTGCGACGACCACCTCACCCGTCTCATCAAGCGTAAACGCAAAGGTCAGCCCGTCCATGCTGCTGAGGGTGGCTGGGGTCCAGTCGGTGGGCATGCCAAAAGACATGGTGCTCCTTGAAATATCGCTCTTCCGGCGCGGCGGTTGCGCGTGCCGGCGGATCTTCCCTCGGGAGCACCGTGCGCGATGAGCGCGGTTGCTAATCGACGAGCCGAGGGGCCTTATCCGTCAGATTTCTTGATCCAAAACGACACAATATAGACCAAGCGGTCTAGTGTCAAGTGGTGCGGCACCCGCTCCCCTACCCGCAGCGGACGATGGGCTGCGGGTCGTAGACGGTGGTCTGGGTTTCACGGGAGAGTTCGTTGCCGGCGAGGTCGTAGATAATGCGGGTATCCGAGGTGGTGAACCCGGGTGCGCCGCCGGACGGCGAGCAGTTCGGGCCGGACACGTTGACCGGCTGCGGGCTGGTCTGGGCCCAGCGGCCGCCGTTGATGGACTGCACGTTGACCGTATTCACTCCCATGAGGCTGACGGTGAGTTGGCCGCCGCCGACGTTGGTGGCGATGCGCACCGGGTAGGGGCTGTCGTTGCGGAACTGCAGGTCGATGGCGCCTTCGTACACGGTGGCTTCGCGGCCGGCCGGATAGCGGGAGATGTAGTAGGAGTGCGGGGTGTGGGCGACGTCGGTCATGCCGGCGAAGTAGGCCGCGTTGTACAGGGTGGTGGCGAACTGGGAAATGCCGCCGCCGACGGCGGTGTCGGCACGCCCGTTGAGGATGATGCCGGATTCGACGTAGCCCTGGGCGGTGCCGCGGGGGCCGGTGTAGCCGTTGAGGGAGAACGTCTCCCCCGGGTTCACAATCGCGCCGTTGACCGTGTTGGCCACCAGGGCGATGTTGGTGCCCGAAGCACCCGAGTAGCCGCCGGTGGTAAACGAGCCGACCACTTCGTTGAAGGTGGCGTTGTTCGCTTCTTCGGTGGTGAAGTCCGCGGGTACCGGCTTGTAGTCGGCGTCCCAGGAACGCCCCTTGGAACCGAGGACGCGGTCGTTGAAGCCGGCGAGGGTTTTCTCCCAGTCCACAGCGGTGCCGTCGACGGAGGGTTCGACGCCGCCGCCGGTGAGCACGCGGGCGTTTTGCATCTCCACTTCGGTCTCGGCGAGCTGCTCGGCCAGGATGGCTTGCGCGGCTTCGACGTTCACCTTCGGGGCGATCTTGCCGTCGACGTTGGGGAAGCTGACCACCTCGCCAAGCCGCTCCTGCGGGATAGCGGCCTTGTGATCATCGCGACCGGTCACGGTCAGCGGGCCGTCCAAGGCGGCGCGCACGGGGCCGTCCATGGCGGCGCTCATCACAGCGTCGTCGATGGCGGGCGGCACGGAGGTCGGATCCACATCGATGCCGTCCGGGTTGAGCCAGCCGGTGGTGGTCTCCTCGCGCAGCAGGTCGCGCTCGACCTTCTGGCCGTTGATCGGCTTGGTGGTCTCGGCCTTGCCGGCTTCGACGCGGATGGTGCCGTCGGTGGGGTCGAAGTGCAGTTCGTCGCTGATGCGGTCGAGGGTGCGGTTCAGGGCGGTGTCGTCGATAAGCGGAACCGCGTCGATCTCGTGGGTGGTGAACAGGCCGCGCAGGCGCGAGATCGGGTTGGCGGTTTCGATGCCGGCGGCGTCCACGGTGGCCTGGTAGTCGATGTCCAGGCCGGACTTCGCGGGCACGAACGTGGACGTCTTGTCGCCGGCGCGGACCTCGACGGTTGTGTCAGCAGCGCTGCCGAGTTCACCCTCGAGCTTCGCGCGAGCCTCGTCCGGCTTCATCGCACCGATGTTCACGCCGCCGACGGTGGTCCCGCGCGGGACGTTGCCGCGGTGCATCGCCAGATCCGCCAGGTACACAGCAAGCGCGATGGCGAGGATGCCGAGCAGCACACCGAGCGCGATCTTGCCGCCGCGTCCCTTGCTGCTCGCCTTGTGCGAGGTTGCCTTCACCGTAGTCACCCAAACAAGGGTAATGCAGATGTTTGAAAAAGCGGGTTAGAGGTTGTCGTCGATAAGCAATTGCTGCACGCGGGTGGCTGCCTCATCGATGCGGTCTTCGGCGATGTAGCCGTTGCGTACGCACCACACGACGTGGTCGATGATGGCGGGCAGATCCTTACCCGTGGACCACAGCGCCTGGTCGGCGCCGGAGGCGATGGCGCGGGCGACGGCGTCGCGGGTGGGCGCGTAATCGAGGATGCCGCGCATGCCGGATAAGTCATCGGTGACCACGACCCCGTTGAAGGGCACTCCGCCGGGGTAGTCGCCCTCGCGCAGCACGCGGTAGGCCTCGGGGTTCATGGAGCTGGGCACGCCGTCGGGGCCAAGGCCCGGCACGATCATGTGGCCCATCATGACGCTGGCGCGCGGGAACTGCGTCAGCAGCGGGCCGTAGGGGCGCATGTCTAGGTCGCGGACCTGGTTCAGCGGCGGGGTGACGGCGAGTTGGTGGTGCGTGTCGCCGGAGGCGCGCCCGTGGCCGGGGAAGTGTTTGAACGTGGGCGTGACCTGGGCGTCGGTGAGCCCCTGGGAGAACAGCGTGGCAACCCGCACGACTTCGGCCGGGTCGCCGTGGAAGGCGCGGTCGCCGACGATGTCCAGGTCGGTCACGTCGAGGTCCAGCAGCGGCGCGTAGTCCACGTTGATGCCGTGCGCGCGCAGAGACCGACCGATGTCCCACCCGGTGCCCCGGATGACTTCCGGCGGGGTGCCGGCCAGCGCGCGCGGCGGCATGAATTTGCCCAGCACGTTGGTGTGGCGCTGCACCCGGCCGCCCTCAAAATCGATGGCGACGACAAACGGCCGGTCGTACTGTTCCCGCAGCGCATTGATGTTGCGGCCCGGTTCAGTGAGCAGCCGCGGGTCCGCCCAACTCGGGATGATCAGCCCGCCAGCCCCCTGGTCGAGCGCCGCCTTCGCCTGCTCATAGTTCGCCACGCCGACCACCATCAGCGACGCCACCCGTGCCCGCAGGTCCTTGGGCACGCGTTGTTGCGCCGGGCTGCGCAGCGCAGGAGCTTCTTGCGTATCGACGACCCCACCCTCCGGCACCGTCGACGGCTCCGTCACCGCTTCTGGGGCGGGTTCCGGTGCGGTGTCGTTCGCCTCCTCAGGGGTGCTGCATGCGGCAAGCGCAACGCACGCCGCGAGCGCAACGGCGCGCGTAGTGTGCGCGGCGCGTGCGGCGAAGGCTCGATTCCGCATGTGACTGACCCCTTTGCGGCCCCGTTATGGCGTGTAAAAACGCCCTTACTCTACTCGCTGCTGGTAGCCTTTTCCGACATGTCCCATACCGTTGACCTCCCCGAGCCACTGAAGCGCCACGCCGCGTCCCCTGTCGTGGCGAGCGCCGTCGTTGGCATTGTGCTCGGTGTGGTTGGTGTGCTGGGTATCGCGGCGGCGTCGGGCCAGTCGACGGTGCCGGAGAATACGGCTGTTTCCGCTGATGATGCGGTGCTTGGCGGGCCGGAGTACGGCTCGCGGAAGTAGGGCTGGGTGGGGTCGTCGAGAAGCGCCCATGTTCTTGGGTGGCTGGTCCTGACCCTGCTTGCGCTGGCGCAGCCGCCGGGACAGGTCGCGGCCGACACCAAGTTTGATCTCGTTGCCAACCCGGCGCGGTTTTTGGCGCGGGCCACGCACGCGTACACGGATGAGTTTCCGCTAGGCCAGGTGCAGAACCAGGCGTACGGGTACCTGTTTCCGCAGGGCGCGTTTTTCTGGTTGTTTGGGTGGTTGCCGGACTGGTTGACGCAGCGCGCGTGGTGGGCGTTGCTGCTGGGTGTGGCATATTCGGGCACGTTAGTGCTGGCGCGGCGCATCGGGATCAGGGGCACGTGGCCGCCGGTGCTCGCGGCGTTGCTGTACGCGTTGAGCCCAAGGATTTTGACCACGCTGACGGCGATTTCTTCGGAGGCCTGGCCGGTGGTGCTGGTGCCGTGGACGTTGGTGCCGCTGGTGCAGCGTCGCCCGCAGGTGGCGCCGGCGGTGGTGGCGGTGGCGTGCATGGGCGCGGTCAACGCAACGGCGACCATCGCGGCGTGCCTGCCGGCGTTTGTGCTGCTGGTGGCGCTGCGCCGCTTCCGCGAGGCCGCCCGGTTCACGCTGGGTGCGGTGTTGGTGTCGGCGTGGTGGATCGGCCCGCTTTTAGTGCTGGGTATATATTCGCCGCCGTTTACAGACTTCATCGAGTCCGCGCATGTGACCACTGCGTGGCTCAACCCGGTGGAGATCCTGCGTGGCACCACCAGCTGGACCCCGTTCGTGGACACGGAGCGCGTCGCAGGCCACCTGTTGGTCGCGGAGCCGGTATTCATCATCGCCACCTGCCTGATCGCCGCGTTCGGCCTGGCGGGCCTGGCCCGGCGCGACATGCCGTGGCGCGGGCCGCTGCTTGTTGTGTTTGTGGTGGGGTTTGTGGTGTTGGGGTCCTCGCCAATGCTTGCACCGCTTTACGACGACACCCTCGCCCCCTTGCGCAACCTCCACAAGTTCGACCCACTGGTCCGACTGCCGTTGGTGCTCGGGGTGGGGTTCGTGGCATCAACGGTGCGTCGCCCGCAGGTGGTTGGGGTGGCGTTGGCGGCTGCGGTGGCGCTCGCGCCCGCGTGGTCGTTGCGCCTGCTGCCGGAGGGCACCTGGTCGGAGGTCTCCGAGGACTGGGTGGCGGCAGGCGAGTGGTTGGAGGAGCACGCCGCGGGCACGCGCACGCTGGTGGTGCCGGCGTCGTCCTTTGCGCGCCAGCATTGGGGGTGGACGCGCGACGAGCCGATCCAGGCCCTGACCAGCACGCGCTTTGCCTTCCGCGATGCGGTGCCGCTGGTGGATCCGGAGGCGATTCGTGGGCTGGACGGCCAGGTGGCGGTCGCAGATCAGCAGGCGCTGCGCTCTATCGGCGTGGGCGCGGTGGTGGTGCGCCGCGACCTGGAGCGCCAGCCCGTCACGCCGAACCTGGGCGAGCCGGACGCGAGCTTTGGGGAGGTGGACATCTTCCTGCTGGACCCGCACGCGGACATCATGGACACCGACCGCGCGCCGATTGCCGTCGACGGCGGCGGTGAGGTCCTCGCGCTGTTGTGGCGCGAACTCGGCTACTTCCCGGCGCGCCTGACCAGCGGGGACGCAAGCGCCCCCGCCGATATTGTTACGGATACCCCGGCGCTGGCGGTGCGCAACTACGGAACCATTGACGGCCAGTCCGGCCACCTGGCCGCCGAGTGGGAAGACACCACGGTGCGCAACCGGGTGAAGGACTACCCGTCTGCGGGCACGCGTGTTGGGGTGGGCATGGACGGCTTCGCCCGCGCGTCGTCGTCGGCCGCGGACGCCGGTGCTTTCGGTGGGCCGGACCCTGCGAAGTCGATCACCGCCGCCTTCGACGGCTTGGATGAGACAGCCTGGTGGCCTGCGCCCGGCGACCGCGACGCCTGGATCGAATTTCAATCTCAGCAGGAGCACGTCACCATCACTTCCACCGCGGACACCACCGTGCAACTCTGCGACGGGCACGACAATTGCCGCGACGTCACCCTGGTCAAGGACCAGCCGCGCCGCCTGACCCGCGGCGACGCCACCCGCCTGGAACTGACCGAACCGGTGGGCATCCGCGAACTCGACGCCGGCATCCGTCGCATCGTGGAGGTCCCCGGCACCGCCGACCGCTACTTCTTCCAGCGCCGCTTCCCCGACACCGATGTCATCCAGCGCCGCTTCACTACCGCCGTGGACAGCGAGTGGGTGCTCTCTCAACCCGCGACGATCAACGGCGAGCGCCACGTCGGCCGCGTGTTCCTCGAGGCCGGCACGCATGAGATTGTCACCCGCGCCGAAACCGTGATGCTCTCGCGCGCGCCGCTGCCCAACCACACCGGCGAGCGCATGATCCTGACCACCCGCGCGTTCAACGAAGGCCTGCGCGCCACCCTCGGCGGCGTCCCACTGGAGCCAATGCGTATCGACGCCAACGCTCAGGCCTTCCGCGTCCCCGACAGCATTCCCGCCGACGTGTCCGCCGACGAGTTTGAAATGTTCTTCACCGGCGACGGCGCCTACCGGTACTCGCTCGTCGCCGGCACCCTGCTGAGCCTGCTGGTCACCGCCCGGTGCCTGTGGGTGCCGTGGCGCCGCTTCGAAAGCTTCACGCCCCCACCCGGCGGGAACTGGCTGCCGGGTGTGGCCGTCATCGCCGTGGCACCCCTGCCCGGCGCGGCCGCCGTGGCGCTTGCGTGGCTGGTGCGCCGCTTCACCGTGATCCCGATGCCGCACCTGGCCGCCGCCACCATGACCGTGTGTGGGCTCGTGCTTGCACGTGCGCCCTGGCCGGCGGCGAACTACGCGGGCTCGTCGACCTTCCTCGTTCTCGCCGCCTGCTTCGCCGTGGCCTGCCTGATCAGCCGCGCGCCGGGTACCTCCACCAGTTCGTAAGAGATGTAGGAAACGGCGGTGCTCAGCAGGGTGGTCGTCGTAAAGATCAGCACGAAGTGCCCCGAAAACATGGGCACGCCGAGCATGGGGAACACGAAGTACAGCACCGCCATGTGCCACAAAAACACCGAGTACGACCAGTGGCCGAGCGTGCGCATGCTTTTCGACGACAACACCGTCCCCTCAAACCTCTGCCCCAGCGCAAAGGGTGCGACCAGCAGGGCGGCGAACACCGCGCCGAGTACCACCCGCACGTTAAATTCCAGCGGGCTCGGGTGCTCCAGGCCGCGCGGGCCGATCACGCCCGCCACCCACGCCACCGGCAGTGCCAACACCACGAACGGCCAGCGGGGTCCTGCGTAGCGCACCCCGGCGCGCTCCAATTCGGCGAGTACCAACCCGACCGCAAACCACAGCGCATACGACGGCGGCCAGATCTGCAGGTTCAGCACCGCCGGGTCCGCAATGCCCGAGACCGCCCACGGCCACACGAACCCGAGCGCCACCGCGACCGCCAGCGCCACGTACCGGCCCCGCGCACCCAGCCGCAGGTACAGCGGCAACACGAGGTAGAAGGCGACTTCGATGCATAGGGACCACATTTGGGTGAGGCCGTCGATAAGCGCGTGCGGCACGTAGACCTGCACCAACAGCACATTCGCCACCACCTGCGTTGCGCTGACCCCCGCGAGCGGCGGCAGCGCAAGCAGCACCACCGCCACGCACACCACATACGCCGGCACCAGGCGAGCAACACGCCGCGAGTAGTAGCCCGGCCGCATCCCGCCACGCGCCAGCAAAAACGCCGAGAGGGCGAAAAACACCGCCACGAAGTAGTCAAAGCGCTCCAACACCGCCGAGCCGGTCCCCGTCTGAAACGCGACGTGCGTGGCCACAATGCCGTACGCGGCCACGGCGCGCAGGCCGTCGAGCTCGGGCAACACAGCGGGTCTTGGATTCACGATGGGCAAAGTCTAGTCGCCCGGTAGGGTTAGGCGGGTGAACCTGCGTCGTCGATTAGCCACCTGCCTGGGCATCATTGTCGTCTGCGCCGCGCTCAACATCGCCTCCCCCATCGTGATTGCAAAGCAGCGCACCCTGCAGCCCGGCGAGTACACCATGCTTTTCGACGACGCCCGCTCCCGCACCGTCACCCTCACCAAACAGCCCAAATCCATGCTGGCTGAGGTAACCGTCGACGGCGATGTCGTAGACAGTTTTCTCATCGACCCCTCCACCGCCTTCCCCGCCAAAGGCCGCGCCGGGCTCGGCCCGCTGCTGCCCTACCAGCCGGAACGGCGCACCTACCCACTGTTCGACACCACCTCCGGCCAAGACGTCCCCATGGATTACTTAGGTCCCGGCAACGTGCGTGGCATGCAGACCTACAAGTACACCGCTGGGTTGTCCAACGATTGCGTGCGCACCGTCGACGCGGAACGCCGCACCGGCCGCATCCTCGACGAGATCTGGGACTGCCCGCCCGAGCAGTGGGTGCTTGCGGAGGAGACCAAGGCAGCAGCTGTCGACGCCGCGCGCCGCGACGTGGCCTGGCTGCGTGGCCTGCAAGTCATGGCGGTGCTCACCCGCTTCATCGCGGCCGCGGCGTTCATTGCTGGCCTGGTGGCCTATGCGCGCCGCCGCTAAAAGGTGGTGGGCGCCGGTCTATGGCGCCCTGCTGGTTCTGGCGCTGACCTGGCCGTTTCTTGTCCTCGGGGAGGCATTCGCGCTGCGGGACATGCTGGTCTTCGACGCGATGGAACTCACCCGCGCCTCGTTGGGGTGGGGTGACCTGCCCGCCCGCAACGTCCCCCAAGACGCCCTGCTTGGCGTCCTGCCGTATCCGGTGTTGTTCCTGCGTGTGTTCATGGTGTCCGCCGCCGCGGCCGCCGCGTGGGCGGGGTGGAAACTCGGCCGCACCCCGCTGGGCCAGGCGGCGGCGATGACGGTGGCGGTATGGAACCCGTTCGTCGTAGAACGGCTGCTGCAGGGACAGTGGTCGCTTGCCGCCGCGGCCTGGCTGCTGCCCCTGGTGGCGTTGGGGGTGCACCCGATGTCCGGGCTTGCGCACTGGCTGGCGTCACTGACACCGACCGGCGCCATCGCCGCCGCGTGCGTGGCCCGCAGCCCTCTGACCACCGCGCTGACCTGCGCCCCCTGGGTGGTCGCGGGCATCTTCGCCGGGGCGGGCGGCACCTCATCGGCCGTGTCCGCCGAGGTGTTCGCCCCGCGCGCCGAAGGGCTCACCGGCACCCTCGGCGCGATGCTGGGCCTTGGCGGGATCTGGAACGCCCACGCCGTGCCCGCCTCCCGCGAGGCCGGCTTCGCTCTGTTCGGCATCGCACTGTTCGTGCTGCTTGCGCTGGCGTGGCGTGAAGTACCCCGCCGCCTACTCGTGCTCGCCGGGGTCGGCTTCCTCATCGCGCTCGCGTCCTGGGCGGGCCTGCTGGGCCCGGTGGTCGCGCACGTCCCCGGGGCCGGCCTGCTTCGCGACAGCCAAAAGTGGCTCATCCTCACCATCCCCGCCCTGGTCACCGCCGCCGGCGCATTAAGCGCCCGCCGCGCCCTCGCCGCCGCCACCTTCGCGCTCCTGCAGGTCCCCGACGCGCCCGTCGCCGTCGCCGCACTCACCCCCACCACCGTCGAGGTCCCCGCCATCAACCACCACGGCCGCGACGTCCTCTTTGAATCCCGCCCGACGCTCACGCTTATCGACGACCACCCCACCGTCGACCCCGCCCCCAAAGCCATGAACGTGGTCGAATCCGGCGCGCTGACCGTCGACGGCGTCGTCGTCGACGCGCCCTCGCCGCGCTGGGTCGCCGCCCAAGCCGCCATCGACGACACGGATGCACTGCGCGAGATGGGTATCGGGGTGGTTGTGCGTTCGGATGGGCGGGTCGTCGATACGCAAGCGCCCGCGAACCCGCTGCCACCTGCGGGGATCGCACTGTTCGCACTGTGGCTCGCGGTGCCAGCAACGCTGCGCCGCAACCGATAGTTGGAACCTCCCATGATTGAAGGCTTGCATGAATTGCGGCGTTCACCTAAAGTTAACTCCAGATGAACAAAAGGTTACGCACCGCAGAATCAAGGAGGTATAGCCGTGGCCAACAACAACATCGATTTCAGCATCATCCGCGAGCGCGCCCTGCGTAACATCCGCGAGGACCTGCTCGTCGAGTTCGCCGGACAGTACGACGCACTCGAGATCAACGACGCCTTCGACGCCGTCGTCCGCGCACACAAGCGCACCGCAACCGTCGAAGACTTCATCCCCGTCCTCGTCGAAGCAGAAATGCGCGACCGACTCCGCGACGGCGAACTCTTCCCACAGGCCGCCGCATAACTCACAGCAAACCCCAACGCCCAACCCCTTTGCAGCGGTTGGGCATTTTGCTATGTTCGACACCTAACACTGTCGGTAGCGAAAGCACACCGGCACCCAGCGAACGTCAACCCCACGCGCCCGGGGAAAAGGGAGCACTCACCGGCGCCTTGTGGCCGTATCAAGGCTGAAGCGGTTCGATTCCGCTCACACGCACAACGCATGCGGCCTGCACGACGCACACGGGCACAACCCCCACCACAGGGTTGCACCGAGCACCATTTACTACCGCGACGTTGGGGGTGACCCGGACACTTTCGTGAGGGTTGGGAACGGGGACAGAACTTACAAGGAGGCACCCATGCTGCTCGCAGAAGCACTCGCACGCCGCGCCGAGGCGCAAGACCGCCTGAACAAACTGCAGGAACGCCTCGTCCAAGGCGCCATGATCCAGGAAGGCGACACACCCGTCGAAGACCCCGCTGAACTGCTCAAGGAAGCCGCCGAGCTGCTCCAAGAGATTGAGACGCTAGTGCGCCGCATCAACCACACCAACGCGCAGACCGCCTTCGAAGGCGCCACGCTTACCGACGCCATCGCGCGCCGCGACGCCCTCCTGCGCTCCCGCCGCCTCTACGCCGCGGTTGCCGACGCCGGCACCATGACCAACGCCCGCTACTCCCGCTCCGAGGTGCGCTTCGTGCCCACCATCGACGTGAAATCGCTCCGCGAGATGGCCGACAACGCCTCCAAGGCCTACCGCGAACTGGACACCAAGATCCAGCAGCTGAACTGGACCACGCAGCTCATCGAGGTGTAACGAGCTCCGCGAGCACGGCCGCGAACCTACGGCCGGTCTCCTCCCACGAAAAGCGCTGCGCCCAACGCTTGGCATTCTCGGCCATGCTGGCGCGGCGCTCAAGTGTTTCTCGGGTTGCCTCGGCGAAGTCGTCCCCATCCTGGACGAGGCGGCCTGTCTCGCCGTCACGGATCGAATCCGCCACCCCACCCGCCGACGCGTACGCCACCGTGGGCACCCCATGCTGCGCGGCCTCAATCACCGCAATGCCCCAGCCTTCCTTGCGCGACGGCAACAGGTGCACGTCCGCGCGCTCCAGCAGCGCGTGCTTGTACGGCTCAGACACATGCCCGTGGAACACCACATCGCCGCGCCCCTGCGCGTACGCCCGCAGCTCGTCCTCCCACCAGCCCGAACCAACCACATCCAGCACCGCGCCCGGGATGCGCGCCGCCGCGTCGATCGCCTCCTCGATCCGCTTGTGCGGCACCAGCCGAGAGAGGGTGAGCAGGTGGGTGCGGTGGTCGTCGTAAAGCGAGGGCACATGCGCAGGCACCGGATCCACGCCATTCTCCACGATCTCGATGTCACCCTCGCGCACGCCAAGCGCCACCAAATCGCTTCTCGACGCCTCCGACACCGTCACATACCGCGCCCCCCGATACACCCGCGGCGCCACCTTCGACTCCAAAAACCACCCCAACCGGCCAATGACCGGACCCGCCACCGGCCACTGCTCCTTATGGCAATGGTGCGTCAGCAACACCACCGGCCTACGCGTAAACAGCCGGGCGAAAAACGGAATACCGTTCTGCGTATCCACCACCACATCCGGCCGGTTGCGCCAGATAGACAACGGCGCCGCCAGGTACACACTGAACTTCCCGCCGGCACGCTCGTAGCGCACCCCGTTTCGGCGTGACCGCCGCGGCGCATCCGTATGCTTCGCCGTCCGATACACCACCTCGTGGCCCTGCTCGGCCAAGTACTCCCCAACGCGCTCGAGATAGCGCTCCGAACCGCCGCCCTGCGGGTGGGTGGAGTCGCGCCAACACAACAACAACACCTTCACGGCGCGATGACCTCGAGCCCAACTTCACGGGCGGCCTCGGCGAGCCTGTCGTCGTACGTCAACACCGCATCCGCCTCCACATCCAACGCAGCCTGTAAGTGAATCGCATCCAACGTACGCAAATACGGCATCGGCAACATACTCGCCGCTCGTAGTGTCCCCCGGCCAAGTTCCGCGATCGAAATTCCCCGCAAGATCATCGTAGCCTCCCCCTGCGGCCGGCCGAGGCGCACCGCCAAGCGCCGCAGCTCAATCTCCAACAAGTCCGACGACACCACCTCGTATTCGCCTGCCTCGAGCCACAGCCGCATCGCGTGCGTGTGCGGCTCCAACTTGAGCAGACAGCCCATCGCCGACGTGTCGGCGTACACCCTGCGCATGTCAGTACCTGTCCGCGCGCATATCGTCGAGCGCATCCGCCAGCGACTCGCCCTCCACCTGCGGTACCGGAAGGTCGAGCCAACCACCCACCCGGGTCGCCGGACGGGTAATGGCCAGGCGTGGCTGCGGCTCGTCGAGAGGCATCAGGCGCCCGACCGGCTCGCCGTTGTTCGTCACCACGAAACTGCGCCCTGCACGCACCTCACGCAGGATCTTCGCCGAATCATTGCGCAGCTCGCGCTGGGAGATCCTGCGCTCCACCAGCGATTCGTCCCATTCCGGATGTGCCATACGCCGGAGCGTAGCACGGTTGCTACAGTGCTAACATTGCGCGAATGCACCACACCCGCCGGATGGCCACGCTCCGCCGCTCACTGCGGCTGCTGCGCTCGTTCCCCTACGAGCAGTTCCGCCCGCGCGTGTTCTACTCCTCCCTGGCGCGCGACACGCGGATGCTTATCGACGCCCTCGCCAACGACCTTTCCCTACCCCCCGGCACGCCGAGCCTGCGCGCCGCATCCGTGCTGGACGTCGGCGGCGGGCCCGGCTACTTCGCCGAAGAATTCGCCGACTGCTTCTACGTCGGCCTCGAACCCAGCGTCTCCGAAATGTCCGCCGCCGGCCTGTCCGGGTTTGGCTCCGTACGCGGCGACGGCGCAGCCCTGCCATTTGCCGACGACTCCTTCGACGTCGTGTACTCCTCCAACGTCGCCGAGCACATCCCGAACTGGCAGACCATGGGCGAAGAAATGCTACGCGTAGCCAAACCCGGCGGGCTTGTGGTGCTCAGCTACACGGTGTGGCTCGGGCCATTCGGCGGGCACGAGACAGGCCTGTGGCAGCACTACGTAGGCGGGGAGTACGCGCGTCGTCGATACGCAAAAGTGCACGGGCACGAACCGAAGAACCGCTTCGGCGAAACACTCTTCGCCGTCTCCGCACGCGAAGGCCTCGAATGGGCCGAAGCCACCGGACGCCTCGCCGCCGCCTTCCCCCGCTACCACCCAGCGTGGGCGTGGTGGGTCACCCGCGTGCCGGTGCTGCGCGAGTTCGCCGTCTCAAACCTCGTCCTCGTCCTGCGCGGCTAATACTGGGGCCTCAACAGCAGAGTGCGCTGTATTCGATCCATTTTCTTCATCACACCGAGTGTTTGGGGAGACATTGCATGGACCAAGGCATACATGTCTGCCAACCGTTCATGATGGTCAACGTTAAGAATCTGTTCCTGATGACTTACACGGTTCCGGAGCCGACGCAACTGCTCTAAAGAAGCCGCCACCGCATACCCATTCTCAACTTGAGCGGGAACTAGAGGTGAAATGCTCGAACGGTGCCGTTCAACAAGCTTCGATGTCAACCCTGGGAAACCACTCACCAGTGCATGAATCCAAAGATTCTCTTTTGCTGAAAATCCTGTCGCGAAATCCGCACGATTGGCCGGCGGATGCAACGGGAAAAGAGCACTTAGATTCCCAAACGAGAGCTGCGAAACCCTGTCATCCAATGTCACCGGAGCCTTAAATCGGGGATGATTCCGAGGTCTGCGCCGAGCGCTACGTTCCGCTGCATTCCGTGCGTCCGTTGCCATGCGCTCCACTACTTTTCTAAGTGGACGAGCCGGGTTCTCAAGCCAATCTTCAGTACTGCTTTGCGCTTGGTTCCACGACCTTAAAGATGCGTCAATACGATTTCTCAGCACAGGCTCGAAGACCGAAAGCGCCTCATACCAAGCCGAAGCAATTGCACTTTGCCACAGATACAAGGATTGAACTGAGCGGGTTAAGGCTCAAAAAGTGTGTCTGGTTGGGCTGATTTTCGGCAGTTGATCTGGGTTAATGCTGAAAGTATAAGCGCTGCGGGTATATATCTGGGAGTTTCGCTCTCAATCCACGGTGTGGCTGCCTTGGTGTGCTACGGGGCGGTGGTTCGGTTGCCCAATGCCAAAGAACCGACCACGCTGCCATTGTGGCGGC
>OJKZ01000114.1_pt1 | contig 41256 bp, 37 predicted proteins | sample 1596791 | NCBI WGS metagenome assembly OJKZ01 (sample SAMEA3904677, study PRJEB24821) | metagenome | biome: Builtin; feature: hospital; material: surface | place: USA | collected 2013-06-04 | reverse complement strand
GCACCAGCGCCACCACCAGCATCGTGCGGCCGACCCGCCAGATATACGGCACGTCAGCCTGTGCGACACCGTTGTTGATGATGTCCGCGTTCAAATCCGGCAGGTACAGCGTGGCCAGGGTCGTGACCAGCTGCAGCACGATAACCAGCGCAATCGTCGGCGCGTAGCGTTTTCCAAATCGCGTGGTTAAGCGGATGCGATCCACGTGGGTGCCCTTTCTGTAGGTAACCGGGCAAGTGTAGACGTTTCTGGCGTGCTGCTGCCTAAAAGACGATATCGCCTTTTACAGGGTGCGCCGTTGCAAAACCCCAGGTCGCGGTCCGGTGGTTGGTGTAAAAGACGATATCGCCGTTTGGGCTGTGGTTGTAGCAGCGGTCCGCGGGGTGCGTCATGTCGATTTTGCAACAAAAAATCGACACATCGCGCGGACGTGTTTATTCTTTCGACATGACTGGAAACACAGCGGCGTTCGACCCTGCGAAGCCGTACAACGATCTTCCGCCGCTGCCACCACAGCACACGCTTGAGACCGCAAAGGTGCTCAAGGCTGTTATCGACGCTCGCAGCGAACTGGCCGCCCTCAACACCGCATGCCGGTTGATCCCGAACCCGGAGATCATCACCTCCACTATCCCGTTGCGTGAGGCGCAGGCATCGACAGAGATCGAAAACATTGTGACCACGAACGATGAGCTGTTCCGGGCTCAGTGGAGCATCGATCTGGAGCCTACGCCGGCAACCAAGGAAGCGCTGCGCTACCGCGATGCTCTGCGGCGCGGCGTGGACCTGATCGCGGATAGGCCGGTGTCGGAGAAGGTTGCGGTTGAGGTGTGCTCGACCCTGCAGGGTGGGCAGGCCACGCTCCGCTCAACACCGGGTACCTACATCGGCGACCCGGTCACGGGCACGCGCGCGTACACCCCACCCGAAGGCCTCGACGTGCTGCAACGCCACCTTTCGGCGTGGGAACGCTACATCTACTCGGACCACGGGTTGGATCCGCTGGTGTTGATGGCGGTGACGCATTACCAGTTCGAAGCTATCCACCCGTTTTACGACGGCAACGGCCGCATCGGCCGCATCCTCAACATCTTGTTGTTGCTGCAAGAGAAGGTGTTGTCACTGCCGGTGCTGTATCTGTCAGGGACGATCGTCGATAGGAAAGCGGAGTATTACCGGCTGCTGCGCGCGGTCACCGCGGACGGTGGGTGGGAGCAGTGGATCCTGTTCATGGTCAACGCGGTGACTGAGTCGGCCCGGAGCACAAGCTTGCTTATCGACGACCTCCGCACCCTCCAGGACACCACCACCGCCCGTGTCCGCGAAGCCGGCATCTCGCCAGCAGCCGAACTGGCGGAGCTGCTGTTCGTTCAGCCGTATGTCCGCATCACGGACGTGATCGATGCGGGACTGGCGAAGCGGCAGACAGCATCGATGTGGCTGTCGCAGCTGGTCGGGGCCGGCATCCTCGAAGAACAGAAGGCGGGGCGGTCGAAGGTGTTTCTGAACACGGCAGCGCTCGAGGTGCTGACCCGACGCTAAACCCCGATATCGGGTTCGCGCTGCTGTGGCGTGCTGCTGCGCTGCTGTGACCTGCCGTGCTGCTGTGACCTGCCGTGCTGCTGTGGCACCGCGACTGCCCAAAAGACGATATCGCCTTTTGCGGGGTGGGCCTCTGCAAAGCCCCAGGTCGCGGCTCGGTGATTGGTGCAAAAGACGATATCGCCTTTTGGGCTGTGGTTGTAGACACGGTCTACGCAGGCGGTTGCGGGTGGTTGCGAGGCGATCGTGGGGGCGCGCAGCAGCGTCATGTCGGTTTTGTAACAAAAAATCGACACGTCGCGTGGACGTGTCGATTCGGTGTACATCAAGCGGTGCGCGCTGTTTGGTGTGCGCGGACCGCGCATCACATGGCGTTACTCGCCGGCGCGGGAGTGACCCAGCATGTCTTCCCACTCGACGATCTTCTTGCGCTCACGCGGGAAGGTCGCGTCGGCGGCGCCGAGGGCGCGCTCGGCCTCGTCGAGCTTGTACCAGCCGGCCCAGGTGGCGTAGTCGATGCCGCGCTCGCGAAGCAGGTCGAGGATCTCGTCCTTGCCGGTGTGGGTCGGTGCGGCGAGCTTGCCGGCGTCGGCGTCGGCGATGAGCATGTCGGTGGTTTCCTTCGCGTCCGACTTGGTGTTGCCGATCAGGCCGACCGGGCCACGCTTGATCCAGCCGGTGACGTACAGCTTCTCCTCCGGTGCGGCACCCTCTTCGACGGTGACGAGGACGCGGCCGCCGTCGTTCGGGATGACATGGCGCTCAAGGTCGAACGGGACGCCCTCGACAGGCTCGGAGCGGTAGCCAACGGCGTGGTAGACCTGCTGGACCGGCCAGTCGGTGAACTTGCCGGTGCCACGGATGCCACCCTTGCCGTCGAGTTCCTGGCGCTCGGTGCGCAGGCCGGTGATGTTGCCGGCGTCGTCGGTAAGCACCTCGACCGGTTCCTCGAAGAAGTGGATGTAGATCTTGTGCGGGGAGTCGTCCGGCTCGCGCATGGCGTACTGCTCAAGCACTTGGCAGTTGAGGTCGATGGATTTGTCGGCGCGACGGACCTCTTCGGAGAGCTGGTCGTAGTCGATGTCCTCCGGGTCGACGAGCACCTGGATGGTGTCGGACTCGTCGAGTTCGCGCAGTTCCTTCGGGGTGAACTTCGCCTGGGCGGGGCCGCGGCGGCCGAACATGTGGACCGTCTCGGCCTGGTTCTTCTTCAGGGACTCGTAGACGTTGTCCGGGATCTCGGTGACGGCGAGCTCGTCGGCGGTCTTGGCCAGCACGCGGGAGATATCCAGGGCCACGTTGCCCACGCCGATAACGGCGACTTCCTTGGCCTCGAGGTTCCAATCGCGCTCGAAGCGCGGGTTGCCGTCGTAGAAACCGACAAACTCGCCGGCGCCGATGGACTTGTCGCCGCCCGGGATGAGCAGCTCGCGGTCGCGCACGGCGCCGGTGGAGAGGACGACGGCGTCGTAGTAGTCACGCAGTTCGTCGATGGTGATGTCGCGGCCGACGGTCACGTTGGCGATAAGGCGCAGGTTGTCTTTGTCCAGCACGTTGTGCAGGGATTTCACAATGCCCTTGATGCGCGGGTGGTCGGGCGCAACACCGTAGCGGATGAGGCCGAACGGGGCGGGCATCTGCTCGAAAAGGTCGACGTGGATGTCGTGCTCTTCGTTGCGGATGAGCAGGTCAGAGGCGTAAATGCCGGCGGGGCCGGCGCCGATGACGGCGACGCGCAAGCTCATAGGTGATGGTCCTTTCGCAAAAGGGGAATTTTTTCGATGACCGACACTATAGCGCATAGACAGACCGGTCTTAAAGTGTCAGCGATTTACATTCGTGTTTCGCGGGACAAGTAAAACAGGCCTTGATGGACGCGGTCAACCTATTACATTCACGCCATTAACCGGCAGTTTCGTGGATTTGGTTGTGCTAGACAGGGTGGTACGGCATGCTTGCTCACCAACGCCAGAACTAACCGCATCGCCGAACCGACCGGTCTACTTTTTGGAGGGCCCGTGACCGCACCAACGAAAACCGCGAAACCGCGCGCAAAGAAGCCGCAGGGGCAATGGCTTATCGACGGCACCGCGCCGCTCAACCACGATGAAGAAATCAAGCAGGCGTCCCCGGTCCTCGACGTGAAGCAGCGTGTGATCGATACCTATTCCAAGGGCGGCTTCGACTCGATCGATCGCGAGGACCTGTACCCGCGCTTCAAGTGGCTTGGCCTGTACACCCAGCGCAAACAGAACCTGGGTGGCGAGTTCACCGGCGAGGACAACAAGGTGCTTGAGGACAAGTACTTCATGATGCGCATCCGTTTCGACGGAGGCATCTGCTCCACCGCGCAAGCCCGCGCCGTCGGGGAGTTGTCCCGCGATTACGCCCGCTCCACGGTGGACCTGACGGATCGGCAGAACATCCAGTTCCACTGGGTGCGCATCGAGGACGTCCCGGCGATCTGGGAGAAGCTGGAGGCGAACGGCCTGAACACCTGGGATGCCTGCGGGGATGTGCCGCGCGTGATCCTAGGCTCGCCGGTGGCCGGCATTGCCAAGGATGAGATCATCGACGCCACGCCCGCGATTCGGCAGATCCAGGAGATCGTTACCGCAGAGGAGTTCCAAAACCTGCCGCGCAAGTTCAAGTCCGCGATCTCCGGCAACGCACGCCAGGACGTGGTCCACGAGATCAACGATCTCGCATTCATCGGCGTCGAGCACCCTGAACTCGGCCCCGGCTTCGAGTGCTACGTGGGCGGAGGCTTGTCGACGAACCCGATGCTGGCACAATCCCTCGGCGCCTTTGTCACCCTCGAGCAGGTCCCGGACGTGTGGGCGAACGTGGTGCGCATCTTCCGCGATTACGGTTACCGTCGCCTGCGCAACCGTGCACGTCTGAAGTTCCTGGTTGCGGAGTGGGGTGTGGAGAAGTTCCGCCAGATCCTCGAGGAGGACTACTTGGGGTACAGGCTCCCGGACGGCCCGCACGCCCCGAACAACCTGGTAGACCGCGACCACATTGGTGTGCATGAGCAGAAGGACGGCAACCTGTACATCGGTGTGAAGCCGACGCTGGGCCACATGTCGGGCGAGCAGCTCATTGCACTCGCCGACCTGGCGGAGAAGTACGGCGTGACGGATCTGCGGTTCACCCCGTTCAAGGAGGTCCTGCTGCTCGGGGTTGCGCCGGACACCGCAGCAAACCTGCAGGCGGATCTGGAGGAGATGGGCCTGTACTCCAAGCCGAGCGAGTTCCGCCGCGGCCTGCTGTCGTGCACTGGCCTGGAGTACTGCAAGTTGGCGCACGTGACCACCAAGTCCCGCGCGATCGAACTCGCCGACGAACTGGAGGAGCGCTTCGGGGACCTCGACTCGCCGATCACCATTTCGCTCAACGGTTGCCCGAACGCCTGCGCCCGCCACCAGGTTTCCGACATCGGTTTGAAGGGCCAGATGGTGGACAACGGCCACGGCGAAAAGGTCGAAGGCTTCCAGGTACACCTTGGCGGCACGATCGGCGAGGGTGCGAACTTTGGCCGGAAGCTGCGTGGTCACAAGGTGTTGTCCAGTGAGTTGACGGAGTATGTGGCACGGGTGGTGCAGCGCTTCGTCGATAAGCGTGAAGGCGCTGAGACATTCCGCGACTGGGTCGCGCGCGCCGATGAGGAGGACCTGCGATGAGCTTTCGCCGCGAACCAAACCCGAACCGCAACTTTCCCACCTTCTGCCCGTACTGCGGCGGCGAGGATCTGTGGCCGAACGAACAGACCGAATTCGCGTGGAAGTGCTGCGAATGCCTCCGCGTCTTCGAGGTGAAGTTCCACGGCCAGGACGACCCACAAGGCGCGCCGTCGAAGGCGCCATCCACGGAAGAAGCGCTGCAGGCCTCGCTCGCACGCCACGGCCACACCGGCGCATTGAAAGGCAACCAATGATTAACCTGCTCAACCAGCCCAGCGACTTCCGCGACCCCGACATCAGCCCCGAAGGCCCGAAGCGGACATCGCCACTGCCCAATAGGGTGGCGCAGCAAAACGCATTGCTTGTCGACGACTGGGCCGCCAAACTCCACAACGCCCCCGCCTCCGAGATTCTTCAGTGGGCGAACGAGTACGCGCCGGGCCCACTCGTGGTGACCCTGTCTATGGAAAACACGGTGCTCGCCGAACTGGCCGAGCGCCACCTACCCGGCGCGGACTTTCTGTTCCTGGACACCGAGTACCACTTCTCGGAAACCCTGGAGGTGGCCGACCAGGTGGAGGCGCGCTACCCCTCGCACCGCTTGGTGCGGGCGAAGGCGCAACTGACCCGCGCGCAGCAGGACAAGACGTATGGGCCGAACCTGTACCTGCGCGCCCCGGGTGCGTGCTGCCGCATGCGCAAGGTCGAGCCGCTGGCGGTGCACATGAGCCCGTACGCCGGCTGGATCACCGGGCTGCGCCGCGCCGACGGGCCCACCCGCGCCGACGCGCCCGCGCTCAGCCTCGATGCGACCGGCCGGTTGAAGATCTCCCCGCTGGTCACCTGGTCCTTGGAGGACACCGCCGCCTTCGAGCGCGACAACGACCTGATCATCCACCCACTGACCCGGAAGGGTTATCCCTCCATCGGCTGCGCCACCTGCACCCTGCCCGTGGCGGAAGGGGAGGACCCACGCGCCGGGCGCTGGGCGTTTGCCACCAAGACAGAGTGCGGTCTGCACGAATAGCCGAATAGCGCAACAACCGGACAACAAGGAGCAACACAATGACGCAAGCAACGGCAACGGCAACGCAACTGTCGCCGCACTTGAAAGATTTAGAAAACGAGTCGATCCACATCATCCGTGAGGTGGCGGGGCAGTTCGACAAGATTGGCCTGCTGTTTTCCGGCGGGAAGGATTCCTGCGTGGTGCTGGAGCTGGCGCGCCGCGCGTTCTACCCGGCTAAGCCGCCGATTGAGCTGCTGCACGTGGATACGGGGCATAACTTCCCGGAGGTGATTGAGTTCCGGGATGGTGTCGTCGATAAGCATGGGCTCCGCCTGCGAGTCGCCCACGTGCAGGATTGGATCGACCGCGGTGATCTGCAGGAACGCCCCGACGGCACCCGTAATCCGCTGCAGACCGTGCCGCTGGTGGAAACCATCGCCGAGGTCGGATACAACGCCGTGCTGGGCGGGGCGCGTCGCGACGAAGAACGTGCCCGCGCCAAAGAACGCGTCTTCTCCGTCCGCGACTCCTTCGGCGGCTGGGATCCGCGCCGCCAACGCCCCGAACTGTGGGACCTCTACAACGGCGCAACCCTGCCCGGCGAAAACGTCCGCGTCTTCCCAATCTCCAACTGGACTGAAGCCGACGTGTGGGAGTACATCGGCGCGCGCGGCATCGAACTGCCATCCATCTACTACGCCCACGACCGCGAAGTGTTCGGCCGCGACGGCATGTGGCTCACCCCCGGCGAATGGGGAGGCCCCCGCGACGACGAACAGCTTCACACGCGCCGGGTGCGCTACCGCACTGTCGGCGACATGTCCTGCACCGGCGCCGTCGATTCCGACGCCGAAACGATCGACGAGGTCCTCGTCGAGATCGCCAATTCCACCCTGACCGAACGCGGCGCCACTCGTGCCGACGACCGCCTGAGCGAATCCGCCATGGAAGACCGCAAGAAGGAAGGCTACTTCTGATGACCGCCCCAACCATCGCACCCGCTACTACCTCCGAAAACGCCCCTGAAACCGGCGCTGCCGAAACTGCCACCGCCGCACTGTCCGCCCGCGAGACGCTGCGCCTGTGCACCGCCGGCTCCGTCGACGACGGCAAGTCCACCTTCGTCGGCCGCCTGCTGCACGACACAAAGTCGGTGCTCGCCGACCAACTCGCCTCCGTGGAGCGCACCTCCGCCGACCGCGGCTTCGAGGGCCTGGACCTGTCGCTGCTGGTTGATGGCCTGCGCGCTGAGCGCGAGCAGGGCATCACTATCGACGTGGCCTACCGCTACTTCGCCACCGACAAGCGCACGTTCATCCTCGCCGACACCCCAGGCCACGTGCAGTACACGCGCAACACCGTCACCGGCATGTCCACGTCGCAAGTGGTGGTGCTGCTTGTCGACGCCCGCAACGGCGTCGTCGAACAAACCATCCGCCACCTCACCGTGGCCAAACTGCTCGGCGTGCGCACCGTGATCTTGGCGGTGAACAAGATCGACCTCGTTGATTATTCGCAGCAGCGTTTCGACGAGATCAAGGCCGAATTCGACGCCAAGGCCGGCGAACTCGGCATCGAGGAGCCGCACGTCGTGCCGATTTCCGCGCTGCGGGGCGACAACGTCGCGGAGCGCAGCGACGCGACGCCCTGGTACACCGGCCCGACCGTGCTCGAACTGCTGGAGAGCATCCCCGTGCAGCGCGGCCGCGCCGATGACCTGGACTTCCGTTTCAACATCCAGGTCGTGCTGCGTGAACACGCCTCCGACTACCGTGCCTACGCGGGCCGCGTCAACGCCGGATCGATCACGGTTGGCGACGAGATCCTCGCCCCCTACGGCCGCACCACCACCGTTGCCGGCATCGACACCGCCGACGGCCCCGTGGACACCGCGCGTGCCGGCGACTCCGTTGCGCTGCGGCTTGCCGACGACATCGACCTGATCCGCGGTGACCTGCTGGCAGCTCACACTCGGCCAGAAGACACACGGGAGTTCGATGCCACCGTCGTCGGCCTCAACGAAAAGGACTTGCGCGCAGGCCAAGCTGTGAAGCTACGCATCGGCACTGCGTTCGTCCGCGCCCGCGTGGCCAGCGTCGAGCGCGTCCTGGACATCGACGGCGCCGAAGGCGACAACACCGCACCCGAGGCAGTCGCACTCAACGACATTGCGCACGTGACCATCCAAACCGCCGACGAACTGCCCGTCGAGCAGTACGCAGCCCGCGGTGCGGTGGGCAACTTTCTGCTCGTTGACCAGGCAAGTGGGAACACGTTGGCGGCTGGGCTCGTCGGAAAGCGCCTGCGGTAACAACCATGACCGCGCTGATCACCCTTTCCCACGGCTCGCGGCACCCCCGCGCCAAGGAAGGCATCCGCGCGCTCACCCAAGCCGCGGCCGCGCACCTCGGTGTGGAGTGGGCCGACGCCCACCTGGAGTTCGACACACCCACCCTCGCCGAGGCGGCCGCCTCCTTATCCTCCTCGCGCGCGATCGTGGTCCCGCTGCTGTTTACCCGCGCGTTCCACGCCAAGGTCGACGTGCCGCGCCACCTCGCCGAAGCCCGCCAGCACTGCGACCTCGTACTCGCCGAGCCGCTCGGCACCGGCGGCGACATCGCGGATGTCCTCGCGCGCCGCTTGCGTATCGACGACCCCACCGCCACCCACGCAACCCTCTTCCCAGTCGGCACCTCCAACCCTGAACAAGCCGCCAACTACGACCGCCTCGCCGCCGAAGTGGCCAAGCGTGCCGGGGTGGAAACGGCGGTGGTGTCGGCGACGCGTGGTCAGCGGCACTTCACAGATACGCATGTGCTGCCACTGTTTGTCACCCACGGAACCCTGCTCGACCGGATCCCAGACCACCTGCCGGCATCTGGGCCGCTGACCACAGACCTCGCGCGGATCGTCGCCAACCGATACCGCGCTGCCGAGAAAGGCGCCTGACATGTACAAACTCGAAACACTGCTGCTCATCGCAGTTGCCGGGCTCGCCGCACAACTTGTCGACGGCGGCCTCGGCATGGGCTTCGGCGCCACCTCATCCACCATGCTTATCGCGCTCGCCGGTATCACCCCGGCCGCTGCCTCCGCCGTCGTCCACACCGCGGAACTGGGCACCACACTCGCCTCCGGCGTAGCCCACACGCGCTTTGGCAACGTGGACTGGCGTACCGCCTGCGCGATCGGCATCCCCGGCGCCATCGGGGCGTTTATCGGCGCAACCGTGCTCGTGCGACTCTCCACCGACGCGGCGCGCCCGGTGATGTCGCTGATCCTCGCACTGATCGGCCTGAACCTCATGCTGCGCTTCGCCCGAGGGCTCACCCAACGCACGCTCGCCACGAAGCCTCACTCTCGCGGTTTCCTCGCAGGCCTCGGGCTCTTCGGCGGATTCATCGACGCCACCGGCGGCGGAGGCTGGGGGCCCGTCACCACCTCCACGCTGCTTACCGCAGGCCGTGCCGAGCCGCGACGCATCGTCGGCACCGTCAACACCGCCGAATTCCTGGTCACCCTCGCCGCAACGCTCGGGTTCGCGGTCGGGATGTGGCGCGACCTCGTCGCAAATCTCGCGGGCGTGTTGGCCTTGCTCATCGGTGGTGTCATCGCCGCACCCATCGGAGCCTGGATGGTCAGCCGTATGAACCCCATCGCGCTCGGCGGCGTCGTCGGCACCCTGGTCGTGTTGCTGAACCTGCCCGTCGTCTTGTCGTATGCCGGCATGACCAGCGGACTCTGGGTCGTCCGCTTGCTTATCGTTGCAATCGGAGCCGCCCTCTCCTGGCGAGGCATCCAACGCGCCCGCGCCAACTCCCGCGCCGCATCCGAGCGCGAAGGCGCAACAGTGGTGGAGCCGCAGCCCGCCCGCATACGATAAGCAACTATGTCTGATTTGCTCATCGTTGCAGCCATGAAAGAAGAAGCCGCCGACATCATGTCCGGAGGCGACCACGAAGTACTCATCACCGGCATCGGCACCCTGCCCGCCGCGATCGCCCTGACCCGCCGCCTCTCCGAAGGCCCGCTGCCGTCGCGCGTGATCAACGTTGGCACCGCAGGCGCGCTTGTGGACCTCGCCCCCGGCGTCTACGAGATTTCCGACGCCGTCAAGCACGACTTCAAAGTCGGCGGCACCTCCGACATCACCGACTTTGTCTACCCACGCTGGTTCAACTTCGAACCCCTCACCGACCTGCCGAAGGCGAAGCTGGCCACCGGTGATGCGTTTGTGAACCGCTCTGATCTTCGCGACGAGCTCGCCAAGGAATGCCAACTCGTCGACATGGAGGGCTACGCGCTTGCCGCCGTCTGCTCCACCTTTGGCGTCCCGCTGACCCTGCTCAAGCAGGTTTCGGACTCCGCCGACGAAGGCGCCTCCGCCATCTGGGAAGCAGCCCTTGAGCGCGCCCGCGTCGAACTCGAGCAGGCGCTGCGTGAGCACCTTCGCTGAAGACGCGGGCATTTCGCTTGACGACGACCCCACGTCCCTCTTCCAGCTCCTCGTCCTGTGCATGCTGCAAGCGAAGCCCATACGCGCCACCGCCGCCGTCGACGCCGCACGCGGACTGTTCGACGCCGGCCTGACCTCACCATCTGCACTGGTTGAAGCGCCGCGCTCGCAATTGATCCGCATCTTCGGCGCCGCCGGCTACGCCTGCGCAACCATGTTCGCCCGCGAGGCGCAGGGGGTGTGGCCGGAGTTGGCGCCGGTCTTCGACAAGAAGGCACTGCAGGGGGCCGCGAAGTTGGGACTGCCGGAAGATGCGCAGGAGCTCGAATCGCACGCCCGGTCCGAGGGTGTTGCCTTGCCCGCTTTTGCTGCCCACCTAGTCAAAGTGGCCCTCGGCGTTGAATGATCGGTCGTGGCAGGCGGATCGTCTAGCTAGACCTTCTGCCGGACTAGACGATCAAGCATTCCGCGCTGAATTTCCCCAGGTGAAGTTGCAACTGGTTTTCATTTAGGGGCGAATCGTCTAGCAGCATCAGAAGCGAGCTAGACGATCCGCTCCGAACAGCTCCCAGACATGCAGAAAGCCCGCCGGCGTAAACGCGCCAGCGGGCTAAAAGCAGCTACCTCGCAGAAGTTACTTTGCAAACTCCTCGACGAGTGCGGCGTTGAAGGCCGGCAGATCGTCCGGGGTGCGCGACGAGATGACGCCGGAGTCGATGACAACTTCCTCGTCGACCCACTCGGCACCGGCGTTGACCAGGTCGGTCTTCACGTTGGCAACGGAGGTGATCTTCACGTCCTTCAAGATGTCGGCATCCGTCATGATCCAGCCTCCGTGGCAGATCACGCCGATCGGCTTGCCTGCGTCCTTGAACGCCTTGACCAGGGCGACGGCGTCGGAATCAACGCGGATGGCATCCGCGTTGAGGGTGCCGCCCGGGAGGATGAGGGCGTCGTAGTCGGCAGCCTTGGCGTCGGCGGTGGTGACGTCGACGGCGACCTTGGCGCCCTTCTTGCCCTCAATCTCACCGGTTTCGGTGGAGACGACCTTGGTGGTTGCGCCGGCTTGTTCGACGGCCTCCTTCGGGGAGGTCAGTTCGGAATCTTCAAAGCCGTCGGTCGCGAGGATTGCGATGGTCTTGTTATTCAGATCGGCCATTGGTATTTCCTTTCGTCGATAACCAATTACGGCACACCACCGTACCTAGTCTTCGTCGTTCACGCCGGGGAGGCGACCGGGTGGGTTGGTGTCGATGTCGGACGGGGTGTCGTCGTCAAGCGGGACGCGCGTGGAGCCAAGCCCCTCTTTCACGGGCTCCTTCTCGCGTTTGGCCAGGCGCATCATGTGGTCGCGCACGGCGAGGAAGGATTCCTTGGAATCCATGGTCTGAGTTTGTTGGGTGGCCATGGCTATCTCGTCGGCGGTGATCTCGCCGGAGCGCAGCGAAACCATTTCAGCCCAGTAACGCAGCCACACGGCGGCGACAGCGGCAACCGGAACCGCGAGGAACGCGCCGACGATGCCGAACAGGGTGCCGCCGACAGCGACGGCGAGCAGGACCACGGCGGCGTGTAGGCCCATCGCCTGGGACTGCAGGATCGGCGAGAGAACGTTGCTCTCCAGCTGCTGTACGGCGATGATGAGGATGAGCACGAACACGGCGTTCATGAACCCGTTGGACACCAACGCGATGATCACCGCCAGAGCGCCTGCAGAAATCGCACCGACGATCGGGATGAAGCCGGCGAAGAACGTGATCACCGCGAGCACCGGCCACAGTGGCACGCCGAGGAACAGTAGGCCGAGACCGATGAAGATGGCGTCAACACCGGACACGATGGCCTGGGTGCGGATGAATCCGGACAGGGTGTTCCAGGAGCGGCTGCACACTTCGGTGAGGTGCCAACCAGCGCGCACGCCGGTGTACTTGCGCACCCATGGCAGGAAGCGGTCGCCGTCTTTGAGGAAGAAGAAGGTGAGCACCAGGGTCAGTGCGAGCGTGGTGCCTACCGACGCAATCGCGCCCAGGCCCGAGAACACTCCCGACGCAATGTTGGAGGCCTGGCCCTTGGCAAAGGCGGTGACTTGATCGACGGTTTCTTGGATCTTTTCCGGCTCAAGGAATGCCAGGTCGCGCTGTTTCAGCCAATCGACGATCTGATTGAGGCCCTGCTCAGTCTGACGTACGAGCTCGCTGCCTTGGCTTTTCACGGTTGGGGCCATGGCGGCGAAGATGCCGCCGATGATGCCGAAGAAGCCGATCAGGGTGATGAACGTGGCCAGGGAAGCGGGGACCTTGTGGTCGCGCATCCAGCGCACTGGCGGCCACAGGACGGTGGACACGATCAGCGCCAGCAGGATTGGCAGCAGCCCCATCCAGACCCACTTGAGCAGGTAAAGCAGGATGGCCGTGGCTGCGACAACGATGATGAAGCGCAGTGCCCAGGCGGCGGCGGTGCGGCCGTCGTTGGCGATGATCTCGCCGCGGTCGACCGGCTCGCGGGAGAGGTCTTGGGCGGCGTCGGCCGGGGTGGGCAGTGTCTGGATCGGGTCGACGGCCGTGTCCAGGGCTCCCACGTATTTCGGTTTTTTACGTTGACTCACGTGGTCATTGTGTCAGAGATGTGGGGTTATGCATAAGGGGAAGGGGCGTGGGGTCGTCGAAAAGTGCGCGCAAGGGGGAGTTGTCCTAGACCACAAAGGGATTTGGGTGTAGTGTGGCCCACAATTCATTCCACTACTGAGAAAGGCCACAACGATGACTGTGTTTCCCAACCCTGGCACCGAGGGCTCGAACGTCAAGTTCCGCAAGCGCTACGACAACTACATCGGCGGCGACTGGGTTCCGCCGGTAGATGGCGAGTACTTTGAAAACATCACCCCAGTGACCGGCGAGGTGTTCTGCGAGGTTGCGCGCGGTAAGGAAGCGGACATCAATCTGGCGCTCGACGCCGCACACAAGGCCGCACCCGCGTGGGGTAAGACGTCCCCGCAGGAGCGTTCCGGCGTCCTGCTGAAGATCGCGGACCGCATGGAGGAGCACCTTGAGGAGCTCGCCGTTGCGGAAACGTGGGAGAACGGCAAGGCGGTGCGTGAGACGCTCGCCGCCGATATCCCGCTGGCCATCGACCATTTCCGCTACTACGCAGGTGCGCTTCGCGCGCAGGAAGGTCGCCTGAGTCAGATTGACGACGACACCGTCGCCTACCACTTCCACGAGCCGCTCGGCGTTGTTGGCCAGATCATTCCGTGGAACTTCCCGCTGCTCATGGCGGCCTGGAAGCTTGCTCCGGCGCTGGCTGCAGGTAACGCGATCGTGCTCAAGCCGGCGGAGCAGACCCCGGCGTCGATCCTGTATCTGATGGATCTGATCGGCGACCTCATTCCGGCGGGTGTGCTGAACATTGTCAACGGTATGGGCGACGAGGCCGGCGCGGCACTGTCTGGTTCTGACCGCATTGCCAAGATCGCGTTCACCGGTTCAACTGAGGTGGGCAAGATCATCAACAAGGCCGCGGCCGACAAGATCATCCCGGTCACCCTCGAGCTTGGTGGCAAGTCCCCGGCACTGTTCTTCGAGGACATCTTTGCCAAGGATGATGACTTTAAGAAGAAGGCCATCGAGGGCTTCGCTATGTTCGCCCTGAACCAGGGGGAGGTCTGCACCTGCCCGTCCCGTGCGCTGGTGCATGAGTCCATTGCGGACGAGTTCCTTGAGCTGGGCGTGCAGCGCGTCAAGCAGATCAAGACCGGCAACCCGCTGGACACCGAAACGATGATGGGTGCGCAGGCCTCCACCGAGCAGATGGACAAGATCAAGTCCTACCTCGAGCTTGGGCCCCAGGAAGGCGCTGAGGTGCTCACCGGCGGCGGCGTGAACAAGATTGAGGGCCTGGAAAACGGCATGTACATCGAGCCGACCGTGTTCAAGGGCACCAACGACATGCGTATCTTCCAGGAGGAGATCTTCGGCCCGGTGATGTCCGTGACCACGTTCAAGGACTTCGACGAGGCCATCCGCATTGCCAACGACACCATCTACGGCCTCGGCGCCGGTGTCTGGGCGCGCTCCGGCACCACCGCCTACAAGGCCGGTCGCGCGATCCAAGCGGGTCGTGTGTGGGTGAACCAGTACCACTCCTATCCGGCTCACGCGGCGTTCGGTGGTTACAAGAAGTCCGGCATCGGCCGCGAAACCCACCTGATGATGCTCGACCACTACCAGCAGACCAAGAACCTCCTCTGGTCCTACTCCGAGAAGGAAACCGGCCTGTTCTAAGAGCATTTGCTTAGCGACGACACCCTCACCGCCCACTTATGTTCCCGGTCGGTGAGGGTGTTTTTGCGTGCTTCTACCTGCGGAAACAAATAAAGTTGCGTCGAGTGGGAACAACTTTGGGTACAGTGCCGTTACATGGATTGAGTGCAACAGGCTCAAGGATGTGTCCACCGGTGTTATAGTGGTGGCCGTCAAGTTGAGCCGGAGCGCATCAACTTACTGATAAACCACATTTCAACAGGAGGAATTACTTTTATGGCACGCGCAGTTGGTATTGACCTTGGCACCACGAACTCGGTTGTTTCCGTCCTTGAGGGCGGCGAGCCGGTAGTTATCGCTAACGCTGAGGGTTCCCGCACCACCCCGTCGGTTGTAGCTTTTGCGAAGAACGGCGAGGTGCTTGTTGGTCAGTCTGCAAAGAACCAGGCGGTGACCAACGTCGATCGCACGATCCGCTCCGTGAAGCGTCACATGGGCGAGGACTGGACCGTAGATATCGATGGCAAGAAGTACACCCCGCAGGAGATTTCCGCTCGTACGCTGCAGAAGCTGAAGCGCGACGCGGAGGCTTACCTGGGTGATGAGGTCACTGAGGCTGTTATTACCGTTCCGGCTTACTTCGAGGACGCTCAGCGTCAGGCCACCAAGGAGGCTGGCCAGATCGCAGGCCTGAACGTCCTGCGTATCGTGAACGAGCCGACCGCTGCGGCTCTGGCTTACGGCCTGGATAAGGCTGAGAAGGAAGAGACCATCCTGGTCTTCGATTTGGGCGGCGGCACCTTCGACGTGTCCCTGCTGGAGATCGGCGATGGCGTTGTTGAGGTACTGGCTACCGCTGGTGACAACGAGCTCGGCGGCGACGACTGGGATAACCGCGTAGTCGAGTGGCTCGTGGACAAGTTCAAGTCCCAGAACGGCGTTGACCTGTCCAAGGACAAGATGGCTATGCAGCGTCTGCGCGAGGCTGCGGAGAAGGCAAAGATTGAGCTTTCGTCTGCACAGCAGGCTTCCATCAACCTGCCGTACATCACGGTTGATGCAGAGAAGAACCCGCTGTTCCTCGACGAGACCCTGACCCGCACCGAGTTCCAGAAGATCACCTCCGACCTGCTGGATCGCACCAAGAGCCCGTTCAACCAGGTGATCAAGGATGCTGGCATGTCTGTCGGTGACATTGACCACGTTGTTCTGGTTGGTGGCTCGACCCGTATGCCGGCTGTGTCCGATCTGGTCAAGGAGCTCACTGGCAAGGAGCCGAACAAGTCCGTGAACCCGGACGAAGTTGTGGCTCTGGGTGCGGCTCTGCAGGCTGGTGTCCTGCGCGGCGACGTCAAGGACGTGCTGCTGCTGGACGTCACCCCGCTGTCCCTGGGTATTGAGACCAAGGGTGGTGTGATGACCAAGCTCATTGAGCGCAACACCACCATCCCGACGAAGCGTTCGGAGACCTTCACCACGGCTGAGGACAACCAGCCGTCCGTGCAGATCCAGGTCTTCCAGGGTGAGCGCGAGATCGCTTCCGCGAACAAGCTGCTCGGCTCCTTCGAACTGGCAGGTATCGCTCCGGCACCGCGTGGTGTTCCGCAGATCGAGGTCACTTTCGACATCGACGCCAACGGCATCGTGTCCGTGTCCGCGAAGGATAAGGCCACCGGCAAGGAGAACACGATCAAGATCCAGGACGGCTCTGGTCTGTCTGATGAAGAGATCGATCGCATGATCAAGGACGCCGAGGCTCACGCTGACGAGGACAAGAAGCGTCGCGAGGAGCAGGAGACCCGCAACAACGCGGAGACCATGGCGTACCAGACCCGCAAGTTCATGGACGAGAACGGCGAGAAGCTCTCCGAGGACATCAAGACCCGCGTCACCGAGGCTGCCGATGCTGTCGACGAGGCCCTCAAGGGCGAGGACCTGGATGCCATCAAGTCCGCAGTGGAGAAGCTGACCACCGAGTCCCAGGCAATGGGCACCGCGCTCTACGAGGCTCAGGCCAACGAGGGTGCTACCCAGGCTGATGCTGGCGACGACAACGTTGTGGACGCCGAGGTTGTCGAGGACGACGACACCGACGCCGACAACAAGTAATCCAACCCAGTACGTGTAAGGAGGCGACGTCTGATGACGAACCCGAACAACGAGCAGATGCCCGACAACCCGGGTAATCCGGAGGCGACGGACGAACAGTACGTCTCCCCGGATCAGGCGGAAGCCCTGGCCGACGAGGCGGCCGAGTCCGAGGCACTGTCCACGGACGAGGACCCCCTCGTTGCCGCGGAAGCTGAGTTGAAAGACTTGGAAGACGTAGCGCAGATCGCCGACGGCGAGGTAGACCCGGACGTCGATGGCGACGGCACGGTCAGCGACATCGAGTTGCAGCTCGCAGAGCGCACCGAGTCCCTGCAGCGCGTCAGCGCCGAATACGCCAACTACCGCCGGCGCACGGAGCGTGAGCGTGGCGAGATTGCCACCACCGCAAAGGCAAAGTTTGCCACCGAGCTGCTGCCGCTTCTGGACGATCTCGATCTCGCCCAGCAGCACGGCGACCTGGAAGAAGGCCCGCTGAAGGCTTTCGCGGATAAGTTCCGTTCCATCGTCGCTGGCCAGGGTGTGAAGGAGTTCGGTGCTGAGGGTGACGAGTTCAACCCGGAGGTCCACGAGGCCGTGCAGGATCTGTCCCAGGGCGATGAAAAGGTTCTGGGAACGGTGCTGCGCAAGGGCTACACGGTGGGTGACCGCCTGGTGCGAAACGCCATGGTGATCATCGCCGATCCGGCCGAAAGTGCCGATACCACCGAGTAACAACAACTTGGTGGCAGGGCCGGGGAATGGGTACACGCAAACAAGAAGCGGCCTGATCCCCGGCCTTTTTACTTAGATTATTTAGTGAACGAAATTTAGAAGACAACAACTCCACACCGATTTACAGCGAAAGGAGGGTGCGAGATGGCCATGCAACAGGAATGGGCCGACAAGGATTATTACGGCGACTTAGGTGTGTCGTCGACGGCAAGCCAGGCCGATATTAAGAAGGCGTACCGCAAGCTCGCACGCGAAAACCACCCGGATTCGAACCCCGGCAACAAGAAGGCCGAGGAGAAGTTCAAGCGGGTCGCGGAAGCGTACGACGTTATTGGCGACGAGCAGAAGCGCAAAGAATACGACCAGTTGAAGTCCATGATCGGTTCGGGCGGCTTTGGCCGGTTCGGGCGGGGAGGAGCGTCCGGTTTTCCGGGCGGGTTTCGCGGCACGGAGACGGAATTCGACCTCTCGGACATCTTCGGATCAGCCGCTGGTGGACAAGCTGGAGACAGCGGCCTTGGTGATATCTTCGGTGGCTTCTTTGGCGGCCGCGGCGGTGCTGGCAGGAACGCTCGGCCGTCGCGGGGGGCCGACGTCGAAACGGAAATAACCCTCGACTTCCGCGAAGCAGCCAAGGGCACGACGTTCCCCGTCGAGCTCACCGGCGACGCACCGTGCACCACCTGCCACGGCTCTGGTTCGAAGTCCGGCAAGACGCACACGTGCGAGGTCTGCTCCGGCTCCGGTTACATCCGGGAGAACTCCGGCGCGTTCGGCATGGCTCGTCCCTGCACGAACTGCCACGGCACCGGCGAGGTCATCGAGGATCCGTGCACCACATGCAACGGCACCGGCACCGTCCGACGTACCCGTTCGATCACGGTCCGCATCCCCGCAGGCGTCATCGATGGTCAGAAGGTGCGCCTTGCAGGCCAAGGCGAAGCAGGTCCCAACGGCACTCCCGCCGGCGACTTGTTCGTCATGGTGCATGTGCGTAGCGACGACACCTTTACCCGCTCCGGCGACGATCTCGAAGTCACGGTCCCCGTCTCGTTTGCAGAGGTCGCCCTCGGTTCCACTATCACGGTGCCGACCCTGGACAACCCGGTGAAGGTCAAGGTCCCCGCTGGTACCCCGAACGGCCGCACCTTGCGCGTGCGTGGCCGTGGTATCCCGAAGCGATCCGGCAACGCCGGCGACCTGTTGGTCACGGTTGAGGTGAAGGTGCCGAAGGATCTCGACCCGTCCGCGACCAGTGCGCTGCGCGCATACGCCCAGGCCGAGAAGGATTCTGGTTTCGACCCGCGCGCCGGCTGGTCCGAGCGCTAGACGGCGAAAGGAGGTGTAACCATGGCAGAAGAGAAGGAATACTTCGTCATCTCTGTCGCCGCCGAGCTCACCGGCATGCACGCCCAGACCCTGCGCACCTACGACAGGCTCGGCCTGGTCACCCCGATGCGTACCAAGGGGGGCGGTCGCCGCTACTCCAGCCGCGACATCTCGATGCTGCGCCGCATCCAGTACCTCTCCCAGGAGGAAGGCGTGAACCTGGCGGGCATCAAGACGATCATTGAGCTCTCCGCGCAGATCGAGGAACTGCAGGACGAGTTGGATGCCCAGCGCGGTCACAACGAAGAGCTGCGCCAGAAGTTGCGCAACGGTTCTCGCCGTGGTGGCGAGTTGGTGCACGTGCCACGTTCCACCGCGATCGTGGCATGGGAGCCAGCTGCTTCACGACGACGCCGTCGCCGCAACCTCACCCCCGACGCCTAGTCGGCGGCAACGACAGACAAGAAAAGCCCGCGCTACCCATCACAGGGGCAGCGCGGGCTTTATCGCGCATTCGAACTACCGCAACCTACCCGCCGAACTCGATGGCGGCGGCACCACCGATGTGGCGGAGGTTGGACTTGGCCAGGTTGAACAGTCGGCCGACGCCACCTTCAAGGAAGGCGGTGCGGGCGCCGGACTTGGCAAAGCCCTTCATCATGTCCCAGGTGATTCCCGGCGGCAGGGAGAGAGCCTCGGGGTCGGTGACGATGTCGACGACCACGGGGCCGTCGTAAGCAAGTGCTTCCTTGAGCATCGGTTCGAGGTCTTCTGGCTCCTCGATGCGGAAGGACTTGATGCCGACACCCTTGGCGATCTCGGCGAAGTTGACCTGTTCGTGGTCGGTGCCGAAGTAGGGCATGCCGGCGACCATCATCTCGAGTTTGACCATGCCGAGGGAGGAGTTGTTGAAGCAGATCACCTTCACCGGCAGCTGGTGCAGTTTGATGGTGAGCAGTTCGCCCATGAGCATGCCGAGGCCGCCGTCGCCGGACCAGGAGATGACCTGGCGGTCCGGCTGTGCTGCCTGGACGCCGATGGCCATGGGCAGGGCATTGGCCATGGTGCCGTGGAGGAAGGATGCGCCTTCGTCGCGCTTGCCGTTCGGGGTGAGGTAGCGCGAGGACCACACGTTGCACATGCCGGTGTCGACGGTGAAGTAGGCGTCGTCGTCGGCAAGTTTGTCCAGCACGGAGGCAGCGAGCTCGGGGTGGATCGGCTTCTTCGATTCGAAGGCTTCTTCGGTGTAGCTCTTCACCACGTGGTCCAGCAGCTGGTAGTGGCGCTTGAGCATCTTGTCCAGGAACTTGCGGTCCTTCTTCTCCTCGATGTGGGGGAGGATGTTTTCGATGACGCTCTTCACGTCGCCGACGACGGGGTAGTCGACCTTGGTGCGGCGGCCGATGTGGGTGCCGTTGATGTCGATCTGGGCGACGTTTTCCTCAGGCAGCCAGTCGGTGTACGGGAAGTCGGTGCCGACCATGATGAACAGGTCGGACTCTTCCATGGCGTCGAGGCAGGCGCCGTAGCCAAGGAGGCCGGACATGCCGACGTCGTAAGGGTTGTCGTACTCGAAGTACATCTTGCCGCGGAAGGAGTGGCCGATCGGGGATTTGATCTTCTCAGCCAGGGCGAAGACCTCGTCGCGGGCGTCGCGTGCACCGTAGCCGCAGAACAGGGTGATCTTGTCGGCCTTGTTAATAGCTTCGACAAGCCGTGCGGCCTCGGACGGGTCGGGGTAGACGCGCTTGTCCTTGCCGGTGGCGTAGACGGAGTCGGCGGTGTGGGGGCCGTCGGCAACATCGGCGGCGAATACATCGCCGGGTACGACCATCACGGACACACCGTTGCCGGCGAGCGTGTTCTGCAGGGCGTTGTGCAGCACGCGCATGCCCTGGTCGGCGGTGTGGACGACCTCGCAGTAGGAGGAGCACTCCTGGAACAGCATCTCCGGGTGGGTCTCCTGGAAGAAAGAGGAACCGATCTCAGCCGTTGGAATGTGCGACGCGAGGGCGAGCACCTTCGCGCCGTTGCGGTGGGACTCGAACAGGCCCTGGACGAAGTGGGTGTTGCCCGGGCCGCAGGACGCGCCGCAGACGGCGAGTTCGTCGGTGGCTAGTGAGTCTGCACCGGCAGCGAACGCTGCGGCTTCCTCGTTGCGGACGTGGACCCACTCGATGTTGCTCTGGCGCACCGCGTCTGAAAGCGGGTTGAGCGAGTCACCAACCAGACCGTAAATGCGTTTAATGCCGAGGGCCTCAAGGCGCTCGACGACTTGCTCTGCAAAGTTTGCCATGGTTAATCAGGCTCCTAAAGGTAGTTTCTTTAAACGATCGCCATGGTAACGCCATTTCTTAAGTTGTGCTTGCGCGCTGTTGCAAAGCAGACACGAAGGCCGGGTCTGTGAAGTAGTCGGAGTGCCCGCCACGCACGCCCTCCACGCGCTGTGCGCCCCACCCTACATACGACGGCGACGCGCCGAGCACCGCCGACGGCCCAGAGCGCAGCAACAGGATGGGGTCCTGTGGCGAATCGACGACGTGCACGGTGGCGTGCTCATCCGCAAGCGTGAGCTCGGAGACGTGCTGGCCTGCGACGCCGGCGCTGCCGAGAACCCATAAGTCATCCGCTATAAGTCCATGGTCGCGCGCCGCAGTGGTAGCCAACAGCGTGCCGTAACTATGGGAGACGACGGTCTTCTGCGCGTCCGGGAAGCGCTCCTCAAGTGCTGCCTGGAACATCGCCAGATCATCCGCACCGGCAGACGCACGCAGGGGAGAGACCGCCCGCGGCACCGAGCGCGGCGGCGCATAGCCCTGCCACACCACCACCGCAGCACCGGTCTGCTGCGCCAACCGCGACGCCTTTGCCAACTCACCCTCCAACTTCGCGGGCGCGCCCGTGGTCGCGCCGGCCACCATGGTGATCACCCGCGCCGGTTCCACAACGTCACCGACGACAACAGTGGTCGAAGCAGGTCCGGCCTCGAGAACGGTCCCGCCCGCAGCCTCCACGGCGGCACGAGTCGCGGCGGGCAAGGTCGGCACATGACGCGCGTGCAGGTCCTGAAACGACTCATCCGGGTGGGCGAACAGCGGGTCGTAGTCCTGCTCGTGCCCGCCAAGGCGCAACAAGGACCGTGCGAGTTCCAGGTCCAGCGCCATCGACATCGCGTTGAGCCACAACACGGTGCGCGAGTGCAGGTAGCGGGTGGCAAACATGGCGGCCTCGTCCAACTGCCGTTGCAGCCCCGCTGCAGCGGCGACCAACGACGCCGCCGTGGCCAAGTCGTCGGCACCGCGCGCAAACACAGACCCGAACGCATCTAACCGCGCGTACGCCGCATCCGCCGCCACACCCCGAAACCCGGTGGACGCTAACGCCTCGCGTGAGGTTGGCACATGCTCGGCGCGCTCCCGGGCGGCATCAGAGGCGAGGCGCAACGCGGCCGCTGCCGCCGAGAGTTCCGCCGCGTCCAGCGCCGGACGGTACGTGGCAACACTCATGGCGCAAGCCTCGCTTCCAGGTCGGCGTCCACGCCCTCCACCGCGCGGGCAAAGCGCGCGATGGAATTGAGGTGGGTGTTGAGGTGGGCGGTGGTGTCGTCGATAAGCATGTGCGTGCTATTGCGTATCGACGACAACGCTTCCGCCGTCCGCGACACCCCCACCTGCGCAAACGGTAACGGTGTGAACGTTCGGGTGAGGCCGCGGGCAACGGGTGCGGTGCGTGTTGAGATTTCAAGAGTCATGGGCCGAATCCTCTGCGCACCAGCACACAACCACAAGGGGCGAAGAAAAATCTGTGGATAACTGCCCCGAAATCCACCTAAAGTTATCCACATGAAGATCGCGTTGGTGCAAACGGTCACAGGCAGTGACATAATGGACAACTTTGCCCACCTTGCTCCGCTGGTGCGCGACGCCGCCGCCCAAGGTGCGAGCCTGATCGTGCTGCCAGAGGGTGCCAGCCAGGCCTTTGAGCAGGGCAGACTGGACACACAGGCGGAGGACCTCGACGGCACGTTTGCCACCAACATGCGCGACCTGGCAGGCGAGCTCGGCGTGACCATCGTGGCTGGCATGTTCCGGCCCGCCGATACCGTGCAGCGCGGCGAGAAAACCATCAACCGCGTCTACAACACCGCCCTGATCACGGGAAATAGCCTGCATGAGGGCTACGACAAGATCCACACGTACGACGCGTTTAACTACCGCGAGTCCGACACCGTGCGCCCCGGCGAGCGCCTGGTCACCTTTGAACACGACGGCGTGACGGTGGGCGTGGCCACCTGCTTCGACATTCGCTTCCCCGAGCAGTTCCAGGCGCTCGCGGACCGCGGCGCCCAAGTCATTGTCGTACCCACAAGCTGGGCCGACGGGCCCGGCAAGGTGGAGCAGTGGCGCATCCTGACCGCCGCACGCGCCCTCGACGCCGGGGTGTTCATCGCAGCTGCAGGCCAATCGCGCCCCGACTTTGAAACCAAAGCGGGCGAGCCGTCCGGTCCCACCGGCGCGGGCCACTCAACCGTGGTCGACCCTTCCGGCGTGCGCATCGCCGAAGCCGGCTACGGGCCCGAAACCCTGGTCGTCAACATCGACCCCGAAGAGGCCGCCAAGCAGCGCAAACGCCTTCCGCTCGGCCAGATCCGCGCGGACACTACGATGCGCTAAACCACTCCGGCGTCGCGTCGTGGGCGATGACCTGCACGCCCTCGGCCCCGGCCTCCTGAAGCGCTGCCGTGATCGCGGTCGCGCGCACCTCGTCCGCGCACACGATCACGTCGCGGCCCCACCACATTCCCGGGCCCGACACCACCTGCTCCAGCGGCGCACCCAGGCGCGACTCCACCACCCAACTCACGTCCAGCCAGTCCTGCGCGCCAGCCAACGCGTCCAGCGCCGCCCGGTCGTACGTCACATCCGAAACCAGGTGCACATCGGGGTGCTCCTCGCATTCCAACCAGTGAAAAACCAGCGCCTTCGCCGCAGCCAACCCCGTCCCCGCGGCCACCAAGAGCACTTGCTTATCGACGAACCCCTGCAGACCCCCGCGCGCCACACCCAATGTCAACCACGCGCCGGGCGCAACCGCAAGATCGGTGCCCGCGCCGATGTGAAACTCCATTTGTCCGAATGGGTTCGACGGCAGCGCCGGGATCAGCCCGGTCCACACACCGGGGGCTTCCGGCGACATCACGGGCAGCGTTTCACCGGGGGCATAGATGATGCGCGTGCCTGCCTCGAGGCGCACGATCTGCACCCCGTCGCGCTCCTCCACGCTGGTGACCTGCGCCGCTGAGGCCGCCGGCACGCCCGCGTAGTCGGCTTGGGATGCTGCCTTGCGCATCACCTCACCCGCTGCCACGAGCGCCGGAGTGGGGTCCTCGGTGCCACCGCCAGCACCGGTGCCGACCTCGGCGCCGGTTTCTTCGGCGACGGTGCGGATGGCGTCGCCAAGCAACTGCATCGCGTTGGGGTACTCCTCGGCGGGGAAGCCCGTGCGGCGCAGGTCCAGCGCGATCGCGCGCAGGCGGTCGGTGGTTTCGGTGGGGGAGTGGCTGAGGAGGAACGTGGTGGCGTCGATAAGCATCTGCGGCATGCGCTCACCAGGAGCAAGCATCATCGACGCATGTGGATACGCCTCCACGAACCTCGCGCGCCACACCTCACTCACGCGCGATCCGTGGGTGCGCAACAACTCAACGGACTCCGGAAAAGTCATGAAAACAGCGTACTGGGTTAGAGTACAGACTGTTTTATATGCGATAAGTGGATAAAGGAAGGTGCTGCGATGGAATTCACCCCATACACGCTGCTTACCGACATCGGATGGATCTCCCTCCTCCTCATCGTCGGCAACGTCCTGCGCAACCGACTGCGCGTACTGCAAGCATTGCTGCTGCCTGCACCGATCACCGCGGGCCTTATCGGGCTCATCCTCGGGCCGGAAGTCCTCGGCCTGATTAACTGGTCCGACCAGGTGGGCACGTACACCACGCTGCTCATTGCGGTGGTGTTCGCGTCGATGGCGTACTCGATGCAATTCGGCGGCTCCGTGGCCACCGGTGCGCGCAACATGTGGGGATACTCCACCGCAATGTTCATGGGCCAGTGGGGCCTATTCATCCTGCTCGGCCTGTACTTCTTCGTGCCTGTATTCGGCACCGAACCCTGGTTCGGCATGATGCTGCCCGTCGGCTTCGTTGGTGGCTTCGGCACCGCAGCGGCTGTTGGCTCCGCGCTTGAGGAGATCGGCGTTGAAGGCGCATCCTCTCTCGGCTTCACCTCCGCCACCGTGGGCACCCTCGTGGCGATTGTCGGCGGCGTGATCATGGCCAACTGGGGCATCCGCAAAGGCAAGGCGTCCCAGCTCGCGGGCGATCTTCCCGACGACCTGCGCACCGGCTACATCCGCAACGAGGAAGAACGCCCCTCCATCGGCAAAGCCACCACCAACCCGTCGTCCATCGAACCGCTCGCACTGCACGCCGGCTTCATCGTGTTCACCGTGCTCATCGCGTACCTGCTGAACACGCTGATCAAGGGGCAGTGGCCAAACGTGTCCATCCCGCTGTTCGCCATGTCGTTCGTGGTCGGTCTGGTCGGCCGTCTTGCCTTGCGACTCGCCGGGCGCCCGAACTACCTCGACGGCTCCACCATCAACTCCATCTCCGGCGCTGCCACCGACTACATGATCGCCTTCGGCATCGCGTCTATCGTCCCCGCCGCACTCGCCGGCTACTGGCAGGCACTGGTTGTCATGTTCGTCCTGGGTACCGTGTTCTGCGTGGTCTGGATGCTGTGGGCCGGCCCGACCTTCTTTGGCGAAAACTGGCTCGAGCGTGGCCTGTTCGGCTGGGGCTGGGCCACCGCCGCCGTGGCCACCGGCATCGCGCTGCTCAAGATGGTCGACCCGAAACTCAAGTCCGGCACCCTCAACGAGTACGGCGTGGCCTACGTCGGCTTCGCCCCCTTCGAGATCGGCATGACCATCCTCGCACCGATCGCCGTCATCGCCGGCTTCACCACCGGTTTCGGCTGGGTGTCCTTCGCCGTCGCCGTGGGCGTGGTCGTGCTCGCCTACGTGCTCAAGTGGGTGCCCATGCGTAACGACGACCGCAGCGCCTCCCCGGCAAGGGAGTAGCTACACGGGTTTCCTTTTAAGCACTGAATGGATGTATTGCTGCCCCGCTAGCCAGGATGCGGCAGCGGGGTTCATTGAATGCATAAGGCGTGCGGATATTCGATGAACACGGATCAATTGCCCAGGGTCAAGCAGCGGTTCTAGATGGCTTGCACGATTTCGTGCGTGCCGTACTGCATTTGCCCACTGGTAAATGACAGCGGGATTAGCGCTCTGGAATTCGGAAGCGTTCCGAGCAGTAAATGCATGCTTGAGAGTCTCGTCCCAAATCCGCATCCGGGGATTTTGAGGAGAAGAAACCTGGGGTTGAGGCAAGATGAAAAGCCATGAACCGAAAGGCAAAGCCGCGACAAGGTCGTCATGAGAAGGATTCGGCTTTGCACAATTGCCAAGTTCGTCTCGTAGGGCTGGTTCCGCTTTTTGCCAAAGTGGCCTTTTGCGTGGTGGCGAAATAATCTGGCGAAGTCGAGGTGCAGGATCCTTTAGCCAGTCCCTTGTGTACGCACAAGTACGGTTTGGATCATTAACCGGTTGGGATGCATTCCAAGTTTGAAGGCGTGAATTGATGCTGTTTCTGAGTTGTACTTCGACCATACCTGTGGTCGCAGCGACAGCTCCCGCCATCTCGATATTCCAAAGGTAGAGCAGAAGTGCTTGTTTTTCTGAGCCCCCGGCTGCCTGTATGTAAGTTTTGAAGCGAGGGTCAGAAAGAGCACGCGTAATCGAATATGTAGTTTGCTTCTGCACAAAACTATATATACAGTTGGTTCTCACAAGACGGGTTAAAATCCGGTAATTAAGAGAATGTCCGCTAGGTGCAGTCGCGCCCAGCGGCTTTCTTTTTGTCGCTTAACCCGTAACAACCGTGAGGCAAACGCGCCCCTGATCGTCTAGCTGCGTTTTTGTGCAACTAGACGATCTTTCTTTTATCGACCATCGTTTCCATCATCACCTGGGGAAACATTTTCGACGAAAGCTGATCGTCTAGCACTGTTATGTCCATAGAGTTTTTGGACAAGGAGTCCAGTCACTTATTGGACAAGGAGTCCGGTCACTTTCTGGACACGTCCTAGCCGTAGTTTTTCCGGGTGGGTTTGGCTCGCTTTGGTCTGGGTTTGGATAGGTCATGACGTAGCTTCGGTGGACGACGGTGCGTCATACCTTCGACGTGGTTGATGTTGATCTGTCCACCGGTGGGGCGGTGTTTGAGCTTGATCGGCAACGGAAAACTAAACAGGAATTCTCCGTCGTGAGCGGTGTAGAACTCGGCGACATTATCGACGGTGACGTGACTAAAGATATCTCTGTCTGCAAAGCGAAGACCGACATAGAGCGAGTAGCCGCAAACGGCAACGACACCGTGACGGTTGATGCGAAGCTCCAGTGGCACATCGATGTATTCGTATTCGAGTTTCTCCAACTCGTCTATGCTGGTTATATCCGTGTGTGATGCACCTGGTGTGGTGATTACAGGAACGGTTTTGAACCTGGGCGAAGTGGCAGCTTCCCCAGGATCTTTTACATCCGCAGGCTTCGGCTGTGCATGCGGGTTGTTGGCAAGGTTGTAGTCAACAACGCGTTGCCATATCACTTCAGGATCCAGCGGATCTGTTGGTGATTCAGCCTGCGGGAACGTCTCCCAAGCCTGTTGCGGTGTGATGTGCATTTTGCCGACAAGCAGGCTTTGATGCCTCCGGTGAGTGTTGTACACCTCACGGTAGGCCACGATCGCTGCTTGCAACTCGTTAAACGTTGTTGGTGTGCGCGCATCAAGAAACTGCACCAAGGTGCGATGGGAGCGTTCGTCTTTGCCTTGCGTTGTGGGAGCAAACCCAGCGATCGCGACGACGCCTTGTTCAGCCAGCCATATTTCCGTTGCTGACAAACGCCCACGGTGGTAGGTGGCAAATGCTTCACTGTTGTCCGATAAGAGTTCTTGTGGTTTGCGGTAGTTATCAAAGGCTGCCGCCAACGTGGTGCGAGCGTCTTCGCCGTTTTCAGGACGCATAAACGCTTTCGTTCCTACGTCGAATCTGCTGGCGTCATCGATGACCTGATAGATCGTGGCCTGGGTGTGGTCAACATCGAACAGGCGGTAGACCAAAGCGTCGATCTGCCACAACTCGCAGACAAAATCGCGGGCGAAACGCTTATAAGAACTGCGTGGACGCTTACGCGCGTTGACATCGACCAAACCAGCGTTGTGCAGCCAGGTCGCAATTGTTGTGCGCGATGGAGTGCACTCTGGGCCAACTGCGTCGTACAAGCGGTAGTAGATCGACAACGGGCCGCAGTCCAATCCCTGCTCTTGCAGATCGAACCGTGCGTTAATGACAGCCTGGTAGTCAGCGTCTGTGTATTTGCGGGCAGGGTTTTTCGGAGCAGTGCTATCCGGCAGAATGCCGGACCGTCCACGTTCGGTGATGCGGTTTTTCACGTTGTGAAACGTCTGGCGTGAGATCTGTTCTTCTTTACAAAACTGCGTGATGGTCTTGCCGTCGCGGACCGGATCAAAATCCGCGATCTTTCTGCGCTTGTGCGATGAAATAGCCATCCGCCCATTCCACCCGCACGCTGTCCAAAAAGTGTGTGGACATCGTGTCCAATAAGTGACTGGACTCCTTGTCCAATAAGTCACGAGACATGACAGTACTAGACGATCACGAGTCCCCGGATGCATTTCCCCAGGTGATATTGAAAACAGATATCAATAAAATGCGGATCGTCTAGCAGCTCCGAAATGCAACTAGACGATTCGCATTCCCGGTCGGCGAAAACCGGGTCACGACAGACAAGAAGCCCCGGCACGGGATTTTCGGGCCGGGGCGTTGGTGTCGTCGAAAAGCCAGCGCTTACGCGTGCTTCGCCTCCACGCGCTTGATGGCCTCCTCGGCCACCATCTCCTGGATGCCCATGTCGAGCTCCGAGGTGAAGCCGACGCAGGAGCAGTTGATCTCGCCGAGGACGTAGGTGTCCTCCCCGGTCTCGTCGTCATCGGCAAGCATGAAGTCCGCGGTCCAGATCAGCGGAATGTTGTCGCCACCGAGGTTCTCGGCGATGACCGGGCGGGCCTCGGCGAACATGTCGACGAGCTCCTGCCACTCCTCCGGCTTCTGGTAGGTGTACTTCGCGCCGGAGAACAAGGTTGCGGAGAACGCGTCGCCGCCCTCAGCCGGCTTCTTGTGCACAACGAACACCGGGTGCGGGCCGACCAGCAGAATGCGGATCTCACCCTCGACGATGCGCGGCATGAAGCGCATGTCCACGAGCATGCCGTTGTCGCCTTCGATGTACTGGTCACAGAAGTCCATGAACTCGCCGAGCTCGCGCTCCTCAGTGTGGTTGTCCACGGCCTCGGTGCACTTGAGCTTGGTGTCCAGCGGCAGGGCGGTGCCCGGTTCGACGGAGTCGGCCAGGGCTTCGTCGGCAAGGCGCACGCGCCAGATGCCGGAGCCGGTGGAGCCGCGGTTCTGCTTGAGCACGCGCTCGCCGTAGGACAGGGAGGTCGGGAAGGTGTTGTGGAAGTCCTCAACCTCGTAGTACGCGGCGGTATCTTCCGGCACAAGGTCGGTCTTGTTCAGCTTCACCAGGGCATCCTTCGCACCGTAGGAGATCATCTCCTGCGGGGTGGACATGCCGACCAGGCCGGCCTCGGACAGGCGGGTAAGCAGGTCAAAGTAGCCCTTTTCGCCGCCCGGGATGTTGCCCGGGTTCACACGCGAGATGTAGCCGTCGAAGTTCTCGGAGACGTACGTGAACAGGTCGTCGGCCCACTCCGGACGGAAGTAGACAACCTCTGCGTGCCAGCCCTTTTCCTTGATGGCGTTGACAATGGGCATGGTGTCCTTGCGGTGGCCGTCAATGTACTTGTCGGAGCCGCCCTCAACCTCGAAGACAACAATCGCCTTGTGCACGGTGATCCCTTTCATGATGTTGTCCCGCAGCGTGTGAATGCTGTCAGCGCATGCATCGGCGGGGTAGGTAAAAACTCGCGAAACATCTCAGCCGTAGCCGTCGTGTTCCGTCTCTGACTCTATCGGCTTAAAGCGACCCACACAGGGCGGCAGAATTGATAGTGTGCAAGTTCACACCTGTTGTGGCGAGGCGAGGTTTCTCGCCGATTCCGGCCGGGATTTGCTGGTACTACCTGTATCCTTGTCGGTGATTGTTCACTCGCCTATTCCGGCGGGGGCCGCAGAGACGAAAGGCAGCTGACGTGGGTATCGAACTCGACGACAATCCCCAGTTCAAGGACTACGCACATCCTGAGAAGTTTGTCACCGCCGCGTGGCTTTCGGCGCGGCTCGGCGTGGATGGTCTGAAGGTTGTCGAAAGTGATGAGGATGCGTTCCTCTACGACATCGGCCACATTCCGGGCGCGGTGCGCATTGACTGGAAGAGCGATCTTAACGACGAGCTCAACCGCGACTTCATCGACGGCGAAGCCTTTGCCAAACTCATGCGGTCCCGCGGCATCAGCCGCGACGACACGGTGGTGGTCTACGGCGACCACGCCAACTGGTGGGCTGCCTACACCGCCTGGGTGTTCGAGCTGTTCGGCCACCCCGACGTGCGCTTGCTCGATGGCGGACGCGACGCGTGGATGGGTGAGGAGCGCGACACGTCCTTCGTCGTTCCCTCCTACCCCGAGTCTGACTACCCCGTGGTGGAGCGCAAGGACACCGCAGTTCGCACCTTCGCCTCCGAGCTGCTGGATAATCCGCCGGAGCAGCTTATCGACGCCCGCCCAGCCCCCGCTTACCGCGGCGACGGCACCGCCCCTGTGCAACCCCAAGTACCGACGCTGCGCCAGGGCCACATTCCGGGCGCGTTTAGCGTCCCGTGGGGCCGTTCCGTGCACCCGAACGCGCGCTTCCGCCCGTTGGAGGACATCCGCGAGATCTACAAGGATTTCGATCCGAAGAAGCGCACAGTGGTGTACTGCCAGTTGGGCGAAAGCGCGTCACACACCTGGTACGTCCTGAACAATATTCTCGGTTTCGAGGACGTTGCGCTGTACGACGGTTCCTGGGCCGAGTGGGGCAACATGGTCCGCGTCCCCGTGGCTAAAGGGGATTCCCGTGGTGGGGCTGTAACATAGAACGACATTTGTCCGATTTTCTGACGGTTCGTATTTCCGATTGAAGGACGGGATTGCTTCGTGTCCACCACCGCACCGAATACTGATCTGCCCCGCAGCCTGAGCAAGGTGCTCGTCGCTAATCGCGGCGAGATTGCCGTGCGCGTCATCCGCGCGTGCCAGGACGAAGGTGTTGCGTCGGTCGCGGTGTATGCAGACCCTGATGTCGATGCGCCGTTCGTCGCTCTTGCCGACGAAGCCTTCGCCCTCGGCGGCACCACCGCCGCCGAGTCTTACCTGGACATGGACAAGGTCATCGACGCCGCGCAGAAGTCCGGCGCCGACGCTATCCACCCGGGCTACGGCTTCCTCTCGGAGAACGCCGAGTTCGCGCAGAAGGTCATCGACGCTGGCCTGACCTGGATCGGCCCGTCGCCGGAGGCCATCGCGGCACTCGGTGACAAGGTCACCGCCCGCCACATCGCTGAAGCCGCCGACGCCCCCATGGCGCCCGGCACTAAGGACCCCGTGGCCAACGCTGACGAGGTCGTTGCGTTTGCCGACGAGCACGGCCTGCCCGTTGCCATCAAGGCAGCTTTCGGCGGTGGCGGTCGCGGCATGAAGGTCGCCTACACCCGCGAAGAGATTCCGGAACTGTTTGAGTCCGCCACCCGCGAAGCCACCGCAGCCTTCGGCCGTGGCGAATGCTTCGTGGAGCGCTACCTGGACAAGGCCCGCCACGTTGAAGCGCAGGTGTTGGCTGATCAGCACGGCAACGTTGTCGTCGTCGGTACGCGCGATTGCTCCTTGCAGCGTCGCTTCCAAAAACTTGTCGAAGAAGCCCCAGCGCCCTTCCTCACCGACGAGCAGCGCGAGCGCATCCATTCCTCTGCCAAGGCCATCTGCCGCGAAGCAGGTTACTACGGCGCCGGCACCGTGGAGTACCTCGTGGGCTCTGACGGGCTGATCTCGTTTTTGGAGGTCAACACCCGCCTGCAGGTCGAACACCCCGTCACCGAGGTCACCGCCGGCATCGACCTCGTGCGCGAGCAGTTCCGTATCGCCCGCGGCGAGGAACTGCAGCTGACCGAAGACCCGGCTCCGCGTGGCCACGCTATTGAGTTCCGCATCAACGGCGAAGACGCCGCCGCAAACTTCATGCCGGCACCGGGCACCGTCGTTGCATACGCTGAGCCCACCGGCCCCGGAGTGCGTGTCGATTCCGGCGTGCGCGCAGGCTCCGTCATCGGCGGCCAGTTCGACTCCATGCTGGCGAAACTGATCGTCTACGGCGCCACCCGCCAAGAGGCCATCCAGCGTGCCCGCCGCGCACTCGGCGAATACGTGGTCACCGGCTTCCCCACCGTCATCCCCTTCCACCAGGCCATCCTGGATAACCCGGCATTCGTCGGCACCGAAGAGGGCTTCGACGTGTACACCCGCTGGATCGAGGAAGAGTGGGACGGCGAACTGCCCGCGTCCAGCGCCGATGCATCTGGTGACGACGCCGACACCGACCTGCCGACCCGTCGCACCTTTGCCGTTGAAATTGACGGCCGCCGCGTCGAAGTCGCCCTACCCGAGGAACTCGTCGCCGCAGGCCCCGCCAAGCGCAAGCCGAAGAAGCGCCGCGCAGGCAAGGCTGCTGTCTCCGGTGACGCCGTCGCCTCCCCCATGCAGGGTTCCGTGATCAAAGTCAACGTCTCCGAAGGCGACGAGGTTGCTGAAGGCGACGTCCTGCTGGTCCTCGAGGCCATGAAGATGGAGAACCCGGTCAAGGCACACAAGGCCGGCACCGTCACGGGCCTCGCCGCCGAGGCTGGCGGCCAGGTGTCCAAGGGCGCCGTGCTTATGGAGCTGAAGTAGCTGGTTGCTTCGGTGGCGCTTGTCCCACCCATTGCCCTGACAGATTTTGCAGAATCTGTCAGGGCTTTTCTTTACGACGCTACGACCAGGCGTTCTATACCCCTTCAAAGGTCGACTGACAGATTTTGCAGAATCTGTCAGCGCAGACCTACGGAAACGGCGAACTGCTCCAGCACAGGTCCGATAAACGGCACGAGGAAGCCCAACACAACGGCGACCGCCACAACAATCGTGGCGATGGCCTCCGGAGAAGCGCTCGAGCCAGAGTGAGCCACATTGGTCGCGGGCGACTCGGGGGTCTCGGCGTCGTGGGTAACGGGCGTACCAATCGGTTTCGTGGCGCTGATCAGCTCGATCTCCTGCGCCTCCGTCACGCCTGGCCCGTTGAGCGGCTTCGAAGCACGGTTCAAGGAGGCCGACTCGCTTTTCCGGTTCGACACGGTGCTCACACCCGAGTAGACCGCCACCAGTCCCCTACCGGGCGCCCAGACGGGTGCGCCGGAGTCGCCCTTCACGCCAGCGCCGGCGTCCCAGTAGACGTTGTTGCCCACACGGCCGGTGTACGCACCACACTGCTGCTGTCCCCGGCTGAGCAGGCAGATCTCGTCGTTGGGGTGAAGATCCTCGAGGTCCACCACGGCGTCGGTGGTGATGGTGTTCGCGCCCAGTTGGACACCGTCGTCCCAGCGGATGATGCCCCAGTCGTTGCCGGTCGCAGACCTACCAAACTCCGTGGAGGGATAGAACGTTCCGTTCGCCTGGCCCACGGCGGCGCGGCTGCCGTGTTCGCCACAGTGTCCGGCGGTGTAGCTAATCCGTTGGTTGGGGTCGTTGAATCCGATGGAGCAAATGCCCTTATCGACGACTACCACGCGGGCGCCCTGCTCCACCACCGGAACCTCGGCGTTGGCGATGGGGGTGAGGGCAAGGGTGGTTGCGGTGGTCGTCGATAGGAATATGCGTCGAAGCATGGGAAAAGATTAACGTGGTGCGCATGGATTACACACCTCAGTTCGAACTACGTGAAGCAACCGAATCTGACCGGACGTACCTGCGCCGGCTGAACTTTCTTACCGACGTGTTCGGTGACGAGCACGGCGAGATCGGCCAAGAGGAAGCTGAAGGGTCTGACGACTACGTCGGAAACTGGGATCCGGAAGCCGAGGGCGGCGTTCTCGCGTTCGATCAGTTCCGCGTGCCGGCGGGCGGTGTGTGGCTGCGCTACTGGTCGACGCCCGAGCAGGGCTGGGCGAACCTGGGCAGCGATATTCCGGAAATCGCGATTGCGGTGGAACGCCGCTACGCAGGGCACAAACTCGCCGTACGGCTCCTGGCCGCCGCGGTGGAGTTGGCCGCGAAGCAGGGTGCGCCGAAGGTGGCGCTGTGGGTGGACCCGAACAACGAGCGTGCCCGCCACCGCTACGAAACTTTCGGATTTAAAAACGTCGACGGCCACGACAATGTCATGGCCGTCGACGTGAAGGACTTCACCGCCTAAGCGTTAGGCGATAACCACCACGAGGTCGGGGCTCGCTAGTTTGAGCCTCTACCTCTATGCCTCTAACAGCTTCTCCCCTCCGTCAAGCCAGCTGAGCGCGTAAGTTTGAATGGCATGGTGCCATTCTACTTCTGAGATTCGCCTGTCAGCGAGCCGTTGTGACTCTTTGAAAATAGCTTCAATATGGCGCGAATTAGGTGTGTAACTGACTTTCATACTGTCTTCGACCAACTTGCGAAACACACCGAGCTCCAACGGAACGATCACCGATTTACCACCGTAATGATCGATGTGAAGGTGATGAAGCTGATAGAAATAGGCGATAGTCGCCTTATTCAAAGTCGGAGCAATAAACAAACAGTATGTAGGCCTTCCACTGGCAATCTTGTGACGCCCCAGATGCCTAGCAACAGGTTCACCCTCGTTATCGTACTGTTTTTGCCCTCTCTGGAGAGTGACCTCGACCATCAGATCGAAGTTGTCATATTTGCATACAATATCCGCCAACCCTCCCGCAGCTGTTGTACGCGGTTTTCCAGCGTCATCTAGAAGGAAATTCCCCTCAATTTCGCCTCCGTCAATCATCGTCATCGCACGCCAGGTATTCCACTCCAGCATTAAGGGGTTGTCGTAAAACTCACTCTTAACAATACGGTCGAAAGTATTCTGAATGTCATCATAATCTTCGTAGTTCTTAATACGTCGAACTTCTTCCGCGACAAGCCCTTCAAGTTTTCGCTCTTTTGCGAGGAGGAGTTCCAATTTGAGTTCGACCAAGGATTTGTCTGAGGTATCTACGATCGAATAATCCTCCAGTTGTCGGAGAATCTCCCGCTTATTGTCTGTTAGCAGCGCCGGCTTAGAAGCATCAAACAAGTGCTTCTTATAAGCAACAGGATTGTCTACGTAAACCGGCTCACGATCAACATTCTCGAGGATGAATTCAACCTCTCGCTTCTTACCGTCCGCTATTGAGATCGAGTATCCAACCTGCGAATAGTCCACCAAACCTGTCGCCTTCAAATATCGGAAACAAGCATCGGTGTAATCTCGCAGGTTCGACTTCTTTGTCTTAAGAAAATTCGATTCCGACTTTTCGGGACTTTCTCGAACCTGGTATTGTCCGCGGCTTAGTTCCTCCGCATAAATCGCTTTGACTTCTCGGTTGAGAACATCGCCGATAAACTTTTTGTATTGACCTTGATTCTTGGCCTTTTCGAGCCGGTGGTTATTGATCTTCTTTACGACATCTGAGAACTTCCGGTAATCAGTTAGCTGCATTCCAAAAATCTTCACTTCGTCAAAAGTGAGTGTTCCAAAGTGCTCAATCAGCCGAAGTATCTCTAAGAATGGCTTCACCCAAAAGCGATCCGGGTCTTGTTGCTGAGGTCGGTGAAACGGAGATGGAAGTTGAAATTTAAGCAGCTGTCGCAGAAGCGCCTCCCCCCGAAGCTCGCTATTAACATAAGCATCTCCGGCTGCGGTCAATTTGATCTCATCAAGATCTACGAACCCGTACGCTTTAGGTGCGCGATTGATCAGATCACGCGCGGAGAGAGCAGGATCTTTACGTGGGGCTCGCTCAGGATCGAACCCCATCTCTCGATCCCTCAAATGCATGAAATCAGTTTGGAGTTTACGGTTACCGTACCAAGTTTCTCCAGCGAAGTTCGTCGTCAACAACTCCATATCCCGAATCATTCGGTCCGGCGTTCGTGGAGAAGTTACAAAGAAAAGGGTTTTCGTCTTAGCACTAATCGCAGGCATAAGAACATTTTAATAGTTCTTAATGAGGAAATGCTCGTTTTCTGCCTGAAATCGATTTCGTATGTTCACTGCATACTGTTTCCGATAGGTGGAGAATACATGATCCCCATATAGTTCGCTGATCAAATCAGACTTGCCAATAACCATCAAAGCCTTGGCGGGGAGTTCAAAGAACGCGTTCGCAAGCCGTCGATGATCACTCTCCAGAAATCCGTCTCGGGTCGAGGCATTTCCATAATCAGAGAACTTCGAATCATATGGAGGATCTAAGAATACGAAATCATTAGGGCGACAAAGCTCGAAAACATTTTCATAATCACCCTGGTGAAGGCTTGCTTGCTGCAACAAGTCAGAGTGTGCCTTACTCACTAACTGAGTATTAAAATTTTTATACCGCCCATACGGGACATTGAAATGTCCTTCCTTGTTGTGCCGGATCATTCCGGAATAGGAAGTCTTGTTTATGAAGAAGTACAAGGCAGCGGGTGAGTAGTCAGCCGGAGTTAGACCGTTGTACATATCACGGATTCGATAGTAGAGCGTTTCGTTAGGGTCGTAGACTTTCTCGTCAGGATTAGCCAGTTTTGCTCTTTCGAACTGTGCCCGGTTAGAACGGTATCGGCTTTCGAGATCGTCCAACTCCATCCTGAGGACAGTGAAATCATCCCTTACGGCTCTATAAAAACCCATTAAAGGTTCATTGAGATCGTTCAAAACTGATCGGCCCGGCGTCAGACTGAAAAAGACTGCGCCGCCCCCTAAAAACGGTTCCACATATCGGTCAAAACCTTTAGGAACGTGAGGAAGGATGTGAGGCAACTCTCGCGTCTTTCCTCCGCGGTATTTGACCATCGGCTTCATTAAATCAACCTCAACCTTGGCTCTGATAAAAGCCCTCATACAAAAAGCCCACGCGAGAGATTACTGAATTTCCCACGCCTCAGCCAACTTGTCGTTAGGTCAAAACTTGAGCGGTTGTCTTCGTCAACAACGAAGACAACCGCTAATTCACCGCCTAAGCGTTAGGCGATAACCACCACGAGGTCGCCGCCTTCCACCTTGGTCGGCTTGGTCAGCGCAATGCGCTCGATCACGCCCGACTTCGGTGCGGAGATCGCGGCCTCCATCTTCATGGCCTCGATGGTTGCGACCGGGTCGCCTTCCTTGACCTCGTCGCCTTCCTTCACCGTGACGGTGACGGCACCAGCGAACGGTGCGGCAACGTGGCCCGGGTTGGACGCGTCGGCCTTCTCCACCTCAGCGACGGTGGACTCGACGTTCTCGTCGCGGACGGCAACCGGGCGGACCTGGCCGTTGACGGTCAGGATGACCTGGCGCATGCCCTTCTCATCCGGCTCGCCGACAGCGTCGAGGCTGACCACCAGCGGCGGACGGTTTTCGTCGATCTCGCCGTAGTAGATCATGGTCTCCACGCCTTCTTCAAGGCCGTAGAAGAAGGTCTTGTCACCCAACTGGTCGGTGATGCCGTAGGTGCGCAGGTGCTCCTGGTACTCGGCGTACTGCTTCGGGAACAGCAGCTGATCCAGCGCCGCACGACGCACACTGTGGTCGTCGGACTGCAGATCCGGCTCGAGCTCCGTCGGCACCTGGACGGTGTGGTCGACCTCGGAGCGATTCTCCAGTGCCTTGTCGCGAAGCAGCGGCCAGCCACCCGGAGGGGTACCCAGCTCGCCCTGCAGGAAGCCGATGACGGATTCCGGAATGTCGTACTTGCGCGGGTTCTCTGCGAACTCCTGCGGGCTGACACCCTGGCCGACGAGCTGCAGAGCCAGGTCGCCAACCACCTTGGAGGACGGGGTGACCTTCGTCGGGCGACCGAGGATCTCGTTCACGCCTGCGTAGTAGTCCTCGATGAGCTCGAAGCGGTCTTCCAGACCAAGGGCCTTCGCCTGGGTGCGCAGGTTGGAGAGCTGACCACCCGGGATTTCGTGCTTGTACACGCGGCCGGTCGGGCCCGGAATGCCGGACTCGAACGGTGCGTACACCTGGCGCACGGCTTCCCAGTACGGTTCCATGTCGAAGACGGCCTGCAGGTCGATGCCGGTGTCGCGCTCGGTGTTCTCAAACGCTGCGACGAGGGCGGACATCGACGGCTGGGAGGTGGTGCCGGCCAGCGGGGCGGATGCGACGTCGACAATGTCGGCACCCGCATTCGCTGCGGCGAGGTAGGTCGCCAGCTGGCCACCCGCAGTGTCGTGGGTGTGGACGTGGACCGGCAGGTCGAAGCGCTCACGCAGCGCGGTGACCAGCTTGGCTGCTGCTGCCGGACGCATCAGGCCAGCCATGTCCTTGATCGCCAGGACGTGGGCGCCTGCCTCGACGATTTCCTCGGCGAGGTTGAGGTAGTAGTCCAGCGTGTACAGGTCCTCGTTCGGGTCCACCAGGTTGCCGGAGTACGCCATGGCCACCTCGGCGACGGTGGTGTTGGTCTCCAGCACGGCGTCGATAGCCGGGCGCATCTGGGACACGTCGTTGAGCGCGTCGAAGATACGGAAGATATCGATGCCGGAGGAAGCGGCCTCGCGGACGAACGCCTTGGTCACCTTGTCCGGGTACGGGGTGTAACCGACGGTGTTGCGGCCACGCAGCAGCATCTGGATGTTGACGTTCGGCATAGCCTCGCGCAGCTCGTCGAGACGCATCCACGGCGACTCGTGGAGGAAGCGCATGCCCACGTCGAAGGTGGCGCCGCCCCATGCCTCAACGGAGGCCAGCTCTGGGGTCAGGTGGCCCACATGCTTCGCGGCCGCAACCAGGGTGTTGGTGCGGATGCGGGTTGCCAGCAGGGACTGGTGGGCATCGCGGAACGTGGTCTCGGTGACGCCAAGTGCGGTCTGCTTGCGGATCTTCTCAGCCCATTTTGTCGGGCCGAGCTCAAGCAGATCGTCGCGGGAACCACGCGGCAGATCGCCGTACTTGGATTCCGGCAGCTTCTTCGACGGCTGAATGTTCGTCGGGCGAGCACCGTTCGGCTGGTTCACCGTGACGGATGCCAGGTAATCGAGGATCTTGCCGGCATCGTCAGCCGCGGCCGGAGCCTCGAGCAGGTGCGGGTGGTCCGCGATGAAGCCGGTGTTGATGCGCTCGTTGCGGAACTCGTCCTCGCTGAGCAGGGCGCGCAGGAAGCCGATGTTCGTGGACAGGCCCGTAATGGAGAACTCGTTCAGAGCGCGCAGGGCACGGTCGACGGCGACCTGGAAGTTGCGGCCACGGCAGGTCATCTTGACCAGCAGGGAGTCGAAGTTCGGGGTGATGGTGGTACCGACGGCCACGGAGCCGTCGAGACGCACGCCTGCACCACCCGGGGAGCGGTAGCCGGTGACTACGCCGGAGTCCGGGCGGAAGCCGTTGGCCGGGTCCTCGGTGGTGATGCGGCACTGCAGGGCTGCGCCGTTGACCTCGATGAGGTCCTGGGTGAGGTGGATGTCCTCCAGCTTCGCGCCGGCGGCGATGTACATCTGGTTCTTTACGATGTCGATGCCGGTGACTTCCTCGGTCACCGTGTGCTCGACCTGCACGCGCGGGTTCATCTCGATGAAGACGTGGTTGCCGGACTCGTCGACAAGGAACTCGACCGTACCTGCGCCCTCGTAGTTGATTTCCTTACAGAACGCCACAGCGTCGGCACAGATCTTCTGGCGCTGCTCTTCCGTGATGTGCTGCGCCGGAGCGATCTCAACAACCTTCTGGTGGCGGCGCTGCACGGAGCAGTCACGCTCAAACAGGTGCACCACGTTGCCGTAAGAGTCAGCCATGATCTGCACCTCAATGTGCTGCGGGCGGATCACGGCGCGCTCGATGTAGACGTTCGGGTCACCGAAGGCTGCCTCAGCCTCGCGGGATGCCTCGGCTGCGAGACGCTCAACGTCCTCGATCTTCTCAATGAAACGCATGCCGCGTCCGCCGCCACCGGCGACAGCCTTCACAAACACCGGGAACTCGAAGTCCTTGGCAAACTCTGCCAGCTGCTTCGGGTCGGACGACGGCTCAGAGTCCTTCAGCACCGGCAGGCCGGCACGCTCAGCGGCCTGGACAGCGGCGGACTTGTCGCCCGTCAGGTCCAGCGTCTCCGGGGTCGGGCCGATGAACTTAATGCCGTTGTCGCGGCAGGCACGAGCCAGGTCAGCACGCTCGGAGAGGAAGCCGTAGCCCGGGTAGACGGCATCTGCGCCAGTTTGCTTCGCGGCACGGATGATTTCGTCGATGTTCAGGTACGCCTTGACCGGCTGGCCGGCCTCGCCGATCTGGACTGCCTCGTCCGCGAACGGACGGTGGAACGAGTTACGGTCCTCGCGGGGGTAGACCGCGACGGTCTTCGCGCCAGTTTCAAAGGCTGCACGGAAGGCACGAACGGCGATCTCACCGCGGTTAGCTACCAGGATTTTCTTGAATGCTGGCAGGTCATTAAGCGGGAGGTTATCCGGGTTCATTTGGTTCCTTTCCTCAAGGAAAGATCGAAGTCATACTGCAACGGGTAGTTTAGTACAGGTCACACTTTTCTTGGGTCGTTTTCGCCAACGAATGTGACACGTTTGCACCCTAACGCGGGGGTGCAAAAACGCGGGCGCCGCGTTGCGACGACCCGCGTTTCGGGGGTGATCCGCTTACGCCTTGACGTGGCGCTCCTCCGGGCCGTTGTAGGCCGAGAGTGGACGGATCAGGGAGTTGTTCTCAAACTGCTCGATGATGTGAGCGGTCCAGCCGGTAATGCGGGACATCACGAACAGCGGGGTGAAGAACTCGATGTCGAAGCCCAGGATGTAGTAGGCCGGGC
>OJKZ01000110.1_pt1 | contig 41830 bp, 35 predicted proteins | sample 1596791 | NCBI WGS metagenome assembly OJKZ01 (sample SAMEA3904677, study PRJEB24821) | metagenome | biome: Builtin; feature: hospital; material: surface | place: USA | collected 2013-06-04 | reverse complement strand
CTGGGCTCATAACCCAGAGGTCGTAGGTTCGAATCCTGCCCCCGCTACCAACTTCGGATCAGCCCCCTCTTCGGAGGGGGCTTTTCCTGTTTCTAGGGGAGAAACACGGCGGGGGAGAAGGTCCGTGATCTCAACACCGAAGAAGTCGGCAGTCTTAAAAAGGTCCTCCGCAGTCCAGGCGACCTGACCGTAAATCTTCCTACTGACAGCCGCCCCAGTTATACCAAGTGCAAGCCCGACATCTTTCCGCTTAACACGCTTGCGGAACATCAATTGGTCAACCTTAGCCCCGATGGCTTCGTTGACTGTCATTGCCGTTTTCGTTTGACTCATAGTTAAAACTGTAACATGCAGTCACAACTACAGCAACTAATTGAAACTGTAAGTTGCGAAACCTTGGCCGGTGTGATTACTTAAAAGTATGAACGTGAGTGATAGTTGCAAAAATGAGGTCTGGTTGACTCCAGACGAAGCAAGGAAGCGAATACCGGGCAATCCATCTGGAGTGACTGTTCGAAAGTGGGCCAAGAAAGGCTACCTCGGCGGCGCAATTCAGCTGCCGAACGGGCACTGGCAAATTCCGGTCTCCGCGATCGATCAACTTTTGAAGGGGGCATAGCTGGTGGAGACATTAAAAAACGTCGCTTCTGCTCGCAACAGAAACGACGTCACCGAAAAGAACGGCATTCTTTTTCTTGAGCATATTCTACACCGGAACCATGGTTTGTCTAGGGCGGGGGTGTAGGCGTCATGGGCTTTAAAGAGATGACAGCCGTTGTTGACAACGTTCGTGGCTTGAAGAGTTCAGCCAAGTTTTGCCTCGCAATGATTGCTGACCGTGTCTATCCGCAGCCTGAAAAATATGGCGACCACATTCCTCGAGCGGAGATATTCGTTGACGAGCTTTGTCGCCGCACTGAACAGTCAAGGGCAACTGTGCATCGGCACCTTGCGGAGTTAGAGAAATGCGGACTCATTTTCAGAGATTGTCGGTGGGGGGTCGACCAGAACGGTCACACCACGCGATCGGCGAGCCTGGTTGCACTAAATATTGACGCGATTACGCGAGGGGACTTTCAAGACGACGGCAAAAATGCAGGTCAGGCCGTAAGTCTCAAAATGAGACATACGAAAAACCCGTTCGATAAAGGCGCTGGTCAGGCCGTAAGTCTCAAAATGAGACATACGAAAAACGACATGGACCGTAAGTCTCAAAATGAGAAGCCGTGTGTCTCAAAAGATGGCTCCGTAAGTCTCACTGGTGAGACATATAACTATGAAACAAATAAAACATCCCTTCCCCCCAAGCCCCCCGTTCGGAAGAAACGGGATCGCCGTTCGTCGGATTCGTCGACGGGCGAACCTAGCGGTTCGAGGGGAGGGGAGGAAACTCTCCACGAATGGACTGATCGGCTTCGTACGATTTCGCTTGCGCTCATCGGCGAAGCGGTCCTGCCGGATGGTGTGACGAACGACGAGCTGCAAGCCGTGCGCGAGCTCGAGGCGCAACAACTCGCTCACGCGGCAGAGGCGTCGCCAGAAGCTGCCAGCGATGTAATTACGCCAGTGGAAGCTGAAATGCCGTCCACGGACGATGTAGCGAGTGAAAGCGCCGTTCTAGGCCAGGAGGCTCCCACTGCGGAGCGTGGCGAAGCGGCAGGCTTGTCACAGGCCGAGCTTGTCACCCTGGCACGTGAGGTACTGCCAGCACCGATGCAGGCAATGGGCCCCCATCACCTTGCTCGCATTGGGCATGCGATTGACCAGCGCCTCCACGCAGGCTGGTCGAAAGGGGACGTAACGCTGATCCTTGCCATGCGCCAGCTGCCAAGCAATGTTCGCAACTTAACTGGCCTGGTTATGGCGCGTTTGCGCGATGACGTTCCACTGGATCAACCACCGATTAGTGCAGGACTTGGCCAACACTCCAGCTTCGAGGCTCCACTGATGCCGTCGCGCAAAATGGCGCCAGAAAAACGCTCCGCAATCGACGCATGCGAGCTATGTGACGACAACGGCTTTGCGCCAACGCCAGACGGAACCGCAGTGATGCGCTGCACCCACAACGCGTGCAAGGAGGCTATCTGATGGGGACGAAGCCTGTCGGCGTCGCCCCCATTGATCGGCAGCGATCGCCTAAAAAAGACCTTGCAAAACAAGTGTCAATCCCGGAATTTTTCACCGACGCCGCCTGTGCCACAGCAGGCCTCGCCGGGGCGTGGGATGCAAGCATCCACGGAGAAACCGACGAAGAGCGCGCTCAGCGCCAGTGTGAAGCGATCAGTGTGTGCAAGCGCTGCCCAATTGCCGAGCAGTGCTACCAATTTGCACTGGAAAATGTTGAGTGCAAAGGCATCTGGGGCGGAGTTCTCTTCGTTAAAAACCGGCAAAATAGGGCCGCAGCCAGCGCATAAACACAAATAACACCATTGCAAACTTATGTATAGCCCCCAATATGGGGAGGGGGGTTTACTTAGTGGTCACTTCGGCAAATATCAGGGATTGCTCATTGTTTTGACATGATTTTCAGAAAGGTAGGGATCGAAGTGAAAGCTAGCAACTTGCGCCGTCGTATTATCGCGACAGTGCTCGGGGCATCGCTGGTGGGCACTGTCCCGATAGCATCTGCACAGACATCGACCGGAACAGTGTCAAATTTCCAGTCGATGCTGGACGCACACAATGCCAAGTTTGGAGAATTCTCTTATGTCCACGGTAAGGAGCGACAGCCGTTTGGCAGCTCGCTATCGTCTGCTCTAAGCCTTGGTGCGTTCACGTCTGATGCGTCGTGGCCTTTCTATGGTTGCCCCGATGATTCATGGGACTTTGCGAAACTAACGAACTATGACGCTGACAAAAACAGCGGTGTTGGTACGCGGGATCGCTACAAGCAGGCACTAGAGAAGAATCGCGCAGACTGTGACGCTTCTCTGCAACGGATCGTTGACGCGGCAGGTAAACAGACCTGGTCGGCATCGATGGAAGCGCTCGCTAAAGAAGATGCGGCGCTGACTCGTGCAACGCTTGAAGAATCGAACACGCTTGAAAATCCTCTGGAACCGGAGGTGACGGCTGGCCCGACCTACGGACCGATTGCGCTCGATATTGTCAAGGCAAAACGCAAGGCGTATATCGAAGAGATTGCAAAAGCGAAGTGGTCACCCACTGTCGAGCGCACCGCTCGTGACGCAAAGGCGGCGATGCCAGCAGAAGTGCATGGCGATATCGCATCGGCGATCAATGAGGCACGTCAGCGTCACCTCAACGAGATTGTGCAGCAAAAGCAACCATGGTCGCTGGAATGGGCATCCCAGCTGCAACACATGGAAGAGTACGCACCTGACTTGGCGAAAAAGGCAAACGATCGCAAATTTGATTTGCTCGTTGAATCGTTTACAACTGACGGCAAAGGCTGGTCGCCGGAGTGGGAAAAGAAACTCAACACCGCAACTGCCGGGGCGTCGAAGCAGCAACTCGATCGGAAGAACGCGGCAATCGGCAAGCAACGCGACGCTTTTATGGGCGTGGTGCGTGCAGACTCCGCACCGTGGTCACCGGAGTGGGAAACGTCCCTTGCGGACTTCAAAAAGGCTGATGGTCGTCGTGCAGGCGTCTTGCTCAACGAGCGTCGCAAGCAAGCGCTGAACGGGTTTGTGACTGATAACCGTTCGTGGACTCGCGAGTGGGATGATCAGATCGCGCCATTAGCAGCAGTTTATGCAGACGCTGGAAAGCTGCGCGCGCAGCGTCGAAGCGACTTTGTGCGAAACACGACCGCGAATAATGCGTGGAATGAAATCAACGACCGTGACTTCCAGTCCTTTATCGAAGACTCGAAGCTCAAGCGCGTTGTCCTCGCTGATGATGTGCTCGGCAAGGTCGATCAGTGGCGCAAGGACACAGTTGATGGTCTCAGCGAGAACCGCAAGTGGTCGCCGAAGCTGGAAGAGGAGTTCGCCTATCTCGCACTCGTGTATCCGCGTGCGAAGTCTGAGCTTGAAGCGTTGCGCAAGCAGGTAGCAGAGCAGGCGGTTGCCGATATGGCTGCAAACGGCTGGAATCTTGACGCTGACAAGAAGCTTGCTGAGGTCGCAAGCGTGCAGCATGCGCCGTACGGCAAGACGCTGCACACCCAGCGTATGGAGGGGCTGGAAAAGCTCAACCAGGCAGCGTGGACGCCGGAAATTGATGCGAAGCTCAAGGAACTCGGTCGCGTGCTGCCAGTTGCGGCAGATGCTGCGCAGAAGCGTCGCGAAGCGACCTTTGAAGCACTTGATGTGCCAAGCGAATGGAGTCAAGAAGCTGAAACGAAGCTCGCGGGCTTGGTCCAGGTGGGCTTTGCCCCAGCTGTGACTGCGATCGATACGCTGCGTGCTGAAAAACTCGCGTCTCTCGAAGCGCAGCCGAGGACTCCTCAACGTGATGTGGAGCTCGGCCAGCTTGCAGAGGTCTACAAGCCTGCAACGAATGTCCTCAACGGTCTTCCAGCAGATCATCGCGATGTACCAGGTGACGGCGCAAGCGATGGTGATACGGACGCATCGAATGCGCCTGAAAACCAGCAGAAACCGGGTGAGAACTCTGGCACCGACACCAAGCCTGGTGGCAACACAAAGGCGCCTGAATCGGAGACGCCGCAGTCCCCGTCGGAACCTGATCCGACGCAGCATCTGCGTGGAGACAAGGCTGATGGGTCTTCGGTCATGGAGACCAAGGAAATCGTCGGCATCGTCATTGGCGCGCTGACCGCTCTCGGCGGTCTGCTTGCCACGTTGTTGCCTGTCATCGACCGGTTTATGAAGAGGTAGGAAATGACTGTGCGTGCAATGAGGGGGGTCATCGTTGGTGTGAGCAGCCTTGCAGTGTTGTCTGGGTGCGCCTCGAATGCACCCGAGCAGCCAGCTGTTGTGGCTGCGACGATGCAGCCTGGGCTCACTGCAACCAGCAGTGTATCGCCAACGCCGTCCTCCTCAGCGACGCCGTCGGCTTCCTCGTCGACAACGACGACGGAAGAATCCTCGAAGTCTTCCGAATCATCGGCAGCGTCGAGTAAGGCAGAAGAGCCTGCCCAGCAGGCTCCGGCTCCAGCTCCTGTACAGCAAGCACCGGTCCAGCAAGCACCGGCTCCGGCTCCAGCTCCTGTACAGCAAGCACCGGCCCCAGCTCCTGCGCAACCAGAGCCGCAAGGGCCATGGCGTGGACTCCAACAACTCGAGCAGGCGTGGGCGAATCGTCCTGCCGCACAAAAGTAAGAACAAAGGGGGCATAGCAGATGGAGACATGGAAAGACATCCTGGTCAGCACCTACGGTGACGACCGCGAAGACGAAGTACATGAGGAAACAGCCGAATTTGAGGCTGTAGATCTTGAGCCTGATGCGCCACAAACGACTGGAATCGTTGCACCGAAAATCTCCCTCGGGATGGTGCTCGGTGGGCTGGTCGTTGTTCTTGCGCTTGGCAGCAGCCTGACGGTGTTGGCCATGGGGGCCTTTGGGTCGTCGCAATCCAGCGACGATGCCTCACCCCTTGTGTGTGGGCCTGCGCCAACTGGCGAGAAAGCGAAAGTGTGGGAGGCGTTCCAAAAAGCCTACTTTTCTGGCAACACCAGTGCAGTAGTCGAGAACCTCGCGCATACCTCACCGCTTCGCGATCAAAACTGGTCGCAGATTCTGCCGACGACCGCATCTGATGTGTGCGTTGACGTTGAGATTGAAGAAGCTTCGACGATCGAGGCCACAACGCAGGTCTTCGATGCGGTTAACAACCAGATTCTTGCGTATCACCAGCAGATCAAGTTTGCACAAGAAGCAGGCAGCCCCCGCATCGTGACAGTCAAAGACATCGAAGCACAAGGAGGAAATCAATGAGTGATCGAGCCCCAGCGATGTGGCTATACGGTTGCCACGGTGGCGCTGGCGTGTCCGTACTTGAGCAACTGTGGGCACCAATGGCAGATGCACATGGACAGTTGCATGAGATGAATCTTTTGGTGTGCTCGGCAACCTTTGACGGCATTGCAGCTGCACACCGTGTGCTACTTGAAGCGAAAGATAACGCTGACGCAGGCATCTTAGGTGCGGTCGTGGTGCATCGCGATAGCAGCAAGATGCCACGGGACACGACGCTCGAGCTGCAAAAAATCAAGCATTTCACCGAGGTCTGGCACTTCCCGTTTATGAAGCAGATCGCGAAGACCAGGATCGATGACCTGCCGACGTGGGAGCCGGGGGTAGCAGGGGAACCGCAACACCGTTTCCGGCGTCTAACAAACCAAAGCAATGTCCTCGCCACCGCAGGCGAGATCGGTGACCAGATATGTCGCGAGTTCGTGCGGCGGATCACCGAATAATCCAACAACAATTTGAAGGAGTTTTACCAATGATTGATATTTCTGTTGCCGTTGACGCATCACAGGCAATTTTGGCGCAAGCTGAGCTGTTCAATACCTCTCCAACTGCTCCGGACGGATTCACTGGTCCGATGCAGCGTCTGGTGGGCATGGCGAAGTGGATCGGCTTCGTTTTGGTGGGCATCGGCATCATTACCGTTGCCGGATCCATGGCAGTCTCGCGCCGCGAGGGAACCTCGGATGAAGCAACGTCGAACGCGTTGCGCATTGGCTTTGCAGCACTGCTGTTGGGCTCTGTCGGCTCGCTCCTCGGCCTGCTGATGGGCAGCTAATGATGCACACCATTGCGCAAGGCCCGCCCGATAGTGCATGGAATATGGGCTCGGTTGTCGGTGCTGACGGCGCTTCTGCAATTGCAACGCTGATGACGTGGGTGGGCTGGGTGTCATGGATCGCCCTGGCGCTGTGTGGTCTCGCCGCGATCGCGTTTGCTGCGATGCTCGCGATTGATAAGGACCGTGGGCGCGCAATCTCGGCGACATCGCCGCATATGGAGCTCGTGAAATGGGGGCTGGGGGTCATGATCATCTCCAGCGCCGGTGCGCTTGCCAGCACGCTCTACAACCTGATTTAACCCCGACCAAAAAGGATAGGACTGTGAACCGACTAATTGCTCCGCTGTTTATCGTTGCCGTAAGCGTGACCACGCTGGTTGCATGTGGGAGTGCCTCAGACGAGCAGGCGGCTTCGTCATCGTCTGCGACGGCATCAGTGAAGTTTGCCGAAGGCAGCTGGCATATGACCGGCCAAGGATTGCCATTTGCATTACCGAACAATGAATTTGGAGACGTTCAGACCACTGAGTTCATTGATCATTCGGAGATGCAAAACTGCGCGCCGAACCGGCACCAGCGTGTCTCTCGCGTGATTCCGCAGCTGGTTGGCGAGCAATTAGTACTCTTTAGCGAGCAGGACGGTCCGCAGCGCATTGACGAGCAATCGCATCTGCCGATGGGCTATGCCCAAACAGCCCACGGCGCAGCACTGGCTGCGTACAACGCATACTCGCTGTTTCTTCCGTATGGAGAAACAGGTGCACGTGCAGCGAAACATCTTTTTGACTTCGGGGAAGACACTCCTGGCATCGAAGAACTCGAGGGAACACCCGTTGATTTGCTGCCTGATGCGTTCCGGATTAAGGCGTGCTCTCCACAAACAGCGTTGGTAGAGCTGCGCATGCCATCGGTCGAGGGTGGCGAGTCTACGGTCGTGGAAGCTCCCATGGTCTACGAACATGGTCAATGGCTGTGGCGAACCACCATTGAGGGCATGCTTGATCGCGTCCACCTTGTCGACGACAGCGAATTCGAGCCAGCGGAGTGGACGCCATGGCCAATGGGATAACCACGCATCAAGCGCGTATCGGTGCGCTGGTTTTTGCGGTGTTGTTGGCACTGCAAGCCAACTTAGGCTTTGCAGCCTCAGCATCAGCCCAGCCGCTGGTACAGGAGACCGCGCACAGTATCGTGCTCGCGCAGGACACACCGACCGAGACCCCGAGTGACGATGGAGAAAAGGACAAACCGACTAACAAAGACCGGGTCAAAGCGGCGTTTCATCTCGCGGCGCAACAGGCGAAAGAAGCAGGGTTAGGTGGTGCTCTTTCGTTTATCAACAATCCAACGGGGACGCTGACGAGAACCGCTTTCGATGCAGGGAAAGAAGCGCTTTCGAGTGCGTGGAAAGCGCCGATCGGCAAGTTCACAAAGTCGCTTGTTGAAGGCAACGCGGAAGTCCTCGGCGCAGCGATGACGCTGTGGACCGGGTTTAACTTCGATCCCACCATCGGTGCGAAAAACATCGCTGGCGTGCGAAACATCGTTGTTGTGCTCACCGTAGCAGCGCTGATCATCTCGCTGATTGTTGGTGGTCTTCGCCTCGCTGCGGTGCGCTCGACCGGCCTCGACGACGGTTTCAAAGACCTCGGTGCGGTAGTGGTCCGCATGATGGTCGCCACCAGCCTCGTTCCGGTCCTCACGGTCGGGGGCATGGCGATTAGCGATTCGCTGGCAAACGAAATTTTCGCGCAGTTCGGCCCAAGCGACATGTCATCGTTTATTGACCTGGCCGATGCCTCCGGCGTCGAAAAAGTCTTTGGCCCGATCATCGTCCTGCTTGTCATGGTGCTCGCACTTGCCGGGTCTGCGATGCAAGTCCTCGCACTCGCCGTGCGGTTTATTGTGGTGCCGATCGTGGCAGGTCTTGCGCCACTGTTCGCCGCAGGTTCCATGACCGGGGTCGGCAAGAACGGGCTCAATCACCTCTACGCCTATCTCGTTTCGGCCGTCGTATTTAAGCCCATTGCCGCGCTGCTGTACGTCACGGTCTTCTGGTGGAATGACGCGCTGTTCAAAAGCGATGCACCAGAAGACGAAGCTGGCTGGCTCGCAAAACTACTTGTCATCGTCATGGTGGGTGTTGTCGGTTTCTCGGCTCCAGCATTGGTCAAGATCATCTCCCCGGCTGCAGCACCGACCGCAGGAGGATCGGGAGCAGCAGCCATTGGAGCCGCCGCAGGTGTAGCAGGAGTGGCAACAGGCGCGATCGGACTTGCAGCTGGCGCGGTTGCAGGCCTTGCCGGTGCTGGTGCGGCAGCAGGCAAGGAAGTCGCCACCGGAGCAGCAAAACAGGCTGGAAAGGCGGCAGCATCTGGTTCTGCAAAGGTTGCTGGCTCAGCAAGTGGCGGTGGCGCTGCGCGTAGCGCAGAGGCGGCTTCAGGTGGAGCAGGTGAGATGGGCACACACGTGCTTGAGCAAACCAGCGAGAATATGAGCGAAACATCGCACAAGCTCGAAACGGACTCCAACCCTCAAGGTCCATCACCTACCGCTGGGGATATCCCTGGTGGCGAACAATCAACGCCAGATCCGAGCCGTGCAGGCGAGCAAGTACAAGCCTCTGCCATGGGTGGAGCTCAGCAGTCGCTTCCAGGTGAATCCCAAGCCGACGGAGCGAAGCTGGGGCAAGCGACCGATACAACAGGTCAGTCGCAGCAGGCTGACGGGGCGAATACCACTCCAAATGCAGGCACGAATGCCGATGGGCAAGCACCAACCGGAGCACAGCAACAGCAGCATGACAGCGCACAAGGCGCTGGAACAGCCCAGCAGGCAACACCAGATACACCAGCATCGGCTGAAACCCGTGACGATGCTGCAAAGGGCAATCAAGGCCAGGCAGCAGCACAGTCGTCAACACCGGCAACAGAGTCCGGCAAGCCTGCAGCAGTGGCATCCGCAGAAACGCAACCGAACATCGCTGCACAACCAGCAGCGCCAGGAGTGGCAAGGCAAGCACCAGCTGCCGCGACGTCGGCAGGGGCACAGCCATCTGCCACGCCGGAAACGCGGCCCGCTGGTGAAGCCGCACCAAGCGCGCCTGCGCGTCCAGCGGCTGTGGCAAGCCCACAGGCGGGCACAGCAGCAGGTTCGCGTGGACGACGAATGCTGCGACGCACTGCAAGTGCTGGCACAGCAGTCAAGAAAGGCGCGTACGGGATGCAGCGGGGCGCGAATTCAGCGGCGGCGGTGCTTGGACAGATTGGCAACGCAGTGGACCAGCAGGCCGGATCGGCACCGATTTACTACGGACAGATTGGACGCTAAATGAGTCAAGAACTTCGACCAACCTACACGCTGGGCTCGCCAGCCGAGCGCACCGGTCTTGGCGGATTGAGCATGAAAACAACGCTCACCCTGCTTGCCGGCATGGTCACATTTGTGTTGTTCTCGCTGATAGGGGCAACAAAAGCGGCATTTCTCGTGGTGCTTCCCGCCACCGGAATTATCGCCGCGATCACCTATATCAAAATTGGTGGGCGCAACCTTGCCGAAATTGCACAAATGGTGGTCCAAGACATGCTGCGCAACAACCGGCAAGAGCAGTATTACGTCTCTGGCGGGTTTTCTGATGTGCCAGATGGGGCATATCAGCTGCCTGGCATGCTGGCGGCAACGCGTCTCGCGGTGGGCAAGGACCATAGGGGCGAAGAGTTCGCAGTCATTGTCGACGATAACTTCGCCGAGGCCACGGTCGTACTCGACGTACAGCTGTCAGGGCAATCAGCGGTGACCCAAGATGAACGAAACGTGATGACCGCCTCGTGGGGGGCCTGGCTTGCCTCACTGTCACTGTCAGGCGATATTCGATCCGCATCAGTAACGGTGTCAACCTTTCCCTCAAGCGGTGAGCTCGTGCGCCAGGAAGTCGACCGCATCGTCGTTGACGACGCGCCTGCGATTGCAAAGCAGATTCTTGCAGAAGCCGCAGACGAGCTTTCAGCAGGGCTGCCAGAGATTTCCGCGCATGTCGCCGTCACATTCAAGATTTCTCGCGAACAGCTCCAAGACGATGCCTTTTTGGACGTGCTCGCAACTCGCTTGCCAGCACTGATTGACCCCCTGGTATGGGCGGGCATGTTGGCCGAGCCGATGAATCAGGACAAACTGTGTGCGCGCGTGCACACAGCGTTCAATCCGGCAAGCGAGGTTGATTTCGAGCAACTCGGCGTCCAGGGCGTCTCACATGGGATGGGCTGGAACGATATTGGCCCAAGCATGGCCGTTGCAGAGCGCAGCCTGTTGCGCCATGAGTCGGTGATTTCACGCACCTGGGAGATGACGCAAGCACCACGAGCAAATTTTGAGGATCGCGTGCTCACACGGTTGCTGGCACCTCACCCTCGGTTGCTGCGCAAGCGAGTAACCCTCGTGTACCGGCCATTCGAGGCCGGTGCTGGCGCGCGTCGCGTTGAAGCAGAGCACCAGGATGCACTGGTTGCCGCCAACGCAGGGCGCGGGGCGGTATCTGCTCGTGCAGAAGTACGTCTTGAGCAAACCCAAGCGTCGCGTCGTGCGCAGGCGCGTGGTGCGCAGCTGGGCCGGTATTCGCTGTTTGTCACGACAACGGTTGATGACGAGTCCAAGCTTCGCGCCGTCAACGAAGACGTGTCACAGCTTGCAGCAACAAGCGGCATTCGTCTCAAGGTTGCGGCGCGCCAGCAAGACACAGCGTTTGCAGCTTGCCTCGGTGTGGGCTCCGCCCCTTGGGTGCGCTCGAGCTTGGTGCAAGCACCTGCGCTGATCCAGAAAGGGTTTGGAGATGCCTAAAACGAAGACGAAGACGAAGAAGCAAAGCACGGCATTGCTGGCGAACGTCAACGCAACGTTGGTCCGTCAGCGCTCGATTCTGGGAACAGAGATCGGTGTTGTGGTCGATGAACGGTTCCGACAAGCAACGCTGCCGATGCAGGCGGTCTCGCCGTTCGATCTTGTACCTGTGTTGGACTGGTGCCAGCAAGTCGGCAGTCTGCGCGACGATATTCTTGGCGCGTCGGTGACGTTTGTACCGACCGGGGACGACATTGCCACAGTGACGATGCACGAGGCGCAAGCGCATACGAAGATGCGCTGGAACTCGGCAGAAATCGTCGGCAACCTTGCACTGGCTGCCGATGACATTGCAAGCCAAGCACGTACATGCGGGCTTGATGTACGCATGGCACAGCCAGCAGAGGTCGCCGCACATATTGATGCGCTGCGACTGAGTGAACAAGCAGAAGAGACCAGCAGCGCAAAGCATTGTGTGCTCACCGGTGAAGTCTCCACCACGTTCGAGATCTTGCTCGACGAGGTGGACGCACTTGCAGCGTGCATTGATGCAAACGACGAGCTTGGTCTTGGAGCGTATGTCTATGTCGCTGCGCGACCTTTCGAAACAGCGCACAAAGCGCAGTGCGCGGCAGCGATCACATTGGTTGGAACATCGGTCAACGAGTGTGAAGCACTCGTTGGAGCATTGTTTGCAGCCCTTGGGCCGATCCACCGGCTGCGTGTGCGCCGCATGGTCGGCAGGCCAGCAGTAATGCGGGCTGCGGCAAATGGGATCGGAGTACAAGCGTGGCAACACATTGCGATAGAGGGGAGGAATCGTGCGCGTTGATGAGTTTTTAACCCTGCACGAAGCCATTGAAGCAGGCGAGAAGAAAATGCCTGCAGCATGGACATGGAACGGGTGGTGGTACCGGCAATTCTTGAAAGCGAATCCTGACCTTGCCAGCGCGGTGACGACCGTGCAGCAGGATCGGCTGCGCGGGCAAACGCGCCGTGGTCGTCTAGGCCGTTTCGGGATGACCGGAAAATTCGGTGGAGCATCACGAGTGATTGCGGGCCCGGTGGAGTTTCAAACGACGACAAATCTGGGCTGCGGTTTCAATCCGAACTCGGTTGGAGCGGCGGCACCTGCGATCGGCACACCGATTGGGCGACATGCCACCACCGGCGCAGATGTCGGCTTCGATGGGTTTGCGTGGTTTATGGAGCAGATCATCGCCAACCCTTCCGCGTTCGTCTTAGGCTTGCCAGGTCTTGGCAAGTCCACCTTGATCCGAAAACTGCTGATTGGTCATGTTGCGCAGGGCCATATTTCGATCGTGGCAGGCGACATTAAGGCTGAGTACGTGGGCTTTACCCAAGCGGTTGGCGGACAGGTCATTCAGCTTGGCCATGGTGCCGGGGCGTTGAACCCTTTGGACGTTGGCGCGCTCGGCAGGGTGATTCCGACGCTGGAAGCACACCGCGACCGATTGGAGGAAATTGGACGAGCTGACCTGATCCGCAGGACGAAAGAACAGGTCCATGGTCGCCAGGTCGCGCTTGTCTCTGCCCTAGTCGGGCTGGCACGAGCAAACAACGAGGCGGCAGGCCACGGCATTGCTGACTATGAAGCAATGATCATCGCAGTGGCATTGCGTGAGCTCTACGACGGACAGACGATTGACTGGGAGCATCCGCCGATTCTGGCGGATCTGATTGCGCAGATCGAGGCGGGCAGCGCAGAGCTGCGCGACAAAGCGCGCGCCGAGACAGAAGCGGAATGGAAAGCACGAGTCGACCCACTACTGCTGTCACTGCATTCACTGCTCGACGGTGCGACCGGCCAGATTTTCGGAGGCCAGACCACCCAACCTATTGATGTCACCGCGCCAGCGGTGTGCATCGACGTTTCAGCGATTGACCGTGGCGATCGCGCTGTGAAAGCAGCGGTGATGATTGCCTGCTGGTCAAACGCGTTCGGCTCGATTGAAGCCTCGCATGTGCTTGCCGATGCAGGCATCGACAAGCAGCGCTATTTTGCCGTCTGTCTCGACGAGCTATGGCAAACACTCGCGGCAGCGCCAGGCCTGGTTGGCCAGGTCGATGCATTAACGCGTTTGAACCGTTCGACCGGTACCGCCCTGTACATGATCACACACACATTTAAAGACCTCCAGGCCGTGCCGACCGAGCAGGATCGGCGCACAGCGATGGGGTTTGTGGAGCGTGCCGGTGTCGTTATCTGTGGTGGTCTGCCACACAGTGAGCTTGAGCTGCTGTCGAATCAGCTGCCGTTTACCGAGGCCGAAGCCGAAATGATTACCTCATGGTCGCGAGGCGCAACACCGAAGCGCTCGCGCTCGCACGCAGCAGGTGGCGTGGCACCGGGCCGAGGCAGGTTCATGATCAAGGCATCAAAAGACGGCACACCAGGTATCCCGATTCAGACCGTCTTGTTTTCGACTGAGCAGCGCACACGAATTCACGATACAAACACTCGATTTGACGATTTTGGAGACAACTAATGCGAATTGCACAAGCAGTAGCAGGAGTCCTGATTGCCACGCAGGCCGTTGCAGTGGCCCCAGCGCTTGCGATCAGCCCGAGCCAGTACGCAGTGATGATTGACGATTTTGAGCGTGCCCACGGGGTAAAGTCCATCGGCGCAGGGGAGCAAACCCCACGCAATAGGTGCGTGGTGCCGGACAAAAACCAGCAGGTACTCAATCCGAGCCTGTTTGAACAGCAGGTCAAAGAGCGCGCGAGCTGTGAGCAAGCAATGAACAAGATTGTGGAATCAATCCGTGCAGATAAGCAGTGGTCGCAACCAATGGATCAAGCATTGAGCACGCTTGGTGAGCGCTACGGGTATACGCAGGCAGTGCAACTGCGTGAGCAGCGTCGAGAAGCACTGATTGAGTCACTACGCGGGTCGCGGTGGTCGGAAAAGCTCGAAAAGACGTTGGCAGAGCTTGCAAAGCAGGACAAGCAAGCGGCATACGTGCTCAACCAGGCACGAGAAACCAACCTGATTCGGGCTCGTGAATTGTCGTGGTCGGCCACCGTTGAGGAGATTTTGCGGCCCATGATGGGCTATGTCCCAGAGGCCGCGACCTTGTTGCGCGCAAAGCGCCAGGCCTATCTTGCGCAGTGGAAAGACAAGCCATGGTCAGCCACGATGGAAAAGGTTGTCGAGCCGATGGTTGCACAGCGGGTACCAGAAGCGACGGCGCTGTTGGAAGAAAAGCGTCGTGCAGCCCTGAACGTGTGGATTGACCAGGACTACAGCGCGGACATGGACGCAGCATTGAGCACGCTTGGTGAGTACTACCCAGCTGCACTGGTGGTGCTCAAGGAGAAGAAGCCGGGTGCACAACCAGGTGACCAGGCAAGCTCAAGCTCGAGTGCCACACCTGCCCCAGATACAGGCTCTACGGCCTCCTCATCATCGACACCTACACCGTCGTCCTCGTCAGCGGCACCAAGCGAGCCAGGAGACGCAGGAAGCGCGCAAGGCGATGGAACGTGGTGGAAAGTCCTCGTTGGTGTGCTGTCCTTCCTCGCTGTTGCAGGCACAGCGTTGTACTTTGCGTGGTTTGGAATCTGAGGTGGCAGCAGTCATGACGAAGCACGACCCACAGCCGAATAGAGCCCCGATTCCAGCCGAGATTCGTGAAACCGCATTAACCGAGTTCGAAGAAACGTGGATTTCTTACGGCTCTGCGTCGCGAGCTGCAAAGGTGATCGCGGCGAACTACGGGATCGGGGTGACAACACTGATTGATTGGGCTCGTGATCGCGGTATTTGGCCGCGCACACGAGCAAGTGTGGCAGCGCAACTTGAGCACGAAAACGCTGAATTGCGCGAAGAGATTGTGCGTCTGCGTCGGCAATTGCGCGGTATGGGGAACGAATGAAAAAAGTATTCATCGTCTTAGGGATCGTGCTGCTGTTCACGCTGTTTATCACGGTGATTGTCGACGAAAACAAGTTGAAGTGTCTGCCAGGTGGCGCAGGCCAAGGGGTGGTCAACGCCGATGGGTTGGCACGACCGCTAGATAAGCAGTTCCCCAAGGGGTCCCCGTTCGGCATGCGCGACGGTAGGATGCACAACGGCCTGGACTTCGCCGCGCCATTAGGAACACCGATATATGCCTTTGCTGACGGCAAAGTCATCGCCGCACAAGACAGCGGAGTAATTGGCTTTGGCGGCTGGGTCGTGCTGTTGCACTCGATCGAAGGCGTTGAATACTCCACCGTCTATGGGCACATGTTTCCGGGCCAGGTGCACGTGTCCGTTGGGCAGACCGTGAGTGCAGGTCAACAGATTGCAGAAGTAGGAACCGCTGGCGAGTCATCTGGGCCGCATTTGCACTTTGAGATCCACAAAGGCAATCGCCTCCAAAACGGATGGGCAGGAGTCGAAGACCCCGGCCCATGGATTGATGCAATCGATGCCGGTGCCTCCGATGTCGAGCAAGCACCACGCAGCTCTGGTCACACCTCTGCGCCGACGACGTCGACGACCGCACCGAAGACCAGTGACACCGATAGCGATGGTGTACCAGCGACCGTCGGAAAGTTTAATGCCACGCAAACGCTTCGCGCGCGCCAGATTATCGATGCGGGACAGCAGCGCGGGGCAAGCGACAAGGTCATTTTGGCAGCTCTATCTGCTGCCATTGTTGAAAGCGAGCTCCTCATGCTTGCATCACAGGCTGTACCAGAGTCGATGGAATATGAGCACGACGCTCTGACGCCAGGTGACTACGACTCGGTTGGGCTATTCCAGACTCGCGTGTCGTTGCACGCTCCAAAATACGGCGGCATTGAGGGCTTGATGAAAGTCGAAAATCAAACAAAGTTTTTCTACGACGGTGCAGCACTCCTCAACACGGAATCGATGGAGCCAGGCCTCATCGCAGCAGACGTTGAAAACCCCGCAGAAGAATACCGTCACCGCTACGCGGGCGTGATGGATCAAGCGATCGAGCTGTATGCAGCACTCGAGAACGTTTCTGCCGGCGCATTGGGTGCGATCGCAGGTGGTAACCCATGTGGGCCAACAGGTGATTACGACGGTGACGGAAACGGCATCGTCGCGGCAGCGCGCGAGCAATTTGGGATGCCGTATGTCTGGGGTGGCGGCGATCAAAACGGCCCGACAGGTGGCCTTGGCGGTGGCGAGCCCGGATTCGACTGCTCGGGCTTGGTCCTCTACGCGGTTGCGCGTGCAACCGGTGGAAAGCTCGTCCTCGGTCACAATACGGTGGCACAGGCGAACGATCCCCGTGTGAAAGTGGTGGATTGGGAGGACCGCCAGCCAGGAGATCTGTTGTACTTCGGACCCGATGGTGCGCAGGGCCATGCGTCGGTGTACTCCGGGGAAAAAGACGGCAAGCCGATGCAGATCGAAGCACAAACCTTTGGTGTGCCGATTGGCGAATACCCGGTGCGACTGAATGAACAAGTCCATGTACGCCGCGTGGTCTTTGATACGGACGCGCAATCAGCAAAAGACGACACCAAGCAAGAAAAAGAAAAGGAGAAAAAGGATGCGAAGCACCCGTAGCCTCGTGGCCGGAGCCTGCTGCGCTGCACTGTTTTTGGCCTCGGCCTGCGGTGGTGGTCACAGTGATCATGACGACCACATGCACCCACATGACCACGGCGATCTAGGCCCGACCGAAACGTTGCCATATACGCCAGCGACCCCGTACGGGCCAGGCTGGGAACAGCTGGAGGGCAAATCGCCAGAAGCTGTGGCCACCAACGTGTTGGAATACATCGTGAAGGCCACACCTGCGCAATCACCAACGCAGATCGTCGAAAGTCTCAACGGCGTGCTCACCACAGAAGCACTCGGTGCGCTTAACGCGCAGCCAGGCCTGGTCGATGCGACCCCAATTATGCCGGTGTTGGAGCAGTGGCAGGCAGCAGGCGGAGGCATCACCGTGCACACAGAAGTAAGTGCCGAGCAACACCCTGCAGATACCGAGACCTCATGGGCAAGGAAGATGCAGACAACCCGCGAACTCGAGGGCATCGATGAAGCACTTGTCGATGTCTGGATGGTGGAGCTGTCCAGAGACCACGACAGAGATAACTGGCGCCTTAACCGGATTGCTCGCCTTGATACGAGCTACTCGACCGAACAATAAAACACGTACATAAGGAGAACATCACAATGGCACTGTCAGCAGAAGAAAAAGCACGCTGGAGCGAAATCGATTCGATCATCGCAGAGCACAAACAGGAACTCAAAGCCGCGACCACGCACGAAGAGTTGAAAACCTTTGCGGAGGAACAGGGCTTTATGAATAAGTCCGACTTCGGGAAATTCAAGTTTTCGCTGCGCAAGATCGCGGTGAACTACGACGAGCTGCGCCAAGCCACCTTTGCGCAACGGGATAAAGAGCGCGCCGAAGAACTCAGTGACCTTGACGACGACGCGCCGTTGATTCAACTGTGGGTCGGTGCCGTTGAAGGCGATGACGACAGCGCGGCGTTTGCGATCTGCAACGAGGACGACGATGCAGTCTGGTACGGCAAGTTCTTCGACGATGATCGTATCCGCCAGGTAGGCGACTTAGTCTCTGCCGAACAATCAGTGGCCGATAAGGCCATATGGTTGGCCTCGAAAGCACGAGAAGCAGCGGACGTTTCCGCCGCGCGCCTCCACCTCTACACCACCTGCCCACAACTTGACGAAGCAGCGTTGCTTGCTACCGGGGCGCGCTTTGGCATCGCTGTGGAAGTCATCGTCGATGAAGACGAACGCGCAATCCAAATGGCCGAAGCCCCAGGATATAAGCGCTGGCAAGACAACGACCTCGGTGAACTGGTGAGCGTCGATGGCTAAAAGCGACAATGTGCGCCGCAAAGGTAGCCCAGGAGTCGATCCCCACACCAAAACGATGGTCGGCCTGCTGTTCGGGTCGATACTCCTCGGGCTGCTCGTTGCATCATCACTCAAGCTGACCGCGAAGCGCTACGGTCTCGACGGCGATATTTCACTCAACCCGATCGTGCTCGCAGTAGGCATTGTGACGAAGTCCTACACCTGGAACACCTACACGACGCTGGCGTTTTGCGCGCAGATCGTCATCATTGCAGTACTCGTTGGCTCGTGCTGGTGGGCAATGGCAAAGCTGTCCCCGAAGAGCGCAAAGCGTGTGGACGAGGTGCAGCATTTGATGGGCAATCAACGCGACCGCGACTCCTTTTCAAAAGCAGCAGTCACAGAGCTTGCGAAAAAGTGGCTCCCACCCGCGTTGGCTGTGCAAAAGCCGGGCTTGCAGTTTGGCTGTGAGATCGGCAACCGCAAAAAAGGACTGTGGTCGTCATGGGAAGACCTCTACTTGATCATCTTCGGTCCCCGAATGGGCAAGACCACCACGCAGGTCATTCCAGCAATTGTTGACGCACCTGGTGTGGTAATGACCACCTCGAATAAACGCGACATTGTTGATGAAACAATCGGGATAACTGGCGCGCGTGGACGCGCGTTCGTGTTTGATCCGCAGCGCATCGCTGCGGGGTTTGAGCAGCCACGGTGGTTTTTCGATCCACTTGATGCACTGCGCGAAGACGTTGACTTAATGGACAGCAAGGCACTCGCGTTGGCTGATATTTTTCTGTGTGCGCAAGGCGGCGATACCTCAAGCGGGGATAGCTATTTCAGGAACGCAGGGCGCGATCTGGTTTCCCGGCTGTTTATGGCGGCAGCGCTTGGCAACCTGTCCATTACTGAGGTCTTTGCGTGGGCGTCGGATGATTCTGATCGCACACCGGTTGGCATTTTGCTCGCGCATGAGGAGTGGAAGCAGCATGGCCAGGCGCTTGCTGCAACGTATGGGATTACCGAGCGCACGAGAAGCGGTATCTTCTCCCAGGCAGCACAGATGGTTGCGCCACTGGGGCGACGCGAAGCAGCCAAGTGGATTACTCCAACTGCTGGTGCGCAGCGGTTTTCTCCGGCGGAGTTCGTGCGCAGTCAAGCCGATACGCTCTACATTTTGTCGAAAGAAGGCCCTGATTCGGCAGCAGCGCTGACCACGGCGTTGGTAGCGGCAGTCACCCAAGCAGCCGAGCGCTACGGTGAAGCATGCGGTGGACGTTTGCCGGTTCCGCTTGTGGCCGCTCTCGATGAGGCGGCAAACACAGTGCGTTGGCCAGAGCTGCCGCAGCTCTACTCGCACTACGGATCACGCTCAATCATTCTGATGACGATTTTGCAGTCATATGCGCAGGGCGTTGCGGTCTGGGGAGAAGAGGGCATGGAAGCGCTCTGGTCTGCCTCGGCAATCATGATGTACGGCGGTGGTGTGCGAGACGAGAAGATGCTGCAAAAAATGAGCGAGCTGATCGGCGATGCAGAAGAGTCCACCACCTCGGTATCACGGTCGCAAGGTGTGCGAAGCTTGTCGACTTCCACGCATGAAAAGAAGATCCTGACGGTCTCAGAACTCAGTGCGCTCGAAGCAGGTCGTGCGATTGTCTTTGCAACGAAGCGGCGCCCAATCATTGCTGAGTTGATTCCGTGGTGGGAGCGCAACTGGCCAAAAGAGATTAAAGACAACCTCGGCTAAAGGAGCATCATGTCAGAATCACTCAAACCCAAAATCGAACAGGCCTTGCTTGGCACATCACTTGCTGAGCTCGGCGGGAAAATCCAAGAATTAGCCGCAGAATACGGCAAAGAGCATGACCTCAATGACCTCGTCTTGGGGTTCGTACAGCGCCAGTTCGACGCGGTGCGCGAAACACTAGAAGCACCAGAGCAGCCAGACACCGTGTTTTCCAGCGTCTACGAGTTCGTCGACGAGTTCCTGGTCACGATGTATCCCTACACCAAATCGCGTGAGCGGGAAGTGCGCTGGACGCAATACTGGTGGGCACACGAGGAAGCGTTAACGCGCATTACGGTGATGTGGCACCGGTTCGAACAGCTCATGCGCGATGAACCAGCTACCGGGCTTGAGACGTTTTTGCATCACCACAGCGACTATCACATGCAGGTAATCATGGCACCGGAGGGCGTGTTTGACGACTCACGCAGAGTCGATACCGATTCAATCCCACTGCCTAGTGCCCCGATCCCAACCAAGGAGGAGACACATGTCTGAAAACCGTTCGTATGCTGCGCTTATTTCGGCGATTCTGGCTGCTGGCAAGCAGCGTGAACGTTTCCCGCGACCGCGAACGTACACCCCGGGTCCGCGTCAGCTTGCCTCGATGACGTCGCCGGTGCTCATTGCCGAAGTCCAGCGTCGGATCGTCTATCAGCAAGGCAGGCTCTCTGATCGCGATTGCCGCCATTTCCATGATGAATTTTCTCGTCGTGGCTTTGCCGTCGCTGCAGGGCTTTTTGCAGGAGCTGCTGTCGTGGCAACCGGCAGTGCGCTTGCTGATCGACTGGCAACGCTTCCGGCGCTGGCGTCGTTTCGTGCAGCCCGTGACGAGGCGTTTGAAGCATACGATCAGGCAGCACGAGAAGCGGACGCAGCAGCAGTAGTGCCTTTGACGGCAGAAGACATGCTGTTGGACATGCAGGAGCTGGGGATGCCCGAGACAGCAATTGATGCGTTTGATCGCATGGCAAACACCATCACATTCGATCTTTCCGAGGCGTTGGAAGCGCAAGCAGCACAGGGGCAGGACGATCTGGGAGTGGAGCTGTTCCAGGACTTCGGCCTTGATGGTGCACTTGAGCAATAGCGTTGGGAACCGAGACGCGGTGTTTAGCGTCTCATATATAGACAAGGATTCGTAGATGGAGTAGTGCCATGATGAAAAAAACCACGATTAATGAAGACATTGAGTCAATGAGCAGGGCGTATAACGGACTGTCGCCTCGTGCATGGAGCGTGATTAGGTACCGGACCAAAGAATTGCTCACATCACACATCGCGGAGTGTCAAGCGGCATGGGGAGAAGATGTCGACTGGGGGGATGCAAGCGCGTGGCAGGTCTTTGGGATTGACCAGGCAATGCGGTTGTTGGGCAAGGAAACGCTTGGGGAGCATTTTCAGCGACTTACCACGCTGACCGAAGGCGTCTCCAGGTATCTCTTGACGAAGTACTACCACGTCCCCGCTGACGTCGATGACGAAGCGACAGACGAGCAGATGGCAGCTCTCGACAATTTGCTTGACGCCGGTGAAGCCAGGACGGTGGTAGGCGAGGTCGTCGAGGAAGCGGTTCGTCGTATCCATGTCGTTGAGGTAAAACATGCGCTTGAACAGTTTGTAGCAGGAGAGTCATGAGCGCACATGCTATTGAACAGACCGTGTATCCCGTGTTGCGCGACATTCAAGCGAACCCGAAAACGAAGCGCGTCACGAAATACTTGCGCGATTACATCGGCGAAACACGAAGGCAGATTGTCGAGGCTGCAATCAACGACACACCCTTGCACGATTTGGCGGTTCGCCTTGGTCGGTCAGAAGAGCGGACTGCAAAGCTGGTCCAAACGCTTGCGTCCGATTTGCAACAGCTCAACGAAAAAGACCCGGTATCAGCACTGGCCAAAAACTACCTCACAACTGGCAAGAAAAAAGCACTGCGTGAGCTGCTTACTGCGGTTGAACCGAGCATTGCAAAGGTCTGCCAATCGTATGGGATTGCAGGGAGCATGCGCGATGACGTGATGATGGAAACACAGTCGCGAATCGTGGATGGACTGCCGGGGTTTAAGTTTGAGAGCACGGTTTCTACCTGGGTGAATACGATTACCCGAAATGTGATCGTTACGCAGGTCCGTGAGCAGCAAAAACAGAGGTCGAGGGAAGTCTCGTATGACGCCACGATCAGTGATGACTCCGAGAACACACTCGCGTCAGTCAGTGGTTGGTTAGCGTACGAAGATGCGTACGACATCGTGGAATCTGCCGAGATTAAACAGGCGCTCGCTAACCTTTCCGAAGACCATAAGGAAATTCTGACACTGAAAATGAGTGGGTTGAGTAACCCCGAAATTGCAGATGAACTTGGTATTGCTGCGGGGACCGTGAAATCGCGAGTCTCGCGCGCGCGACGCCAGCTTTCACGTGCGTTGGAGCAAGGTGATGAACCAGCAAAAACGGTCAGCAGCGGTGTGCTCGATCGAGTGCAGATTCCAACCCATGCCACCAACGAAATCGCGCGACCGCGTGCGCCTGGACAGCAGCCCGCAACACCGCAACCGAATGTCTTGGCAAGCGAAAACGAACATGAGTTGGGCGATTAAAGCTCCATATCGCTGGCTTGCTCGACGACGTGGGGCAGCGACGACTGGAGATGCGCTGGAACACCTGCAGAGGCGCTGATGCTTGACTGCGATTGGTTCATTGGCAGGTCGGTGTCGATCGCGCAATCAATACAGTCGCTTCTAAACCCTGCGGTGGTAGAAAGATCGCTACGGGCTTGCGAGAGATCGACGCCGATAAACGTTGCAAAGTTTAGTGCAGCTCCACGCAGATCCAAATTGCGTAGGTGACTCCAAGTCGCTTCCAGCACGTGCATGATGGTGCGCGCGAAGCTGACAGACTCACCACGAACATTTAAGAACTCCACCTTTGAGTGATAATCGTTTGGCGCGCCAAACGTCGTTCCAGAAAAGTTCGCATTGTCCATATGGCACAGCGAGAATTGTGTGCCGATCAGCGTCGCGTTGTCGATGGTTGCGTTGTCGAGGCGACAGCGCAACATGTGCACATCCTTAAGTTGCGCCTCGGTGAAAATCGCTCCAGAAAAATCGCAATCTTCAAAGTCAACGTCGCGAATGATGTGCGCACTGAAATCAACACCAGCAAAGCTTTGCCCAATAATTTTGTCTCCAGGGGTAAAGGAGGGGGCCGCGTTCGCGGCTGGGGAGGATTCAATGTTCACATTGGAGTGCAGCCAGGTAAGCAACGCAGCATCGCTGGTTTCGGTCTGCGGTGGCAGTCCATCAAACGTTGGCTGGTCGGGGAGATGGTTTCGCAGTTTGTAGGAAAGTAGCCTGCCAAGGTCTTTGTATCCGTCACAGTGACGTAATTCCTCAAGGGTAAGAGGTCGGGGGTCGATGCCATTTTGGAGCAGATCGCGCCATGCTTCACGCACTGGAAGATCACCATCACCAACGGTGACGAGCTGAACATAATCGGCGTGGGGTAGTGCATCAAGCGCTGCTTCGAAGTGCGAAGCAATGAACTCATCGACGGCAATAGATCGGCCATGCTCCCACAGCGCGGTAAGGCGTTCGTTGCTCGTTGCTTCTGCGACATCATCCCACAGCACTTCCATTGCACTGCGCTGGCGACGGTCGTTTCGCAGTACCGTTTCAAGCACCTCACGCGCACTTGGAGCTGATTGGTTTCCGGCGTGATGCTGGTGCGCTTGCTCGGCAGTCTCGTCGAGTTTCACATCAGTGACGCAGTAGGTTTTGGTCGCGTATTTGCCACGGGTGAGCGCAACATAGAGCCCGGCTCTATCGACCGACTTATCAATGACGGCGTGTGCAACATCGACTGTTGCGCCCTGTGCGCGATGCACGGTGGAGGCGTAGCCAAGTTGGACATGTTGGGCAACATAAGAGGCGGGCAGGAGCTTTCGGATACTGCTGTTTTCTTCACGCACTGTGAGTGAACCGTCGTCGTGAATCTGATCGACGATGTACAAGTCGCCGTTGTTGACAGACCCATTGGTCCCATCGCGCTTCTCGAAAAAGCGCTGATTCTTGCGCGTTAAAATGACGTCGCCAACACCACATTGTTCGCCGCGCGCGATTGTTGCCTGCACATCCTCGCTAACTTCACCGCGCGTTTTGCGGACGTTTTGGATCAAGGTGTTGAGGTGGACGACGTCCGTATTCGTCGATGCGAGCAGCAACGCTTTTCGTCCAGCGGCAAGATCATCGAGATAATTTGCAGCAGCATCTTCGAGCATGGCGTTGCGAGTTCCACCACTGACCCACCCACGATCGAAGTGCAGATCAAGGCCTTCGGCGTTGCCTTCTCGAATTTGTAGCGAGGCGTTCGACTGTTCATGATCGTCCTTGAAACGCATCACATCGGTCAGCGTTGCAGTCGTGCCTGTGCGCGTCATTGCACCGAACAATCCGCCTGATTCAACCGCGTCGAGCTGGAGAGGATCACCGACAAAACGAACGATTGCGCCAGCTTCACGCGCAATTTCTATCAGCGCTGCGATGTTCTTTGTCGACGCCATTCCGGCCTCGTCCACCAGCAGCATGTCGCCAGGATTGATGTCGATTGGTAGCGCCTCAAGCGACTTTCCAGGCTTCGTTGGGTGCCGACCAGACCACGTAAACGTTAACGAATCAATGGTGGTTGCTTGCGCTTCAATGTCGTCGGACAGCACATCTGCCGCAGCGGCAGAGGGAGCCAAACCGATCACATTTCGCCCCTGTGCGCGCCAGGTATTGGCGACTAATTTCATTGACGCAGTTTTGCCGGTTCCTGCCGGCCCCACCCCTGTTGCGGCGAGCGTTCCACACGAGAGGAGGTGGCGTGCCAGAGACTGCTGACCATCATTGAGCGACCAGCCCTCGCGCTGCTCGTGCTCATGGAGCGCCTTTTGAATGGCAGCTTCTTCCACAAACACTGGTACCGGTTCGATGACTGCATCAAGAACCGCCTGCTCTGCTTCGAGGACTTCTGGCGTCGTAAACTGCGCACTATCGTGCATCCGATCGACCGCGTTTCCATCTGCATCAGTGAGCGCATCCGGAAGCGCGTGTGGCTCCGATGCCGCGAGTGAAACAGCGTGTTCGTCAAGAATTCGTTGCACAATAAGCTGCTGTACTTCATCGCGCTGCTGGCTCGATTCGAAGCGGTACGCCATGAGCTGTGATGCCACAGACGTGAGCAAATGACTGCGACGAAACGTCGAACGTCGACGCAAAACGTTCTCAAGTGCTGCGTCAATAATGGTGGAGTAGTGGTCTTCGTGAATGTGCGGAAGTGTGCGCTGCGCTGCCGACTTCACGCTGTTGTCCAGACTTAAAAGCAGGTCTTCACCGTTGTTCATCGCGCGCACTTCTTCGCGCCATTGGTGACGAAGTTCGCTCAGTGATTGCGCAGGCTTTTTCGCGTCTCGCGTTTCCAAAATCGCTTGTTGCCAGAGCCTATTGACGATCCGAGTCGACGGCTGTGCTTGATGCTGTGCAACGTATTCCTCGACCAAGCGTTCATAGACTGGACGCGCATATTCGCGCCGTTTTGAGAATTGGTCGATTAAATCTTGGCTCACACCGGCGACTTCCCACAGCAGATCTTTGTCTTGCCCACGGTCGGTAGCGATCAATTCAATGCCCATTTCACGGCGAAGTAAATCAGCGAGCACCATGTCATAGCGGTAGCTCATCGGCTGGTGAAAACGAAACATCATGCGACTATCAAGGGACTTCCATCGCCCTTGTTCGTTTTGCACTTTGTTCGAGATCAGCACGTGCGAGTGCAGATCAGGATCGCCCATGCGAGTGTCAAAGTGCGTAAATTCTGCCGCGATAATCCCTTGTGTGCGCTCTTGAATCTTGCCGCCTGCGCCTGCGCGAGTCCGAACGAACTCGTCTTCTGCCCACGCAATGCAATCGGCAACTGCTTTGTGGTGGAGCTCGGCAATCTTGTTTGCTGTCTCCTCATCGGCCAGCGCCCACAGCGTTGAAATGCTCTTTGCAGGCGAGAACGTAAAGTCGAAACCTGCGACGGCTTGCCGGACATTTGCGCGTTTCTGGTTCACCCAAGAAAGCAATTCGCGACCATTTTCAGCCTCAACTCCGTGGGCTTCTTTGAAAAACGGACCGGCGATTGCCAGCGCCATGTCGCGGCGTTCTTCGACAGTGGGGAGCTTATTGTTTGTCCTGCGGTAGGCAGACTCTGCATCGTAGAGTGCTTCAAGGAGCGGGTCTTTTGCTGTGAACCAAGGGAATGCTCGACCGATTTTGCAGGCGTTGAGTCCCTTGCCTTGCCGCAGTATTTCATCGGAATCAGGGTGTAGTCCCTCACCATAGAGAGCTGCCATGTGCAGTTCTTGGACTTCGGCACCGGTGTAGATGGACTCAGTATTAAACCCTTGCAAGCCTTTGCCTAACCAGCGTCCTGGGGGAGTGCCTTTGGCAGCGTAGTAGTCGGCAAGTTTGGTGTGCTCGGTTGGAGCGTCATTGGTCGCCACAGAACTCAACAGGTACTCGTACCCGTTGCCTGCGTTGACGGCTCTGACGCTTAACATAGCGATGATTCTAGCAGGAAATACCCGGAATACACTTAGAGTGCCTATAGTGTATTCGGTTTTCGGGCCGTTTCGGCCCGCACCTCCCGGAGGGGGGTTGAGTTAGTCGCGATAGCGTCTAACGTCAACAGGGATCGCAATGACTGCAACGAAAAGGAGACAGGAATGAAGAAACCATCGCGTGAGGCGCGAAAGCAGGCTCGTGAAGCACTTGCTGAAAAGTTCGCAGCACTTGAGAAGCGCGTCGAAGCAGAGGCCGTGCTCCATGATCTGATCGATGAGATGAGTGAGATTGAGGCCCGATGTGGGCGTGCGATCGTTGCGTTGCAAGAACTCGGAGTAAGCGCGAAAGAAATTCATAGCTCTACCGGGTTGACTGCTGCCGAACAGCGCAAGTTCGTAACGCTGATGGAGGGGCAACAGCAGGAGAATGACGAAGACTCCGAGGCCACCGCTAACGACGGACAGGTTCAAGAGTCTGATTTAATGCCAAACACCGACACTGCACCTGCGCAGGAATCTGAGCACTGGGGATAAGGACGAAAGGAAGCGTCGTGTAGAGGTGCTTCCGATAAGCTACCGATATGAACTCTGTGACTGCTCCGCGCCTTGATCGCGCCACCATGCGCCGCAACCTCGACAGCTTCAAACACAACTGGCGCGAACGCCTCGACGGGTGGCGCTCACTCGACGAAGGCGCACTGGAGCGCAAATACGCACAATCGTACTGGGCAGAACTCCTCGCATGCTTCGGCATCACAGCCTCACGCATGGACCTCTTCGAACAAGACGCGAAGCGCGCCTCAAGCGGACAACGCGGCTACATCGACCTCTTCTGGCCAGGCGTCGTCATCGGTGAAGCCAAGAAACCAGGCGTCGACCTCCAAGTAGCAATCGACCAAGCCCGCGACTACCTGCTTGGCGGCACCGTCAACGACGCCGAACAACCCCGCTACATCATCGCCACAGACTTCTACCGCATCCGACTCATGCGCCTCGGCGCCCCAGAGACCAGATTCAACATCGAGTTTCCGCTTGAGGAGATCACCGACCACGTCGACGAACTCAAATTCCTCGCAGGCTACGAGGATAAGCTCACCCACATTGAGCAAACCGAAGCCTCAATCGCCGCATCGAAGATCATGGCGAACCTGTTTACCGCCATGGTCGGCGACGAGGTGGACGAAGCGGTAGGCGACGCAGCCCCCACCTACATGCACGACGAAGAACTCGCGGTGCAGGAAACCTCCATGTTCCTCACGCGCCTGCTCTTCCTCCTGTTCGGCGATGATGCCGGGCTGTGGGAACAAGACCTGTTCTACCGGTTCATTCTTGAGCACACCAACAGTGAAAACCTCGGCAGCCAACTCGCAGCACTCTTCGAAGTCCTCAACACCCCAGAACAGCGCCGCCGCCGCGTCCCAGACTCCATGGCCGCGTTCCCATACGTCAACGGCACACTCTTCGCCGATGCAATGCCCACCCAGTTCTTCACCCCGGAAATGCGCGACGCAATCCTGGTTGCCTGCCGCTTCCAGTGGACCAACATCTCACCGGCAATCTTCGGCTCCCTCTTCCAACTCGTAAAGTCGAAGGAGGCGCGTCGCGACGACGGCGAGCACTACACCTCCGAGAAAAACATTCTCAAAACCCTTGGCCCGCTGTTTCTCGACGAGCTCCGCGAAGAAGCCGACCGCCTCATCAACTCGAAGTCAACCAGTGTGAAAAAGCTCCAGGAGTTCCGCGACAGCCTCGCCACGCACGTATTCATGGACCCTGCCTGTGGCTCCGGAAACTTCCTCATCGTTGCCTACCGCGAACTACGCCGGATCGAAACCGACGTGATCGTCGCGATTCGTGAGCGCGAAGGCAACACCGCAATGTCACTCGATATCACGTGGGAACAGAAGCTTTCCATTGGCCAGTTCTACGGTATTGAGCTGAACTGGTGGCCAGCCCGCATCGCCGAGACCGCGATGTTCCTGGTGGACCACCAAGCTAACCGCGAACTCGCCGACCGGGTAGGACTTGCGCCAGAGCGCCTACCCATCACGATTACCGCCCACATTGTCCACGGAAACGCTCTTACCCTGGACTGGGCAGAAGTGCTGCCCGTGACAGCGGGGGAGACGTTCATCTTCGGCAACCCACCATTTCGAGGCGATGCACGCGAGCGCGAGCAGCAAGCAGACCTCGAACGCGCGTGGGGAACGAAAATAGACAAGATTTCGCGCCTGGACTTCGTAACAGGCTGGCACGCTAAGTGCCTCGACTTCTTTGCGGATCGGAGCGGTCGCTTCGCATTCGTAACCACCAACTCAATTACCCAAGGCGACCAAGTTCCGCGGCTATTCGCCCCCATCTTCAACGCAGGGTGGCGCATCCGATTCGCTCACCGAACTTTCGTATGGGATTCCGAAGCTCCCGGCAAGGCCGCTGTTCACTGCGTTATCGTGGGGTTTGACCGTGCCCATGAACCTCGCCCCAAGCTATGGGACTATGAACGTGCGAAGGGTGACCCCATCGCCGTGCCGGTAGAACGCGCCATCAACGCGTACCTCGTCGATGGTCCAAACATTTTAGTTCTAAAGGCAAATAATCCATTGTCGCCCGATATTGAACGAGCTGCTTACGGTTCAAAACCTACAGACGGCGGCAACCTTATCGTTGAACCAGAGGATTACGCGGAGGTTATGGCAGATCCCATCGCAGCAAAATACGTCAAGCCGTTTCGTATGGGAAGAGAATTAGTTCGAGGCCTGGACCGATGGTGCTTATGGCTGGATGGAGCTACTCCTTCGGATATCACCAATTCTCCTATCCTCAGACATCGCACGGAAGCTGTGCGGAAATTCCGTTCTGAATCAAAAGCAGCAAGTACGCGTGAATACGCACGTTTCCCTCATCTCTTTAGACAAATCGGGCAACCATCAACACGATTCGTTGCAGTTCCAAAGGTGGTTTCTAGCTCACGGCTCTACTACACCGTGGACTATCTACCTAACGACATCATTGTTGGCGACAAGATATTCGCCGTCCCTGACGCAAATGGCTTACAGTTCGCACTTCTTAGTAGCTCGATGTTCATCACATGGCAAAAGACAGTGGGTGGGCGGCTGAAATCTGACGTAAGTTTTGGCTCCACCCTGACCTGGCACACATTCCCCGTCCCCAAGTTGGACGAGAAGACGCGCGAGCGGATTATCAAGGCGGGGCAGAAAGTCCTCGACGCTCGCGCTCTGCATCCCGAGCGCTCTCTAGCTGAGCACTATGCCCCGTTGTCTATGGCACCGGAGTTGGTGAAGGCACATGACGCACTCGACAGGGAAGTGGACAAAGCAATGGGGGCGACGCGCAAGCTGACCACCGAGCGGCAGCGTCAGGAGTTACTTTTCAAGAATTACGCTCGCATGACCAAATAAGCAACCGCATGAGGGCGGGGCAGGTGATCATATGATCACCTGCCCCGCCCTCATTACCTCAACAACTCACCAAATGACGCGAAACGTCACCTTATGAATCCTCGGCAACAAACAAAGTATGAGCCATGCGACAAAATAACAGCGAGCGTGCTCGCCATGCGGAAAGAGATCCTCAATGAAAGGCCGCATGGTCCCTAACATTGTGCATTAGGTATCACCGACATGCAACCAACCTTGTACAAGCGCTGGTGTGATTTCGGTTGACGAATGAGACAGTACTGAGCACACGAGAGCATTGCCGATCGCAGTCTTGCGCATTGGTCCTTAGCTACAAATGTGACCAACCGAGCGAAGCGAGGGCGGTAGCCCAACTGAGCGAAGCGAAGGCGGGAGTAAAACAAGGTATGCCCCAGAGTTACAGTCGTGGACACCAGTGTGTGGCTGTAAAATAAAGTCCATTCAACCATTTCGTTACACAAGTAACGCAATGTTAAGACCCTAGCTTTACAACTCTGGAGATTTCTTTGGGATCGCAAACGGATTCACACGGACAGCGAGTAGGCTACGTGCGCGTATCGACTCTTGAGCAAACGAATCTGCGACAGGAAGAACTGATGAACGCATCAGGTGGCGTGGATCGCGTTTTTTCTGATAAAGCTTCCGCCCGAAGCCAAGCGGGACGTCAAGGACTGGCCGAGTGCATCGCATACGTCCGCGACGGGGATGAGCTCGTCGTTTCGTCAATCGATCGTCTTGCACGATCCCTTGCAGACCTACGCGAGGTCATCGACACCGTTACAGACAAAGGGGTTACCGTGACGTTTCTCCATGAGGGCCTGTCGTTCTCGAAAGACACTGCGGACCCACGTGCTGATCTTATGCTAGGAATTTTGGGCAGTTTTGCGGAATTTGAACGAGCGCTAATCCGAGAACGTCAAGCCGAGGGCATCGCAATAGCAAAGCGAGCTGGAAAGTATAAGGGTAGAAAGCGCGCGTTGTCACCTAGTCAGGTACAGGAACTACGCCAGCGCGTCAGTACAGGAGAGTCGAAAGCGGCCCTCGCACGCGAATTTGGTGTAAGCCGTCCTACCCTTTACCGAGCACTTGGCTCATAGCCTTACTGAAAGGCGAAAACCTCAAGCAGTCGCGTTTGTCGGGGGAACCAGCCCGCTAATGGGGGACAAGCGGGGGCCCGCGATAGCTCGAGGTTTTCTGGCGCATGAAGGAACTCCCCCATACGTTGAGGGCCATTGTACGTGATTCGCTCTACCAACGTGTGGGTTTTTGGGGTTTTTGCGATATGGGCGCACCAATTTCCATAGGCGGCAATTCCGACGACGTCATTACCTCCCGGCTGCTTGGCGTTTTGTCTGGTGGTAGGGGTTTATGTAGTTAAAATATAGTCACGAACACACCCTCTTGATATGTCGTAAAATACGACATATACTGAGTGTAGTCGGCAAGGAAAACACCTCCTGGAAGAGGCCGCAAACACCGGAAAGAGAGTCCGAAAGATGTTCCTTATTGCAACTATCACCGACAAGACCCATGCCCCGCGCATTCGTCGCCAGCTCAAGAAGCAGGGGTTCAGCTACGTCGCCGTGCGGCGCGAGTGGGTGAAGAATTGCATGACCATTCGGGGCGCTCGCCTCGATCTGCCAAGTGCGCGCACCATCGACGGTGCAGAGATTGCGCTGCGCTCGGTAGATGAGATGCACGCAATCATTGAAAACCGCGTAAAGGAGCGAATCAAATGACACCTGCCGAATTTAGGATTAAGCGCCGAGCGCTCGGCCTGACGACGCACGACGTCGCCGTCGCCTGTGATGTCGCGGAGCGTACCGCGCAGCGCTGGGAAACTACCCACCAACCCCCTGTGGACGCGTGCGTGTGGCTAGAGGGGAAGTGGACTGCTGCGGCGTCGGCGATTGACGAGGCGATTCAGCTTGCCGAGGAGCTTGAGCCGGAGCCTGCGAGACTTATCGCTTATCGACGTGACGGGGATGCGCAGGCGCGCCAAGGGATGTCAGCGCGAGAGCATGCTGCGCTGCTAGGGCATATTTCGATGTTGTTGACGATGGGCGATTTTGATTTTGAGGTAGTTGACCAGCCGGAATAGTGACGGAGCGGCCGGCGCCACCCCCGTTAGCTACCCCCGGCAAGCATACGCATTGCGTAATAGTACGCAGTGCGTCATAATAGAGGTGTCAGAAAGAGATCCCAAACAAGGAGAGACCCGATGCAGGACCTCACCATCACCCTCAGCCGCGAAGAAGTCACCAACCTCGCAATTCAAATCCTCGAATCCTATGCCGACTACGAGAGCGAAGGCCTGCTCGACAAGGCTCGCATGACCAACGAGGAATACATCTTCTGGGAAGGTCGCATGGTTAGGCATGAGGCGAAAGCCACCGGCCAGCTCGAAGTAATCCGCACCATCCACCCAAAGCTTGCAAAGTGCATCGGAATGAGCACCGGAATTATCGGGCATGAGCTCACAGAAGCGATCGGGAAGCACTTCGACAAGAAACCGCTTCGCCGCCCGCACAAGACCGTCCCCCGCCAGCTCCAAGAAGAGGGCCGCCTCGGCGAGATGAAAAGCTTCGCCTACTCGATCCGTACCGATCTTGCTCGCAGCGCAGCTGACTACGCAATCAAAAGCTTCTACGGAGATAACTAATGCAGACGATCAACCCAGACACCATTGAGAAAATCGGACGCCTCATCGCCCAGACCGCGAGCGCCCTCGCGGCCGTCCAGGCCTCCAAAAACAGCGGCAATACCGTCGCCACCACAACCTTGCAGGGAGACCTGCAAGCCACCCGAGACGACTACGAGCTGGCTATCTCGCAGCTCGACGACACGCAGCGCCAGTGGGTGCAGACCACCTTCGCCGATGCACTCAAGCTCGCCGAGCAAGGCAAAAGCACCGCTGCCACCCGGGCTGTCTACCTCGCCCAGATCAAGTGGGCCGACGACCAAGCCCGCGAGCTCGAGACCGTCACCGACGAAATCAAAGCAGCTCGCAAAGAGTGGACCAAGGGCGCACTGTCTTACGAGGTCAGCGCCTATGAAATCGCAAAACTGTGCGACCGCACACCCTCGACTGTCCAACGCTGGACATAACATCGCCGCAGACACTGAGCAAACACACACCACCACCGAAGGAACAAAAATGATTGAGTTCACCAACAAAGCCCCACACCACGCTAACGGCACCAAGTGGGACGCAAAATACGACGGCAGGAAAATCGGCACCCTCACGATCAGCGAGTACGAAACCGAATCAGGCAAGCCGTACTTTGCGACCGAGCTGTTCAACACGCATGACAACCTCATTTCGCGTGGGGACCGCACCAACAGCATGCCAGACCTGGACGACCTCGCAGTGTGGGCGGGGCACGTCATCAACCTGGAAAAGCCCGACGTAATCTGCGCCGACGTGGAGGACCCGGACGGGCATAAGCACCGCATTGTGTGGCGAAAAGTGGAAATCACCGGTTATGACAGCGCGCTGGAAAACGTGGGCGTGCGCTCGTACATCTGGGACAGCCCGAGTGATGCGCCGATTCTGTGGAAGTTCGTCAATGACGAAAAAGGGGGCTGGTGGTATGCCCGCCCCACGGTAGAGAGTCCACGGGGTGACATTGCATGGCCGGTGGAGTCCCGCGAGGTCGAGCGGGGTGAAATCTTAGAGCCAGGCGACTTCTATCAGTGGGAGGACTTGGACGCCTGGCTGTACCGCTAAGCAACCACAAAGATCAGGCATAAACACCTCCCCAACGTGGGTAAGGACTGTGTAAGCAAAGAAAAACAAGGAAACAACCATGAACACCTACCAGCAACTCGCAGCAGCCACAGCGCGACGCATCAACAGCTGGGGTCCCGACGCTCCCGGCGTGGCCAAGCCGTTTGCCTCGCACGACAAGTGCGAAACCGTCACCTCCATGGACGATGGAGACACCGGCGTAATCGAACGCAATGACGACGAACGGCTCACCATCACTTTTGACGTGGACGACCGCAACCGTGTGACAGGCTGGCGGTACGCCTGCTACCACGACGAGGACGACCTCACCAGCTCCGATGCCTACCACACCGGCGGTTCCACCGGCAGCGTCGAAGACATTGCCTGGGACATCACCGAGTACGTCACCGACTGGCTAGACGAAAGTTTCCGCCCAACCCGTCACACCGACAATCTGGAACTGAACGCGCTAGCACTCACCTTAGAAGAAGACGACTTTTACTCTGTGAGTGTAGAGCGTGACGAGGACGGCTACAGCTACTTGGTGGTTGCACATGAAAATGACTTTTCGACCCACATTAAGCATGACTACTCGCACGACGGTATCCAGCGCTACCTCAAGTCCTACAAGTGTGAGGTGCTCAACCCGGAGGGCGGCTGGGTCTTCGAAACTTACGACGACTTGGACGAGTTGCGGGCCACATTGAAGCGCCAGGAGGCTATCGACCCGGACGAAGTCAGGCAGGAGTTCGTAAAACAGGTCGACGGCCTATTTGATAACGATGTGTGGAAGCTAGGCGATAGCTGGCTTAGCGATATGGTTGCCCACTGGGGTCCGGTGGACGAGGACGAGAACGAAGACCGTTACCGGGGCAAGGTAAACGCGATGGGAATTCAGGAGGTGTACATTGACCCACTCGGCCAGATTGAGGCCGTCAAGATGCTGGGTATGGGCGACTTCTATGGGGAGGAAACCGACGTGCTGCGCGGTGATGACTTGGCGCGGAAGGCTGCCTCGTGGCTGACGGAGGAAATTGACAGCGAGGGGCTGGACGCCCACGGAATTAACCCCTACCTGTGAGGGCGGGGGCTGTGTAAGCAAAAGAACCCGAAAGGGTCCCTGTCGGCCCGGTTGCGGATTGTTCCACCCCCGCGAATGCGGGGAACCGGGATGTAAAACAGTCCAAACACCATCGTGGCGCGGCACCTCCACCCGTGCAACATCACCCCAATAGGAGAAAACAAAATGATGAACTGGACCCCACTTGACCTACCATTCCTGGTAGAAAAAGCCCGCCTAAAATACCAAGACCTCATCGAGTTCTGGATGCAACAAACCATCGACGATGCAAAAGGCCTCGCCAATCGCATGGGACGCTCCGCCTTTACGCTGGCCAACGCCCAACTCTCATGGATAGACAGTGACCTATGCGACATGCTTTCGTCCGTCTCCCAAGATGTACCCGAATGGTCACCAGCCGCATGTATCCCTGGCCCGGTAGGTTTCGCAGGTTTCGAAACACCTTTTTTCAACGTCCCCTACGAATCATCCCTGGACAATTCCATCTTTGAACTGCCAGTCCGTGGCCTGTCATGGACACAGTTTGACGACGGGTTGGATATTTCATGTTGGGTTGCAGCAAGCGACATCCCCATTGAGCATCGTTCCCCACTGCGGACCGATTTAGTACTGGAATGCTCAACGACTCTCAAAGTCGGGATTAACGACGTACTGGATGGTGCGCAACGAATTGAAGTAGCTGAAACAACCGGCGGGCCACGCGGGCCCTACAAAAAAGCCGGTATGGTTTCGGCTGCTGTAGCGGGGGCACTGTTCCTATTGATGACACAGCCCCGTGTTGTTGCAGAGTCCGATACGCAGCCTGTACGAGTACGCAAACAAGGCATCGGCCCCCGTGGGGAGACAACCCGTGTGCCTGTTCGAGTATCAGTGAAATCGCTAGTGGTACGTGATTCATCCGGCGGAGGCGGTGGTGGTCGTCGAGGTAAAGCAACTTCGCGGTGGTGGGTGCGTGGGCATTGGAGGCAACAGCCTTGGGGTAAGGGGAGCAAACTTCGCAAGCCTGTATGGATTGCGCCTCATACGGCGGGAGCCGTGGGGGTTGAAGTTGATGAGCGTCCGTCGGTGCAGGTGTTTAGGGACCATGATTAGGGGGGTTAGGGCATGAAAATACCCCCACCTACTTGTGAGGTGAGGGGCATCTTTTCCATGTAAGCAAAGAACCGAAAGTTCCTTGATCGGCCCGGCAACTGGGGATATTCACATCCTCTAGGTGCCTATTCGTTAGCGAGATCGGAACCGTCATCCTTATACGGAGCAAGATGGTTGCTTTCGGCGTTGTAGCTTTTTGCTTCCGGTCCAGCTGTGGCCGTTTTCCCAAACTGAATATGAGAAGTTGCAATCCCTAAACGCTGAGCCAGTCCAGTAGCGGGCTGTTTCGTTTCGGCAGGTTTCTCAATCTGATGGGGCAACGACTCACCGATCGCCGAAGATCGGATCGCGAGTACTTTTCGCTCGTACTCTTGCTGCGTAATCACACCGTTGGTAAACAGATGTTTATTTTCACGCAACTGTGCCTTAGCAATCACCTCATTGCGATCAAGCGTGTCATGCACTGCGATCGCGTACCCCTTGGTAGGGGAGAACTCCTGGGTCCAACCAGGCTTCCGGCCCTTGACTCGCATGCGTTCTTCGCGCTCAGCGCGTAACGCTATCGCTTCCGGACTCTGAGACTGATTTTCGAGATCAACCTGCAACGCATCAAAAGCAGACTTGCTTTCTACCAGCTCCTCCTCATGCACAAACGTGGTGCGATGGGCTTCCTTTTCCAACCGCTCCAGCCGATCGCGTTCTTTTGCAAGCGTCGCGGCAGCTTTCTGATTTGCCCGTGGGATGTCTTTCACGGTGTTTTCAAGCTGCGTAAGGATGCCGTATGCCTTTGACGACGCAGAATCGGGATTGTGGCTCAAAGCGTCACCAATTCCGGCCCTGCTCAAACGCGTAGAACGCAGCCCCACCGTGTCTGTCACAGTGATTTCAATTTCGCCGTATAGATAGCGTGCCTGGAGATCGACCCCGCCCAGCGTGATCAGGGGTTGCGACTGTTGCAGCTTATTGTTGGCGATCGACGCACACAAGGAAACAATGTGGTTGGCTGCGTCAGCACGATTTTCAAACGTCTTCCCTCGAAACTCACGATGCCGGTGCTCTGCATCAGCGTCTCCGAATTTTTGGGCACGCTCCACTAGCGGTTCCAGGCTGTCGAGCGTTTTGCCAAGCGATGTGATCTGCTGCTGCGACATCTTGATCGCGTATTCACGTGAACTGCGAGTCGCTTGCCATTCACGTTTCATCTGCGTGAGCTCGTTGATGCGCTTGTCGAGCTGGAACAGCTCGACGTAGCGATGATCGCCAGTTGCGATTGCTTTATTCATTGCTGCTGCATCCGCAGATGATTCATCAAGGGAATCCATTTGCCGCAGCGTTCGGTCTGCGGCGTAAAACTGATTGATAAATTTCTGCTTGCGGTACAAGGTTTGCCACATCACCGCATCAAACGTGCCAGCTGCAACGTAATTGAAAATGTCGATGTCGCTGTTCTGATTCCCTTGCCGGATAATGCGGCCTTCGCGCTGCTCAAGGTCGGCTGGTCTCCATGGAATATCAAGGTGGTGGAGCGCTACTGCACGAGTTTGAATGTTCGCGCCAGTGCCCATCTTGGCAGTGGAGCCGATAATGACGTCAACATCGCCTGCATTGCAGCGACGATAGAGCTGGTCTTCTTTGCCTTTCCAATCGTGAATGAACTGCACACGATCGGGGTTCATACCTTGCTCAGCAAGTGCGGTGCGAATATCGGCGTAGATGTTGTGGCTGGCTCCTCCGGGAGTTCCTTGGTCACAGAAAATGATTTGGAGACCACCAGTTTTATCTGAAACAGTACCGTCCGGGTTGGTATACGCCTTGTCTTTCGTTTCGTTCCAGACTTTGAGGACTTGGCCAGTCAGTTCAGTAATACGGGCTCCTGGGCCTCCTACATCAAGATTTACAAGACGTGGATCAAGCGAGACTTTCTTTCCATCAGAAGCGATGGTCAACGCCATATCAATCTCCGGGCCAGTAACTTGAATCGGACGACCAAGTTCGTCGTGAATCGTGGCGTTGGTCCTAGGCATGCGCCGGTGATCTGGGTCGTTTTCCCAGTCATAGGTGGCACGGTAATCAAAGTCAGCAATAAAGTCCTTGACGTCTTGCTCGACTTCGAACTCCACGACGGTGTTCTTCCCGTCTTTCAGCTTCGGCAGAGCTCGAGTGGCATTTTCCTCGACCGCATCGCGGGTGACGACATCCATGAATTGTGCCGTGGCGTTGGCAAGCTCGCCCACGTTGACGTATTCGCATGTTCGTGTTTTCTGCCGCAAACCAGTACCAGATGCGTTGACCTCTACATCGGTGACCTGCTTTGTAAAGGCAGCAGCGAACCCGAGTACCGATTTCATGTGCAATTCTGCAGCTAGATCGGGGCGTAGATATTTCATCATGACCCAGATTTCAGCCAAGTTATTAGCGATCGGTGTACCGGTTGCAAACGTTGCCACCGGAGGGCGTGGGTTGTCCGCAGTGGCCTTGTCCGCGCGAAGCCGCGCGAGCTTCATCTCCATATCCATTGCGCGATGGGACCCTGCACTGTTGAGGTCATCGACTTGGGAGACGCGACCCATGTTTTTGTAGTGGTGAGCTTCGTCGACAAAGACGTAGTCGCATGGGGTTTGTTCAAAGGAAAGTGCGTCGTCGGTTCTTGCCTGTGCTTGTTCGACCTTTTTCTTCAGTGTCTTTGCTTGGCCTTGGAGGTTTTTCACCGTCACCGAAGATTGATCTGCTCCATTGGCTCTGGCTTCGCCCACGGCGGCATTGATTTCTTCGATCTTGGTGGTGAGGTAGTCAATCGTTGCGTCTTTGCCAAGCGGTATGCGCTCAAAAACACTTTGGGGAACAACGACAAGATCCCAGTCCCCAGCGGTGGTTTGCGCGACGAACCGTGCACGATCCGCTTTGGTGGATACCCCTGCGGCAGAAAGAACCTGCGTGTTCGGGTACCACTGGAGTGCTTCGCGGGTGATTTGGCCGGCGATATGGTTTGGAACTACTAACCAGGGTTGTTTCGCGATCCCGAGGCGGCGCAGTTCTGCTGCGCCCATCATCATTGAACCGGTTTTACCTGCACCAACGACGTGGTTAAGCAGAACACCAGGCTCGCTGATAATGCGTTGCACTGCGTTGCGCTGGTACGCATACGGGGTGAAACTCTCGCCGAGCCCCGGCAGTTGCAAGTCCGCGCCGTCGTATGTTGGTGCAACGTAGGCGTTGTAGATCTGATTGTAGGTTTCAAGCACTTCTTGACGGCGCGCAGGATCACTAAGCAACCAGTCATTGAAGTCATCAGCGAGTGACTCTGCTTTGCGCTTGAGGAATGTCGAAGCCTGCGGGTTTTCCTCTCCCGTGTTGTGCTGTTCTTTCCATGCAGCCGACCATTTCCCTTTCGGCGCAGTCAGATTCAGCACCGCTTGGAGTGTCTTGAACGCGGGGACTGCCACACCGTCGTTCCTATTGCAGGCAACACCTTGGTTGTGCGCGTTTGCGGCAGGACCTGCGGCCTGGAAGTTGTAACGGGTGCCATCACTATTATTTGCAGCGATTAAGCCGTAGTTATAGTCAGCGTCTCCGCCAAAGTCCCACTCTTTTGTATCAACTTCGACTTCCCATTGATCACCTGTAAACAGCACGCGCGAGCCAGGTGGGGCTTGGAGACGTTCAATAAGGTAATCCGTGTAGTAGTCGGGATTGATCCATGTTGCACCAGGACGAACGGTAATATCTTCGACCCATTTGGGCTGCACAGCTTCCAGCGCTGCAACGTTGGATTGGAAGGATTCGTCGTCACTGGCACGAAGACGGGCTTCTGCGAGCTTGGTTCGCACGTTGCCAGAAAGATAATCACGAGCAGTAATCAGCGATTCCGGCTCTTGCGGATCACGGAACACAAGCCCCTCGTCAAGAAGCTCACTTGTTACAGACTCACCGCTGCGCCCAGTGAGAGTAGCGATTTCATCAATCACTACAGTGCCACGAAACGCAAGCACCGCGTGAAACGCATCAGGGACGGAATCAGTAGGTTGCGGCTCTCGAGCGATACGTGCCGGGTTCGACACAAAGATTTGCGCTTTTCGTGCCTCGCCAGTGTCGTCGTTGAAAATTTCAAGCGCCAGTACCTGCGCCATTTGAGGATCATTGAGGATCTTGGCGAGATGCGATTGCACACGTGCAGGCTTCGTCGCTGACTCTTGCGCCTCCTGCTCCAGTGCGTGTTGCGTTTCGTCATCTAAAGGATCGTGCGGGTCGAGATTGTGCTCAATGCGGTAGGAAGCTTCGACTTCGACGAGCGCTTCACGAATCGCTTTCGCAGTCGGCTTGCGCTCAACCAGCTCAAACCGATTCACTGGACCGTACTTTGCGACATAGGAATCGTAGAGCCAGTTCAGCCGCTGGCGCGCAGCTTTTGCCGTCTCGGGATCATCGCTAGAGTCCGCGCGACGCGTTTCGAGCACTGCATCACGCAGATCAATGAGACTGACCCATTCAGCAGACAAGCTCTTGCGTCGTGGTTTGACTTCCTCCCAGCTGTGGCCGTCGTGGTGGTATTCCTCAAACAGCACTGAACCATCTGGCTGGTATTGATACCGCAACGTTCCAGGAATTGGTGTCTCTTCACTGGTCAGCAGGAACGTGTTGTATGCATCGTCCGACTGGTAAGGCGCAGGACTAAACGCAAGCCCTTGAGACGCTTGGGTGTCGAGCGACGAGCTCAGCGCGGTTTTAAGGCGTGGCCCTAGATCAGAGATGTCACCGTTAACTGTGAGCTGTGGAGCTCCGAAACGGTTCGAGGTAATGGCTTTCTCGCCAAGGAACAAGGACTCATCGCTTGCAAACAATGAGTTCAGGCGAACTGCGGAACCATCGTGGTCAACAATCGAAGATTGCAGCCACTGCAGCGACATTTGTGTTGGTTCGGCATCAGCCTCGCGGCCTCGGAACACGAGAACATCGGTAACGGTGTCCGTGCCTGCAATCGCTCGGAATGTTTGGCGAGGCAAGCGGTATGCGGCAAGCAGATCAGCTTTCTGGATCATTGCTGCGCGTGCTTTATCGGAAGCGCTATCCGAGGTACCAGTGCTTGTGATAAATGCGGCGTAACCGCCTGGTTTTAGGAGGGAGAGGGAATGGTTGATGAAATGGTTGTGTGGCAGGAACCCGTCCGGGTTGGTCGAGTTGGTGCTGATGACTGTGTCGCCGAAAGGAACGTTGCCAACAACCGCGTCAAAAATGGGTTCGTCGCTGTCGTGGTCGGCAAACGAGTCAATGACCACAGTGGTATCTGGGTAGAGCTGTGAGGAAATGAAACCACTGATTGGATCGATCTCCACACCAGTTACGTGGCCCGTATCACCAAGTGCTGAAATGAAATTGCCCGTACCGCTACCGGGTTCGAGGATGCGGCCTCGATCGACACCGGCTTCGACAAGGGATTGCGTAATCGCTTCTGTCACCGCTGGAGCGGTGTAAAACGAGTCTGTCGTCGTCGCGGCGAGCTGAAGGTAGAGCGCTTGGTCGTTAAGTACTTCACGGAGCTCTTCGCGGGCTTCGAAAAATTCAGTATTACCGTCATCAAATACAGTTGCTGCCGCACCCCAACCTGTATAGCCTGCGAGGACACGCTGTTCGTCAGCAGTCGCCCACCTGTCCTCGCGCAGAAGCTGCTGTGCAAGACGGATTGCCTCAATATTGGCTTGGACGCGCGCTCGCGGCGAAGACGCAACCCGTTCCAAGCTTGACCGGTCAAACTGAACCGGTGTGCCAGAACGAG